>JFBN01308195.1_pt1 | contig 17759 bp, 15 predicted proteins | sample 768741 | NCBI WGS metagenome assembly JFBN01 (sample SAMN01983846, study PRJNA193217) | chicken gut metagenome | biome: terrestrial biome; isolation source: ceca of Broiler chicken | host: Gallus gallus | place: United Kingdom: England | collected 2010-09-07
CTGTATGAGTATTCTCTGTTTCGGTTCAGCGAGGAAGAGGATTTTACCGTCAGGCTCGTCGGGTGCTTTGTCGAAGAGCAGACGGACGAAGAACTGATCGCCGCGGTCAATGCGGAATTCGGCACGGATATCTTGCCCGAAGAATTCCGTGACATTGCGGACGAGGCAAAAAAGCAGAAAGAAGAGGGAGAGGAAGAATGAGTACGTTCGGACAGATAGGCGCTATGTTAAGCCGTAGCGGGGGAAAGGATCGGGATATAAACGATATGCCGGAGAGAATAAAGAATATGGAAGGATTTATCATTAAGATGCGGGAATGGCTGGAACCGCAGGACGATGCGGCGATCCTGCATTGGATAGAATTCGCAGACGGGCTTGCGCAGGGATACGAAACAAAAATGCACCATATCTTGCAGGAGATAACAAACGCGTTGTCGTGTGTCCGAACGAATTTCGGAGCGGAGGTGTTTCAGAAAAGCCTGCGGACGTGTGTGCTTCCGAACGAGGTCGTAAACGCGGCGATCTGCTGTCATGCGGGCATTACGGAAGATACGGTCAAAGATTTCGCAAGGCGTGGTTTGCTGACGAGCAATACTTTCCCCGGAGAAATGTGGGATGCGGAATCGACGACGCTCATCGATCTGAACGGCGGGTATTTTCTGCTTAACGAGGATATGCCCTCTGCACGCGTAGAAACCGTTGTAAAAAGGCTTTCCGTTCAGGCGGAGGAAGAAGGGAGACCTCTTTCGGAACTGCTTGAAGACAGCAGTCAATCGAAACTCCGTTTCAAAAAGATAACGGACCCGGAACTCATGAACGCATATCTGAAAGCGTTCCGCACATCAAAAATCATCGGTACGCTCATAACCGCAGAAGCGGGACAAATAACCGTAACCCGTTGCCAAAATATGTTGTCGCAAGACGATACGGCAGAATTGGACCATAGGGCATCGGTGCGGAAAAGTTTAGACGATGAATATGACGACCTAAAGACAGCATATATGTCAGACGCCGAAAAAGCGTTTAACAACGCATATGAAATTTCCGTAAAGACGGAATTCTATTGCGCTCTCAACGGAAATATCGAATTCGACGATAAAGTGTACAAAGCTCTGTACAATGACAGAGGAATTATATTGCAGAAGTTATTTAATATATTTTTAGATATGCCGAATGCAAGCGTGAATTCGAATGCTGAAACAGAAGAATTTATCGAATATTACTGTGAGCAGTATTATCCCGAGATCATGGACGAGGAGGAAGAACCGTATCTGCAATGACGCGATTAAAAAGCAAGAAATATGTGCCTGCGGCGGAACCGGAAGATGCGAACGGGCAGACCATAAAACGATGAAATAAAAATACAAATATTACGGATTTGTGCTGGACTTATGCAAAGAAATAGTATATCGTTGTGCTACAAAAAACAGAGGGCAGAAAGCCCGATAGGAGGTAAAAGATGGAATTGAACTTTCTGAAAAAGCAGAACGGGATCAAAGAATGGGAGGACCTCGGAGAGAATCTTTATCGCGGCAGGACGAGCGAAGGCAAAGAAGTGGTCGTAAAGACGGAACGTGAAGACGGCTGGGAAGACGATGACTGCACGGCGATCATCTTCGACGGACAGCCGGGCGACGCCTGCGAGATGTGCGGCGTACTGCATACGGCACACGAACTCATCAATAACGGCGGAGAACTGCTGTGTAATGCGTGTGCGGCAGAAATCCGAAAGAAGTAGTCAGGGAACGATGCGGGCGCCTTACGCAGGCGCCCGCATGTACAAAGGAGCGGTATATGAGCGAAACAGAAATATTGGAGTACCTGACACGATGCAGGAAGAAACTGCACTCGGAAATCGACGAGATATTCGAAAGACTGCAGCTTTCATTGAGCGGCAAAGAAAAGGAAGAGAGTTACGAATTGTCTCTGATGATGTCGCCGCGGCAGTTCAAAGGTCTGAAGCCGAGCGCGATCATCTATTCGGACGGGCGGAAAGAAACTGTGAGGACATGGCGCGATGCCGTAGAAAAACTGCTGAAAGATTGTGATGCAAAAATGCACGACAGGCTGTCGGATATCGCTGAGGATATGCAGGGAAGAACGCGCCCGATCATGGCGCATACAGCCGAGGAATTGAAAAACCCGATGCGCATCGGCGAGGGGATATACATGGAAAGCCGGTATGATACGGAGAATTTGATACACATCATGACCAAGCGTATATTCAACGCACTCGACTATGATTATTCGGGAATAAAAATAAGGATACATTGAAAAGGGACGCAAACCGCGTCTCTTTTTTCGTATCGCAAAGTAAAAGTTACGGAAAAAGGAGAGGAATCCATGAAGAAAACGACGATCACGATCACATTCGACGAAGAAAAGTTGTCGGCGCTCAAAATTTATTTGGAACAGAAAAACCAAACGGCGGAAGAAGAACTCGAAGCGGCGCTCGCCGCGCTTTATAACAAAACCGTTCCCGCCGGGGTGAGAGAGTATCTCGATCTGCGTTCGGGTACAACGCCGCCCGCAGTAAAACCGAAGCGAGCGAAACCTTTACCCTCTTCTGCCGTGGGCGCATCCGAGGGAGAATGAGAAATGGCAGAAAGAGAAAAAGGAGTTGCCGCAAATGACGAGGCGGATCGCTTCGTTGCGATCCGGCTGCGCAGGAACGGCGAAACGTTCTGCATGACGGCAGACGGAAAGATCGATCTCTATTATCTTGCCGAACAGAGCGCGGGGCTGATGAATAACTGCGGGCGGTACCGGCTGTCAGATCTATGTTTTTATTTCAGCGGCAGCCAATTTATTTTTGAACGCGAATACAGGATATTCGAAGTGGCAGTCGAAAAAGTTTCTTATGTCAACGCGGCGATGGAACTCGATCTGAACGAGAACACGCTCCGTATCAAAGACCGCGGCGGCGTAAATGATTATTCGCTCTATGAATTATCTGCGGCATACAAGCAGGCGCGTAAGGCCAGCGGCTGCTCCGAAGAAAAATGCAGAGAATTGTTTCAAAACAACTTGATGTGTCAGAAAATACAGAAGCAGGAACAAAACGTGTCGCTCATGCCGAATATGTAAGCGGGCGAATGCTTACCAGAAAAACAGATGAAAGGAGAAAACGGAATGGAAGAAGATGAGATCGCGATCCGGTTCGACCGTCGCAAACTCGATGCGCTGAAAGTAGCGCTTTATGCAGAGGGAGAAGATTTGGATCAATCGCTCGAAAAATATATCGGCAAACTTTATGCCGATAAAGTACCGAAGAACGAACGTGCGAAGATAGAACGGCAGATACAGGAAGAGATCAATGCAGAACAAGAGGAACAAGATCGATTCATCGCGGTCAGGCTTACAGACGGAGAAGAAACGGTTTGTTTTACGGCAAGCGGGAGCAACAGTTTTTACGGCGTGGCAGGGCAGTTGAAAGATATGCTGCAGATGGCGGAAGAAAGTACGTTGGATTCGTTGTTGGAATATTTTATCGACGCATACGTTATGGATGACCGCCTGTTCGATATAATCGCAAGCGCACCTGACAATCCGTTGCTCCAAGCAGTCATGGAGTTAAACTTTAAAGACTGCACGATGTCATTCAAAGGACGCGGGACTGCTCAGCCCGTTCGCTATGAGATGGAGGATGCTGAAAAGGCATACAGGAGAGCCGAATCGGTTCCTAAAATTTCAGGAAAGGCGAGGGAAGAACTTTTCAGGGATTACTTGCAGGGGAGAGAGATCAACGCGGCGGATATGGTGGGGCAGCCCGTACCGCGTTTATGATAAGCGGTACAATAGAAGTATAGGGGCAGAAGAAAAATGAAAATCAATGCAATCATGGAGCGCAAGGCACCGAGGATTCTAACAGATTCGTATACGGTAGGCGACGTTATTGTTTTAACGGAAAAAGAGTATTTTTCGTTATACAATAACTTATTGCGCGATCGGGATTATTTTGAGGAAAGAAAGCACATGGATTATGACAGCATCCTTATTCTCGGCGAAGGACAAAGGGACGGAATACTTGTAGACACGCAGGGCTATTCATATGCGCGGTATGCTGCTTTGGTTCCGTTTGCCCGATTGTTTGTGGACGAACACATGAAGGAGCTGACGGACTATGTAATAGGCAAAATAAAATCAGGCGAAGGAAATATACAAAAGATAACCTATGCTGAACTGGAAGAACGGTTTGGCACAAGCCTGACGCCGGAAAACGGCTTCTGCAAATTGCTGGAAGAAGAGCTGAAACAGCGAAAAGAGTTTTCGTTCGTTGCATTTTATAATGACGAACTTTGTGTAACGCTGCGGTCAGATTTACGCGATTCCGAGCAGAGCGTACCCGAACGCGAGGAAACGGAGGAGACTCTCGGAACAGTACAAGGAATGTAAAGACGGACGGAAAAACCGATGTCCGCCCCCGCGTTGCGCGCGTGTGCCGTGGTTTCGGGCAAAGACGGACGAGCGCACGGAAAAAGAACTTTGGGCGAAATTCGGGCGTTTCTGCGAGCCGTTTGCCGGGCAGGATTTTGAGGCGTTTTCGGTCGAAAAGTAAGGTCGATTTTTAAGCAGGAGAAAGAGTCGGTGCCGAAAACGGCACTCGACTCGGTTCACTTCGGACGGCAACGCCGTCCGTTTTATAAGGATACGTTGCGCGGTGTTTATGCCGTGCGGCAATACGGTGCCGTATTCAGGGCAATGACGCTCTGTGCGGCGCCGTTTTCCCGTCTTTTATAGAACAAGTGCAAATTACGGTGCTTCGGGAGGAGCTGAAAGCGATGACGGAGAAAAAAGAAACAGGAAAAAGGAAAGAGGTGAAACGGCGGTTTCAGCTGTGGATCAAGCCGTCCGTTCTGGCGTTTGCGGCTAAGTATATGGAATCGGACAACTGCGCATCACAGAGCGAGTTCATTGAAAAGGCGGTGCAATTCTATGCCGGGTATCTTTCTGCAAACGAAAACAGGAATTACCTTCCGAATGTCGTGACCTCTACGCTCAGAAGCATCGTAGCCGAAAGCGACGCAAAGCAGGGCAGGCTTTTGTTCAAGCTCGCGGTGGAGTTGGCGGTGATGATGAATCTCATGGCGGCAGACCGTGAGATTGACAGGACGTCGCTCGAACGTCTGCGCGGAGAATGCGTGAAAGAGGTCAAGCGGCTGAACGGCTCGTTCTCGTTCGAGGACGCGCTCGACTGGCAGCGCGGATAAAGCATGGCACGGCTCGTCACCAAATTCAAATATCTCAAACCGAACGGAAAACAGCGCGCGGGCGGATATGCGAAGTACATTGCCACGCGCGAAGGCGCGGAAAAGATCGACGAGTCTTTCCGCTTCGCGCCCGCGACCAAAAAGCAGGCGCAGCTCATCCGAAAGATCCTCAAAGATTTTCCCGATACGAAAGAGATGCACGAGTATGCCGACTATACAAAAGAGCCGGACGCGGGCAATGCTTCGGATTTTATTTCGCGCGCGATCGAGGACAATGCGGAAGTTGCGGCAGGCAGAAAAACGTATGCGGACTATATTGCAACGCGCCCGCGCGCGGAGCGATTCGGCTCGCACGGGCTGTTCACCGACGACGGAGTGGAAGTCAGACTCGATGCAGTGTCGGAGGAACTCAACCGACACAATGGCAACGTATGGACGGTGATCCTGTCGCTGCGCAGGGAGGATGCGGAGCGGCTCGGTTTCGCGGAAGGGAAACGCTGGCGGGATATGCTCCGTTCGCATACGGATGAACTGGCAAAAAACTTCAAGATCCCTATTGAACATCTGCATTGGTATGCGGCGTTCCATAACGAAAGCCATCATCCGCATGTGCATCTCATCGTGTATTCGGACATGGAAAACGAAGGGTATCTCACGGAACGCGGCGTACAAAATCTGCGTTCAGCTTTCGCGCGGGATATCTTTGCGCAGGATCTTTTGAGTGTGTATGAAGAGCAGACAAAGAACAGGGACAAGCTGAAAAAGGAAAGCGGGGAGCGGATCGATGAGATCGTGCGGCAGATCAACAAGGAAGGCTGTAACGATCCGTACCTCGAAGAGATCCTTGTACGGCTCGCAGACCGTCTGTCGAAAACAAAAGGGAAAAAGATTTACGGGTATCTGAAATCGGACGTAAAGGCGCTCGTGCGTTCTGCGGTGGACGAGATCGCAAAGGACGCGCGCATAGCCGAACTGTACAATTTATGGTACGGGCAGCGGGAATCGATCATCCGCACTTATACGGAAACGCTGCCGCCGCGCGTACTGCTGTCGGAGAACGACGCGTTCAAGTCGGTGCGAGGCATGGTCATACAGGCGGCGATGGATATCGTCCGCGGCGATACGGACGTCGGCACAGACTTGGAAGATGACTTGCCCGACGAAGAGCCGACTGACGGGGAGACGGAGCAAAGGTATCTCCCGAATTTCAAAACGACATGGGAACTGTATTTCTGGGTAAAGGACCTGCTTGATAAATGCGGTGAAAATTATGATCCGCACAGAGCGGTTCGCCTATTGGAAACCTGCGCAAAGCGCGGAAATATGGTCGCAAAATACAGGCTCGGGAAGATGTATCTCAAAGGCGACGGGGTGGAACAGGATATAGCGTCCGCGCTCCGTTTTCTTACCGAAGCGGCGGAAGAAGGGAACGAGTACGCGGAATATCTTCTCGGCAAAATGTATCTGAAAGGCGAGGGAATCGGGCGGGATCTCATAAAAGCGGAAGAATATCTCCGCCGCTCGGCGGGAAGAGGAAATAAGTACGCCGCATACAGGCTCGGGAAAGCGTTACAAGACGGAGAACTTGTTCCGAGAGATGTCGGGGAGGCGGAACGATTCTTGAAAGCGTCGGCCGAGCAGGGTTTCGCGCCTGCGCAAAACGTTCTCGGAAAAGCGTATTACAGGGGCGATATGACGGAGCGGGATCTGAAAAAAGCGCTCGGGTACTTGGAAAGGGTTGCGGAGAAATATCCGAATGCCGCTTATCTGGTCGGAATGATCTATCTCTCGGAAGAAGAATCGGATCCCGAAAAAGCGGTGCGGTATTTCCGATCCGCCGCAGAAAAAGGGAACGCTTTCGCGGAATATCAGTTGGGCAGGCTGTACTTTTTCGGGAAAGGCGTTCCGCGCGACGAGGACGCGGGCATGGCGTACCTGAAGAGCGCGGCCGCACGCGGGAACGAACGGGCGGAAAGACTGATTATAAGCATTCAAAGCAACAGAAACTACATGGCGGCAGTGGGAGCGGCGAGGCTGTTCCAAAGCATAGCATATCTGCTGCAAAGCCGATCGGAACATGACCGGCAAAACGGCATTGGCAGGGCTGATAAAAAGCTTCGCCGCGCGATCGAGGAAAAGAAACAGGCGCACGGGCTGAAACAGGAATAAAAAAATGGCTGATCTAACATTCAATGTTAAATCAGCCGAAACTTTCTGAAAAGAACAATAACTCAAAGCAACATTGCCATAAAATCACGAAAAGGCAAGCAATGCAGATGATATTTTACATGAAAAGGCAGATATAAAATTTTAAAATTTGCACGAAAAAGCAAGAAAAGCAAAAACGGAGGGAAGAGAGATGTCGGAATATGTGCATTTTACGGCAGAGCAGAAAAAGGCGGCGAGGGAAACGGACCTCGTCGCATTTTTAGAACGGCAGGGCGAGAAAGTCAAACGCGCGGGTTCGCAATACGAATGGATGGACGGAGACGCAAAGGTCTCGATCCGCGGAAATCTTTGGTTTCATCAATATGACCGAGAGGGAGGCGATGCCATCGATTTTGTAAAGCGGTTCTATGAAAAGAACTATCCGCAAGCGCTCGAACTTCTGCTCGGGCAGGGAGGGGAGCGTATCAGGAGCGCGCCGCCGCAGCCGAAAAAGGAAAATACGGGCGAATTTATCCTTCCGGAGCAGAACGGGAGCATGCGTCGGGTGTATTCGTATCTTTTAAAGACGCGCGGCTTGGATAAGGAAGTTGTCACAGAGTTTGTCAAAAGGAATATGCTCTACGAATCGAAGCCGTATCATAACGCCGTATTCGTGGGCTATGATGCCGAGGGCAAAGCCAGACACGCGAGTCTTCGCGGCACCTATGCGAAACCGTTCAAGGGCAATGTACCGAACAGTTCGCCCGAATACAGTTTTCACCTGCACGGAACGAGCGCCGAGCTGTTCGTGTTCGAGGCGCCGATCGATATGCTTTCCTTTATTTCCATGCACAAAAACGGCTGGCAGGAGCATAGCTATGCCGCATGCTGCGGGGTTTCGGATCAGGTTCTTTTTCGGATGATGAAGGACAATCCGTGCATCAAGCGCGTGAATCTGTGTCTCGACAACGATAAGGGCGGGAAGACGGCCAATCGCCGCATCGCGGACAAGCTGTTCGTCCGCGAGATACCGAGCAGGACGCTCATACCCAAGCATAAAGATTGGAACGAAGACCTGCTTGCCCGCCGTTCGGATCATCAGATGCAGACGCAGGGAAAAGAAGTCAAAGCGGCTCCCTCGACGACGGAAGAAGAAATCTCGCGGTCGGGGGATGCGTCTGCCGAAGGAGAACGATCGGAGGAAGAGCAATGTCCGGTATTGGCACAATCGTGATCGTAGCGGCGGTTATGGGATGCGTACTCGGCGGGATCACGTTGCTCGCGCATATCTATGATCTTAACGGGATTAAGAGCAAGACGGTCGGGGACGGTCAGCACGGCACCGCGCGCTGGGCAACGTCGTCAGAGATCAGAAAGACCTACCGTCATATCCCGTTCACGCCGCAAAAATGGCGCAAGCAGGCACTGCGCGGCGAAACGCCTACGGTAACGCCGAAAAAGAAGGGCGGAAAAGAAAAGCCCGTGCCGCAGGGGATCGTGGTCGGGTGCAGGGGCGGAAAAGATAAGACGGTGGCAATGGTGGATACGGGCGACGTGCATGCGCTGATGATCGGCGCGGCGGGCGTGGGCAAAACGGCGTATTGGCTGTACCCGTGTATCGAATACGCCTGCGCGAGCGGGATGTCCTTCCTGTCTACGGATACGAAAGGCGACGTCATGCGCAATTACGGGACCATCGCAAAGCAATACGGTTATAACGTATCCGTCATCGACCTGCGCAACCCGACGCGTTCGAACGGCAACAATCGTCTGCATCTGGTGAACAAGTATATGGATCTGTACGGAAAGACCGGTCAGCTCGCGCACAAAGCGAAGGCGGAAAAATATGCGAAGATCATCTCGAAAACGATCATCCTTTCGGGCATGGACTCGGCGTCGTTCGGGCAGAACGCCTATTTCTACGACGCCGCGGAGGGCATCCTTACGGCGACGATCCTGCTTGTGGCGGAGTTCTGCGCGCCGAAAAAGCGGCACATCGTTTCGGTGTTCAAGATCATACAGGAACTGCTCGCGCCGTCCAACCGCAAGGGAAAGAATCAGTTTCAGCAGCTCGTCGATCTGCTGCCCAACGACCATAAAGCGAAATGGTTCGCGGGCGCGGCGCTCAATACGGCGGAGCAATCGATGGCGAGTGTCATGTCCACGGCGCTTTCTCGTCTGAACGCGTTTCTCGATTCCGAACTCGAACAGCTCCTGTGTTTCGATACGGAGATCGACGCGGAAAAATTCTGCGCGGAAAAATCGGCGGTGTTTATCATCATGCCCGAAGAAAACCCGAATACCTTCTTTATGATCTCGCTCATCATACAGCAGATGTACAGGGAGATATTGGCCGTGGCAGACGAGAACGGCGGGAAGCTGGAAAACCGCTGCGTGTTCTTCTGCGACGAGTTCGGCACGCTCCCGAAGATACAGGACGCGGAGATGATATTCTCGGCCGCGCGCTCGCGCAGGCTTCAGATCGTGCCGATCATCCAATCGTTCAGCCAATTGGAGAAGAACTACGGGAAAGAGGGCGGGGAGATCATCGTGGACAATACGCAGCTGACGATCTTCGGCGGTTTTGCGCCGAACAGCACGTCTGCGGAAACACTCTCAAAAGCGCTCGGCAGCCGCACGGTGCTGTCCGGCTCGGTGAGCAAGGGAAAGAACGATCCGTCCGAAAGCCTGCAGATGATCGAGCGGCCGCTGATGACGGCGGACGAACTCAAGTCCATGCCCAAGGGCAGATTCGTGGTGATGAAAACGGGCGCGCATCCCATGAAGGTAAAGCTGAAGCTCTTCTTCAAGTGGGGTATCACGTTCGACGCGGAGCATCCGTACACGGTACGGGAAAACGCGGAACGCAAAGTAGAGTATGCGGAAAAGAAAGAACTCGTGGACGGGATCGTGCAAAAATACCGCCCCGATCTCATGGAAGAGGAATCTTCTGCGGAGCGAAGGGAAGCGTCGGGCGGGATGGCGCAGGCAGAAAGCAGGATACACGAGCCGTATAAGCGGAGCGAAAAGGCAGCGCCGATCCGCACCGTTCCGCCGAGCCGGAGGACAAGCGATTGAGCCGTCTGGATTTCCTGTATGCGGCAAATATCCCGCACAGGGCGGTTGCGGTGTACCTGTATTTATTTGACCGCGCGAATAAACAGGGCGAATGTTGGCCCGCGATCCCTACGATCGCCGAAGAACTCAAACTATCCGAATCGACGGTGCGCCGCGCCGTCCGTGACCTGAAAAAGGCAAAACTGCTCGGAACCGAACAAAGATACAGAAAAAACGGGGGCAAGAGCAGTTTATGCTTCAGGCTTTACAAGATCAGACCGCCGTAACGGGCGGTCTTTTCCATTGCAGATCAAGGAGGAAAGTGCCATGTAAAAGAATTGACGGAAAAACCCATAAGCAAATCAGAAACGAAAATCAAGGAGAAAAAGGGATCATGGTAACAAAAAAGAGAATGCTGCTCATTGCCTCGTTCTTCGCCGTCCTGCTTTTGGTGTTGGGGCTGTGCCTGTTCGGAATGAATATGCGGGAAGCCTCGGCATTGACCTACACGACGCCGAAGTATCTGACGCAGGGCAGGACGACGAACGAGACGTCGGTCAAAACGGGCTGTCCGAGCAACTTCAAAGTCTATATGTACGGATCGAGTACGAGCGGAACGGGCACGCTCTCGCAGGGCACGGTGATCGACTGGTCAAAAGTCACGATCACGGTAGAGCCGAGTGCGGTGAGCAGCCACATGACGTTCACGCTGCTGCGGAACGGAAGCACGTACACGACAAAAAGTCTGTCGGGCAACGGGAATATCACGCTGTATTCGGGGAGCCTTTCCAACGGCTCTTATGAGCTGCAGTATTCCTGCCGCTATGCACCGAATTTCCTCATCGATTACACCTACTTCTTCTATACGTTCCAATTCGAAGTGGATAAGACCGCTCCGAGTTATACGCTGCAGGCAGGCGGATCGACGATATCGAGCGGAAGTTATACCAATAAGCAGATCGTATATTCTGCATCGGACGATCATTTCTCGTCTATCAAATACAAAAAACCGGGTTCGGGTAGTTACTCGACGTATTATTCGGGAGCATACACGGTTGCGGCGACGGACGCAAGTAACGGCTGGTGGTATTTCTATGCGACCGATACCAAAGGACAGACGTCCTCCACGGTAAGCGTGTATCTCGATACGGTCAAGCCCGTCGGGAAAGTGACCAATGCGAGCGGCACAACGATCGCAAACGGCGGCTATACGAACAGCGCGGTCAAGTATACCGCAACGGATACGGGCGGAGTATCGAAATACGAGGTCAAAAAGCCCGGATCATCTGCATGGACAAGCTATACCTCGGGAACGAGCCTGTCGGGAACGAACGGTTGGTACTGTTTCAGGGCGACGGATAAAGCGGGGAATGTATCGGACGAGTATGAGGTCTACTATGACGCGTCCGTGCCGACCGGCAGCCTGTATGGCGGAACTTCTCTCAAGTCGAGCGGCGGATATACGAATGCGCAGTATGTAAAGTATGTAGCTTCCGACAGCGGTTCGGGGATCGCATACTGCTATGTGAGGATGCCGGGCAGTTCCGTGTACACGGCATACGCGAGCGGCACGCAGCTCGCCACGGAGGGAACGTATTATTTTTACTGCAAAGATCACAGCGGTAATGCGTCCTCGGCCGTTTCGATCACGCTCGATAAGACCAAGCCTGCGGGAACGCTGTACGGCGGAGCGGATACGGTGCAATCGGGCGGCTCTACGAACGCGGCATATATCAAGTTCGTGGCTTACGATGCGATCGGGATCTCTTCGGTTTATGTGAAGAAGCCCGGCGCGAGCGCGTATACGGCGTATACCTCCGGGACGCAGCTGACGCAAGAAGGGACGTACAGTTTTTATGCGGTCGATAAGGCGTCGAACGTTTCCGAAACGTATACGGTCACGCTGGACAGGAAGATCCCCGCGGCACAGTTGTATGCGGATAACGACGCGATCGCAAGCGGCGGCTATACCAACGCCGAGCATATCCGTTTCGAGAGCGCGGGCGAATGTTTCGTCAAACGGCCGGGCAGCGATTCGTTCGAGGCGTATATCTCCGGGGTGGAATACTATCAGCCGGGTAAATACACGTTCTACGCGGAAACGGAGTCGGGTACCGTCACAGAGCATTACACCGTCGTCATCGACAGGACGGAAAAGCCGCTCATGCTCGATAACGTAACGGACGGAAAGACGGACGGCGACGTAACGCTTAGTTGGACGGACGGGGATGCCGAATTGTATGCCCCGATCGTAAGCGTGACCGTGAACGGGAAAGCTTATACGAAAGGCTCCGTGATCTATACCATTGACACGGGTGTTTACGAGATCGTCTGCACCGATGCGGCGGGGAATATCTGGACCACGGAATTCGCATCCCGCAAGCAAAACGTGCTGACGAAAACTTTGCAGAAAGAGTATTGGGAAGCTTGCAGCGCGGAAGGCGAAGCCTTCTCGTTTGCGACCTATGACGCAGCGTTCAAGTTTGCGGCGGAGCGGGAATATTCGTTCGTGCGCACGGGTGAGTGGAACAGCGAAACGTGGGACGCGGGCATCGCCATGGACGCAAAGGACAGCGTGAACGCGGCGAACGGAAAGTATTTCATCTACAAGAAATCGGGAAATCCCGAAGAAGAGGTCGCGTATTTCACCGAAGAGCGGCTGTACGAGGTCATTTCGGAATATGCGGCAACCGGTATCGAGAGTTACTATTATTGGGAGAAAACGCCCGCTGCGATCTCGGACGGTGAGAACCTGTATTCCTATTCGGACGGAAAGAAAGTGCTTGCAAATTATGTACAGCTCGGCGGGAATATCGTCTGCTATCTGAACGGTGAGCCGTTTACGGGAACGCTTATTGAAGCGGAAGGCGAGAGCGTTCTGACGGTCGCGGACGAGTGGGGGAATACGTGCGAGTATGAACTCATCGTCGTCCGTACCGCGCCCGCGATTTTATATACGGCGGGAACGGGCAGCGCGAATACGGTAACGTTCGACAGAACGTATTATTTCAAAGACGCGGTCACGGTCTCTATCTCGGATCCGTATGACGAAATGGCGATGTTCTGCGTTTACGGCAAAGACGGAACGCTCATCGGAAAGTTCAGCCTTGGCGAGACGTACACGATCACAGGCAGCGGCAGTTATACTGTAGAAGCGGTGAACCACGCGGGCAAGTCGCAGACGTTCGCGCTTGTTGTTTCCCGCAATGCGCCGAGCGTGGAAATGACGGAGAACGGGAAAGACAAGACGCTCGAAATCACGATCACGGAGAGCGAAGACAAAGAGTCGAACATTCAGACCTTGGAGATCTATAAATCGCTCGACGGCGGTGAGACTTGGGAATTGCTTACGCATGACGACTACGGCAAAGCGGTCGCGGTCGGCACATGGAAGTATTCTTTTCGCACGTCGGGGCTGTACCGTGTTGCGGTAACGGACGAATTCCGCACGGGTATCGATGCGGTCACGGCGGAAAAAGAATACAGGCAGCCTGCGCCCGAAGGGATCCTCTCCGGCGTTGAGAACGGTGGCTATACCAACGGCACGGTCAAGTTCGAGTGGAAGGACGAGGCGGCCGTTACGGTAAAAAAAGACGGACAGCAGATCGAATACGTTTCCGGTAAAAGGCTGACCGAGGACGGCGTATACGAAATCACTTTTGCCAATTTCGACGGACACAGTGTAACCTATACGTTTACCATCGATACAAAAGCGCCTGCCGTTTCTCTGAGCGGCGCGAAAGAGGGTGAAACGGTGAGCGGAGACGTTGCGGCGGTGTTTGACGGCGAAGGCGTTACGGCGGAGCTGTTCAGGGGCGGGAACTCGCTCGGCGCGTATGTATCGGGCACGCCCGTTACGGAAAGCGGGGAATATCGTCTGACGGTCACGGACCTCGCGCAAAACAGAACGACGGTGTCCTTCACAATCGATAAGTCCGTCGATTTTGCCGTCAACGTAAACGATAAGGGCCTTTCGAATTCCGTAACGATCACGGCGAACGAAGAGGTTACGATCGTATTCACGAAGAACGGAGAAGCAGCGGAATATGAACTTGGCGATGTGATCACAGAACCGGCACTGTACACGATTACTCTTACGGATGCGCTCGGCAACAAAGCCGAACTGACCTTCACGATCGTCGAGCCGCTCGTGCAGAAATTCGAGCACAACTTCGACGATACGCCCGGCTTTGAAAAGGTACTCGTCGGCGGAGAAGAGAAACGGCTCAACTACGGCACGCTCGAACTGTTTGAGGACGGAACGTACGAAGTCGGCGTGGTGGTCTCGGGTAAAACGTATTCCTTTACCGTAACGGTGGACGGCACCGCGCCTACGCTTAAACTCAACGGCGTAGAAAGCGGCGGCTCGACGGCGGGCAGCGTAGCGCTTACAGAGCCTTCCGAAACGGCAGAGGTAAAGGTATTACGCGGCGAGCAGGAGATCGAATACAAGCTCGGTGAAACGATCACGGAAGAGGGTAATTACCGCGTAACGGTAACGGACGAGTGCGGGAACAGTACCGTCTATACGTTCACCATCGAGGCGGGAACAAACTGGACGCTCATTGTACTCGGTATCGTGTTCGGCTTGCTGATCGCGGGCGGCATTGTGTTCTTCATCGTCAGGAGAAGAAAAGTATCCGATCAGGATGAAGACTAAGGTATGAAACAGGGCGGGAGGGCATACGCTCTCCCGCCTGCATACTTTTTTGAAAATTATTTGTCCTTACAAGGGAGCATTCTGCCCGAACGCTGACAGGTGGTACCTGTCATGGTGGAAGGAGAATGTGAACGGCCCAGTGGAAAAAATTACCACGGCAGAAAAGAAAGAAGGATGTTCTCTCAACGGTTTGATTTATTTCACGCAAGTGCTATAATAGATTCCGCAACAAGATGAAATCGGAGGGTACACATGAGCGAAACGAAAATATGCCCGCACTGCGGTGCGGTAAACGAAGGGCTGGATTTAACGGAAACAAACGGGTTGTATGTCTGCTGTAACTGCAACGAAACGGTGGATACGAAAACAGAAAAAGAGATCGAATTGAATTCTCAATCCGATTGACAGAATAAAGCCAATTATCTATCAATTTTTGGTACAGCGTTTGAGATAGTAAAAGAAGGTGGAGGGTTTCATTTGAGAAAGCTCCATAGCCTCGGAACAGGAGATCTGCTTATTTTTGTAAGCCTGCACGATGCGCGGGAAGTCGGGCGGGCAGGCGGTAAGCGGCCGCCCGAATTTAGTGCCGCGCCTTTTGGCGGCTGCGATGCCTTCCGCCTGACGTTGGCGGATATTGTCCCGCTCGTTTTCCGCGACGAAGGAAAGTAATTGCAAAACAATATCGGAAATGAATCTGCCGACGAGATTGGTGTCGGAAACGCGGGTATCGAGCAAAGGCGTATCGAGGACGAGGATATCCGCGCGGATGACCTTGGTAATGCGTCTCCATTCGTCAAGGATCATGTTATAATTGCGGCCGAGCCGGTCGATGTGCTTGATGACAAGCAGATCGCCGGCTCGTATTTTTTTGATCATGCGGTCGTATTCGCGCCGTTCAAAGTCTTTACCGCTCTTTTTATCGGTGAAAATGCGGTCGAAGCGGATGCCGCAGCGCTGAAAAGCGTCCAACTGTCTTTCGAGTTTCTGGTCTTTCGCGGAAACGCGTCCGTAAGCGTAATTCATTTTTTTACCACCTTTTTCTGTATAAGATACCTTTCATAATACGCAAAACAGGCAGCTTTGCAAGGCATTGAAAGGCGGCAAAAGAAAAAAACTCTAAAAAAGTACACTTTTTTAGAGCGGTGAAACAGTGCGGGAATTTTACAAAAAATGTATACCATTCCCAATTTAAGTTCATGTATAGTATAACACAAGAAGAAAAGCTTGTCAATAGGAATTCTACAAAAAAGTGTACGATATTAGAGCGCGGAACAAAACGAATATCTATAGAAAAGCAAAAAATTGAATTCACGAAATTGAAGGAAACGCCGCTGAATCAAAAGAGTTCCTTCGCATTTCGTGATTAAATTTTTAAGTTTTAGTTAAACAATTAACCTAAAATAAAAAGGAGGTAAATGGATGAGGAAGGCATTAAAACCACTTTGTTTGCTTTTGGCGTTCACATTGTTATTTTCGCTGATCAGCGGATGCGCGCCGAAAGACGAACCGAAACCTGAGCCGGGAATGCAATCGTCCTATACGGTTACATTCGATATCGGGGATGAGGCAGAAGCCGCAGGGGTGAATATACCGGCGGCTCAAACCGTTATGCGAGGCTCCAAGGCGGTAGAGCCGACGGTCGACTATTGGGAAGGACATGAACTGACCGGTTGGAATAACGGAAACAGGCAGTGGAATTTCTCGGAAGATACTGTAACGTCGAATGTAACGCTGTCAGCACAGTGGCGCGAAGTCGCGTCAGGCGATGTTGCGGCGGAGTATGAAGAAAGTTTGACTTGGGGAGAACCGGGGCATTTGTATGTACACTATCTGCACGGTGCTGATGATATAAATGAGCATGGTATAGTGAACAGCGCACCGGCTCCGACATACAGTGAACCGATAGATTCTGAAGTATACGGAGATTGGGGGCTTTGGGTATGGGAGTACCTGCCGACAAACAGCGAGGGCAGGGCGTTCTATCCCATGAAGCTGGACGAATCCGGGGCTGTATACGATATTGATTTGAGTGAAACGTATAATGACGCCGGCTGGGATTCGGTCGACCGCGAGGACAAAGGTCTTACGATTACATACGACAATGCTACTTGGTTGGGTATACAGGTATTTTCGCATTACAGCCGTTTGTACGAGCAGGGCTTTTGGGTAAATGACGGCGGGGATGTGTACATAGAATTGAATCAGGCCCGCAGAGAAAAAGGCGACTATCATTGGTTTATCCGTCAGGGTGAAGCGCAGAACGGTACACCGATATACGAATCTTCGGTAGTTTTCGATCCATATGAGGGGATTGAATACGGATCTGCCGTAACGAGCTACGATGTAGTATCGAACAAAGGGAACAATGATGTTTACACGCAGCAGCCGCTTGCGGCAGGATGGGAAGACGACAGTATCGGTTATCAAGTATTCGTTGCGTCTTTTGCCGATTCAGACGGCGACGGCATGGGCGATCTGCAGGGCGTTATCGAGAATTTGGACTATCTTGACAAAACGCTGAACGTAGATGTATTATGGCTGACTCCGTTCCAGCAATCAAATTCCTACCACGGATATGATATCAAAGATTATTTCACTGTCGATCCTCGTTTCGGAACGATCGAGGATTTCAGGGAACTCGTATATGAAGCACATAAACGCGGCATGAAAGTGCTGATGGATTT
>JFBN01307004.1_pt1 | contig 17681 bp, 6 predicted proteins | sample 768741 | NCBI WGS metagenome assembly JFBN01 (sample SAMN01983846, study PRJNA193217) | chicken gut metagenome | biome: terrestrial biome; isolation source: ceca of Broiler chicken | host: Gallus gallus | place: United Kingdom: England | collected 2010-09-07
ACATCTGCATTGGAATGGTTGGTCACGGTGATCGTATTGCCATCGGCGGTCCAGGCGCTGGTGGTGCTGTCCTCGTAGGTATGATCCGACGGGTCCCAGGTACGGGAGCCGCTCTTGGCATAGGTAAACTGCATGTCCCCCCAGGAGATATCCACGCTGTAGACTGTGCCGGTGGTGCTGCCGTCCTCATACTTGGCATATACCTCGATGTTCTGGCTTCCTTGCCCGATGGTCGCTTCCTCTGCCATTGCAGGCGCTGCCAGGGCCAGGGCGGACGCCAGCGCCAGGGTGAAAGAAATGATTCGCTTCATAAAAGGTTCCTCCTATTCTTGATTCTTGTATGTGAATGCCAGAAAGGCACAAACATTACTCCTGCACCGTGATGGTCAGCGGAATTTCTGTGTTGACCATCGCTTTTTCTCCCGTATCGGGATCGTAATACAGAACGGTAAAGTTTCCCTCGTAGCTGCCGGGAGAAAGCATATCGGCGGCATCCTGCAGCAGCGTCAGGCTTTGCACCTGATTGCCGGGGGCCAGTGTGCCGGACTGCACAATGACGTTATCCCGGATGACCACCTGCAAGACCATATCCTGGTTGGAACGTCCCGGGTTGGCAAAGTACAGCGTAGCCGTTTCGTCGCTGAGGTCGATGGTCACGTCGCGGGAATAGGTCAGGCTGACACTGCCGCCGCCCTCCGGGCTTTCCAGTTTTTCACCGCTGTCCCCCGGGATGCTTTCGGCTGCCGGTTCCTGGGCAGGCGCCTGATCCGGCGCCAGAACCGGGCGCGCCGGCCGGGAAAACACCGCCCATACCGCTACACCCACAGCAATGGCTGCAACGACTACCAGCAGCACGGCGCCCCACAGCGGGATGGATTTCTTTTTTTTCTTTTCCATTGGTCATTCCTCCCCGATTTGAATCGTAACCGTTCCCAGCGTTGTCTGCTGGAATGTCTGGCCGGGCTTTCCCTCCAGGACCAGGTTGGCGGTCCGGCTCTCTCCCAGGCCCAGGTAGATGGGTTCCTGCAAAAGCGAACCGTCTACATAAAAGCTGCCTGCAATCTCTGAAAGGCTCGATGTAAACATGACCTGTGCCGTGGTGGGCAGATTACCCTCATTTTCCACGGTCACAAAGCCGGTGTTATTGTCCGACCAGCTTTCGCCTTCATAGAGATACGTGTCCGGATTCCAGACCCCGTCCGAATAGGTATAGTCCAGTGCTCCCCAGGTGATGGTTACGCTGACATACCCTTCGGCCTGTGCGTCATAGGTCACCTGGCAATCGGTCCGCAAAGTGGTTTGCAGTCCCGAAACCATCTGCAATTTGGCAGTGACCGGCAAAGTCACCGTACCGCCCTGCGCCACATTGGGGTCCACCTGCAAGACAAAGGTCATCACGTCCCTGGTGGGGGCAGGCAATTGTCCCTCAAATCGCAGGTAGTTCAACCGGAGGATTCCTCTTTCCGGATTCCATACCGCCGTGTTGGTGTACGCGGCGGTATCCTCAATCAGTGACTGAGGTTCTTCCACATGGAGCTGTGTCTGGTCCAGTGCGGAGGTATCCACATCAATCTGAAGGCCCTGGATACCATCCTGCGGGTCGATATAATCCCACAGCTGCACGGTGACCGTGATACGGTTGCCTTCCGTCTCAGTCCTTGTGTCCAGCTGCAGGTGATCCTCTGCAAAACAGGCGGACGGGAACCAGGCTGCCAGCAGCACCACGGTCAGGAACAGGGCCCAGTAGTTTCGATGTTTCATGAGACCGCTCCTTTCTGCATGTACTCCAGTGCCTGGTAAACGTCAAATAGGTCCATGTCCTCGTTGCGGCAGAACAGGCCCGCCTCCAGATACACTCCCTCTAGTTCCTTTGTGCAGTTCAGGTAATCCACCATGGCATCCAGATCTGTCTGGTCGGTATCGCCATCTCCGTCCACATCGCCCATCGCCACAACATAATAGGGGGTATCATTGAGGTAGAGGATATCGCCGGTGGCAAGGGTATCGGTTTCCTGGCCGTCGGCGTCGGTCAGTCGCGCCGTAATCCCCTGTTCCTCAGCGGTAAAGTAGTCCACCACATCCTGCACGGGAGTTCCGGCCTCAATACCAATCGCACGCTGGGTCTGTGCAACTGTCTCCCAGTCAAGGATGATCTTTTCGAACCGTGCCACAATGAGGCAGTCCTTTTGGGCTTGCAGTGTCAGGGTCGGCTGGTTGCTGATCAGGTATCCATCCTCATACCAGCCGGCAAACTCATAAACCTTGCTGGCTGTGGACGGATAGAGCGTGACGGTGGTTCCGTACTCATACCGGCCGCTGCCGGACACTGTGCCGGAGCCCATGGTATCCACCGAAATGTTGACCATGGGATAGACCGGCGGCGCCGCCACATAGGAGGCATAGTGCAGGTCATCGGTCACTGCCCGGACGTACACATACGCAAAGTTCTCTGCGGTCTGGTAGTCAAAGGTGGAACTGCCCTCAGGCACATTCATCTCCAGCGCATCGCCGTAGGAATAGCTGACGGGTGTCTGTGAGAAGGTCACCTGATAGGTGCGGCTGCGGTCCAGGCCTTCCACACGGTAACCGTTTTGGGTCTGGATCACCCGCAGACCGTTGAGGGCCGCCGGCGGATAGATGCTCAGACGGGCGGTCAGGCTTTCGTTGGCGGTATCCCCACCCACGGCACGAACCAGCAGTTCGGTGCGGCCGAAGCTTTGCTCCACCGCAATGGGCGTGCCGGCACAGCGAATCCAGTCCACACCGTTGTTGAGAGAATACTCATAGCGATCACTGAAGCTTTGCACCGTCTGGCCCTTGCTGTAGTCAAAGGTCACTTCCGGCGCCGTGAGGGCGGTGCTGTCCTGCTGCAGCGGGCTGCGCAGAAGCTGTACCCGCAGCAATGTGATCCGGTCCTCCACAGCATCGCGCCATTTCAGCCAGGAAATGGAGGATGTCAGACCCGAGATTTGGGTCGCAGCCTGGAGGAATTCCTTGCTGTCCAGAACGCCGGGGGCAATCTCCATGGCTATGCCAAGGGCCGCCACCTGTTCTTCTCCCATTTCCCGCAGGTTCAGCAGATAGTGAATCATCTCCATGTAATTGCTGGCGGTTTCCTCCGTTCCCTGGCCCTTATAGGCCGCTTGGCGTACCTGCAGTCCGGCACGGATCGCCTCACTCATACAGCCGATATAAAAGATATTGTTCGCGATTTCATGCTGCTCTTTGGTGTTCAGCAGGTTATCCGACACGAACATGAATGCCTTGATTCCCATCAGGATCCCCTGACAGATGTAGGTAGAAATCAAATTTTTGACTTGTTTATCGATATAACCAAAAACGCCTTGCTTCACCGTACTGATCAGCTGACTCCAGAAATCCGGGTTGGCATTTCCCTCATTGAGAAGAATCGTGCGGATTTCTTTGGCAGCGTTCACCAGCGCCCGGGCACCCCGGGAATCCGTTCTGCTATATTCGATGATCGCGTCGAGATACAGGATGTAACTGTTCATGGAGCTGCGGGCTGCCAGGTACAGTGCCAGATCTTCGGGATTCTCCTCCACTTTGCTCAGCAAAAGATTCTTGACGTTGGAATCAAATCCCAATGCCTTCCAGACATCATTCATGTCCTCGTTGGACAAAACATCGTACAATACATCCCAAAGATCTTTTTCTGTCAGATTCAGTTCTTTCAGTCTTTGGGCAAGATCGGAATCCTTTCCCTGCAGAGTCGCCTTGAATTCATCCCAAACCAATTTGGTGAGGCTGTCACTTCCCGCCTGGAATACCGATTGAAACGCATTCCATCGTTTGTTCTTGAAGATGCTGGAGATGGTATCCTGGAGGGTTTCCTTCATGACCTTACTGGCGCCGCTGATGGCACTGTCGGTCCAACCGGAGGCTTTTTTCTCCAGCACATTGCTGATGGCCAGCATTCCTTCATTTCCGCCCAGGTCACTGTTGATCCAGTCGTTGAGAGAACCAAAGAACTGGGAAACAAAGGTGTATTGTGCGCTCTCGTTCGACTCCACGCTCAGCTCCATGGCACGCAGCAGAATGTCGCGGACTGCATCGGGGTCGGCGCCCTCCAGCAGCTCAGTGAACTTGTTATTGCCGCCTACCACGCCCAGCAAGGTCCACATGTCCCGCTCAGTTTGGGTGGGCATCATGTCGGCGATCTCTCCGCTGGATTTGAACAGGCTCCAATAGACATACTGACCGTTGTCCATCAGGTAGGCCAGCGCATCCTGATTGGTCGTCAGGGTCTGTTCCGCCTTGCTCACAGAGTCCACCGTAGCGGACAGCGCCCCCGTAAAGTCGGACAGCGGGCGCTGTTCGATGTGGACTTTCACGCCATAACCCTCTTCGATTTCCAGGGCGTATTCGTTCAGCTTCTGCTCCATGATGCTGTAATCCGTCTGGTTGATTTCCACATAGCGATGTACCAGACGGTATCCCGCCGGCAGAACCTGTATGTTTTCCGACACATCGGGCACGAGCTCGAAGCCGCTGTCCGTCTCGTCCACCAGCCATTGCATGCTGTCGGTGACATCCTCGCCCATATTGTTGTACACAAGGGCTTGTATCAGCTTGGACCCGGTGCTGATCCGCGGCTGGTACAGATCCACCGCGCCGTTGTTGGCCAGAATGACATTGTAATAGAACGAACCGTTGTCCAGCTCGTCGGGGATTTCAATGGTCATCTCCATCCCGGACAGACCATAGACTTCCAGCGGCTCGGATGCGGCAAAATGGGCCTGAAGCGGCACATTGAAACCGCCCAGCACGCCGGCATAGTCCGCCGACAGATCGTACTTGCCCACTTCGTCCCCGCGGATGATCCAACGGATGGTCTCGGCAGACTGACCGGGGATTTCTCCGATGGATACGTTGGCTTTGGACTCACTGTCGTAGGCATCCATCAGGGTCAGGCCTTCCGGCAGATTGAGCTCCACCTCATTGTCCAGCAGGGGGAAATCGGAGGAGGCGTTGTTCAGGATGTGAAGGCGCACATCGAACATATCCTTGAGGGCGGAGGCCCCCACCGGAATGTCCAGATAGGCAATGGACACTTCATGGGAGAAGATGTAGTCCGGTACATCCACCTCCGGCGCATCGTCCTCCTCCTTGACGGAAAGGCTGCCGCTGCACAGCGGCTGCACAATCAGCTCGTGGATTTCCCCGTCCGAACGCACAACGATGGGATTGCTGCTGGTCTCCTGGGTTGTGGGGTTGTAGTTGAAGGAGTGATTGATGTTGCTGCCGCCATAGGTCAGGTGTACGGTAACCTTCAGAATACACTGGTTTTCCGGCTTGGTCACATCGATGCCCGCCGCCACGATCTCCTCGTAGGTCATGCGGTTGATCTCAAAGTTGCCTTCCACCAGCGTCTGCTTGACCATGGTGATGGTGAGAGAGGTTTCCTGTCCGGCCAGCAGCTCGATTTCCTTTTTGGCCGGCAGCCACTGGTTGTCGGCAATCAGGCAGGCCACCGTATGCCTGCCCACCGTGCCGTCAAACTCCACATTGCCCTGAGAATCCGTCAGGCGGATGGCCTGATCCTCCTCCCCCAGGTCAAAGTAGACCGCAGCACCGATGACCGGGGCGCCGCTCTCGTCCAGGACCTGCACCTTGGCATGGCCGATGAGGTTGCGCTCCTTCACATGAATCTGCCGGCGCAGGGTCGAGACCAGGCCGTCGGTATTGGTCACCGTCAGGGTAACGGTAAAGTCGCCGGTCTGATGATAGGCATGGACCGCCACCGCCTGGGAGGCTGTGGTATTGTCCCCGAAATCCAGCTCATACCCGGCAATTCCCTTGTCATCCTTGGACAGGGTGGCGTCAAAGACGTACTCCACGCCCACTTCCAGCACGGTGTCACAGCTGAGTTCCGGCTTGGGCGCACTGCGGTTGGGCAGCTGAACGGTCCCGAGATCCAGACGGGCCGTGTTGCCCGCCTCATCCACAGCCTCCACCTGATAGGTATAGGCGATCTCCTGCAAAGCCAGGCTGGTATCGGTATACCGGGTCTCGCCGGGGGCGGTCTGTCCCAGCAGGCGGTAGCTTTCGCCGCCGTCCTGACTTCTGTAAATGCGGTAGGCCGCCAGGTCCTGCTCTGCTCCGCCGGTCCACTGCAGTTCCACCGCGCCATCTTCATACGCGGCAGTGCCCTCCATCAGGGTGGGGGCCGTGGTATCAATGGGGTACTGTGCTGTTGCCCATTCTCCGGTATTGCCCGCCGCATCCGTTGCCCGGGCGCGCAGATACATCGTATCCCCGTCGGAGAATTTCTCCGCCGGGCAGAAGAAGCTCAGGACCTGACTGGCCACATTCAGTTCCTGCCAGTTTTTCAGCGTCTGGTAGTCCTGGCCGTCATGGCTGTATTCCAGCTCCACCGAGGCAACCGCCCGGTTATCCTGCACCATCAGGCTGGCGCTGGTTTTCGCCGGGCCCATGGGGCTGCCCGATGCCGGAGCAAAGCTGACCACCGTGGGCGCCACAGTATCCTGTTCTGCCGTAGCGGAAACGATGGGCGACGGTTCACTGGGATTGCCGGCCGTATCGTTTACGACAACCTGATAGTAATATGTCCGTTCTGGCTGCACTGTGCGGTCCAGCCAGTCCACTGTCTGCAGGCCGTCCTGGAGCAGGACAAACTCCCCGTCGGCAGACTCGCTGCGGTAGACGGAGTAGGTTCCCAAGTCGTCCTCTGTTCCCTGCTCCCAGCTGATCCGGATGCAGCCGCCTGCTCCCGCCGCCATTACGCTTTGGGGGGCTGCAGGGGCAGTCCGGTCGATGTAATACTGAACAAAGGGGGCATCCTCGCCGGTACTGCTTGTGTTGCCGGCGCTGTCGGAGGCCACGGCACGGACCCACAGCAGGCCCTCCTCATATTCGCTCAGGGGCAGAGGGCAGGATAGGGTCCGGGTCTTTGCCGGAGTGTCATAGGTTTGGGTAAAGAAGTCGGTCCACTCCAGGTTGTCGGTGGAGACCTGTACCGTGATGGACTGCACGTCCCACGCATCGGTAACGGTCGCCTGGAAGGGGATCTCATCGGTATAGGAAGCCGGTGTGGGCCGCAGGCTGGTGATCACAGGAGGTTCAGTGTCCGCCTGGGTGTGCACGGTGATCTCCTCCGAGGGCTCACCGAAGGTTCCCTGCGAATCTGCGGCAACGACGCGGAAGGTATAATCGGTATCCGGGGTGAGGTCGTACAGATTGACGCCCAGCACGCCCCGGACCTCCTCCACCGGTGAGAAGCTGCCGTCCGGCTGCTTCTGCTCCACCCGGAAAACGGCCACGTCCTCCGCCGGCTCCTCCCACCGCAGGGTGATGGTGGTGGCGGTGCTTTCGCCGCTCAGTCCCGTCACAGCGGCAGGGCCGTTGTTGCGGATAGTATAGCGGGCAATCAGAGTCTCGCTCTGGTTTCCGGCGCCGTCCCAGGCCAGGGCACGCAGCTGCAGGGGGCCGTCGGGCAGAGTTGTGGTATCCAGTTCCGCCGTGCACAGCGCACCGCCGCTCTCATGGAGCAGCGTCCAGTCTGTCTCGGCAGGCTGATCCCCCACAGCATATTCCAGGCTGCTTCCCGTCACGGCATAGTTGTCCTCGGCCTGCAGGGTGAAGGTCACCTTCCCCTTGAGGGAGCTGCCGTCCGCCGGGGTCAGGCTGGCAATGACGGGGCCCTCGGTATCCGGGACCAGGGAAGCGACTGCCAGGGAGGAGGGTTCGCCCTCCTGCTGGAGGGTATTCACGCCCACAATATAGTAGTAATACAGGGTCTGGTCATCAATGCGGCCGTCGGTATACTGCAGGCTGAACCGGTCGTTCAGCGTGGCCAGCAGAGTAAAATGCTCCTCCCCCTCGGCCCGGCGATAGATATGGTATCCCACAGTATCGGCTTCCTCGGCCACCAGCCAGCTCAGCCGGATGAGAGAGCTGTCCGCCACGGCCGAAAAGCCCAGTATGGATTTGGGCATGCTGTGGTCCAGGGTGAGGGTCCGGGAGAGACTTGCCTCCCCGCCGTCCACATCGGTCAGCGTAAACAGCACGGTGAACGGAGCGTCGGGCAGATCCGTGATGTCCCAGTGGATGGTATAGACCCCCGTGCCCGGGTTACTCAGCGCCTCATCCAAGGTTCCTGTGCCGATCAGGACACGGTTTTCCCCGTCCAGGTAATAGAGCTGTCCCACCGTCTGGCGGCCATCCAGGGGTTCCAGATTGCCGAAATCCCGCACACGAATCTGCAGGGTGTTGTCAATGTTCACGCGGTCTGTGCCGTTTGCCACCAGAATATCCAGGATCTGCGGCTCCCGGGGTGTTACCGTCAGGGCGGCAACACCGGTGGTACGGCCATCCGAACTGTATCCATAGACCCGGTAGGTATAGTCTGCATCTGTGGTCAGGCCGCTGTCGGTGAAGGTGCAGTCCTGGGTCTGGCCGACCACAACACTGTTTCGCTCCACCGTATAGCCGATCACCTGGTCGCTGTCATGGGCATCCCAGCGCAGCACCACAGTTTTGCTGTAGACTTTGTCTGCGGACAGATTGCCCACTCGGGCATTGAAAATATCGGTGGAGAATTCCACCCCCGCGGGCAGCCCCGTTCCAAAGGCCGCCTGGTAAGCTTCCAGGGAATCCGCCGGGACATAAATGGTCTGCAGTGCCGTGAGCACGGACAGCGGATTGTCACCGTTGCAGACAGGGACTTCCTCTCCCAGGAAGGTGAGTTCTGTCACGGATGTCATGCCATACAACGGCCAATCAGTTTCTCTGCTGCTGGTTGAAATGCTTTGCAGGCCCGTGCCAAACACCAGTGCAGTCACCCCCGACATACCGGAGAATGCACCCGCCGTCAGGGTAGTCACACCGTCGGGAATGGTCAGTTCCCCGGTGATGCCGCTGCAGCCGCTGAAGGCATAGCCGCCCACACTGGTCAGGCCTTCCGGAAGCTGCAGCGTCCCGGAAAGGCCTTTGCATCCATTGAACGCATTTCCGTCAATGGCGGTCAGGGACTGGGGCAGGACCAGCGTGCCCTGGAGGGAACTGCACCCGGAGAAGACCATGTGATCCAGCTTTTGCAGCCCTTCTCCCAGCTGCAGACCGGTCAGCCCGGTGCAGCCGCTGAAGGCAGACTGACCCAGGCCTGTCCGCTCCGCCGGTTCCACCGTCAGAGTGCCGTCCAGGCCGGTGCATTTGGCAAAGGCATAGTTGCCGATTTCCGTCAGGGATGCAGGGATTGTCAGATTGCCCTTCAGGCCGGTGCAGCCATAGAAGGCGTATGTTCCCACCTTCTGCAGTCCCTCCGGCAGGGAAAGGGCGTCCAGGCTGGTGCAGCCGTAGAAGGCACGAACCCCGATTTCGGTCAGGGAGGCGGGCAGGGTCAGCCCGGTCAGCCCGGTGCATCCCTCAAAGGCCCCCATTTCGATGGTGGTCACGGTGTCCGGCAGGATGACCGTGGTCAGCTCCGTATGATTACGGAAGGCATTCTCTGCAATGGTGGTGACGCCGTAAGGCACTTCGAAGGTGGGATCCGTCCCCCAGTATCCATACAGCACCCCGTCACTGATATAGGAATCCTCCCCGGGCACTGCCCCGTAGGCTTCCAGGCGCACATCTTCCGGAAGGCTGGAGGCGTATTGGCTGGAATAAGCGCCATAGCTTTCTCCCGGCACATAAACCACTTCCAGTGAGGTCAAGGGTGTAAACACCGTCATGTCCTCACCATAGGGGCCGTCCCACTCAGGGACCGTATTGCCACGGAAGGTCAGGCTGGTCACAGAGGTCATTCCCCACAAGGGATGATTCAGGTCCACTGTCACACTGGCGAATTTGGTCAGCCCTGTGCCGAACTCCACGGAGGTGATCTGGTCCATGTCAGAAAAGACCCCAACGTTCAATACAGTGATCCCGTCGGGGACTTTCAGCGCGCCGGTAAACCCGCTGCACCCGCTGAAAGCGGACTCTCCCAAAGAAGTCAATCCATCCGGAAATATCAGGCTTCCTGTAAAGCCCGAGCAGTTCAGGAAGGCACTCTGACCAATGGAGGTGACGGTCTCGGGAATGTGCAGTTCCCCGGAAAGTCCGGTGCAGCCGTAAAAAGCCCTGCTCCCAAGCACCGTCAATCCTTCCGGAAGGACAAGACCGGTCAGCCCGGTGCAGCCCCGGAACGCGCTGCTCTTCAGATTCTGAAGGGAGGCGGGCAAAGTCAGCGTGCCGGACAGGGATGTGCAGTCCTGGAACGCCGACTCGCCGATGACGGTGACCGTCTCCGGCAGTGCAATGCTGGTCAGCCCGCAGCCGGTAAAGAGGAAAGAGGGCACCTCAACCAGCCCGGCCGGAAAATGTGCTTCCGCCAGGCTGGTACATTGATAAAATGCATAACTGCCCAGAGTGGTCAGCTCATCCGGCAGGTCAGCAGCCTGCAGGGCAGAGCAGCCGTAAAATGCACGGTCCCCCACTTCCCGCAATGTGGCCGGGAACTGTACCGCGGTCAGACCGGTGCAATTTTCAAAAGCACTTTCCCCGATGCTTTGCAAGCCTTCGGGCAGTATGACGCTGGTCAGCGTATCACAGTTTTTGAAAGCACCTTCCCCGATGGAAGTCACGTCATCAGGGACGGTCACTTCCCCTCCCTGTCCCAGGTAGGCCACCAGAACCCCATCCTCAATCTGGAAATCCGAGGACGCCCCGATAACCAGCAGGCGTGCGCCGTCGGGCAGCCGGTTCAGCAGCCAGGACGAGTAGGCGGTGTATCCCTCCTGCGGCACAAAGACGGTGCGAAGCGCCTCCAGTGACTGCAGGAAATTGTTGGAGCCCTTTTGGGTGGGCGGCGTAGCTCCCATAAATGTGATCTCCGCCAGGGCTGTCATCCCGTACAGCGGGCCGTCCGCCGCCTTGCTCGCCGCGTCCACCGTGCTCAGGCCTGTGCCGAGCTGCAGCCCGGTGATGCCTGTCATACCTGCAAAAACACGCTGCGGCAGAGTTGCCACACCATCGGGCACTACAAGGGTTCCGGTCATGCCGGAACAGCCGGAGAAAGCATCGGCTCCCAGCGTCTGCAAGCCTGCGGGCAGCGTCAGTGTGCCGGTCAGACCGGAGCAATTTTCAAAAGCAGTGCTTCCCAGGGAGGTAAGGCTGTCCGGCAAGACAAGGGTTCCCGACAGGCCGGAGCAGTTTCCAAAGGCATTGCCTTCAATGTTTGTGACCGAGTTTCCCAGGTCCAGGCCGGAGAGGAGTGCGCAGCCGGAAAAAGCACCGGCCGGAATTACCGTCAGGCCTTCCGGAATCACCAGTGTTCCGGTCAGGTTGCGGCAGCCGGAAAAAGCGGCTGCTCCCATAGTCTGCAGCTTTGCCGGAAGCCGGAGTTCGGTCAGGCCGGAGCAATAGTAAAAGGCATAGGGGCCCACTTCTGTAACATTGCCGGGCAGGATCAGCGCCCCCTCCAGGGCAGTGCACCTGTAAAATGCCTTCTCCCCCACCGTGGTGAGCGAGGCAGGCAGCGTCACATGGGTCAGGTTCCCGTTCTGATAAAAGGCCCCCTGCCCGATGGCGGTGACTCCTTCCGGCAGCGTGACAGAGACCACTTCCACACGGTCGGAAAAGGCATAAGGACCGATGGAGGTTACCCCGTCAGGCACAGTCACTTCAGAATCCGTGCCGTTGTAGGCCACTAGTTCGCCGTCTACCACAGCAAAGTCCCCGGTGCTTTCCCGCACGCGGACGTCGATGTGGTAAAGCAAGAACGTGTCGGCACAAATCTGCATGAGCTCCGCATACTGCTCAGTTCCCACGTACACTGTGTCAGGTTTCACCATGCTATAGAAGGACGAAAAGAATGTGTACGTTCCCAACAGTGTGATCGTGGAAAGATCCGTATGATAAAAGACATTGGTGTACTCGTAATTGGCATCAAAATAGCAGCTTTCCACGCTGGTTCCCACGATCAGATCCGTCACCCCCTCCATGGAGGCGAAGGCGCCTTCCGGCAGGTAGGTCACGTCGTCGGGGATGCGCAGCGTACCGGTGATACCGCTGCAGCCGCTGAAGCAGTAGGTTCCCAGTTCCGTCAGCGATTCGGGAAGGTGCAGCGTGCCGGTAAGCCCGGAGCAGCCGGCAAAGGCATTGCTTCCCAGGGATGTAATGGTGTCGGGCAGGATCAGGTCACCCGACAATGCGCCGCAGCTGCCAAAGGCCGAGTCCCCGATGGTCTTGACGCCCGGTTCAATGGTCAGGGTACCGTCCAGTCCATCACAATCATGAAAAGCTCTGTCTGCGATCTCGGTGACACTGCCGGGAATTGTGAGATTTCCTGTGATGCCGCTTTTGCGGAAAGCTTCTGCCCCGATCCGCTGCAGGGTCTGCGGCAGCGTCAGGCTGGTCATCCCGGTACAATCCTGGAAAGCGGAATCTCCGATTTCCGCGATGGGTCCGCCCAGTTCCGCCCCGCTCAGCGCAGTGCAGCCGAAAAAGGCACGGGTCTCCAGTGTTTCCAGTGCCGGCAGGTGCAAGGTGGTCTGCCAGGCAGCACAGCCCTCAAAAGCGGAGGCCCCGATGCTGCGGACCGTCTGCGGCAGTTCCAGCGTGGTGAGGGCGGTGCAGCCCGTGAACGCCTGGGAGCCGATCTGCTCCAGTGCCGCAGAAGCCGACACCTCGGTCAGGGCCGTGCAGTTCTGGAAGGCACGCTGCCCGATGGCCACAACACTGTCGGGCAATACCACCCGTTCCACCGTCCCATTGGCGCGGAACGCTGCTTCCCCGATGGCCGTCACACCCTCCGGGACTTCCACTGTGGTTTCGCTGCCAAGGTAGGCGAGCAATACGTTATCCTGTACCACAAAGTCGCCCGTCTCCTCATCCGGAACCAACCGGGCCCGGTCAGGCAGGAAAGCCGACAGTGTGCTGGCATACTCCTCATAGGCAGCAAGAGGGACGATGATGCGCTCCAGCCCGTCACAGCCGGTAAACAATGCGCTGTTTTCCACTGCGGGAGGCACGGTTGCGGTAAAGGTGACCTGCTGCAGGGCCGTCATGTTCCCCATGGTCGCCGCGGGGTATGTAGTACCGGCAAAAGTAAGCAGTCCGCTGCCAAAGCGCAGACTGGTGATGCCGGACATTCCATAAAATGCACCAGACCCGATGGTTTCCACGCTGTCGGGAATCACCAGTTCTCCAGTAAAGCCGCTGCAGCCCCGCAGCGCATTTTCGCCGATCTGAATCAGGTTCTGCGGCAGTTCCAGGGTTCCGGTCAAACCGCTGCAGCCGTAAAACGCGTTCTCTTCCAAAACGCTGAGATTGCGCGGCAGGGAAAGAACGCCATTCAGCGAGGAACAATTTTGAAACGCCTGCGCTCCGATGGTAGTAATATTGTGGGGCAGGATCAGATCGCCCGTCAGATTACGGCAGCCATAAAACGCACCGCTGCCAATGCTCTCCAGGCTCTGCGGGAAGGTCACCGGCTCCGTCAGTGCCGACAAAGCATAAAAAGCATTTGCACCGATGAAGGTAATGCCTTCCTCCAGGACCAGCCTTGTGATCCGATTGCTATAAGATTTCCAGGGGGCATCCCGGTTGGGGTATGATTTGATTCCTCCGTTTCCCGAGATGGTCAGCGTTCCGTCAGAGGAAAGGCTCCAGATGACATCCGTACCGCAGCTGCCGCTTTGAATGATGGTGGCGGTTGTAGTATCCTCTGCAGCGGCTGCCGGCTGGGCGGGAGCTTGCTGGGTGGGAGCCTGCTGCACCGGCACAGAATCCGGGAGCACAGCCGGTTCCGGTGCGGTCACAGCCTCCGGCGCTGGTACTGTGCTTTCCTCCGCTTCCCCGCTTTCCTCCTGAAAAGGGGCCGTATCTTCTTCGGGTGTTTCGGTCGTGGCCTGCTGCCAGCTGGCATCCAGTTCATCCAGGTCGGCGCAGGATTTCAGCTCTACAGATGCGGCCTGTTCCTCCCCCAGGTCATTGCCCAGCAAAAGCGACAGCATTTCTGTATCCTGATCCTGCAATAACAGCACGGTCTGCAGGGAGTGGCTGCCTTCCGCCAGCGTAATGCCAAAAGCGGGCAAATCACCCCGGAACGCCAGCAGCTTCAGGTTGTCGCACTGGTAAAAAGCCGCATTGTCCACAAAGGTGACGGTTTCCGGCAGACGTACTGCGTACAGGTCCGCCTGGTCGGCAAACGCCTCCTGTGCAATTTGGGTCACATCTTTCCCATCAATTTGGGCCGGAATATCCGCAATGAGGAATTCTTCGTCCTCGTCCAGGGTCCCGGTATAGCCGCAGATGGATACCGTGCCGTCTTCCAGAACTGTGTAAAGGTAATCCTCCCAGGCAAGGACCTCCTCTGCCGGCAAGGCCGTTTCCTGTGTGGCCGCGCTTTCCGGGCCCTGTGCAAAGACTGCACTGGGGAACGAAGTCAGCAGCATACTGACCGCAAGAAACGCCGCCAGAATTCGTTTCATCCGTTCCATCTAAGATTCCTCCTCACTGCTGTTCCGGGCTCCCCATTTTTCCCGGACAAAGTACACCTATCCATTTTCATATATAAGAATCATATTACCCGTTCTCCTGGCGGCGCACCATATTATTTACAAAACTGGTCGTTTTCTGTGCAAAACTGGTTATCATTTCGCACAAGAATGGTCGGATATGCTATAATACAGACAGTGTTCACCCAAGGAGGATTTTCCTATGGCCAGTGATTCTTACTGGGAAGTCGCCATCTGCGATGACAACACCGCATTTCTGGCGCAGCTCCAGACATTTTTGAACCAGCAGCTGACCCGGATGGGACAGCCGCACGGGATACAGGCATTTCATGATTCTCAGGAACTGCTCACCGCCGCTCAGAGTCACCCCTTTTCTTTGGCTGTTCTGGATATCCGCATGCCCAAAGAAGACGGCATCCGGCTGGCAGAAAAATTACTGACTTTTTGTCCGGACTGCCAGATTATCTTTTTAACCGCTTTTCTGTCGTATGCCCAGGATGTCTATGACGTCCAGCACACTGCATTTATTCTGAAAAACGAGATGAACAGTCGTCTGCCCCGTCTGCTGGAAAAATTGCAGGCCCGCATGCAGGGACAGGACCCGCAGCGAGTAGCCTTGTACGCAGACGGAATCACCCATCTGGTGGAGCAGCATCAGATTTGCTGGATCGAACGGCGGCTGCGGACCACGCGGGTCCACTGCCAGCAGGAGGATCTGCTCACCCAGGAAAAGCTGGAGGATCTTCTGGTCCGCCTGGACCCCATCCTCTTTTGTCAGTGTCATAAGAGTTACGCTGTATGCTGGGCCAGTGTCCGTACCTACAGCGCCGGACAGATTCTGTTGAACAACGGTACTGTTGTCCCGGTCAGCCGTCGCTTTGCTCCCAGTGTGCGGGCAAGTTTTCTTCGTTATGTCCAGACCCTGTCTCAGGAGGTCAAAACGTGAGTGCTTCGGTTTTCTGGCATTCTTACTTTTTCAATGCACCGCCGTTCATCATTATTCTGGCAGTCCTTCCCTGGCGTGTCCCGTGGCGCGCTCCGCATCCACGGCTTTGGGCGTGTTATATTGCGGTCGTGCAGTCTGTCAAATTGTATCTGCAAATGGATTCCGTTCTGCACGATACTACCACGTCTTTAATGATGTGGGGCCTGCCTCAGCAGATCTTCAATATTCTGATGCTGTCCTTCTGCGTGGGAATTTCCTTGCCGGAAGCCTGCCTCTTCTTCAGCCTGCTGTTTTTGTTTGTGGACAGTCCCACAGGCATCGCCCTCCCCCTTTTCTTTGCGAAATTCCAAACCGCAACCAACGTAGAGCAGCTGTTTCCCGTCACCTTTCTGGTGTGGGCCACCTATCTCTTTTGTCTGACCATCGGGATCTTTTTGCTGATACGTGCGTATTCCATGCTCCAGCGCTGGCCAAAACGTCCCCGAAGCGTGGCAAAATGGTGTGGCTGCGTAGTCTATCTGCTGTTCACGCTGACCAACGTGGTGCTGTTTTTGCAGGGTGGTCTGCACACGCCGGTCTTCACCTTGCTGATGCTGTCCATGTGTGCGGCGGCCATCGCCATCCTGCCGCTGGTTGTCTGGCAGCAGCACCGCATTCAGCGCAACCGCATGGAACGGATTGCCGCACACCAGCAAAAGCTGTATCATCTGCTTCAGCAGCAGGCCCAGGCTTTGGAACAATTGCGCTCCGATCAGCATGAGGCACAGAATCACCTGGTTGCCGTGCAGGGATATTTACAGCAAAACCAGCCGGATGCCGCGCGGCTCTACCTGCGTCAGCTCCTGGAGCAGGAGGACACGCCATGACTCAATTTCCTACGATTGTTCTCTCCTTCTTTCCCCTGTTTTTCAGCGTGGTGCTCGGACTTTCCTTCGTGTTGGCTGCATGGATTGTCTGTTACCGGCAGGATTCCATGGAGCTTCGGTTTTGGGAAGCGCAGACCGAGGAAATCCTGCAGCGGGAGACCCTGTCTCTCCAGGAAAACAGCCGCTTCAATGCCCAGGCACTGCACAACGACATGTGCCGTCATTATCGCCAGGTGTTGGCATTGCTGGATGCAGGACGCATCGCCGAAGCCCAGACTTATCTGGAAAGTCTGACCAGGCTTCAGCTGAAAGCAATGCGCCGGTACGCCGATCACCCCATTGCAAACAGTGCCCTGACTGCCGCCGCACGCCGCTGTGAGGACGCCGGGATACGGTTCTCTGTGGCGGGCAGCTTCCCGACCAGACTGGACCTTGTCTCGGCAGATCTGGCCAGCCTGCTGTGCAATCTTTTGAACAACGCTGTGGAAGGTGCAATGGCTGCCAGGGATACTTGCCCCACAGCGGAAGTCAGCGTACAGTTTGTGACGGCCGCCGGCCGGCTTTTGATTCGGATCGAAAATACCGCCCTCCCCGCCGTTCCGCTTCATAGAAAAACCACTAAATCCGATCCTGAGCTGCACGGATTCGGCACTCGGATCATTCGGGATATTGTCAAGCGTTACGACGGAAGCTATACACTGCAATACACTGGTCCCCGCCGTGTTTGCGCAACTGTGGATGTGTGTATTCAGCCTCCCGCGGCTGGTTCAAAACGTTCTGACCGAGTACTTTTGGAATCATAAGCTTGTTGTCATCTCCTGAAGGATCGGCCGGACTTTCTCCTATTTCTGTTTTTTATTACGCAACGCAACAGGCGCAGAGGATATTCCTCTGCGCCTGTTGTTTTACTTATTTATGGATTGTTTTATTTGTTTCGACGTTTCCTGCGGTAAACTGCGGTGGTGCACAATCCTGCACCGGAAGCCAGCAGCAGGACCAGCCAAAGTGCGACATTGCTGTCGTCACCCGTCGTTGGGATGGTCGCACTGCCCGACGAAGTGCCGCTGGACTGGGGATTGCTGCCTGCCTGCGTTCCGTCAGATGTGCTGCTCTGCGAAGAGCTTGCCTCCGTCCCCGTTGCCGGGATTTCCACCCTGGCCTTTGCATAGCTGCAGACAGAACACTCTTCATGCTTTTCCCCTGTCTGTGTTGCGGTTGCCTCTTTGTCAATCACCCATACAAAGGTGTGTTCGGCCTGATCCCGCTTTTCATTGCAGCTGCTGCAGGCATACCAGTGACTTGTTCCGTCACTGCTCCAAACGGTGGACCAGCTGTGCGTGTGCCAGTTGGCCGTGACAGTGGCATCCGTTCCACCTTGCCGTTGTGACG
>JFBN01011795.1_pt1 | contig 17632 bp, 15 predicted proteins | sample 768741 | NCBI WGS metagenome assembly JFBN01 (sample SAMN01983846, study PRJNA193217) | chicken gut metagenome | biome: terrestrial biome; isolation source: ceca of Broiler chicken | host: Gallus gallus | place: United Kingdom: England | collected 2010-09-07
GCGTTTTGCCAGAAGCCGAAGGTAATCCCGTTCAGCATGACGTCCCGAATATCCGTTTCACTCGTGTAGTCCAATCCCAGTTCATACGGGGCCGCCGTATCGACCGTAAATCTAAACGGATTTTCAACGGTTTCATCGGCCGCCGCAATAGTCTCGGTTATATTGCCGGCTTTGTCCACACAAGCTTCTGCGTTGACATAATTCTCGCCGGATTTGTCTTGAATAGTATAGTTTGCATCGTTGAAGATAACTTCAATGCTATGTGTGTCCTCGTCCGGGGTAGTGCCTGCCACATTCACCCATTCCCCAAGGGTATAAGCGTCTTCCAGAGGATCGTGCTCGAGATTTGCGGCATGAATCAAATTCCGCAGCCTTTCTTCTGCATCCTCTTTATCCCAATTCTCTGTGCGCTCCGTGTATGTGAAGGTCGCTACACGCGTCTTGTTGTACATGGAACCGCTCGCCGATTCGAGAGGATCGTAACGCACCGTTACGGTCGGCGCAGTCAAATCCACCGCAATCTCCCGCGTATACGTCGCACTGTTCCCTGCAAGATCCGTAACATCAAGCGTGATCAGTACATAGTTGTAATTATAATCTTGAGAAACGTTCTTTAGGGTGATCGTGCGGTGTATATCGGTTTGGATGTCACCTTGGTGTGTATAAAGAGATTCATCCTTTTCAATATATCGATATTCGTCATCCGCTCTGTTCTTTACCTGTGTGGAATACGTGATCGTGGCGATGCCGGACTGTAGGATAGCAGTAGATGCACCTTCCTCCTGCAGCGCTTCTTCCGTAACTTCCACATTTATAAGAATGCTGTCTGTCTTTTCGACCTGCGCCTTGCCGTAAATCGGCTTTTTATTGTCAAGTTCGTCGTCTGTCAGCTCCGAAGTGTAGCCTTGCGGCTGCAACACCCCTGTCGGCGGCGTTATATCTACAATTACGCCGTCCGAGCAGATATAGCTCACATTGCCGGCCACATCAGTCGTGCGGACAAACAAAATGATATTTTTGTTTTCCTTGGCTTTGATTTCTACGGAAACCTCCGCCGTATCCGCGCCGTTCTGGAAGCCGGAAACGGCCTGCCAGCCCTGTGAGGCGGCAACCTCGTCCAGTTGGAATGTATTGGTCTGCTCTCCATAGGCAGCCTGCGGGTATTCCATCTCCAGATATTCAACTTTACTCAAACCCGAAACCGAATCGGATACCGAAACGGTCGCTTCGGTTGTTTCTTTAAAGGAAAGCAAACCAAAGGTAATCGTTGTCAGGAATTTTTCGATTGGGGAATTCGCCGTTGCAACCTTCATACTGGCAGTAGGCGCAACTGAATCCTGCAGCAGTACAAATGTCGGCGCTGTGCTCTGGTCAGAATCAGAGATCGTCTCGTAAATATAGTGGACGCCGTCCGCATCGGTGAACGCAGCCTGCTGCACCGTATAGGTTGCTTCCGTAGAGCCTTCGGACGTTATGGCGTCGGATGCGGCCAAAGTTTCTTCCGTCTCGCCTACGGCATAGGTGTATGTAAGGCTGTCTGCGTTCAACTCGGAGGCAAAGGTTAGATTGACGGTCGACGCGGTTGTCCAGCTGTTGCTGCTTACGGTTTCGCCGTCGCCCGTTTTTGCAGAGACGGCCGTCTCCACATCCCAAACGGCATAAAGGTCAATATTTGTCGCCTGCGTAGGATCAAACGACTCTACAAGGCCCTCTGCAGCCACGGTGTTCTTTTCATCCAAAGTTGCCCAGCCCGAGAATGCAAATCCATCAAGGTTCGCCATTTCCGGCAACACAACCGTTTCCGTCTCAACAGTATATATGCTGTTTGCCGGCGCTGTTCCGACCGGCGTATGATAGGAGATGGTATACTCCACCGGGTCAAATCGGATCTCAGCGGTAAGAGGCCCGGTGATTGTATTCTTCGTTGTAAGCGAACTGTTTGTAACGGCTTCGTTTGTTCCGTCTGCAATGACCCCGTTCGCTTCGCCGAACACCCCGTTGACATCAATCGCCCGATATCCCTCTGCACAAGACAGGGTTAACGTCGCCGGTGTTCCGTGCTCCGCGGAAGGCGGCGTAAACGCAGCAACATTGCCTTCCACGTTGCCCGATCCGGTTTCGGTGACTGCCAGTGTATACGTATTGATTTTAAAGCCGACCGCGATCGTAGCAATCTCCTCGAACGCCTGATCGGACAGTCCCACCGTTGCAGGTGTGCTGTCTGTCAGATCCGGGATCTCCTGCACGGTACCGTTTACCGAAACAGATGTAAAATGATATCCGGATGCTTCCGCAATAGACAGAGTAAGTGTTTGTTCGTTTTTGTTCCAGATCGCCCGGATTTCACCGACTTCATCCAAAGTCGCTGTGGCAGTTACCTGACCGCCTGCTGCATCGGCGTCTGCAGGATCGATCGTCAGGGTTGCCTCTGCTTTTGGCCACACCTGTGCGCCGCCTGCATCTTTCAGGGTAAGGCGCGCGGGATCCAGATTCAAAACGACAAGCTGCTCATAAGCACCGTCGCCGTCCCAGTCAAACTGCCATTGTGTGCCGACATTGGATTGCTCCTCCAATGCAGCGGAAGCAATTTCCGCATTAAGGTCAAGCGCGTATGTCCCGTCCGCGCCAGCCTGGGCGTTTGTCAGGAACGAACCGGCAGCAGACCAGTTTTCCGACCCTGCCGGGCTGCTTTGATACTGCGCCGAAGCAAGCTTTTCCGCGTCAAATCCCAGCGGCGCCGTAACGCGGATTTGGACAAGCCAAGGTGTGCCTTCCGCAGTTTGGGAAAGCTCTAACCGCTCCGCATAAGAAATCGTGGTCTTATCAACTGCCGGCATTGTGCTGTCGGCAGTTACACTTGCTGCGTCCGCATTGGTGATTGCCTGCACGGTACCGTATACGGGATAAATTTGTTCCCCGCCTTCCATCAACACAACACGGGATGCGTCAATCGTATAGGTAACGGTCTGATCGTATACAGTATCGCCGTCCCAGTCAAACCGCCATGCATAGCAAAGCGTCTCATTGGATTGCAGCAATTCTGCATCCATCGATGCGCTGAGAACCAAAGACGTATTCGCCTCTGCGACGGGATCCGCTTGGAACGGCAAGGTCTCTGCGTCCTCCTGCCATTCCCCCGTACCGAATTTCTCTTGGTACACAGCCGCACTCAGCGTAGCTTCCATGGAGGCCGGTGCAGTTATGCGAAGCTGCGCCTGCCAACCGTTCTGCCCGTCTTTTTCCAGTGTAACGGTACTTTCCGGCGCATAAGCAACTGTGACCTGCGTCGGATCGTCTTCGTTGACAACCGCCTCGTCCGCAAGCGTCAGCACGGTGACTTCGCCGTAATCCAACGCAAGCGCCAAAAATGTGCCAATAGGCACAGCCGTTGCCAGGACAAGCATGCTCAGCAAGATCGCCAATATGCGCTTGCTCCAAAATGACTTAACCTGTTTTCTCATTTTGCAGTTCCTCCTACCGATTGATCCTGCTTTATCATAAAACGGAAATTCACACCGTTCAAAAAGCCGTGCATATGGAAGGTAAATGCCCCGAGACTGAACATGGAAAATGTAAGCACGGTATTCCAGCGGCAGACCAAGCACAAAATAATCATGACCACGGAAACCGCCAGCAGCACATCGGCAATTTTCGCGGGTATGTTGGAAAAGAAGCGGAACAGCCCGTTTTTGAAAAACGGCTGCCGTTCTTCTGCCGTGTCCATGCGTTTACGCAGGGTGTTCACCGCAATAAACAACAGATATCCGAGCACCAATCCCAACCAAAACATACAGCCCGATACAACATACCAGCTCCTTCCGCCGCCACTGAGCAAGGATGCACTGGCAAAGGGCATCAACACAAAAGACAGCGCATGTACCAAAAGGCAAGCTGCTGAAACACCGAACAGGATTTTTGCAGTTCGCACTGTATTATGCATATCAAATCACCTCATTGGTACTGACAAACATCAGATTTTTTTCGATAATAAAGTTTTTGTTCACGGCACGGGCGGCCTTATTCAGCACGACTGTTCCGGGATCCTGTTCCAGTGCTTCCGTCGGCGCATACAGGCGAGGTTCCTCCGCTGTGTCGCCGCGCGGTTTGGCCTGTTTTTCCAATTCCTCAAAGACGTTGATTTTCCCGCGCTGCCGCACCGCGTCGTCACGCTTCATGCGGATCTCCTCAATTTGCCGCTGTGCCAGCGCGCCTTTCAATTCCTGCCGAACGCTGCGAATATGAAACGCAAAAAACAGGATAACGGCGACCGCAAAGCACACGCCGCCCAACACAAAACAGATAATGGCGATTACCGAAAGTGCATCCTGCATAAATCAAACCTCCCCACCGGATTCATTGGAATCCAAATCAATATCATAAACGCTTTCAATTGCAGGTTTGATCTGTTCAAGCTGCTGCAGCGCCTCCGCTTTGGCTGAGGCATTTTGCTCCGTTTCGCTAATATCCGATATGGCGGCATACAGGTCGTGGTACAGCTCCTGCATTTCCGCGCCGTCGACACGCTCTTCCTTATCTTGGGTCATTGAATAAAAGTCTGCATAATTTTCCTGCAGTATATATACCAATCGCCGCAAGGATTCCAGCTTAACGGTGTCAGACACATCCTCCTGTGAATCGGCGCCCAAAAGCTGAATCAACTCTTTGTTCGTCTCCCAGAAAGAATAAAATGGATTTTCAATATTGCCGTTGCTGTCAATTCCGTAAATACCGGCGGTCTGCGCAGCATCGTTGGCGTGGAAAACACCGTCATCCTGCTCGCGCATATTCTGTTTATTATTTTGAAAATAGGAAACCAGGAAATAGGCTCTCGCCAAATTGTACTGTTGATCCTCCAACCCGTCATCATTTGTTTCCGCCGACGCTGTAATCACAGCTCGGAAATACGGCTCTGCCACAAGGGCTGCTTCTAATGCCGATCCGTCGTAATAGTTCCAAAACAGACGGCCGAGCTCATAATTAACTTTTATGTATGCCTGTAAGTCTGTTTCGCGCAAGATCGCCAGCCTTGCCGCCGAGAAGCAGGACAAAATTTCCTGTTGATAAATCTCGTTCCCGGTCACGGCTGCTAAGACGGAGTTTTGTGCACCGTCTTCTTCGCTTGCGGCAAGCCCCTGCTCCGTTTCCGACGGTCGCTCGCCCGGATGTATGATTGTAATTTGTGCGCGCAGCTGCTCGGCAAGCTGTACATAAGCCTCCGGCCTTTCCTCATCGCGCGAAATCGCCTGCTCGTAACCGTACAGTGTATTTTGCTCCAGCAAATTTTCATAGTCACGATTCTTCGTGTAGCTGCCTATAAATAAGCTGCCTGCGCCGGCCGCCAGAAAAACCGCAGCTAGCACCACAAACGACGTGAATAGATTGAGCTTGCTGCGCAGCGAACGCTTGTACTCTTTTTCAAACTTGTCCAGATTTTCTAAAACATAGGTAACCTCGGCACAGGACTGATACCGATCCTTAGGATTGAGCTGCGTACACTTCTGGATCAGCCACTCCAGACCGCTGGAGAGCTTCGGATTCCAATGGCGAATCGGATAGAGCTCATATGGAGGCTCTGCAGGATTTTTGCCGGTGACCAGGTGGTACAGAGTCACGCCAAGGCTATATATATCCGTGCGCGCATCTGTCTGCCCCTTCTCGCCAAACTGCTCGGGAGCCGCATATCCGCGTGTACCGATGTTAGTGGTGTCGGAGTCCTTGTCTGCCTTATATTCACGCGCAATACCGAAATCAATCAGTCTAACCGTTCCGTCCGGTTTCAACATAACGTTGGCGGGCTTCATATCCCGATAGATGATCGGAGGCGTTCTGGTATGCAGATAGTCCAAAACCTCGCTTAGCTGCTTTCCCCATTCAATAACGGCCTCCTGCGGCTGCGCGCCGGAGGTTTCCAATACCTTATTGAGGGATTCACCCTCAATGTAATCCATCACGATATATACGGATTGATTGTTTTCAATAATATCCACAATGCGCGGCAAAGTCGGGTGATCCAGCTTTTTCATCAAATTGGCTTCATCCAAAAGCGCCTTTAAAGCAATCTGCTTACTGACATCGTCCTTATCTTTTCTAAATTCTTTGATTGCCCACTGCTTATTCAGGCGTTTGTCCATAGCAAGATAGACCACGGACATACCGCCGCGGCCGATCTCACGCAAAACCTCATATTTGCCGTCAATAATCTCTCCGAGCCTTGCCAAGAACGCTCCCCCTAACTGTTATCGAATTCCTTTTAGCAGCAACGCGGTAATATTATCCTTTTCTCCGCGGGTTTTGTTTAGCTCTACAAGATCCACCAGGGCCTTTTTCATAACGCGCTCGCTGCCCAGAAGGTTCGGCGCGAGCACACCGAACATTTCCTCCTCCCGAACCTCGTGCCGGAAACCATCGCTGCACAAAAGGATCTCTTCTCCCTCATTCAAATTGCCAATTACGAACTCGGGCGCAACGGATCCGGTAGCGCCGATGCACTGCAGCAGGATGTTTTGGCGTTTATCCACGCGCGCCTCTTCCAGGGTCAAACGCTGCTGTTCCACCTCGTGTGCGACAACCGTATGGTCTTTCGTCAGCTGCTTTATATGGTCAGACAGCAAATAGATGCGACTGTCGCCGACATGCGCCAATACATACTGATCTCCGGCTATCAGCACTGCTGACAATGTCGTACCCATGGATATGTTTTTGGATTTACCATAGGCGATGATCTTTTTGTTCTGGTCCTGAAGGATCGCGTTCCACTGTGTACGAACATTCTCCAAACGCACGCCTTGAACCGCCTGCTGCGGCAGGGTGTTTTCAAACCAGTTGGAAAACGCATTGACCAGCAACGCGCTGGCAAGCTCGCCCTGTTTAAGGCCACCCATACCGTCACAGATGACCGCAAGCGCCAAATGCATTTTCGGCGTTTTTGCAATTTTCAGGCAAAAAGCGTCCTGATTGACTTTTTTTGTAATTCCCACATCCGTATGGGCAGCAGACAAAAAGCGCATATTCTCCCCCGATTTTCATTGCAAAAAGAATTGAAAATTTTCATTTCCGATCGTCAACAGATCCCCGCTGTCTAATTCTGTCTCTGCTTCCGGCGGCAAAAGGCGTCCTTCCAATTGCGTTCCGTTTGTTGAATTTTGATCTCGTACCCAAAAGGAACTGTCTTTCCATATAATTTCCGCATGGCGGCGGCTGACAGCAGGATTGTCTGCCACGATATAGTCCGCCGTCCGGGGATCCTTCCCCAAAATGAACGGCGTTTTATTCAGCGAAATTCGCTCTCCTGTGGATATGCGCAGCAAACATGCGGATACCTCAGGCTGCTGCGTATACTCAAGAAATTCTGCCACAGACAGTAGTGTCGTTTCGTCCGAGGCAGTGCTCGCATTGGTTGTTTGCGCAAGCGGTACCGTTTCGTTATCGGGGTGACGATCTGTTGCTTGTTCAAATTCTTTCTGGACAGAATTTTTCATGTTGGGAAGCTTCATTGTCACGGGAAAATCCGTCGGCGGCGGTGCGACGAGCCACGTTGTCTCTGCGGACTGTACATCTGTCTTCGACATACTCGGTGACAACGGCACGGTTTCCACATCCGTCTTTGCCCGTTCCTTTTTCAAAGCAATTTCGAATCTCTGCAGCGCCGTTGTCGCGGCGCATCCGTTTTGCAGGTCGGACAAAACCACCCTGATTTGCCGATTATGATCTGCCAAGCGTTCCAGAACAGCATATAGAAACTGCTCCGCCGTTAGATCCGTCTCCGCTCGAAGCGGAAGATAGACAAAATATATTTTGTCCCCTTGCATAAAAATACAGGAAGAATCCGTTTGCACATTACACAAAGGCAAACCTTCTTGCAGGCAAAGTGAAACAACCTGTTCTAACGCGTCCAAAAGCTGCTGTAAAAGCGGATTCGCCAACGGCTGTTCCTGCTGCGCAAGCGAAGACATGCCGCAGCAGTCACAGGTAATCGTCCACCCGCGCGTCCTCTTTTTATATGTAAAAGAGCAAAAGGCCGAGAACGATCTGTTTTGCAACTTTTCAAGAAGTGCAAAATCTATGTCAGAATCCGCAGAAAGGTGATAGCGAAGGGCTTGACTCGAATGCATTTGTTGCATTTTGTCACGCACGGTCTCCCCTCCTCCGACTTGTTTCTGCAGAATGTGACTATCTCGCTACTTTTTCTTGTTATTTTATCAATGAGGCTAATTATTTACAATAATATCGTGGTAACGGACGTGTTTTACATGGTAAAAGCTGTATTTTTTTCGTATTTTCTTTACCAAAATATCCGCCGTCGCAGGTGATGTTGGTCAGGCGCATATAGTATAAACTTGCACGATTTTGTCCTTGTAAATTCGTTAGATTCATATGATACAGCACACGCACGGCAGACTTTCACTTTTCTCTTGACACCGGCGACATTTTCGCGTATACTTTTTGCGCAAAATGAAAATGATTTTCATTTTCATTTGCTGTAAAAAAGGTTGTGGAACTATGGTGTACAAAACCAAGCAAAGCGAATCCATAGAGCGCCTGCTGCGCGAGAACTGCGGGCGGCATTTGACGGCGGAGGAGCTGTATCGTCTGCTGCAGGAGGCGGGCGAATCCGTCGGGCAGACGACCGTTTACCGCCATCTTGACAAGCTGTGCGCGCAGGGGACAGTGCGCAAATTTCTCGGCGGAGACGGCGGGGCATGCTATCAGCTTGCAGGGTCCGACGAGAGCTGCCGCACGCACTATCACTTGAAATGCACCGCGTGCGGGAAATTGTTCCACGCGCAGTGTGATTTTCTCGATACGCTTTCCGAGCACATCCGACAAGAGCACGGTTTTTCGGTGGACGGCTCGAAGACCGTTTTATACGGACTTTGCGAGACATGCGCGAAAAGGGAGGGAAAAGACCATGACGCACACGCATGAACATTTGGATGCATTTTCCGCAAGCGGGCTTCTGCACATTCTGGAAGACGCGCTTTTGGATACGCTGAAGATCCTTCCCTTTTTGTTTGCGGCTTTTTTGCTGCTGGAATTTTTGGAAAAGCACGCGGGTGACCGGCTCAACCGTTTCTTTTTACGTGCGGGGCGCGCGGGTCCGCTTGTCGGCGCGGCGCTCGGCTGTGTGCCGCAGTGCGGGTTTTCCGTGCTGAGCGCCAATCTGTATGCGGGCGGCATCATTTCCCGCGGCACGCTGCTTGCAGTGTTCCTGTCAACCTCGGACGAAGCGGTTTTGCTGCTTGCCGCACAGCCCCGGCGGTACATGGATATTTTGTATCTGCTGCTGACGAAGGTGGTCGTGGCAGTCCTCTTCGGATATGCGGTGGATCTTTTCGCGCGCCGCCGCCCGAAGGGCGCCCGAACACCGCAGATCCACGATATTTGTGACCACGAGCACTGCGGCTGTCACGCGCACAAGGGGATATGGATCCCCGCGCTGCTGCACACCGCTAAAATTTTTGGCTTCCTGCTTGCCGTCACAGCGGTTCTGAGCTTCGCCGTCACAGCGCTCGGCAGCGAACGCATTTCCCGGCTTTTGCTGACGGATTCGTTCTTCCAGCCGTTTTTGGCGGCCGTTGTGGGGCTCATCCCGAACTGTGCGGCATCCGTGCTGCTCACGCAGCTTTACTTAGAGGGCGCGCTGAGCTTCGGCTCGGTCATCGCGGGGCTTTGCACGGGCGCCGGCGCGGGGCTTTTGGTGCTGTTCCGCGAGAACCGCCGCCCGAAAGACAACCTGCTCAACGTGGGGCTGCTGTATTTGGCCGCCGTTGCGGCAGGACTTATCTTGCAGGCGGTCGGTGTGTAAAGTCTTTTGCAGGCGTGGAAAATAAGCCGCTACACACGATAAATAAAGGTATATAAAAGCGACACCCCGCAGCAGATGCTGCGGGGTGCGTTTTATTTCTGTTTGATTTGCGTTTATTCCGTCGGAGGTGCGGTAATGTCAACCGCGGCGCGGCCCTCGGTGACTTTGGCAACGAAGGCGGCGACTTTTTGGTGTGCGGGGTGTGTTTTGTACGCCTCGAGCGCGGCTTCGTCCCGGACGGTGACTTGCAGCATCGCGTCGAAGTTGCGGTCGCACACGACCTCATTTTCATAAAACCGCAATGATTCGATTGCAGGCACGACGCCGACAAGGCTTGTAAGGCCTTTGCGCACGGTCGCGATATTTTCCGCACGGGTGTGCCCCTCGGCGGTCTCTTTAAATTTCCACATGACGGTATGCAGCAGCATAACTATTCTCCTTTTTACATGCTCTCGGGCACGGTGATTTTGAACATAGTCAGAATGTTGACTATTGTCTGCTTGACCGCCAGGCAGAGATTCAAGCGCGCCTGCATCAAAGCTTCGTCCTCGACGGCGATCTTGCAGGCGTTGTAATACTTATGGAACAGCGTGGCAAGCCCCACCGCGTAGCGCGTGATGCCGGCGGGGTCAAGGCTCTTCGCCGCCTGCTCGATCTCGCCGGTGAGCGCCGCCAAGTGCCGAATGAGCTCGTGCTCCTCGGGCGTGCGCAGCTGTGTCAATTCCTCTCCGGTGCAGCTGCGCGGCGAAACGCCGTCGGCGGCGAGCTTTTTGAGAATGCTGCAAATGCGCGCGTGCGCATATTGGCAGTAGTACACGGGGTTCTGCGCGTTTTCACTGACGGCAAGCCCCAAATCAAAGTCAATGGTCGAACCGGGCTCACGCATATTGAAGAAGAACCGCGCCGCATCTACGGGGACTTCGTCGAGAAGGTCGTTGAGCGTCACGGCGTTTCCTGTGCGCTTGGACATGCGCACGGGCTCGCCGTCCTTCATCAAATTGACCAGCTGCATAAGCACGACCTGCAGGCGGCTGCCGTCAAGGCCGATCGCGTCGAGCGCACCCTGCATACGGGCGACGTGGCCGTGGTGGTCGGCGCCCCATACGTCGATGGCGCGCGAAAAGCTGCGGTCGGCAAGCTTGTTCTTATGGTAGGCAATATCCGCCGCGAAATAGGTCGGGTTGCCGTTTTGCCGTACAAGCACGTCATCCTTGAGTTCCAATTTTTCAATTTGCTCCGGCGTTTTACCCTGTGCCGTGAGCCGCTCGGTCTGCACCTCGATATTTTTATACCACAGCGCCCCGTCTTTTTCGTAGGTCTTTCCCTTTTCGGTCAGCAGGTCAATGACCTCCTGCACCGCGCCCTTGTGCAGCTCGCTTTCGCGGAACCACACATCGTACTCGATGCGGTACTTTGCGAGCGTCTCCTGCATACTCTGAATATTCTTCGGCAGAGCAAAGTCCACAAGCGCCTTGCGGCGTTCCGCTTCAGGCTTTTCAAGGAAGCTGTCGCCGTACAGATCGGCGAATCCCTTTGCACGTTCAATGATGTCCGCACCGTGGTAGCTGTCCTCCGGCAGCTCGACCGCCGCTTCCCCCTTGAAAAGCTGCTGATAGCGGATATCCAAAGACAACCCGAACTTTTCGATCTGGTTGCCCGCGTCATTGATGTAAAACTCACGAGTCACATCGTACCCCGCTGCTTCGAGCACCGCCGCAAGGCAGTCGCCCAAAGCGCCGCCGCGCGCGTTGCCCATGTGCATGGGGCCGGTGGGGTTGGCGGAGACGAATTCCACATTGACACGCTCGCCGCACCCTATATCGCTTTTGCCGTAATCCGCGCCTCGCTCCAGCACGTCCTGCACAATATCGGCATAAAAGCCGTCATTTAAGCGAAAATTGATGAACCCCGCCCCTGCAACGGTACACGAGGCGAACGCGCTGCCGGAAAGGTCCATATGCTTTTCGACCGCCTGCGCGATCTTCACGGGCGCCATACGGAACGCCCGCGCGCCTGCAAAGGCAACGTTGGTCGCGTAATCGCCGTTTGCACGATCCTGCGGGATCTCCACGATAAAAGCCGGAAGCTCTGCCGCAGGCAGCTCGCCTGCAGCGATCGCCCTGCCTAAGGCCTCCAAAATCCTTGTATACAAATCCTTTTCAATCTCTTTGATCCGTTTCGACATCGTTTGCTTCTCCTGTTATTTCTTCTTCCTGCGGCGGCAATACCGTCAGCGTCATATGATTGTGGACTGCGGGCTGTGCGGCAAAAAGCAGCGCATACGAAAACCGCAGCGTGCCGCCCGCAGCGTCCAGACGGTTTTCCACCGAATGTGTATGGATTTCCAACGTCAGCGCACCGTAAGGCGTTTCATACGCCGTTTGGTGCGTTTTGCCCGCTTCAAAGCGCATACGGCTGCGCACGCCGCCGCTGTGCGTCACCGTTACAAGGTTTTTGCCGACGGTCTGCACGGTGGTACGCATCGGCGTGCCGCCGTCCTTGTGCGAATAGGTGACGCGAACGCCGTCAGCCGTTTCCAAAAGCATGCCGGAAGCACAAAGCTTCGTCTCGTCACGCGCGCCGTCCATAACCTGCACGCTGCGCACCTGTACGCGCACGCGGCGCGCTCTCGGTTCGCTCATCGCTGTTCGAGCGCGAGCTTGAACAGGCGATCGAGGAGCTTCGGGTACGGCACGCCGCTTTGCTCCATGAGCTTCGCATACATGCTGATCGAGGTAAAGCCCGGGATCGTGTTGATCTCATTGAACAGCACGCGCCCGGTCTTCCGTTCATAAAAGAAGTCCACACGCGCCATCCCGCGGCAGCCCAGCAGTTCGAATACGCGCACCGCTGTTTCACGGATCTCCGCTTCCGCTGCGGACGGGATATGCGCGGGGATCTGCAGGATGCTGCTTTCGTCTATGTATTTTGCTTCGTAATCGTAAAACGCCTTGCTCGGCACGATGCCGCCCACAACGGACGCCAGCGGCGTCTCGTTGCCCAAAACGGCGCATTCCACCTCGAGCGCATCCTCCACCGACGCTTCCAGCACCAGCTTGCGGTCATGCCCGAACGCTGTTTCCAGTGCTGCGGGCAGCGCGTCTTTTTCCGTCACCTTGGAGATCCCGCGCGACGACCCCGCGTTCGCGGGCTTTACAAACAGCGGCAGGCCGAGCGTTTCAAGCGCGTGCGCGCAAAACGCCGCTTCGTCCTTGTCGTATGCCGTCCGCGTCACCGAAAGCCATTTTGTCTGCGGGACTCCGGCGGTATCCGCCAAAAGATTCGTAACCGCTTTATCCATACACATGGCAGAGGACATCACGCCGCAGCCCACGCACGGAATGCCCGCAAGCTCCAACAACCCCTGTACGGTGCCGTCCTCGCCGTTTTTGCCGTGCAGCACAGGGAACGCAACGTCCACGTGGATCTGCTCTAACCCGGATTCACGGAACACCAGCAGCCCGCCTGTTTTGCGGTCGGGCGAAAGCGCTGCGCGCGTGCATTTGCCGCTTGTCACCCAGCGGTCTTCAGGCAGCAAGTCTGTATCGCCCTCATAAAGCAGCCATTCGCCTGCCTTCGTGATGCCGACAAGATAAACCTCATATTTGTCACGGGGGATCTGCCCGACGACCGACTGCGCCGACACGCACGAGACCTCGTGTTCGCTGGAAACGCCGCCGAACAAAACCAGTGCTTTTCTCATACCGTTCACCTCACGGATATACATATACGGATAAATCATACCATATGCCCCGTTTTTTCGCAATCGGAATTGCAAAAAAATAATGACAAACCCTATTTTCTATGATACAATAAGGTACAATTCTGAAATCACAAGGCAGGTAAGGCTATGCTTACGTTTAACGACGCGGTATCTCAGGTGCTGCACGGTACGGCGCAAACGCTTGCGGATAACGGCTTTTCGACCGTCGTCCCCGAGGGCATTAAAAAGGGCGAGCTTCCCACACAGACCGAGGGTGATGCGACCTTTGTCGAATTTTCGGGCGACAAGGGCACGATCCGCTTTGTCTTTTCCGACAACCAGGCGGTGCTGATGCTCGCTGCCGTCGCCGAGAACGGCGAAGAAGAGGAGCTCAAAAAAGCGTCTACCAACTATTTTGACCTGGAGAGCTTCGATGAGCGCGACATCAAGTCGCTTTGCAACGAATTCAACGAGACCGTCAACTCGAGATTCGCAAAAGCGAAAGCAAAAACGAAATCCGCCAAAATGCCCACGCCTGTTTCGCGTTCCGCCGCCAAAAGCGGTTCCCAAAGCTATGACGGCAACACGCTGGCAAACCGTCTGACCGGCATGTATCCCGACTTAAAGGAGCCGTATCACGAAAACTACGAGCGTTACGGTGAATTCTTAGCGGAGGAATTTTTCACCGAATACGGCACAAAGCGCGTCATCGACACCATTCGCGAAGGGAACCGGCAAGCGTGCAATAAACTGTTCCGCATTCTCAACGATATTTATGAAAACGGCTCGAACGACACGCAGAGCCTCATCGCCGTGACCATTCTCGGCGAGATGCAGAACGACCCGCAGCTTTTGGAAACGGCAAAGGAATATATGTGCGAAGATATGAGTGAGACGGTCGTGCTCGTCAACAAATATCTCGCCTCCTCTGCGGGCAAGCGCGCGCAGAAAAAGCTGCTTGACCCCCCGCCCTATAAACCCAAAAAGCAGAAAAAGCCCAGTGCATTTGCGCAGGCGCTTGCGGGCGGCGGGCAGGGTATGCCCCCCACCATGTAATATTTTTCAGGACGCTCCTTACTCGGGCGTCCTTTTTTTGTTTCCCACGCGTGCTGAAAATTTCCCCGGAATTTTGCAACACTTCGGTCAAAGCCGCAGTCTATTTGGGTGAAAGGGCTTGAAAATGAAAAAAGGGGGGGGCGTCTGTATGGAAAATACTGCCGCGGCACTGCTTTTGCGTGCACAAGCTGCGGACGCCGAGGCGTTCGGACAGCTTTACGCATTATATGCCAATGAGCTTTACGCCTATGCGCTCGCCGTTCTGCGGGATCCGCACGACGCCGAAGACGCCGTGCAGGAGGCGTGCGTGCGCGTATACCGCGCGGTGCGCAGCATTCGAAAGCCCGAACGCTTCAAAGCCTATTTTTTCAAGACCCTTTCCAACACCGCAAAAACCTTAGCGCGAAAGCGGACGCTGACCGTCGTTACCGACGAGATCGAACCGACCGCGCCCGACATCACAAACGACGTACATACTGCGGAACTGCGCGCCGATCTGCAAAAGGCGCTCGCCGCCTTAAAAGACGACGAGCGGCAGGTGGTGCTGCTCTCCGCCATAGCGGGGCTGCGCTCTGCGGAGATCGCCGAAGCCTTAGGGATGACGGCGGGCACGGTGCGTTCCAAGCTCTCGCGTGCGCTTCGCAAAATGCGGCCTTTCCTCGCAGAAACCGGGAGGGAATCCGAATGAAACGACAAACGCCGAATCAAGATATTTTAAATCGCATAAAAGCCGAGACCACAGTACCCCTGCCCGAACGTCTCACGCCCGAGCGCGTTGCAGAACACGTGGCAGGCGAAACCGTGCAGCCGAAAAAACGGCATATTGCACGGTATGTGTCCGTCGCGGCGGCATTCGTGCTGCTTGTGCTCGCGGGGCTTGCGGTTTGGCAGCTCGCCGACGGCACGCCGACACTCACCGCGCCTTTGGAGACACCGAACGTGCAGGCAGCCGACGCGGGCGACGCATATTTGCAGACCGCGGAAAGCTACGAGCAGATCGAAGACCTGTTTGTTGCGCTGCGCGATGAAAACGCGCCGGTCAGCCGGTTTTCGCTTTCCGAATTGTTCAACGGTTCCGACAAGGCCACCGCGTCGGAGGGCTTCGACCTTGGCGGCGTTGCGGGCGCTGTCACAGACGGCGGCATGGGCGATGCCGTCTACGGCGAGACAAACGTACAGGTCGACGGCGTAGAGGAGGGTGACATCCTCAAAAACGACGGTTCGTATCTGTACGTCCTGCGCTGGACGACTGAGATGGGCTATGTGGATATCGTGGATATCCGCGACAAAGCACAAATGCGTTCCGTATCCCAAATCGAGGTGTGCCGTGCGGAAACCGCCGACGGAACAAGCACCTATACAAACATCTCGGAGCTTTTTATCACGGGAGATACGCTCACCGTGCTGTATACCGCGTCCTCGTATTCCGTTTCGGGTGAAATGCCGGAGATATACGGCGCAGGCGCTGCGGGTACGACGAAAACCGTCGCCGCCGTGTACGATGTCACGGACCGCGCCGCGCCTGTTCTGCGGTACACCTACGCGGTAGACGGCAGCTTGATCTCCTCGCGCATGACGGACAGCACACTGCTGCTCGTAACAGAATACAGCGTGCCGCTTTACAAAAACGACAGTGACCTGAAAAACGCCAGCGTCCCCTGCTTTTATAAAGACAATGTGAAAACGCGCTTTCCCGTAAACACGGTATGCCTGACGGCAAATACCGAATCACAGAGCTATCTCACGGTCACGCTTTTGGACACAGCTTCCGACGGCACAAACGCGCAGATGAAGGCGGTGCTCGGCGGCGGCACGGATATTTACTGCACAGACAGCGTGCTGCTCGTCGCCGCGCGGGACCATACGGACGCGGTTACCTACTCGAACGCGGCGGGCGACGAGATCGCTTCCTTTGTGCCCGGGGCTGTTGACACGCGCCTGTTCGCCTTTTCGCTGGAAAGCGGTGTGCGCTATCAGGGCAGCACAAAAATCGACGGCACGCTGCTCAACCAATTTTCCATGGATGCCTACAACGGCTATTACCGCATCGCCACTACAGCAGAGGACGGCAGCTGCCTGACCGTTTTAAACGAATCGCTCGAAACGGTCGGCGAGCTTCGCGGCATCGCGCCGGGCGAGGACATTTATGCCGCACGCTTTATGGGCGACACGGCGTACCTTGTTACCTTTTACCAGACCGATCCGCTGTTCGTTTTGGATCTCAGCGATCCCGCAAGCCCCAGAGTGACGGGCGAATTGAAGATCCCCGGCTTTTCCAGTTACCTGCATCCCTACGCAGAAAACTTACTCATCGGCATAGGCGAGAGCGGCGATGAAAGCGGCGCGACAGGCAAGCTGAAGGTCTCGCTGTTTGATGTCAGCGATATGCAAAACCCCAAAGAGATCTCCTCGGTCGTGTTTGACGGCGCGCAATATACGTCCAGCGCGGCGCAGTATGACCACCACGCCTATTTATCGCTTTCCGACGGGACGTTTGCCATACCGGTCACCGAGAGCGGCCCCTTAACCGATCCGCACAGCTTTGCCTGCGTGCTTACGGTCGAGGACGGCGAACTGCGCGTGCTCGAGACATATTCGCCCGACACGGCAACACATCTTGCGTACACTGTCACGCGCATAACCTATGCGGGGAGCACCCTGTTTACGCTCTCGGACACGGCGCTGGTCGCGTTTGACCGAGGCACGGGCGAGCAGCTTGCGCGTATCGAATATGCGGAAGGGAGCATGATCGAATGAAAAAGCGTGTTACCGAGATCGCCGCCTTTTGCGGTACCATGATTTTGTCCTGGCTGCTTTTGAGCTTTTACTTTTTCCCCATAAAATGGTCGTTCCCCGTAACGGGCGTGACATCGGCGGAATTTCAGGCATTTTTCTTTGCTTCTCTTGCGGATATGGCGGCACTCAAAAGTCTCATTTCCCTGCTGTTCGCCGTGTTTGCGCTGTTCGTGTGTGAGCGCCGGTTTGAAAAGCGGGCGCGTAAAAATCCCGAAAAAAAGGATTGACAAAGCAGAACATCTGTGTTTTAATAAGCTAAACCGATGAAACGG
>JFBN01306385.1_pt1 | contig 17620 bp, 17 predicted proteins | sample 768741 | NCBI WGS metagenome assembly JFBN01 (sample SAMN01983846, study PRJNA193217) | chicken gut metagenome | biome: terrestrial biome; isolation source: ceca of Broiler chicken | host: Gallus gallus | place: United Kingdom: England | collected 2010-09-07
CTCAACACGAAGTAGAAGTAGTACGCAAAGAACGCCATTATTATACTTGCCGCGTTCAGGTGAAATACCCACAGAATGATCCAGCACACCCAGATACCTTTATGTTCCGAAAGATATTCGCGGTAGCATAGTACGGCGCGCTTTACGGGCTGATACATATATTTTGAAATCACCTTAAACGCCCGCAGCGGCTTTGTATCCTGATTATGCTTTGTATTGCCCTGCCGATACATCCGAACGACGACGAGCAGCAACACGATGACGCAGGGCAGAAGGATAGCAATGACCTTTGCCGCGACGAGCATCACGTCTCCGACCTTCGCCCAATATCCCGCAAAGTTTTCACCGCTGATAAGCAACGCAAAATACTCCTTTGCCGAGGTGGTAAATCCCTCCCAATCGTCCGGCAAAAATATCTCCCATTGCAACACGTCCGAATACTCCGTGACGGTCGGCGTAAAGGAATAATCTATCCCCAACAATTCGCAGACATAGTACGCGGCGGAAAGGCCGAAGTCCTTGCAAGCCTCTCCGAACCGCACATACGACTGCCAAAATACAGCCGTCAGCCCCAAGAATATGGCCGAAATAACGACCGTTACGATGATGTTAAACCGTCTGCTCATAGGCTGCCTCCTCTTGTGTGGCGGCAAGCCGGCTGCCCGTATAGAACAGGTAGCCGACCACAAGTACCGCCACGATCAAGAGAAGTACCGCAAGCACTCTCCTGACCGTTTTCATTTACACCTCCTTGCCGTCCGAATCGGGTGGCTTGTTTTGCTTTTGTTCTTTCTTTTCTTTCCGTCGCTCCTTAACTTTTTTGCTCGCCGCGCCTATCGCCTTGAATGGCAGGGCAATGACTTTTCCCGCCGCCAATACGATGACGGGCGCGAACTTGAAGAGCAGCCAGATAACAAGGATAAGTGCAAGCACGGCTAAAAGTATCTGCCACCAAGCGAGCCCGTCCTTGTTCGTTATGAGCGGCGGCGTGCCGTCCGCGGCGATATCCATGGGCGACATGATGACGGGAATGACCGTATCCACGCCGTTTTTCGTGAACGTCAGGTCTATGATATCGAAGTCCAGCTGTACCCACATCTGGCAGAGAAAGGCGTTTGTGTCCTTATGCTCGTAATGCCTGCCGTACATAGGCATTGACATATCTCCCACCATTTCCGTATAAAACCCTGTTTCATAGACACCCTCGGACAGCTCCACGGCAAAATATTCCGACTGATAATAGCGGAACAGATACACAGTTTCGTCGCGCGCCTTTGCCGTCTTTACATAGGAATACAACTCATCGTAATCGCCTTCGGCAACAAAGTATTCGTCGCAAAACTGCTTTTCGCTCAGAGCGTTATCCATAGCATCGAGCGTAACGTCCTGTATCGCGCTCATTGTATAGGTGTTCGTGTAGGATGTGGACGTTCCCCAGATCTTCTGCCAAAGATTTTGCGAAGTCGTAACGCTTGTCAGGCTAAACGTGTCATCGCTCGTAATGGTTTTATCCGTAAAGGTGGCGTCCACGCTCTCAAACAATGCGGCGCTGTACTTGTCGTTGACAAGCTCGCCGCCGAAGTTCTGCGTGTACGTTTCAAACCAGCCTTTCTTGCCGCTCTTGCTGTCGCCCAATAGTTCCTCGGCGGGCAGGGTGTAACTGTCCGCATCGCCGCCCTCCGCATAGAATACATAGTTGAGCTTGGTTAAAACATCGTCCACAGAATTGGAGAAGTTATATCCGTGCGAGTAGTTGACGAAATAGAACCCGCCTAAATATCCGCCTTTTTCATTCGTATGGAAGGCGTAGTCCGTTTCAGGGCTTTCCTTACCGACCAGCTCCATAAAGCCGTTGTAGTATTCCTCGTTTCCTGTTACAAAGATGGGCGCGGTATAGGCGTTGAGCCACGTTGCGTGGACGGCGGTCATCACGCCATACTCGCGTATGATCTCGTTCGGAACGGAGAAATAGACGGAGTGCAGCGTGTCCTGCTTATTTTCCGAACCGTTGCTGCCCTCCGGACGGTAATACGTCGAACGCACGTCCAGCGTGAGATATTTATTGAACCCGTCCACCTTACACGCAAGCGTGTCGCCCGTGGCAAGCTCCGAGCCGTAGCCTTCCGCATAGCCCGTATATGTATAGGTCTGCGCGCATACGTATTCCGTTACATTTCCCTTATACGAAAGCTCTATGCCGCTGATTTTGTAGATGCGCCCGTTGTCGTCCACGGTGTTTAAGATATCCAACCGCTCGGCATCCGACAGGCGTATCCTGAATTTATAGAACCTGCCCTCATAGCCTGCCCGTTCGGAATAGTTGAGAAATTCCAATGTATACTTGGAATAGCTCTGTTTGTCCCCGTAGGTGAGCTGGATTTTGTTCCTGTCCGTCGCCATATCGAAGGCGATGTCCTGCGGGTTATACACATAGACATACAGTCCGAAGTCCGCCTGCCTGTCCGCATAGTAGGAGTAGCAGAACTCCACAAGGGAGATTATCTGCGGCTTGCCGTTATCGTTATGCGGATAGTCTGCAATATCGAACTCCTTTCCGCCGATGGTGCTACCTTCCAGATTGTCTAAAACGTTCGTGTTCTCGTATGCCGTCTGCACGTCGGTGGCGGCAAAAGCGGACAAGTTTCCCTGTCCGCCCATGACCGCGCCGAAACACACAAGCAATACCAGCAAGAACACCGCAAACATAGCTTTTATGTTCCGTATCGTCATGTTTTGCCTCCTTATTCCTGCGTGCCGGTGAAGATGATTTGTTCGGGATCGAGCGTCACGCCCGTGACTTCTGCGCCGACGCTCAAATTGATGCGGTAAACGACGCTCTCGTTGTACGATGATACGACCAGCGTATAAGGGTAAGGATTTCCTTGCTCGGCTTCTTCGGGGACAATAATTTCCTTACCGGGATAGCAGCTCTGCAATGCGTACTGTAACGTGAAGTCTTCGGGGAGGACAAGCTCGAAGTATGTATCCTGTTTATTCAGCCCGAAGGCTGCCGTCATGTCATCCTCTTTGGAATAGAGGTAGCGTTCGCCGTCCACCGTGAAATCGAAGTCGCGTGCGGCGTTCGGTACAACTTTGACGTTGTAGTCCTTCGGCTCGGAATTTCCCGCGTCGAAGGTGTACTTGACGTCAAAGCGGTGCGTATTGCCGGATACGAGGTGCATTTCGCTATTTGTTGTAAGGATCTGCTCACCGTTGCATTCGACATAGAAGGTCTTGAAGTCCTCGTTGAAGCCGTTGGTGAAACGGTAGATAACGGCGACGATGCCCGCCAGCAGCGCAAGCACAAGGATAACGCCTATGACTTTCGCCGCTGTCTGTCCTTTGCTCTGCATAGTCCGCCTCCTCGTTAAAATTCAAGTTCCGTCTCGGAGAGAGACACACCGCTCACCGAGCTGACGAGCCATAGCCGCACCGTCTCCGAAAGCCCGCTCACGTTGTCCTTAACCGTCACATAGAAGTAGCAGGAGCCGATATTCTGCGCGTTGTACTTGGAATTATCGTTGTAGAACGTATCCGACGGACCCTTGATGTTCCAATAATCGTCCAGCTCGACGAGGAAGGCGTCCTTCGCGTAGTAATAGTCATACTCATCGTAGGCATATTCGGAGTAATAGTTTTCAAGCACGCTCGAACCTGTCTTGATAGTGAGCGTCGTTCCCGAAATAGTCGCCGACGTGATGAACTTATCCGCAAGCTCGCCGATGCTTTTCTGATAGACGTCCTGATAGTTGTAGTAGCCGCCGTCGTTGGAATACCTGCTGCCGAAGTACATCGTGCCTTCACCGCCGATCTCCGTAACCGTCAGATCGCTTGCCACATTGTCAAAAGCGTTCGTGAGCCCGATATTGAAGGTGTACGTCTTGCTCGTGCCGAGTTCGTAGTATGTACCGCGCTCGGAAGTGGACTTCTTTGCCGCGGTGCTGCTCGTGATCTCGATGCCGCTCGCAATGCCCGTGAACGAAACGGTGCAAGTAGCCGTATATCCGCCCTCGCGGGTGGTGACGGTGATAATGATTGTATCGTCGCCGAACGCCTTTTTGCAGGATACGGTCGCCATCGTGCTGCCGTCCGAGTCTGGCGTCACGGTGAGATAGTTCGTGACCGGCTCGCTGCCGTGCGTGGGCGCGTTGCCCCAAGCGACGGAGAAATCCACTTCCTTGTTGGCGGCGTCTTCGGGCGTGACATACGCCTGAATGCGCACGTCTACGCTTTGCTCCGAAGTGACGGCGTTCGGCTCTCCAAACTGCGCGAACGTCTGCGCGTTGAACGACATCTTCGCGGGCATGGGATATACCATGTCCGCATCCATGGCGTTGCCTTCGCCGTCCGTGACCGCCGCTTGCTCCGTCTGTTCTTCCTCCGCGGGTGGCTCTTCCTTTTTATCGAACCAGCCAAGGATAACGCCCGCGAGCATCACGCCCACAAGGATAAAAGCGAAGAGCGTCAGTACCCATTTGACGGTATCCGAACGCTTGTGTTCATACAATTCGTTGTTACTCATAGATTACCTCCTCGTTAAATTATGACTTCCGTCTTGTCAAGCCCCAGTGAGAACACGGGCATCTCTACCGTTTCGGGATTGTAACGGAAGGAATAGTGCCTCGTGAACGTGGAATATTTGCCGGTAAAAGTTACCGTGAACTCTGCGATGGGCGTATCCGGATTTTCTTGTATCCAATCAATGAACAGGCCCATATACTTTTCATAGAGCGCGGCGTCAAAATTCGACATGCCCACGCCGTTATAACTTGTAAGCATCTCTATTGCCATCATGACAGGGTTATTGCCGACTATGAAACCGTTTCTCGTTATCTCCTGAAAGGAAAAAATCGGTGAGCCTTTATCGGCATTTGCTTCCCTCGCAAAGTTACAAAACAGGTCTATGATGTCCTGATTTACGTCCGTTTGATCCTCGAACACAAGCCCGTATTCATTGCCTTCCGAAAAGAACGGCAGACAGTCCTTTATCGTATAGTCGGAAAACTGATATGTACGTTTCGCAGATTCATCGCCCCATTTAGCTTCCGGATCAGCTTCGTCTTCGGGACTTATCTGTACGCCCGGATTTAGATAGGTCTGATAATAACCACCCGCCCAGATGGTACCGTCCGACATTCCTTCGCTGAAACCGGCAAAATCCGGTACGACCATATCCAAAAGGATCTCGTCCGAACCGAAATCCAAAATGTTCTTGTCCATCTCTTCGTGATAGAGAGCGGTATCCAGAATGCGGCGGGCATAGTCCAACGTGCACTCGGCTTTCGCCTCGGGATTCACACGGGAAGTCACCGTGACCTTTATCTGCTCGCCGAATGCTTTCAGACAGTTGACGTTTGCAGTGAGCGCGCCGTCCGAAGTCGGCGTTACAGTCACATAGTCAGCAACGTTCTTGCCTTTTGCCCAAGAGGACGAGGGATTGATGAACGACACGCTCCAATCCACAGCTTTGTTATCCGCCGTTTCGGGCGACACCGTTGCCGTGAGCGTGATACCTTCGCTTGCGGTGACGGCTTCCGCGGCAGTCGCGGCAAAGACCATCCTCTGAGGCATTGCATACGTTTTGCCGCTCACCATAGCGTTGCCTTCGCCGTCCATGACAGTCGCTTGCTCATTGACTGCCGCCTGCTCCGTCTGTTTTATCTTGTCGGGATCGTCCTCCTGCGGCTGAATAAACAGCGCACACAAAAGTCCGATGGAGAGGATGGCGACCAGCACCATCGCTATGACCGTGATGATCCAGCTGAACTTATCCGACCAAGAAGAATTGTCGTTATAGTTGCTCATTGTTACCTCCGAAAATTTTGATTTTAGGGAATATGAGGCTTGCAATTTTCCTTGCAAGCCCCGTTGCCCGCTTATTCAGGCTTTTTGTTGAGAAGCATTTGCAGCATATCCTTGTCCGACTTACGAAGCGGCTTGATCTTGCACTCGTACACTGTACCGTCCTCGTCCTCCGAACGCACCGCATAGCTGAATCCTTTGGAAACTTTGCCCGTCTTTTCGTCCTCTATCTCATAGGGAACGAGCACGAGCTCTGCCTCCTTTGCGCCCACATACACGATATCCAACACCGTGTACCCGCCGAAATCGGGCGGTACGACCAGCACGCGGATGTCGATGCCGCGCACGTTGCCGCGGATAAAATAGTTCTGATACACCTTGCCGTTCTTCTCAAACGGCTCCCTTTCCACTACGATCTTGGTATCCATTGATTATTTGCCTCCTTTGCTTTTCTTTGCTTTTTCGATCGTATCCTTGATCTCCTTCCAGGGCTTTTTAGACATTGCACCGGCTTCCTGCTTGGAGAATCCTGCGTCCCTCGCCTGACCGTACTTGAACATGCCGCCGTGGTCGCGCTGACACTGAAGGTATCCGGAGCGCATACCCGCTTCATAATCGGTAAGTTCCTTGCCTTCCTTGTCGCCCCACTTGTGGACTTTTGCCTTGCGTTCCTCCGCATAACCTTTCGCGCGCTTGCCGGGAACGCTCCATCTGCCGTCGCGGTACTTGTTGTTTGCCATAGTTCCTCCATAACTTTTAATTTTGGATGCAGCGTCACGCTGCTTGCCCGTGTTGCCGTTAGCTAAGCCAAAATAGAAATATGAAATTGTGATTATCGTAAACGGGTGCTTTTTTTTCGGACGTTCCGTCCCGTGCGATGCCTTTACGGTGAGCGGCCGCTCTTACACTTGCAAGTACCGCACGGTTTCCTCGCCTCTCTTTTTCTTGCTCCCGGTTTACTTCTGGTTGTTAATCGACGTACTTGCGAACGTACATCGTAGCCTTGATGCGCCTGCCGTTCAGCTCGTGCCTGTCGGCGAAGACTTCCTCATACTCCCTGTCGCGTTTGGGCGTACACAGGAAATAGGTGTCGCGGCTGAACAGGTGCGTGCCCTGCTCTTCATCATCGTGCAGCAGCAGTTCCTGCCGCACGATGTAGCCGTCTGTCCTGTACACGTTCGTTGCGTTGACCAGAAAATCAGGTACTTCCACGAATTGCATCGTCTCTCTCCTCCTTGTTCGTTTCTTTCAGTAAATACAGATATAACTGATTGCTGACGTTTTTGATATGCCCCTCCGTCACGTTCCAGTCCATTGCCGTGGCAAGATGCGTTTTGCCTTCCACGTACAACGAATAGAACAGTGCATATAACTTTGGAGAAGCCCTACTCATATAGCCTCCGTACTTTTCCGCCTTCTTCACGACGATATTCTTAAAGCCTGTATCTTCCGCCCTGTCGAACATCGCCTTGTGCGTATAGTAATAACGAATATCCTGAAGATCCGCTTTGATCTCGTGCTTCGTCATTTCCTTTCCTCCTGCAAACCGAATTTTTTAATGATGCTCTCTATCTTTGCCCTGTCCTCGCCCGAGAGCGCCCCTGCGAGCCGTTCCAGAAAAGCCTGCTCGTCCGCCGAAAGATACCGCCCGTCCAGCCGATAGCCTTTCATCACGTATATCCCTCCGGCGCGCCCCTGCTCCGTGTAAATCGGGTAACTCTGCGACAGGCGCTGCACGTCGTATTCGATTGTGCGAACGCTCACGCCGAACTCGAAAGCGAGGTTTTCCCGCGTATCGCGCCGTCTGCGGCACAATGTTTCCAAGATCGCGCGGCGCCGTTCGTTCGCCGTCACCCGCATTTACTGCTCCTTCGTTTCTTTCTGTGCGTATTCTAAACCTTAAACTCGCAAGCTTTTTGCGAGTTTAAAAAATTTCTTTCGACTTTTTTCAAAAATTTTTTTAGCCCCCGGAGAACGAAAAAAGCCCCGACAGACAAGACCACCTAAAAAGTGATCTGCCTGTCGGGGCCTCTCGCGTATGTCCGGTTTAACCTTCCGACTTTGTTCTGAGGATATGACCTGTGATAGGATTTACGCGCCAGCGCTGTTTCAGCCGCGACCTAAAACGTCGTTATCCCGTATTCAGTTATCTATATCGTTGCCAGGCGGCGCATAAAAATCGCACCGCTCGTGCCGCCTGCCTACTATCCTTCCCACCTCTTCCAGCCCGCACACGGGACATTTGAGTTTCAGAACACCGTCCTCATTGCGGAAGCCTATAAGCACTTTCCCGCAGCTGCGGCAATACCGCCGCGACGGCTTTGTATTCCATTTCTCTTTCACCTTTCATATCGCCTCCCCTTTCCCTCAATGCCTGCTTATTATATCATATACGAACGTTTGTTTGCAAATTTATACCGCCTCAGAACGGGCGGTGAAGAAAAAATCCGCAGTCTTTTCTGCGGATTTTTTTACTCGTATGTATGCGATAGAAAATCATGTAATTGTTTCTTCACGCTCTGCGGAGATTTAATACGGATCTTTCCCAAATGCGTCGTTATCCAGGCAAAGAACGGCGGACTAACGCATACCTTCGCACGAAAACGGAAAAATTCTTTCGCGCAATACATCAGATCGTAATTTTCACCGAATTTGTCCATCACCTTATCAGCTATCCCGTTATCCGCTTCAAACTCGATCTCTATCGGCTCGCCTTCAAACATTGCAAACACTTCTTTCCGATGGCGGTGAATATTAAACCCAGTGAACCTGTCGTTCGGCGTTACGGGCGATTCCTCCACTTCTACGTTCTCCATCCTATCTACCCTGTAATTGGAAATATTTTGATACTTGTCGTTATAGCAAACCAAATAATACTTATCCTGCGAAAAAATCAAAGCGACCGGATTTACGATATACCGCGCCTTGTCTTTCCTGTAAACCTTTTGCCCGTCCGGAAGATGATCAAAGTAATAAAAAGAAACTTGTTTGCACGCCTCTATCGCCCGCTCCAAAGCGTCTATACTGTAAAATACATACCTGTTTGCGTGCTTATTCGTATCATAACAGACAACACCCCGTTTTAACTGTTCTGCCTTTTGTCTGCCTGCGATCGACGCAAGTTTATCCACAAACTCCGACGTTTTTTCTTCCGATATAAAATTCGCCGCCTGTACCGCATCGATCAGGATACGAAGTTCAGCAGTATCGAAATACTTGTCCGCTGTATAGAAATAGTAACTTCTCTTTTTGAACGAAAGCACCTCATAACCCCAATCATTCAATGTTTTGACGTCCGCAACGACCGACTTACCGGCGGCATTTATCCCACGTTCCCGCAATTTTTCCACGAGCACATCTGTGGAAAGCGGATGCTCTTCATCCGTTTCGCGCTGTAAGATATCATACAAAACCAACAGCTTTATCTTTTGCTCCGCATTTCTCGGCATCACTTCTCATATATAATAATGTTGTTTGAATTTGATCGTTCTGTTGTCAGCAACATTACTTTGATTATATTGTACAAGCATAATCTTTATGCCGTTGACTCAGACGGCATTATCCTCTGCGATAACTTCACCTTTGCTAATTCAGTCACCTGATTTGCATCGTTCTTACATCAAGTTTCTGCTTGAGACAAAATAAAAGTAGGGATTGGAGCTACCGGTCATTACTCTGCTATCTTTCCTCAAAGATCACGACGTCGAGGTTGTGGACTTTAACTCACTTTCCGTTTCACGGTTGTGCTCTGCTGTTAAAAAAACTAAAACAGATAAAAACGACTCGCGTTACATATTTCGTTTCATCTTTTCTCTGCTGCTCTGTCTCATATGAATTTTCTTATCACCTGTAATACAGCTTGCCTAAATTCATCAATATATCCTGTTATGTACCCCACAATATTCTCTCGTTCATTCATTAAAGGAGTCAAATCCATCGCATAATTCAGCGCGGAATAGGTATCGCACGCGTGACTTGCGGAAAACGTCGCATTCGCAAGCCCGCGCCCCTCCGCCGCTAAATCGTACCGCTTGCCGCCTGCGATCTGGCTGTCGAACACAGCGGAAAGACAGCGCATCAGGTTGGGGTGCGCCCCACAGTCGAGGTACACCTTCTCGCTGTCGCAGAGCCAATCCAGATCGCGCCACACCTCGCACCCGTACACCTTTTCGGGGCGCTCCTCGGGCGAAAGGGTGCGCAATGTAGCAATCACTTTGAGTGCCGTGGCAACGTGTGTCTCGTGCTTGTCCGCGAGATTGTGCGTATAGAGATATCTCGGTTTTGCCCTTCGGATAAGGTCGGCAAGCTCTGCGATGATTTTGGAATTGCCCGCGTCCTTGACATCCTTGGACGGGTGGGAAAGCATTGCCAAAAATCCGTACTCGCCCACGCACGCCGCCTTCTTCTGTTCGACGACGCGCACCGCCTTCATCTGCTCGTCCGTGTAGTCGGCATAAAGCCCGCTCCTCGGGCTCCCCGCGCCGTCCGTCACGACGATGGCACCAAACCACTTATCTTTGTTTCCGAAGCACTCCGCGATGGGCGCATACGCCATAAATTCAATGTCGTCCTGATGTGCGGAGATCGCAAGGTGCGTTGTGCGGGAAATCGCCGCCGTTTCCTCCGTTCCGTCCGGAATATATGTGATCATTTTGTCTCCTTTGCGAGCATTGCCGCTCCCACCAGTCCCGCGTCGTTGCCGAGGCTCGCCGCTCCGATCGTTACGGGCGCATATCTGCCGCGCCCGAGAATTTTTGTGTCCACCATCTTCTGCAAGGGTAGCGTGAGCGCTCCCCCTTCCACGCTGATCCCGCCCCCGATGAGCACCGCCTGCGGACGGAACACATTGACGATATTGGCAATCCCTTCCGCAAGATACCCGAGGTACTGCTCCACGACTGCCTTCGCCGTATCGTCACCCTGCCGCATCCCGTCGAACGCCGTCCTGCCGTCAGTGTTGTCTGCACTGCCTTTGCAAAGCTCCCACATTTTGCTCTCCGGGTGAGCGATCATCGCATCCCTCGTCTGCCGCACAAGCGCGCTTGCCGAGGCGTACGCCTCGAAACAGCCGCGCCGTCCGCAGGCGCACGGTTCACCGCCCATGTGTATGACCTCATGCCCGAGCTCTGCGCCTGCGCCCAACTCGCCCGTGAACAGCTTTCCGCCGAAGATGACACCGCTCCCAACGCCCGTGCCGAGCGTGATGAGAACAATGCTCCGATATTCCTTTCCCGCGCCGCAGGCATACTCCCCGTATGCCGCGGCGTTCGCGTCGTTACAAAGCGTGACGGGAATGCCGAGCTGTTTGCCCAAGTCCTGCGCAAGGGGCTTATTCTCCCAGCCGAGGTTGCCGCCCGTGACGACCATACCGTGTTCGCCGTCGATGACCCCCGGGCAGCCGATGCCCACGCTTTCCGGTATCCCCATGTCCGCGATCATTCCTTTGATAACTTCCGCGATCGCGGATACGGTTGCCCCGTAATCGCAGCCCGCGGGCGTGGGGATCTTATCTTTCTTGAGAATGTTTCCGCTCCCGCCGACTGCGCCGAACTTCACGAACGTACCGCCGAGGTCGATGCCGATATAATAGCTCATAACTTTGCCGCCGCCTCTTGATCTGCGATGAGGATGCAATCGGGGTGCAGCTGCAATACGGACGCGGGGACTTCTTCCGTCACTGCCCCTTTCACCATTTTATACACGGAGTCCGCCTTGTTCGCGCCGCTCGCCAGAATCAATATCTTCTTTGCCTGCATGATCTGTTTAATGCCCATTGTAAACGCTTTTCTCGGCACTTCGGAGATGTCGTCGAACAGGCGCGCATTGTCCTTCACCGTGCTCTCTGCAAGCGTGACAACATGCGTGCCGCTCGAAAAGGGCGCGCCCGGTTCGTTGAACGCGATGTGCCCGTTGCTGCCAAGCCCCAACAGCTGGATGTCGCGCGGGAGCTGTTCAAGGAGTGCGTCGTAGCGGGCACACTCCTTTGCCTCGTCTGCCGCCATGCCGTTTTCGATGTTCGTGTTCTCGGGGTCGATGTCCAATCCGTCAAACAAATTCTTGCGCATGAAGTAGGCATAACTCTGTTCATGCGTTTTAGGCAAGCCCTTGTACTCATCGAGGTTGACCGTATTGGAACGGTCAAACGATATGTATTAACATCGACCTTGACAATATTTACTTCCTCGCCGAACTTATCAAATACATCATCAAGCATTTCCGAACAGAATTGCAATTCGATTTTTTGTAAAAATGCACGGGCAATAATCATACTGCCTATTCTGGCGGGATGCACCCTGTCCCAAGTAATATAAGCAGGATAGCGATATTTTAAAATCTGTTCAAAAGCCGCCTGCAAATCTATAACCGGAATATTGTGTTCTTCCGCAACCGCTTTACATATTGCGGCATATTCGTCACATCTCTTACGCATTGCGTCGTCTTTATTTGTTTCCAAATAATACGGCGTCATAAATATTAACTTTGCCTTTGTGTTATCACATATTTTATTTAAATTTGCCCTATATTCTTCGGGTAAAACCGATTGCTCCGGTTGGGCGGGTCTGTCGAACTGTCGCCACACGTCGTTTATGCCGATTAATACTACAACCCAATCGGGGTTTAAAGTGTTTACGTCCTCCTCCCAACGCCCAAGCAAATCGCGCGAAGTGTTGCCGCTTATACCCATATTAACAAGGCGCAAATTAAGTTCAGGATAATCTAACGAAAGAAAGGTATCAATCAGTTTTACGTATCCGTTGCCCAAACCGTTGCCTTCGGCTATCGGTCTTTCTCTTCCGTCATCCGTTACCGAATCGCCCGCAAAGACTATCCTATTGTTTTTCTTGAATATCATAATTTCTCCTCAACTCTCTTATAATCGGCTTGCCGCTTCTTTATCTACTATTAAAGTGCAGTCGGGGTGCGTTTGTAATATGCTTGCGGGAACGGCTTCGCACACCTCGCCCTTTACGGTCTTGTAAACCGCTTCTGCCTTGTTCGCTCCGCTTGCAAGAATTAATATCTTCTTTGCTTGCATAATCGTCTTTAACCCCATAGTATACGCCTTTCTCGGTACTTCGGATATATCGTTGAACAGTCGCGAATTGTCCTTTATAGTACTCTCCGTGAGATTTACTATATGGGTAGTGCTTTCAAACGAAGTGTTCGGCTCGTTGAAGGCTATATGACCGTTGCTGCCCAAGCCCAACAATTGTATGTCCTGACGCATACCCTTTAAAAGCCTATCGTAACGCGCACACTCACGCAACTCGTTTTCAGCAACGCCGTTTTCTATGTACGTGTTCTCAATATCTATATCCAAATATTCGAACAAGTTCTTGCGCATAAAGTACACATAGCTTTGGTTATGCTCGGGCGGCAGTCCCTTATATTCGTCCAAGTTTACCGTGCGGATATGCTTATAGCTTGTTCCGTTCTTTTTATGGTCTTCTATTAACCTTTGATACAACCCCAACGGCGTAGTGCCCGTAGCCAAACCCAAAACCGCATACGGGTTTTCTTTCACAAGTCCGATTATAATCTTTGAGGCTTTCAAACTTAATTCTTCATAGTCTTCCGTAATAAAGATTTGCATAATAATTATTTTTTCACATTGAATATTGCTATGCCGTATATGTGAGCACTCCCTGAAAAAGACAACCGTACACTTTCTGGCAACTCCACGACGGTATAATGAATATTGCGTTCTCCTTCCGTTCCTTTTAATAATTCGGTTTTATATTTTTGTCCGTTGATAACTATTGCTTCTTCATTCTGTACAAGCAACCCGCTTGATACCGAATATTCCATTTTGATTATATATTTACCTGCAGTAATATCATTTAAACTGTATTCCTTCCCCTCGCAGAAAACAAATAACGGTTTATCTTCCGCAATAAGGTCGATCGTTTTATTTTTGTCGAATAACTTAAACGACAACGAATCGATAATATTAACTAAAATATTGCGAGCCGTTCGTTGTACTTCCGCCAATGTAAGATTCCCGTTAAGAAGCGCAACCGACAAATCGTCATTATATGCAGCCGCATCCGGCATTACCATATAAATATCGTTTTGAGCGCGCACCATAGTGGCAAGGTTATTTTTCGAATAGGAATTGTTGAATATATCGTCAATAATCGTCCACCAATCCGTCATTACCACGCCTTGGTAATTCCATTCGCCGCGCAAAATCGTCGTATTCAAATCATAGTTCGCAGAAGACGAAATACCGTTAATTCGATTGTAAGACGACATAATATATTTAACGTACCCGCTTTCTACCGCCATCTGAAAAGCCTTTAAATAAATTTCACGCGCAGCACGTTCGCTTAATATTTCATTTTCGCTGCCGCGTTCGAATTCCTGTGAATTAACGGCAAAATGTTTCAGCGTACATTCTACGCCGTTTTCTTTAAAACATTTTGAAAAGGCAACGGCGCATTTCCCCGTAAGATAAGGATCTTCCGAAAAATATTCGAAACTCCGCCCGCATAAAGGGTAACGATGAATATTTATACCGGGAGCAAGTAAAATATCGATTTTCAAATTTTTCAACTCGGCAGCGACGATTTCATACACCTCGCTTAACGTTTCGGGCGACCACGTACACGCCAACAAAATGCCCGACGGTATACAGGTTGTATGCACGTCCGAATTCGCAAGCCGCACTCCCACGGGGCCATCCGACACCGTGACAGTCGGTACTCCGTATTCGTGCCAATTATCGTTTAATCCACCGAAACAGCCTGCGGTGCCGTCTACGGGTGCTTTATGGCTTGAAGGTCCTTCGCCGCGCACAAGTTCGCAAAGCCGTTGCGCAGAGAATTGCGCAATAAACTCGTCTATGGAATTCGCACCACTTGCCACGTCCTGTAATTTTATGTTTCTATCTCCCGTTAAAGCAATCTCTTTGGGCAGTCCGTCTTTTATACGTTTTTTTAAATCATATTTTCTTAAAGGTACTTTTTCATAGACGGGAACATTTCCGTTCCCATTAACCAAACGGTCAAACTCTTCCGTAGGAGCGAGAGCTTGTACGCATTGCCGAACACAAAGAGTTTCTTCCATTAAAAATTCAAAAACTTTCTCGGCTGAACGCACGTCTTTACCAAGATAAAATTCGTACGTTCCCTTTTCCAACACGTAAGCGTAAGCAAATCCGCTTTTACCGCTGTCGTCATACGATACAAGGTCGTCTATATTAATCTTTAAACCGACGACTTCACTTTCACCGACGGACAGCAATTTTGTTTTTTTAAATGCAACAAGTTCGCGAGACGGATTCCCGAGCGTTCCCTGCGGTTTCTTTACATAGCATTGAACGACGTCTTTCCCCGCATAACTGCCCGTATTTTTGACCGACACGTTTATTTCTATTTCATTTCCCGTTCTTTCCGCTCTAATATTTTCATAGTCAAACCGCGTATACGATAAGCCGTAACCGAACGGATAGAGTACTTTATTTTTTGCAAACGTTTCAAAAAATCTATACCCGACGTATATATCCTCTCTATGGATATTTTTAACGCCATTACCGAAATTTCCGTAAGCGGGATAGTCATCCAAATTTTCCGCTATGGTGTCGGAAAGTCTGCCGCAAACAGGATACTCGCCGAGCAACGCTTGAACTACTCCCGCACCGCCTTCTTGTCCGCCCTGCCATACGCAAACAACGGTACGGACGTTGAATTTTTTTATCCAACGCATATCGATTATGTTTCCGCTGTTTAAAATAACGCAAACGTGTTTGAAGTGTTTTACCGCAAGAGCAATCGTTTGCTCCTCCTCGTCTGTAAGAAAATATCCGCCTTTCTGCGGTTTGAAATCAAAATTTTCGCCGCAAATTCTTGCGATAACGACGATAGCTTTATCGTTATCACGGGCAAGTTCGGTTATTAATTTTTCATCGGGAACGGGTTCGGGTTGATATTGCGGAACATCCCAATTATCGCCCATATCGCGGGGCAATTTTTCTATCCAACGCCGATAAAACTCTTCCGCTCTGCAATCTGTACGAACACGTTTTTTCAATTCGTTGCCGATATCGGAAATATAAGGACACACCACGTCGCCGCCCGATCCCGTGCCGCTCTTCGTATATTCGAATTGCGCCCTGCCCAAAACCGCGACCTTATCTGTCGTTTTAAGTGGCAGCATCCCGTCGTTTTCAAGCAACACCGTTCCTTCCGCAATTGCTTTACGGCATCTGGACTGTATTTGTTCTGTCGTAAATATTTTTGACTCCTTATTTAATTGCGTAATTGAAAAACGGCAGTTTCAAACGGTAAGTATTTACCGTTCGCCGTACGCAATTTACCGAGATTTCCGAATAAGAATTCCGCATTCGGAAGTCCTGATATTTCTTTTACGTTTTCAAAATTACAAACGATTAGTATTTTTTCATTTGCAGCTTCTCTCATATATGCAAAATAACCTTTGCTTTTTGTCAAATCCTCAAAGCTGCCATATCTTATTGCATTCGACCGTTTACGGAAAGCGATCAACTTTTTGTAAAAACAGAAAACACTTTTCTCAGCGTTTTTGTCCTTTTCCAAATTTATTTCGCTACCGTGAGAATGCAATTTCAACCAAACATCCGGGGCTTCGCCGAATCCGTAATTTTTCCCGCTCCCCCAACAGATAGGTCTTCGGGCATTGTCGCGACTGCCGAAATTAACCATAGCCATCAGTTGAGATTTATTTATCCCATCCGCGTTCGCTTTATAATAATTAATTGTTTCTATATCGTTATAGTCGTCAATATTATCATAGTGCGGGTCAGGCGTACCGAACTCCTGACCTTGATAAATGAACGGAACGCCTTTCAACAAATAAAACATTGCCGCATACATAGTCGCGCATTCGTAACGGTTTTCACCGTCGTTCCCGAGCCGTGAAATATAATGGGGCTGGTCATGATTATCCGTAAACAACGTGTATATAAGATTGTTGCTTTGTGTAAAATATTGCCATTTTGTAAGAATACTTTTTATTTCGTCATAATCAAATGGTAATTTTACAAATCTGCCCTTGCGCCCTACGGAAAAATGTTCGAATTGAAAAACACACGATAATTCATTCCTGTCCTCGCCGCAAATTTCCGATATTTCACTTTCGTCGGCGGAACATTCCCCCACAGTAAAAATGTGCTTGACTTTTTCTCTTCCAAACAGCTCTCGCACATATTCGTGTAATCTCGGGCCCTTCTTAATCTTGTCAAGCGCAAAATCTTTGGAAATATAATCAAGCACGTCGCACCGAAAGCCGTCAACGCCCAAATCAACCCAATAATCGATTATGTTTTGCATCTCCCTGCGCACGTTCTCGTTTTCCCAATTCAAATCGGGTTGAGCTATTGCAAACGAATGTAAATAATATTCATTCGTTTTGGGATTAAATTCCCAAGCCGTACCGCCGAACTCCGATTGCCAATCGTTGGGAATACTGTCGCGCCAAATATAATAGTCGTGATAATAGTTGTCCTTCGAGCGTCTTGCTTCTTTAAACCATTTATGTTCGCTTGAAGTATGGTTGCCAACAAAATCCATAATGAGTTTAATACCGCGCGCATGCATTTCGGCAACCATTTTTTTCCATTCTTCAAGCGTTCCGAACTCTTCGGCAATATCGCGATAATCGGATATATCGTAACCGTTATCGCAATTCGGACTTTTGTAACACGGACAAAGCCAAACGGCGTTTACCCCTAAATCCTTTAAATAATCGAGTTTCTGAATTATACCATTTATATCTCCTATACCGTCGCCGTTAGCGTCGTAAAAGCTACGCGGATAAATTTGATAAACAATTAAGTCAT
>JFBN01348192.1_pt1 | contig 17592 bp, 17 predicted proteins | sample 768741 | NCBI WGS metagenome assembly JFBN01 (sample SAMN01983846, study PRJNA193217) | chicken gut metagenome | biome: terrestrial biome; isolation source: ceca of Broiler chicken | host: Gallus gallus | place: United Kingdom: England | collected 2010-09-07
GTTGTGTCTGCATGGGAGGGAAGACGGCAGAGGGGGATCCCTGCATGGGAATGGAGAGACGATTACGGGAATGATCTCTGTAACAACGAGTGCCGGGACTTAATGCTTGTACTCATTGATTTGAGGAGGCAAGACAGGATATCCTTTCAGCTTCCGGCCGTGGACTGAAAGACAGAGGAGCAGGATTTCCTATATATAAAGGAAAAGAAAAAGCATTTCCTATAAAAAGAACACACAAAAAAGGCGCCCCGTAAGAGGCGTCTTATTTTTATTTCCGGAACCGGTTGATGACGAACTGCTGGAAGAGGAGCGCTGCGGGCGAGAGGGGATGGGCGGTGCTCCACGCAAGGCCGATCTCCCGTTTGCATACAGGGAAGGATACGGGAAGAAAGACGAGGCCTGCGGTCTCGATGCCGGTGATGCGCGGCAGGAGGCTCACTCCCAGATGGGCGGAGACGAGGGAGGCCGCGGTATTGATGTCGTCCCCTTCGAAGATGATGGACGGCCGGATGCCGGAGATGGCGAAGAACTGGTTCGTGAGGATGCGCAGGCTGTAATTCGGCTTCAGGGTGATGAAGGGCTGCTCCTCCAGCTCCTTCAGGTCGATGCTTTTCCGCGAGGCGAAGGGATGATCCGGCGGCACCACGGCGAAGAGCTCCTCCGTGTAGAGATAGAGCCAGGCGAGCTTCTCCATGTTCACCATGATGGAGCACAGGCAGATATCCGACCGGCCGGCAAGCAGGCTCTGGGCGAGCACGGAGGAATTGTCCTGATCCAGATTGAACTGGATGTGCGGGTAGAGCTGCTTGAATTCGCTCAGGAGCTGTGGCAGGATGTGAATGCCCAGGGAGTGCATGAAGGACAGATTGATCACGCCGTGGTCGGGGTCCTTCTCGCTTTCGATCTCCTGCCGGCCCTGCTCCAGCTCGCGGAGGGCCCGCTCGGCATGGATGAGGAAGCGCTGCCCTGAGGCGGTGAGGAGGACCTCCCGGCTGCCCCGCTTGAAGAGAGGCGTGCCCAGCTCCTGCTCCAGCTTGTTGATGGAGCGGGACAGCGCGGACTGGGAAATGGAAATTTCCTGAGCGGTCCGTGTGAAATGGCGCGTATTGGCGAGCGCACAGAAATATTTCAGCTGGTTGATCTCCATGGAGAGGCCTCCCTTCGCAGCAGCTGCTGGTATATTCATCATTCCATGAATTTGGCGCATACTTTCATATTTTTATTATAGACGGCAAATTCTGTAATTTCTATGATTTTTATAAATTTTTCTTCTGCTTTCTATGGAATTTTCCATGAACATGATGCATAATGGAAATAAATAGAGACCGGAAATACCGGTACTTTCGCACTGGACGCGCAGTTCCCCCAATTAAATCCAAATTAATGCACGCTATGCATGAAGCACATGAAAGGTCTGCATTAGACGCATCATCGGGCTTTGCATATAATGACAATCAGTGGAATCGCGCCGATGGCGCGACGTGGGCAGATCGTACGGATTTGGAAATTTTTACAGGAGGAAACATGCAGAAACTCTGGGCACGGGCATACGTATGCAATGCAGGCATCAATTTTCTGATTTATGTGGTCTACTTCATGATGATGCTCTGGACCGTGAGTTATACGCTGGCCGAATGGGATACGTCCATCAGCGTGGCGGGACTCGCGTCGGGGCTTTTCATGGCGGGCGCTCTTTCCACGCGGGGACCGGTGAACCGGTTCCTGGACAAGATGGACCGGCGGACCATGCTCCTTGTGAGCACCGGGCTCTTCTTCCTCCTGTCCCTGCCCTATCTGGCCATCGGTAATCTGTACCTCTTCATGGCGGCACGCTTCATTCACGGCGTGGCCTTCGGTGCAGCCACCACGGCGGTGAGCACAGCCGCGGCGTCCCTGACCCCCATGAAGCAGGTGAACCGCATCACGAAATATTACACCCTCGGTGTGGCGGCGGCTTCGGCAGCAGGTCCGTTCCTGGCGCTCCGCATCATCGATGAGGGCATGCTCGATACGGGCGCGCTGGCCGCTTCGGCCATGACGCTGGTGGCGCTGCTGCTGGCCTTCTTCGTACAGCTCCCGCGGCGCACCATCATCCGCCGGGCGCTGGATGATGAAAAGAAGCCGGTGAAGGTGGACAATTTCTTCGTCCGCCGGGCGCTCTACATTGCGATCCTCGCTTTTCTCGGCGGCGTGTGCTACTCCGTAGTCATCACCTTCCTCGGCGAATACGCCATGGCAAGCGGACTTCCCGCGGCGGGCGGCGTGTACTTCTTCTACTGCTTCGCCTTCGCGACCTTCCTCTGCCGGCCTCTGGCAGGCTACCTGCTGGAACGGTGCGGCCGTGACATGGCCGTCTATCCGGCACTGCTGCTGATCGTCGTTTCCATGATCGCCCTGTCCCTGTCCTCGGCAAACTGGATGCTCCTCATTGCAGGCTTCCTCTTCGGTGCAGGCTACCGGACGCTGATCACCACCTGCCACAATCTGACCCTGCGCTGCTCCTTCGCGAGCCATGCGGGCTCTCTCCGGTCCATCTACTTCGTACTGCTTGATCTGGGCATCGGCTTCGGCCCGTTCCTGCTGGGCGGCCTCGTACCGGACTACGGCTTCTCCATGGTGTACCTCGTCGCTGCGGCGATCGCCTTCTTCGGCATTTACCTCTACTACATCGAGCTGGGCAAGACCGGTCATTTCTCGGCGGAACGCTGGGAAGAAGGCCGCCTCGCCAAAGGCCAGTGATACGAAATTTCATAAAGGACCGTTCCTTCGGGAGCGGTTCTTTTTTTGTGCCCTTTCGGGGCTGCGGGACACCCGGGCCGAGGGGAGAAGGGCAATATAAAAGCGGCTCCGGAGAGCCGCCATGGAATATCAGAAGTCTGTCACACGAAGAGCATCGCGCCGGACAGGAGGATCAGCACATAGGTGAGCCGGCGGAACAGGGACTGGGGAATGCGCTCGTGGATGCGGTTGCCCAGCCACACCGCGGCGATAAGCGGGACCGCCGCAAAGGCCGCGAGGAAAAAGAAATCGCCGGTGTAGATGCCGTGCGCCCAGTCCGATGCCATGAGGAAGGGATTCAGCACCGTCCACACCGCCGCGGCATTCGCGCGGAACACGTGCTTGTCCCGGAACACCGCCGCGAGATACACCACCAGCAGGGCGCCGCCGGATACGAAAAGGCCGTGGATCACGCCTGCCGCCAGAAGGATCACTGTAAGCAATGCCCGGGGGAGCTGCTTTTCCGTGTGGATGCACAGATTTTTCAGCGCCACCGCGATGAGCAGCGCCCCGTAGAAGGGGATGAGCCACGCCGCGTCTACCCGGTCGTAGAGCCACACCCCGGCGGCCATGCCGGCAAACATATACAGGAGGATGTGCGCCAGCGCCCGCCGGTCCAGATAGCGCCGGTTCTGCCACGCCACGGCGGCGCACAGGAGCCAGCCCGCCACATTGGCCAGCGCCTTCGCCAGATCCGGCCCGAAAAGTAGAATGCACGGCGGCAGCGTGAGCAGCGTCCCCGCAAATCCCGTGAGCGCCTGGATCACATTGGCGCCGAAAATGACCGCGCCGTACAGCGCCAGCGTCCCCGCATCAAAAGGCATGTCCATCATTTCATCCCTTCCTTTCTCTCTTCATTATACGGCAGGACAGCGGGAGAATATACCGGTGACCGGCACCGGCCCCTGCGGCGGGAAATTTTCCGCCCGCGGGCGCGCGCCGGTGCTCCTCATGATATAATGAACATAAAGGAGCAGAAGGCTCCCAATGGCCGGCAGAACGCCGGAGATTCGCAGAAGAAAGGATGTCGGATATATGGACGACGGCGGCCACATATGGTCGGAATTACTGATTATTTTTGTACTGATTATTTTCAACGGCATCTGCTCCATGACGGAGATCGCCATCGTGGGCGCGCGGAAAACGAAGCTCCGCGAGATGGAGAAAAAAGGCAATAAAAAAGCGGGCTATGCCCTCAAAATCGCGGAAAATCCGGAAAACCTTTTCTCCACCATCCAGATCGGCATCACCGCCATCGGGATTCTCACCGGTATGTTCTCCGGGGCTTCCCTCGCTGTCCCGCTGGCGGACAAGCTGAGAGAATTCCCCGCGCTGGCGCCCTATGCACACGGACTGGCCATGGCCATCGTCATTTCGCTGGTCACCTACGCCACCCTCATTCTGGGCGAGCTTGCGCCGAAATGGCTGGCTATCGCCATTCCGGAGAAGGCCTCCTGCGCCATCGCCAAGCCCATGCTCATGTTCTCCGCCCTCTGCCGGCCCCTCGTGCTCTTCAGCACCTGGTCCACCAAGCTGGTCATCGGGCTCATCGGCATCGATATGGGCAAGGAACAGCCCGTCTCCGAGGAAGAGATCCGCGTCCTTCTCAAGCAGGGCGCCCGCCTCGGCACCTTCGATAAGGCCGAGCCGATCCTCGTGGACCGCGTATTCCAGCTGGACGACCTCACCGCCGCGGACTGCATGACCGCCCGGACCCGCCTCGACTGGATCGACATCGAGGACAGCGAAGCGGACATCTGGAAGACCCTCGAGGAAACCAACCATTTCCGCCTCCCCGTAGGGCGGGGCTCCCTCGATGATTTCCTCGGCATCGTGGACGTGAGCGACGTCCTCATGGACAGCCACAAGCATCCGGAGCACACCATCGCCGAATCCCTCCGGGCCGTGCTCCGCCAGACCGTATACATCCCCGAGACGCTCACCCTCGTGAAAGTCCTCCAGAACTTCCATGATAAGGGTGTCCATGAAGCCATCGTCATCGACGAATACGGCGTGCTCTCCGGCTTCATCACACTCCATGACGTCCTCGAAGAGATCGTGGGCGACATGCCCGGCGACGCGGAGGATATGAAAGAAGAACAGAACCGGTTCATCCGCCGGTCCGACAATTCCTGGCTCGTGGAAGGGCTGTGCAGCATCGACGACTTCCGCGAACATTTCCACATCGAAGAGGAACTCCCCGGCGAAGCGGAAGATTACTACAAAACACTGGGCGGCTTCATCGTGTACCTCCTCGGGTACATCCCCAAGGAAGCCGAAACCGTGGATTTTGAACGATTCCATTTCGAAGTGCTCGACTGCGACAACCGCCGCATCGACAAAGTGCTCGTCATGGAGCGGCAGGATGAGCCTGCCGGAAAGGAGAACGCATGAACGAAAACAAAGAATGGAAAATGTCTCTGGAAGACGCCCTGCGCGAAATCCACCGCCAGCTGACAGAGGACGAGCTGTTCCTGAACCAGCGGCTGCAGCAGGACTCCTTCCGGGAATCCATGCCTGACGAGGAAATGCGCATCCGCCGGATCTTCTCCCTCGCGGTCCTCATGGAAGAAACCATCGACAGCGTGCTGAAGGAGATCGACAACGAGCCGCAGAAAGAAAGCGAGCTCCAGAGCCTCGAATACACGAGCCACACCATCGGCACCCCCGATGAAGAGACCGCCTCCCCGGAGATCGAGGACATCTCCATAGACCAGAGCGCCCCCGATGCCGAAGAAGCGCCGGAGGAAGAAGCGGCACCCGCAGCTGCGGACGAAGAAGCCCCGGCTCCCGCGGAAGAGGAAGCGGAAGAAACGGCAGAATCCGACGAAGAGGACGACGGCCGCGTGGTCATCCGCGAGATCGAGCTCAGCGACCCCGATGAAGAAGAGGAAGGCTCCGAAGCCGAAGAAGAGGAAACCGCTCCTGCCGGGGAAGAAGAACCCGGCGACGAAGAGGCATTCGACGGCGATGATGAGGAAGAGGACGATGAGGAAGAAGAAGAGGATGATGACGACGATGACGATGACGATGACGATGACGATGACGATGACGATTACGACGACAAGATCCCCTTCATAAAGGAAGAAGAAAGCAAAGCCGCCCTCCGCGCCGCCGCTGAAAAAGACCGGAAAGACAAGAAGAAAAAAGACAAAGATAAAAAGAAGAAAGACAAGAAGGACAAGGAAAAGGACAAAAAGAAAGAGAAAAAGGATAAGGACAAGAAGAAAAAAGATAAGAAGAAAGACAAGAAGGACAAGGAAAAGGACAAAAAGAAAGAGAAAAAGGATAAGGACAAGAAGAAAAAAGATAAGAAGAAAGACAAAAAAGACAAGAAAAAAGGAAAGAAAATCAAGCTCGTCGTAATCGACGACTGACCGGTGACCGGCCCCGCAGGGCCGGTTTTTCTATGTAAAAACACCCCGCAGACCTCACGGCAGCGGGGTGTTTTTTAGGAGACGGAAACGGCGGCGCCTGCCGCGCCGCCGGGGAGAGGAAAATGAGTTCCCTCTGGCGGACGGGCATTTTTTATGGATTTCCGATTTCAGAAATGGCATTTTTCATTGATTTCCGGCGGGCGGTGCGGCGCGTTTTGTTGATTTCCGTTTTTCCCGGCGCGGAAATGGATAGGAAGCGGACAGGGACAGCGGGTGTCGCTGTTTCACGTGGAACGGCAGAAGAAAAAAGCTTCGGAGGGAGAGCCGGAGCTTTTTTTCCGTGAAACCATGCCTGAACTGAAGCAGTTATGGCTTTGTATATCCCCTGAAATTCTTTCGGGAAGGATGGGGCTTCCTTTTTCCTTTACGGACGGGGGATGGATGTGGTAGTATACAACTTATTGCGCGAAAAAATCATCGTTGTAAGAAAGGACGTATCATGTTCAGAAAAATTCCTATCCCCACGGCGGGGGTCATGCTGGGGCTGGCGGCGCTGGGCAATCTGCTCGCTCCGTATTCTCTGTTTTTGAAATATGTCTGCGGGATCGGCGCGGCGTTTCTGGGGGTGCTGCTGTTTGCGAAGATCATCATGCATCCCGGCGTGATGAAAAATGATCTGAACGGGAATTCCATTTTTGCCAGTGTGTTTGCGACGTTCTTTATGTCGGTCATGCAGCTCTGCACCTATACGGCGCCGTATGCGCCCGCGGTGAGCGAGGTGGTCTGGTACGGGGCGATCCTCTGCCATTTCCTGCTCATGGTGTGGTTCACGTACCGCTACATCCTGAATTTCAAGCTGCATGAGGTGTTCCCCACGTATTTCATCGCCTATGTGGGCGTGGTGGTGGCCTCGGTGACGGCTCCGGTGTTCGGCCATCACCAGCTGGGCGAGATGATCTTTTGGTTCGGCTTCATGGCGTATATGGTGATCTTTGCGCTGGTGACGGCCCGCTATTGCAGCCGCCACGCCGTCGCGGAGCCGGCGAAGCCGCTGTTCTGCATTTACACGGCGCCCATGAGCCTGAGTCTGGCGGGCTATCTGGCCTGTGCGGAGGAGAAGTCTTTCCTGCTGGTGGTCATCATGGAGGTGCTGGCGCAGGGGCTCTTCGTGATGGTGCTCATGCAGATGCCGAAGCTGCTGCGGCTGTGCTTCTACCCGAGCTATGCGGCCTTCACGTTCCCCTTCGTCATCACGGCGATTGCGCTCCGGCAGACGCTGGCTTATCTGGAGGACATGCAGGTCGCGGTGCCGGGATTCCTCCACGGTCTGCTCCTGGTGGAGACAGTGCTGGCAACGGTGATCGTGGCGTATGTCTTTGTGCGGTATATGATTTTCCTCCGGGAACAGATGATGCCCGGGGTATTGGAAAAGGTAAAGGGGATCGCCGTCCACAACGGCTGATCGAACGGCAGAGCGGCCCGGAGGTGTCCGGGCTTTTTTGCTGCGCCAAAACAGGGCGATGGCCGGCAGCGGGGAGGAGCTGTCCCTGTGCGGGCGGAAACAGGCACACGAAAAAGGCAGCCCTCGGGCGGGCTGCCTCTTCCGGTTTGGGATGATGATGTCGTTTTGTCGATGGGATGAAATTATCTGTTGCCGAGCTGTGCGTCGAACATGAAGCGGAGGCCTTTGCAGTCTCCTGCGGCTTCGAAGCCGTTCTTCACGTCGGTGGAGCTGGATTCTTCCTCGATCTGTTCGGTGATGAACCACTGGAGGAAGACTTCGGTTTCGATGTCGCCTTCTTCGCGGGCTGCGCGGAAGATGGTGCGGATGGATTCGCTTACGTACTGTTCATGGGCGAGAGCGGCTTCCGCCACTTTCAGCGGGCAGTCGAAGCGGGAGGTGACTGCATCGATCTGGCCGAAGTCCACGGTGCCGTCGCGGTCTTCGATGTAGGCGATGATCTTTTCGCCGTGTTCCATTTCTTCTTCATACTGCTTCATGAGCCAGTGTGCATAGCCTTTGTAGCCGGCTGCTTTCATATCGCTGGACATGGAGCGGTAGAGGTATGCGGAATAAAATTCTTTGACGACCTGGTCGTTCAGAGCCTTGCGGATGCTTTCGTTCAGTTTCATGATGGATTCCTCCTTTGGAAATTTTATATCGAAGTTTTTCTATGTCTGTATTATACAGGATGAAACGGAAAAAGGGAAGAGGGTATATCGAAAAAAATAAAATTATTTGCTGCACAGATGGATAACAAAAAAGCATGGACTAAAGGACGTTTCCTGATTTTGCAATCCCGTTGACAAAAGTACGGGGGACTGTCTAAAATAGATTAACTCGCCGGACATATGGCGGGAATGTACTGAAACGAGGCGTTTATCATGAAGCGTGCTGCTGTTCCGCAGATGACAAATGCATATTTTGCTTATACCTTTAGCCGGGGCTACTTTTACGCCGGCTTTTTTGGCTACGCAAAATGTGATTTGGCCGCAGCGGACAGTCTTCATGAGGGCAGAGGGCCCGGCCCGGTATAGGTACAGGGTATATTGGGAATGAAGCAGACTCCACCGCGGGGTCTGCTTTTTTTAATTCATCAGAAGAAAAGGAGAATGGAACATGATTATCGTAATGAAACCGACGGCGTCAAAGGAGAGTGTGGAGCATGTCATCCATTGTCTGAAGGCGAAGGGCCTTCAGATCGATGAGATCGTAGGGACGCAGAAAACGGTGCTTGGTCTGGTGGGCGACACGGCCGCTGTGGATGCGGACCTGCTCCGGAGCTATGACTGCATTGAAAAGGTCATGCGGGTGCAGGAGCCGTACAAGCGGGCGAGCCGGGCCTTCCATCCGGAGGACAGCATCATCGATGTGTCGGGGGTGCCGGTGGGCGGCAAAAAGCTGGCTGTCATCGCCGGACCGTGTTCCATTGAAACGCCGGAGCAGATCACCGGCGTGGCGCAGGCGGTGAAGGCGGCGGGGGCGTCCATGCTCCGCGGCGGAGCCTTCAAGCCGCGCACGTCTCCCTATTCGTTCCAGGGCCTCGGCAGCAAGGGGCTGGATATGCTCTGCGATGCGGCGGAGGCGACGGAGCTGCCGGTGGTGACGGAGCTGATGAGCATGGACAAGATCCCGCTGTTCCTGGAAAAGGGCGTGGACCTCATCCAGATCGGCGCGCGGAACATGCAGAATTTCGACCTGCTGAAGGCGGTGGGCCGCCTGAATGTGCCGGTGCTGCTGAAGCGGGGCATGTCGGCCACGCTGGAGGAATGGCTCATGAGCGCGGAGTACATCATGTCCGAGGGGAATCACAATGTCATCCTCTGTGAACGGGGCATCCGCACCTTCGAGACAGCCACGAGAAATACGCTGGATCTGTCGGCCATCCCGGCGATCAAGCGGATGAGCCATCTGCCGGTCATCGTGGACCCGAGCCACGCCACGGGCAAGCGGTGGATGGTGGAGTCCATGGCGATGGCGGCGGTGGCCGCCGGGGCGGACGGCATCATGGTGGAGGTGCACAATGATCCGGAGCACGCCTGGTGCGACGGGGCGCAGTCCATCACGCCGGCGATGTTCGAGGGCCTGATGGCGAAGCTCCGGACGCTGGCGCCGATCGTGGGCCGGGAGCTGTAAGATAAAGGGCGGCGCAGGATAAAGGGAGAAGAGAAGCGCGCCGCATGGAAGACGCGGACCGGGCCCGCAGGGAAGAACGGGAGAATGGAAGCATGGAAAAGGATCTGAGAGGAATGACGGCCGCTGTGGTGGGGCTGGGCCTCATGGGCGGCTCCTACGCGAAGGGGCTCACCCGGGCCGGCGTGCGTGTGATCGGCATCAACCGCACCCGAGCCGCCGAGGAGGAAGCGCTCCGGGACGGGGCCATCGCGGCAGCGGGGCTTGCTCATCTGGGCGAGGCGCAGCTGGTGATCTTCTGCACGCCCGAGGGGGCGACGGAGGCTTTTATCAGGGAGCATACAGGAGATTTCCGGCGCGGGGCGGTGCTCACGGATATCGCCGGGGTGAAGCGCGGCGGCGCAGGGCGCATCGAGGCGGTGCTGCCGGTGGATATTGATTTCGTATCGGCCCATCCCATGGCGGGCCGCGAGGGCGCGGGCTACGGCCAGTCCTCGCCGGATGTGTTCGCCGGGTCGAATTATATTCTGGTGCCGTCGGCGCGGAACCGGCGGTCGTCGCTGGCGCTGGTGCGGCAGATGGCGGAGGTGCTGGGAGCGGCGCACATCGAGGCGGTGACGCCGGAGGAGCACGACCGGATCATGGCGTACACCAGCGGCCTCCCTCATGCGGCGGCCGCGGCGGTCATGGAGAGCGCGTCGTTCCGGCCGGAGATGCGTCATTTCATCGCCGGGGGGTTCCGGGACGTGACGCGCATCGCCGATATCAACGGGGCGCTGTGGACGGAGCTGTTTCTGGAGAACCGGGAGAATATGCTCCGCGAGCTGGAGCGCTATGAGGCGGCGCTGGAGACATTCCGCCGGGCGCTCGCCGCAGAGGACCGGACGGCCCTGCGGGCATTTCTGGAAAATGCGGGAAGGAGAAAAAGGAGTCTTGCCGATGGAAAGGATACATGTGAATCTGGGAAGCGAGTCGTATGACATCACGATCGACCGGGGCCTGCTGGACCGGATGGGGCCGCTGGTGAGGCTGGCGCTGCCGCAGGCGGAGAAGCTGGCGGTCATCACGGACGACACGGTGGACGGGCTGTATGGGGAACGCTTCGAAAAGGTGCTCCGCGGCGCGGGCTACGAGGTGCGGCGCATCGCTGTGCCTCACGGCGAGGGGAGCAAGAATCTCCGCACGCTCGGGGAGGTGCTGGAGGCGATGAGCGCCTTCGGCATGACCCGCAGCGACGGCGTGGTGACCCTCTCCGGCGGGGTGCCCGGGGATCTGGGGGGCTTCGCCGCGGCGGTGTATCTCCGGGGCGTGCCCTTCGTGCAGGTGCCCACCACGATCCTGGCGCAGATCGACAGCAGCGTGGGCGGAAAGGTGGCGGTGGACCTGCCCAGCGGGAAAAATCTGGCGGGCAGCTTCTACCAGCCGAAGGCGGTGCTCATCGATCCGGAGCTGGTGCGTACGCTGGCGCCGCGGTATATCCACGACGGCATGGCGGAGGCGGTGAAATACGGGTGCATCCGCAGCGAGGCGCTCTTCCGGCTCTACGAGGGGCTGCACACGGACGAGGATATCTTCGGGGCGCTGCCGCAGATCATCCGGGAATGCTGCCGCATCAAGGCGGAGCTGGTGGAGGAGGACGTGCGGGACAACGGGGCGCGGATGCTCCTCAATTTCGGCCACACCATCGGCCACGCCATCGAGCGGGAGTACCACTATGAGACGTACACCCACGGCGAGGCGGTGGCAGTGGGGATGGTGCTCCTCACGCGGCGCACGGAGGCGCTGGGCCTGACGGCGAAGGGCACGGCGGACCGCATCGCCAGGGTGCTCCGGGCGCTGTCGCTTCCCGTGACGGTGGAGGCGCCCGCGTCGGCGCTGCTGCCGCACATCGCCCACGACAAGAAGAAGCGGGGCCGCCGCATCACCTTCGTGGCGCTCCGCCGCATCGGCGAGAGTTTCCTGCTCCCTGTGGAAGGGGAGCGCATTTCCGAGCTGGTAGAAACAGGAGTCTGAGTATGGATATATGCATCACGCCGCGCGCGCTCCACGGAAGCGTCCGCGCACCGTCGTCCAAGAGCATGACCCACCGGGAGCTGATCTGCGCGGCGCTGGCCCGCGGAGAGAGCGTGGTGGACAATGTGAGCGTGTCGAAGGATATCGAGGCCACCATCCGGTGCCTCCGGGCGCTGGGGGCGTCCATCGAGCCGGCGCCGTCGGCCTATCCGGGGCGGCAGGCGTACCGCACGGGGGGCGGCGTGCAGAAACAGGAGGGGCCCGCGGTGTGCCCCTGCGGAGAGTCCGGGTCGACGCTCCGTTTTCTCATCCCCATCGGGCTCTATTCGGGAAACTGCGTGACCTATACCGGAGAGGGCCGGCTGGGCGAACGGCCTATCTCTCCGTATTACGCGGTGTTCCGGGAGAAGGGGGTCGGCTATGCCGCGGCAGACGGTCTGCCGCTCACCGCGGAGGGGGCGCTCCCGCCGGGACGGTATGAGCTGCCCGGCGACGTGAGCTCCCAGTTCTTTTCGGGGCTCCTTTTCGTACTGCCGCTCCTTGCGGGTGATTCGGAGCTGGTGAGCACCACGGAGCTCGAGTCGGAGAGCTACATCCGCATGACCACGGCGGCAATGGCCCGGCACGGGGTCCGCACGAACAATCCGGAGCGGGGCCGGTGGGTCATCCCCGGCGGGCAGGCCTACCGGTCGGGCCGGTTCTCCGTGGAGGGCGACTGGTCGCAGGGGGCCTTCTGGCTGGCAGCGGGGCTCCTCGGCGGCGCGGTGGCCGTGGAGGGGCTGCCGGAGCGGTCCGAGCAGGGCGACCGAGTCATCAGGGATATCCTGCTCCGCATGGGCGGCGCCATCCGCACCGAGGGAGAGACGGTGTCTGCCTCGGCGTCGGACACGGCGGGCACGGTGATCGATGCCGAGGACTGCCCCGATCTGGTGCCCGTGCTGGCGGCGCTGGCGGCGGTGAGCCGGGGCCGGACGGAGATCATCCACGCCGCGCGGGTGCGCCTCAAGGAATGCGACCGCCTCCATGCGATGGCGTCAGAGCTGACGAAGCTGGGGGCGCGCATCGAGGAGAAGCCCGACGGCCTCGTCATCGACGGGCGGGATATGCTCTCCGGCGGCACGGTGGACGGCTGGAACGACCACCGCATCGCCATGGCGCTGGCCGCGGTGAGCGCCCGCTGCACGGGGCCGCTGGTGATCCGCGGCGCGGACTGTGTGAAAAAATCGTATCCTGCGTTCTGGGAGGATTTCCGGAGGCTCGGCGGCCTGGCGGAGGAAAGGGACTGACATGAATACCATCGGGAAACTGTGTACGCTCACGATCTACGGCGAGTCTCACGGCCCGTCCATCGGGGCGGTGCTGGACGGACTGCCGGCGGGGACGGTCATCGACTGGGACGAGGTGCGCCGGGAAATGGCGCGCCGCGCGCCGGGACAGAGCGCGCTCACCACGGCGCGGAAGGAGACGGACGCCTTCACCGTGGAGAGCGGCTGGTTCGAGGGACACACCACGGGGACGCCTCTGGCGGTGCGCATTGCCAACGGGGACCAGCATTCCAGAGACTACAGCACGCTCCGGCGGCTCATGCGGCCGGGCCATGCGGACTATGCCGGGCGCGTGCGCTACGGCGGCTGGAATGATTACCGCGGAGGCGGTCATTTCTCGGGGCGTCTCACGGCGCCGCTTGTGCTGGCCGGGGCCATCGCCCGGCAGATCCTGCGCCGGGAGGGCATCGTCATCGGGGCGCATATCCTGCGCATCGCCGATGTGGAGGACGCGCCCTTCCCGCCGCTCGGCACCGGCGCGGAGGTGCTGGAGGGGCTGTCCCGTCAGGCGCTGCCGCTCCTCGATCCGTCGAAGGAGGCTCCCATGCGGGAGGCCATCCTCGCGGCGAAGAACGACGCGGACTCCGTGGGCGGCATCATCGAATGCATGGCGGAGGGACTGCCCCCGGGACTGGGGGACCCGCTCTTCGATTCCGTGGAGAGCCGCCTGTCGCAGATGCTCTTCTCCGTGCCGGCGGTAAAAGGTGTGGAATTCGGCGAGGGCTTCCGCTTCGCGGCCATGCGGGGCAGCGCGGCGAACGACCCCATGCGCTGGGAGGACGGCGCGGTGCGGTGCACGGCGAACCACAATGGCGGCCTCACCGGAGGCATCACGGACGGAGCGCCGCTCCTTTTCCGGACGGTCATCAAGCCCACGCCCTCCATCGGACGGGCGCAGCAGACGGTGGATATGGAAAGCGGTGAGGATGCGGTGCTGGAAGTGCGCGGCCGGCATGACCCGTGCATCGTGCCCCGGGCGGTGCCGGTTATCGAGGCGGCCGCGGCGTGGACGCTGCTGGACATTCTCATGGAGAGCCGCGTATGGAAAGGAGGCCCGCGATGACAGAGGACACGATGCAGGTGGCCTGCTTCGGCCAGCCCGGCTCGTACAGCGATCAGGCCATGCAGGCCTGGTTCCGCGGGCGGTCCGTGGAGGCGTCGTACTGCGACCATTTCGAGGAGGTCACCGCGGCGGTGGCGGAGGGCCGTGCCCGGTACGGCGTGGTGCCCATTGAAAATTCCTCCACAGGCGGCATCACGGAGGTGTATGACCTCATCCGGAAATACCGGTGTGCCGTGGTGGGCGAGAAATGCATCCCCATCGAGCATCACCTGCTGGGGCTCCCCGGCGCGGCTATAGAGGACATCCACACGGTCTATTCCCATCCGCAGGGATTCGCCCAGAGCCGGGAATTTTTCCGGCAGCATCCGGCGTGGGAGAAGATCCCCTATTTCAGCACGTCGAAGAGCGCGGAGCGGGTCGCCGCGGACGGGCGGAAGGACGAGGCCGCCGTGGCGGGACGGCTCGCGGCGGAGCTGTACGGCCTGCAGGTGCTGGCGGAGAATATCCAGACGAACCGGTCGAATTTCACGCGGTTCTTCATCATCGCGCCGAAGATGGAGACCGATGAAAAGGCGGACCGGATCACGCTCATCATCGCCGTGCCGCACCGGCCGGGGGCGCTCTATCACGTGCTGGGGTATTTCTTCTACGGCGGCATGAATATGACCCATCTGGAATCGCGCCCCATGGAGGGGCATCCCTTTGAATATTTCTTCCACATCGACGTGACGGGCCGGCTGGACGATCCGTCCAACGCGCACACCCTGCGGGGGCTCGAATCGATGTGTTCCTATTTCCGCATACTCGGAAATTATGCGTCAGATCGGGGAGGACAGCCATGAAACTGGGACTGATCGGAGAGGTGCTGGGGCACAGCCTGTCGCCGGCCATTCACCGCCATCTGCTGGGGGCAGCGGGCATCCGCGGCACCTATGAGCTCATCGAGATCCCCCGGGCGGAGACGGCCCGGCGCATACCGGAGCTGCTGGCTTCGCTGGACGGCTTCAATGTGACCATTCCCTACAAGACGGAGGTCATTCCCTATCTGGACGGGCTGTCCGAAGAGGCGGCGCGCATCGGCGCGGTGAATACCGTGGCTGTCCGGGAAGGCCGGCGGCTGGGGTACAATACGGACTACACCGGCTTTTTCCGCACGGTGGACGCCATCGGCGCGGACCCCGCGGGAAAGGATGTGGTGGTGCTCGGCACGGGCGGCGCTTCGCGGGCGGTCATCCAGTGTCTCTATGACCGGGGCGCGGCGCATATCGCTGTGGCGTCCCGCCATCCGGAGGCGGTGAGCGCGGAATTCCGCGATTTCGCGGCGGCCCGCGGGGCGGAGCTCATCTCCTATGAGGCGCTCGCGGAAACGCCCGGGGGCTGGCTGCTGGTGAACTGCACGCCCTGCGGGATGTATCCCAGGACGGAGGCTTCGCCGGTGGCGGCGGAAACGGCGCAGGCTTTCCCAAAGGTGATCGATATCATTTACAATCCCATCGAGACGGAGCTGCTCCGGGCGGCCCGGGAGGGCGGCGCCGATACGGCGAACGGCCTCCGCATGCTCGCCGCGCAGGGCGTGGCCGCCGAGGAGATCTGGCTGGGGCGGACCTTCCCGGAGGACACGGTGGAGGCGCTCATTAAGGAACTGGAGGGGCTGCTGTGAGGAACGTCATTCTCATCGGGATGCCGGGCAGCGGCAAGAGCACCTTCGGCCGGGCCGCGGCGGAGGTGCTGCACCGGCCTTTCGTGGACTGCGATGACTTCATCGAGGCGCTGGAGGGACAGACCATCCCGGAGCTTTTCGCCCGGAGCGAGGAGGTCTTCCGCGAGGCGGAGACCCGCGCGGCGGCGCTGCTGGCCCGGCGGGAGGGCACGGTCATCGCCGCCGGCGGGGGCATCATCAAGCGGCCCGTCAATGTGACGCTCCTCCGCGCCACGGGGGCCATTCTCTTTCTGGACCGCGCTCCGGAGGCCATCGCGTCCGACGTGGCCATCGCCGGGCGGCCGCTGCTGGCGGAGGGACCGCAGAAGGTGTACACGCTCTACCGGGAGCGCATCGCCGCCTACCGCGCCGCGGCGGACCGGACGGTGCCGAACTGCGGCACGCCGGAGGCGGTGCTTCGCGCCGTGACGGAAGCCGTGCGGGAGCTCATGGCAGAGGAAAAACGGACAAAATAAAAAGAGCAGCATCTGTGCTGCTCCTGATGACAGGGTGTCAGTCCTCCATGAGGCGGGCGATGTCCTCTTCCGTCCGGACGGGGATGCCCCGCGCCTTCAGGGCGCGGGCAAGGAGGCCGTCTCCGGGGACGCGGCGGTGGGAGAAGGTGCCGTCGTAAATTTCGCCGGAGCCGCAGGTGGGACTCCGCGCTTTGAGGATGGCCAGCGTGACGGAGGCGCCGCCGAGGCGGGCGAGCGTTTCCGCCACGCCTTTTTCATAGAGCGCCGTCAGGTCGCGGCCGTCCTCGGTGACCACGCGGCCGCCGTGGAGCTCCACCGGCGGACGGGGCGCAGGGAGGACGAGGCTCTCCGGGCAGACGGGGATATAATGGCGGCCCCTGAGAAAGGCGATGATCGCTTCATTCCGGTTATGGCCGCCGCTGTATTTGCAGCATCTGCCGAGCAGGCAGGCGCTGACGAGGATCGTTTCCATGGAGGCTCCTTTCTGCGCCGGCGGAAGGGCCGCAGGCGTCTGGTTTCTTTTCCGAGAATGGTCCTGAGGAAGACAGGACCTGTATTTCTCTTTATTGTATCATAGCGCCGGGACGGCGCTGTCCATATGCGGGGAATGCATGATATAATAGATTTAATTTCACACAATCAGGCGCAACGCGCCGCATGAAGGAGGCGGGCCATTATGGCATTGAAGGAATTTAAATTTGGTTTTGGCACGGGGTATCAGTCGGTTATGCTCCCGGAAGAGCATATCTCTGACGTCATCGAAGGCAACCCCACGCCGGCAGTGGATGTGGAAGCGGCGACGCTGGAATGCATGCGCCACCCGATCGGCTCGGCTCCTCTCGCAGAGACGGTCAAGCCGGGCGACAAGGTATGCATCGTCTGCGCTGACGTGACCCGTACGTGGAACCATTCCGATCAGTTCGTGATCCATATCGTGAATGAGCTGAACCGCGCAGGCATCCCCGACAGCGATATGTACATCGTCTTTGCCCAGGGCACGCACCGCGCCCAGACGCCGGAGGAAGACATCCGCGTCGTCGGCGAGGAAGTGGCCCGCCGCATCAAGCTGTACCAGCACGACAGCCGCAATAAGGAAGGCCTCACCCTCGTGGGCACCACGAAGCTCGGCACCCCCGTATGGATCGACAAGCGCGTCGCTGCGGCGGACAAGATCATTCTCGTAAACGGCATCACCACGCACCTCTTCGCAGGGTACGGCGGCGGCCG
>JFBN01315948.1_pt1 | contig 17591 bp, 14 predicted proteins | sample 768741 | NCBI WGS metagenome assembly JFBN01 (sample SAMN01983846, study PRJNA193217) | chicken gut metagenome | biome: terrestrial biome; isolation source: ceca of Broiler chicken | host: Gallus gallus | place: United Kingdom: England | collected 2010-09-07
CCAAACTCAAAAGCAGCAGGACCGTCCGCGACGCTTTACCGCCCCGAAGAAGAAATCGCGAGGGCCAAGTCGGTAACGAAATTTTGTCGGATACCCGTGTGCGCAACTGAAATTAAAAGCCTATCTTTATAGGGCAATAACCCGACGAGCGTATGAAAGAGAAATCCGAGAATTGCCGCTGCTTTTCTACTGCCAAGAATGCTTGCCAAAAGATTGGACCGCCAAGTCTTCAATATAAACTGCGGAAACTCACGGAGGAGGATATTCCCGACCTGCAAATCTTGTTTCGGGAGACGGTTCTTCATGTAAATGCGCGGGACTACACCCGCGAAGAGGTGGAAGACTGGGCTTCGTGCGGGGAGAGTGCTGAGCATATGAAAGACTTATTGGCTCGCAATGACTATGTTGCGGCATTGAACGAACAGGACGAGATCATCGGTTTCTCGTCGATGAATGCCGAAGGCTATCTGCACTCGCTGTTCGTGCATAAGGATTATCAGCGGGTCGGCGTCGGAAGCCTGCTGCTTTCGGCTGTGGAAAAGAGAGCCCGGGAATACGGAGTCTCGGAAATCACTTCGGAAGTGAGCCTGACGGCTCGTCCTTTCTTCGAGAAGAGAGGGTATGAGGTAATCAAGGTTCAGAAACGCCGGGCAAACCGATTGGAACTGACCAACTTTGTGATGCGAAAGCGTCTCAAAGACTAAAACGACCACCCCTTTCCACCCGTCCGCAAATATCCGACTTGCCGGCATCGGCGGCTGCAAGGCTGTACGGAGCGCCCCATGGGACGGCCTTGCATCCGCCCCCGCCAAGTCCGGGCTGATCGCTATCGGGTGGAAAGGGATGGATTGGGAAAGCTGGATAATCTCATAAAAACACCACCTTGTGTCGGTGGATGCGGGTCAAACGGTCGTTTCCTCGTTGGTTAATGGGCAGAATTACGTTGTGGCGAAGTGGTTGTGTCCATCAGTTCATCCAATTAAACAGTCTGTAGTGATGTCTGTGACAGATGAGGCTAAGATATATACAATTACATATGTTCATGTGTCAAATGACGGTACATAAATCTCAAATAATCAAGATGTTTTGTGCTTTTTTTTATTAAGCTGGATTTCATCTATAAGATCTTGGTTTTTTACGCTGAATTCATTATTTTTACTACGAATCTAACTGGAAATCTCTCAAATTATCAACACAAATAAAATGCAGACAGACGATAAATTAAATCAGACATTGACTTTTGTATCCATATCGGACCTTATGGGACAAAGTTTCTATATTCCAGGATACCAGAGAGGTTATCGCTGGCAACCAGAACAAGTCATTGCTTTGCTTGACGATATTTGGGAATTCAGAGAAAAAACAATAAAAGCTCAAAAACCAATAGGTTCGGTCAAATACTGTCTGCAGCCGTTGGTCGTAGCCCGAAGGCAACGAAGTGATGGAGAGCACGGATTTTATTGGGAGGTTATCGATGGTCAACAACGGCTGACTACAATCTTTTTGGTCCTTTCAGCCTTGGGCGAGAAGCCGTATTCAATCGAATATGAAACGCCATATGCTGATGATGCATATTTGCTGGACAGAAGTCGATTTACTCCCGAGACACATTTGGACTCATACTATCTGAATGAGGCATATCAAATTATTAGAGACTGGTTAAAAAACAGATTAGGCGATAATCGTTATTATATAGACGATTTTCGCCGGGCATTAGCGCATCCGAATGAATTTATTCCCCAATTTATTTGGTATAATTCCACGATGGAAGTCGGGCAAAATGAAAGTCTTGTCATTGATATCTTCGACCGATTGAATGTGGGAAAGATTGGTCTAACCAATGCCGAACTGATCAAGGCTCTTTTCATGATCTCGTTATCGGAACCGGACACTCAGGAGAAATATCGGAAACAACTGGAAATCGGACATCAGTGGGATAATATTGAATTGGCGTTGAATCAACCGTTATTTTGGAATTTCATTTGTCAGGATACGGACCGGTATGTCACACGAATCGAATATCTATTTGATATTCTGATGAAAAAAGGTCCCGACGATGAGCGAAACTTCACTTTCAACAAATATTACGAGAAGATCAATACAGATTACAAAGATGCCCATGAATTGTGGGCGGATGTCGAAAAACTGTATCAGTTGTTTGCCAGTTGGTATTCGGACAAAATCTTTTTTCATCTGATCGGTTATTTCATGGCTTCGGGAACTGCCACGATCCAGGATATTCTCGAATGGCAGAAAGATGCCGATGGCCAGTTACTTACGAAAGATAAATTTCGTCATAAGCTGAAAGAAAAGGCCTTGGAACCAATAACGAAAAAAGAGATTGACCTGGATGAAGACAAATTTTTTGAAAAATATTCCAAAGATAAAATCCGTAGCGTTCTGTTGTTGTTTAACGTATTTTCAATTATCAAAAGTGAAGACAGCAATCTATCTTCTATGAAATTCCGATTCGATCTGTTCCGGCAAAAGGATTCAAACGGTCGTATCATGTGGGATGTAGAGCACATTCATTCCCAAACCGATAAGGATATCAATGGTGCAGACAGAAAAGTGTGGATTGAAACCATGCTGAACTATTTTACGGGAGCCACAACCTATGAAGAAGCCAGGACTTTCATCGACCAACCGAAAAAATTCGAGGAGATCTACCCGAATGAATCATCGGATGATGAACGTATGTTTTGTATGCGATTGAACCAGTTCCACGATAAAGTTGCCGACGACCAATTGGAGAAGTTTACGGAACTGGTGAGTGATTTGAGAACATATTTCAAAGAAAATGACTCGGAATTCCCGACCCACTCTCTCGGAAATCTAACCCTACTCGACAAGCGGACTAACCGTTCATATCAAAACGCATTCTTCCCGGTCAAACGCGAGATTATCCTTCGTAAGGCTCAAAGCAGCGTGTTCATCCCGCTTTGTACGCAGAACGTATTTCTCAAAGCCTATTCCAGAACATTCGGAAATCTGACCTCCTGGACGAAAAAAGATTGTTCTGACTATCTTCACACCATCATTGATACATTGAAATAACCATGAGCACGACGAACATACAATCGGAACAGTTGAGCTTGAACGGCTTGCTTGAAAAATACCATATCATCCGGATTCCGATTATCCAGCGGGATTACGCACAGGGCCGCATTCAGGAAACCCAAGTGCGAAAGAGTTTTCTTAATCAGTTGAAAGCGGTTTTGTCTGATACATCCGCCCATCTCGATCTGGATTTTGTCTATGGCAACGGACAGCCAGGTAACCATTTCATCCCTCTTGACGGGCAGCAGCGTCTGACTACGCTTTTCCTACTCCATTATTACCTTTCTCGGCGAGATGAGGCCAGCCGTTCCGATTTTCGTAGCAGATTCGGGGAGCAAAAAAGTAATACCGTCGAATCGAGATTTCAGTACGAAACCCGATTTTCGTCGACCGCGTTCCTGAATGCTCTCTTTCAGCGTGAATTCACGCTGGATGAATTGGTGACTGTCGGGACCCGATTGGGTACAACCCAAATTACAGAAGATAACGTCTTTTCGCAGACAATGATGAACTTCGGATGGTTTGTCGATTCCTGGGCCCAGGATCCGACAGTGGATTCCATGCTTCGTATGCTGGATGCCATTCATGTTTGTTTCAAGGATCTTCCTGGGAATCTTTACGGACGCCTGATTTCGGAAAATGATCCGGCCATTACGTTTCATCTGCTTCCCATGCAGGGCAACGGCCTGGATGAGGATTTGTATATCAAAATGAATGCCCGGGGATTGCCGTTGACCGCCTTCGAGAAGATCAAGGCCCGAATCATTCAACGTCTCGGAGACGTAACTGAAATGCGTCTTTTGAGTCGGACGCAGAGCGAAAAAGAAAAAAATGTCCCACTGAAAGAGTATTTTTCGTTCATGGCAGATACCCGGTGGGCACAACTCTTCTGGCCGTATCATGATGAAAAGAAGGTCGAAATTACCATCGGTCAGAAAAAAGAATCTCACACAATAAAGGAAATTGACTCTCGGATTTTGAATTTCATCGCGGCTGTAACCGTAAACTATCAGGCGGTCAACTGGGGAAGCGATAAATTAAATCTGAAATTGATGGATAACCCAAGTTCCATGAATTGGAACTCTTTGGAAAAAATGGACGACGATTTCTTTATCCATTTGACAGATGCGTTCGATGCGTTTTTGCCTTTCAACTCCGATTCCGGAATTAAACCGCCTTCAACTAATTTATATATTGATATAGCCGGTCTGTTCAAGATGTTTGTTTCGGGGACGATGCCGGATCGTCAGTATGGGGAAAGAATTCAGTTCTATGCATTCTACCGGTTCGGTATACTCCATAAACATAAAGATGATTCGTATCCGGATGAATTTTTCAATTGTTGCCGGGTTGTGCGGAATCTGGTGCAAAACACCCGGTTCGACTCGGAAGAAGATTTCTGCAAGGCTATTCGGTCGATTGACTCATTGCTGAACCAATCCCGTTCAACAGGTATTCTTAACTATCTGGCAGGGAATGAAAATCTTCCTGACGCTGGATTGGATCGGCGCCAACTGAAAGAAGAGCGGATTAAGGCTCAATTGCTTCTCCGGGGATGGCAGGCTGAAATCTTTAATGCAGAAGCAAACCCATATTTGGAAGGTCAGATTATTTCCATCCTGAATCTATCGGGCATTGAAACGCTGTATGACGAAAGCAGCAATACGCTGGGAGACATACCCAATGCGATAAAGAGTAAATTTTCCAGATTTACCAACTTATTCTCAGAGATCTTCGTTGAAGATGGGCTTGCGGAAGACTTGGATAAAGACCAGTTGTTTAGGCGAGCGTTGCTGGCCTGTGGCGATTATACGCTAACAGGGTATTCCAATCAAAGCTTTATCCAAAATCTTCATCGTGATGTAGGATGGAAACGATATCTTTGTTGGACGACAGATGGTAAGAGGGAAACGGAAGATAAATTGGAGCCATTGCGAAAACTTTTGGATTGTGATTTCATAGATCTCAAGGCACGTTTGCGGCAATGTATCGAGAATCGCCCTGCCAAAGACCTGGATGATTGGATAGGCATGTTGGTTCAATACCCCGAAATTTGGGCTGTAGCGGGCTGGAATGTCCCCAGTTCCGGAAAATTTATTCGATTCATGGGCGACCCTTTCCGTATCTATTTACTGTGCCTTCGGAAATTAAGTGGCGCGCATTACGAGATGCGGTCATTATACAAATATTGTTTGCTGAAAGAGACATTGGATGTCCCGTCCAACTTCAACATTGAGGCTTGTGCAGTCAGTGGGGATGAATGCGAGCCTTATTTCAGATTATACAATGATGCCCTGCAATATTGCGTCTATTATTCCTATGATAAAGAACGACCTTGGCGGATCGAACTGTGGTGTCTTGATGACAAGACAGTTCTAACTCCGGAAATGGTCAAATGGGCAGAGGATCACAAGTTTGAGCGCCATGGTGACGGGCCCCAGTTGTATATGGAGCGATTGGTGTCCGACGGAGAACTGAAAGACCTGTTGCAGGAGTGGATCAACGCTGCTCCTGTCGAATAAAAGTTGTTATTTCAGCGTAGAGACAGATGCGCCTTCCATCGCGATGAAAGGCGCATCTGTTGGCTTCAGTTCCAGAGGAAACGAATTCAAAGGAATAGAACCTTGTGTCGGCGGATGCAGGCCAAACGGTCGTTGCCCCGCTGGTTGACGGGTAGAATCACGTCGTAACGAAGCGGTTGTGCCCATCCGCCCTGTCGGTTGAGCAATCCGTAGCGGCCTCGGCGGCCGATGATATTGAATTGAGCAAAGTGGTTGGTCAGCACATCGTATCGCGGAGGAATGATGGCGCGGCCCTCGAAATCCACCAGTCCGTATTTCCCGTTGCGGCGGATGCGCAGCAGGGTGTCGCCATAGGGTGCCGCACGGTCACAATCCAAACGAATGAGTCGCCCGCTGCGGATGCGCAGCAACGCATATCCCTCGCTGTCGCGCACCAATGCCCGGTCCGTATCATCCAGCAGCCAGGCCTCGTCCCAGCAAGCCTTCGTAAGGTGGCATCCGCCGGGTGTCTGAAATCCCGTTTTGCCGTTTTTGTAGTAGTATCTGATTCCCATATCCAGCCTTTTCGGCAAAGTAAAAGCCCTGCTGTGCGGAATGGCGGCACAACAGGGCAGAATCTGGGAAAAAGGGAACTTACAACTCGATCGGTTCATTGTCCCGCGGACAGCGAACCGTTCGGTCGGGAAAGAGCGTGGCAAAGCGTTCCGGAACGGTGGTGTGAATCGGAATCAACAACCCGGGATCGACATGACGGACAATAGACTGCAGCGATTTCGCATCGGCATGGCCGCTGGTATGGATGTGTGGATTGGCAAAACCCCGCTCCCGGATCCAATTCATGAATTCGGGCTCGTCTTTTTCATACCCTTCCCAGATTGAGGTAACTACAACCGATGGCGTGTGGCTGTACTTCTGCATGTAGTACAGCATGGAAGGGCGGATGAGCCAGGCATATTTGCCCGGATTGCGTCCGATGTTTTTTGTGTCGACCGTCGAAAGTGCCTTCAGACGCTCCACAATCTCCGGATCTCCGGCCTCTTCGAGCCGTTTCAATTGGGCCGGCAAACAGAAATACCGGAAAACATCGTGTCCCTCGAACGGAGAGAGCGGCGACGGGATCGACGACTTGAAACGGTGGACCGCTTCCAGCACATAGGCGACGTAGGTATCCACAATCAGCTTGCGCGAACAGACGAGCGCCGCCTTGTAGATCTGGACGATCCGGTCGATGTTCTGCCCCGAGCACCAGATGTAGTGCAGTTTGTCGGCATCGGTGCGGAACTGCTCCTTGAAACGTTCGCAAATCTCCGCTTCGCTCATACACTCCTTTTCGGTGGCCAGATTGGTCCCCTCGAGCAGCAGGCAGTCGACCTTCCGGGGGAGGTTGTGGTAGAGAAAACCTTTCACCCCGTGGCGACGGATGTCCCCGCTGTAGAGGATTCGCCGGCCTTCGGCTTCGATCAGAAAGGCGCAGGCATCATAGGCCGCATGGTCGACCGTGTAGGGCGTGATGCGGATATCGCCCACGGTTACCGGCTCGAACTTCCGGTCATCAGCCTCCTTGGAGAGGATTCTGATATGGCGCAGATAGCCGGCATCGCCACGTCCATGGACCACCTCGGTGACGTGCATCATGGCTGCCGTCCCGGCCGTAGCGTAGATGGTCACATCCCGGTGCGTATCGGGCAGCAGTCCGTGGTGGTCGGCATGGTAGTGGCTGATGAAGATGGCATCGGCATCTTGTGCCCATTCGAGGGCCTCGCGGCGGATTAGTTCCTGCTGCTCCTGGGGCCGGGTGTCGAAATCGAGCGGCAGACCCAGATCGAGCAGGATTTTTGCCTGCGGGGTCCGTATCTCGACACAACTGCCCCCGATTTCGTGTGTTCCGCGGTGGATGGTGATGGTCATAGCAATTTTACCGTAATGCGAGGCTTGTACATTTGAACCGACAGGAGTATGCGCGATTCCTGATTTGTCTTATTGATAAAATCAATGACCCTATTATCAATATACGGATGTAATTTATCCGTTAATAAAACCCCGTGAAGTTTGGAAATCCCGGTTTGAGCCAAATCATAAACCCGATTCAAATCCCGAATCGTATTGCTCTTTCCTGATGGATCATAAGCTATTTTCCGCGTGAAGAACAAGTCCTCCATGATCCACAGATAAAACAGAATTTCGGATAAAATTCCGACTTTGCTGTTGTTGAATTTGAGCTCGAAAATCCAAAATTCATCCTTTCTGATTCCCCACAGGTCAATAGCGCCTTTATTCCCTGGAAAAATCGAACTATTCTGCGATACGCTGTTCAGAAAAAGACCGACAGGCAATTGATGATTGAATGAGTCGAACTGAATCCCCTTGTAAAACTGTTTTTCGTCCATGAAGGCTCTTTCGAAGAAGGCCTCTGTCTTTTCCTTGAGGTCCGTTTGCTTCCCGGCAACCCTCGGCTGGTTTAAAACCAGTTTGACATCTTTGTATCTGTTTCGGAATGCTGCAAGCTCTTGATGATTGTCCGAAGCAACCGAAAACCAGTTGAAATGCTGTTGCATTTTGATTACCCGATACAAAAATCGATTATAATGTGTGTTTTGATCTTTTTCGTCTGGAATCTGCCACGAAAGTTCGACTTGTTTTATTTTATCTTGCATGGGTGCATAAATACAAAAGATCCATCCCTCAAAAGCAGATGAGTCTTGTTGCATGTTATCGCACACGGATGAGGCTTCTATTCCGATGTAGAGTATGTCCTTGTTTTCGTCCAGATTGATATCCAGTTTGGAAGGAAAAAGACGAAATCCAAGTTGCTTTTTTAATGTTTGTGCATCCATAAAGCTTTATTTTAAGGTCCTATACAAAGTTAAAGGTAAAATGGAAAAAGGCAAACATGTTGCCGGTTTAAAGATGTTGTAGAAGGTTGATCGCCTCTTCGAACGGCAGTGCATCGTCCTTCGGCAGATCCCGATACTGGCCGGCGATACGCGTGATCGGTGAGGCAAGGCGCCCGAAACTGCCTTCGTCAACGTGGAGTTGCTGGTAGCCGCATGCCGTGCAGGTGGCCGAATGGCTGCTGCGGCCACTCAGCGGGGACCCCGAGAAGGAGTAGATCAGCATCCTCCCGCCGCATTTCGGGCATAGGCGCGTGTAGTTATCCGCATGTTCGCTCCACGCCCGGACCACCACGCCCAACGGATAGGGTCCCGAGTCCTTCATCGAGACGTAGGCCATGCGGATGCGCATCGGCGTGCGGGCTCCGAAGAGTTGCGGATCGGTAAGAATCCGTTCACGCTGGCGCCAGATGAGCGGCACCGATTCGGCAAAGAGATCCTGGAGCCGTTGCTCCTCCTGTTGCTGCCGCTCTCTGCGGATCGGTTCAAACCAGGCGCGGACGAGTGATTCGGGGACGAGTAGTTTCACTGCTTGCGCATCGATATGCAATCCGTTGTCTACGATTAACGATTCGTCGATCCGGAGTTGCAATCCCTCGGCATTCCGCAACGTGTAGTTTCGGCCCTGTTGGTCGACGATATCGATCGGGATAACGATCTCTGCTGTTTTCGGAGCATCAGCCCGCTGGCTGAACGTCCGGAACGAAGTCGCTGTTTTTTGAGTGTATTGTTTTTTCTTGTCAGTCATGGTCTTCGCTGTTTAAAATCTGGATGGCCCGTTCGGCATCAGCGCGGGTAATGCCGATGCGGGGATCGGTTTGAATGAAATGCGGTCGCTGTTCCGGTCGGATATCCGCTTCATCGTCAAAAATCACATAGCGGTATGGCTTCGAAGCGTGCTCTTTCAGCCAACCGCGTATCTCCTCGCCCTTGGCGGCTCCGGCCGTCTCTTCGGCGGACATCGGGAAGTTGGCATGCAGCGATTGACCGGTTATGCCGATCAGCTGCCCCGGCAGAGCCCGCTCATGCCACATGTCTTTCATTCGCTCCTCTCCCTCGAGGCGCCATGACGAGGAGATGACCACCTCGGCGCCGGTTGCACCGATGATCCGCCGCAGGTTCTCCACTGCCTCGGGGTCGAACAGATAACCATAACGGTCCGACGCCTGAAGACCGCTCCTGCGCCGCCCGGCAATGTAATGCTCGGTATTCATCACGCCGTCGAAATCGAGAAAGATTACTTTCTGGACGTTGTGATTGTAGAGAGCTCCGAGGTCCCCGATGATGCGCCGCATCTCCTCCCGTACATTGTCCGGCGAGAGCACCTCAAAGTTGCAGTGGCAGTTTAACATGGCCTGGTAAAACTCCGGCGTCGGTGCCACGTGAAATTCGAAAATGGCATAGTCGTCATGCGTCTCGACCTCCTGCTGCGAAGCGTGGAGGGGCAGCGTACGGAGGTACTTGGCGCCGTCGCCTGCGAGCCGGACACGAATCGTGCAGGGACGGATGTCGTCGTAGACCGCCACGCCGAAGACCCCGGCCAGGTAGCCGGCCGGATCCAGCCCCTCGGGCGGCGTAAAGCGATCTTCGGTCACGCGGATCTTCACCATGCGGTCCAGCGCATAGAGCTTGATCTTCGCATTGTCGGGCTTGTCGGCGTAGAGGTACCAGCGCCGGTCGCGGAGCTTGACGAAAAGCGGCTGAAGACGGAGGTCGAAGGCCTCGTCCCCCGTGAAGGGCTGATAGGTAACGACCACCTGCCGGTTCTCGCGCATGGCGTCGAGCAGTTCGGGAAGATGCCCCCGGGCCGAGGGAACCTCCTCGACCAGCACGCGGTTATGCAGCGTGCGGGCCTCGCGCAGCGACTGCCCGACGGCAAAACTATCGAGCAACCAGTTTGTGATGTTGTGCGAGTTGAGATCCTCGCTGTTGGCAACAGAGTAACGGTTGGTGCGTTCGTCGCAGACGATCGAGATATCGAACAGTTCCTCGACCGCGTCGCGGTGGGTATGGAAGGTCCGCCGGGCCAGCGGACGGCCGTCATAGAGCGCGCTGCGCTGCCAGCGGGCACGGATCTCGGCCAGCGTGATGGGGCCATAGCGATGAATCGTGTCGGCCAGCCAGATGTACCTTTTGAAGAGATTGGATGCCATGGTGTTTGTCTTTTTCTGGTACAAAGGTAGCAGAATTATGTGCCAAAATATTGCACATATAAGGAATTTTTCCCATTGCATGCCATTTTTTGAATAAAGAGCACATGTGCCGGATTCTGGCAGATTGGCTACTGAACTTTGCCGGAGAAAAAATACGGAAATGATGGAACATCTTGAGACGAAGAGGGGCACGAGCCCGAAAACGAAGGTTAATCAGCCCTTGGTAAACGACCCGGGAGAGTCGGCGAGGACCTTGATCGGCGCCATCGAGCAGATCGTAAATCTGGCCGTAGAGCTGAAACTCGATGCACCTTTTCACGAAAAAGCCCATTCTGCGTTGACGTATGTGGCCGAATGCATGTCGCTTGATGAGGAGCAGGCATTGGTCTTCGCCCTCTTTATGGAGAAAAGCACCGATCCGCGGATTCAGATCAGCGATTTTTCCCAGTTGATAGGTTGTCGTACGGTGCGGATCATCTCGTTGATGGCCGCAGCCGACCGTCTGGCGCAGCGCCACCTCATTTGGCGACTCAAAAAGGAGAACACGCTCTTCTACTCCGTCCCGATGGAGGTCGTGGAGGCCGTCAAGGAAAACCGCGCCTTCGAGCCGGCGCCCATCGACAACCTGACTGTCGAGCAGCTCTTCGACCGCATGGAGAAGATTCTTGACCGGATGAAAGAGGACCGGAATCTGCTGCTCGCCAATCTAGATGCGCTGGTGGCAGCCAATCCGGAATTGCCGTTCTGTCAGACGCTCCAAATCTATGATTTGTCCGAAGACGTGGAACGCCTGCTGTTTTACGTCTTCTGCCATCTCTACGTAAACAAGGGCAAGGCGTACCTCCGGATGCGGGACTGGCAGGACTATTTTACGGGGGATGAGCAGCGGTTCCTCTCCTGGATGATGAATGCCTCGGATCTCAAACTGTGCGAACGGAAAATCATCGAGCCCTATAACGCAAACGGTTTGGAAGATCCGGAGTATTTCCACCTGACTCGCACGGCCCGGGAGGCTCTTTTCGTCGGATTGCGTTATGTCGAGCACAAGAGTCGCAAGGGGAGGGATCTGCTCGACTGCACGACCTTTGCCGCCAAGGAGCTCTTCTACAACCCGTCGGTGCAGCGACAGATCGATCGGCTGGGGGAACTCCTCGCCCCCGAACACTTCACCGACATCCAGCAGCGGCTGGAGGCCGGCGGCATGCGCAAGGGCTTTGCCTGTCTTTTCTATGGAGAGCCGGGAACGGGCAAGACCGAGACGGTTTACCAGCTGGCACGCCGCACGGGCCGCGATCTGATGGTTGTCGATGTTTCACAGATCAAAAGCTGTTGGGTTGGCGAAAGCGAGAAGAACATCAAGGAGGCTTTCGATCGTTACCGCGCCTATACCCGTTATTCGAAACCGGCTCCCATCCTGCTCTTCAATGAGGCAGACGCCGTGCTGGGCATCCGCCAGGAGGGAGCCAGCCAGGCCGTGGAGAAGATGGAAAACTCGATCCAGAATATCATTCTGCAAGAGATGGAGCAGTTGGACGGCATCATGATTGCCACCACGAACCTTACACAGAATCTGGACAAGGCTTTTGAGCGGCGTTTCCTCTACAAGATTGAGTTCGAGAAGCCCTCGACGGAGGCGAAGATCCGGATCTGGCGGTCGATGATCCCGGCGCTTGACGAACAGACGGCCACCACACTGGCCGAGCGGTACGATTTCAGCGGCGGGCAGATCGAGAACATCGCCCGCAAACGGACGGTCGATATGATTCTTCGGGGTGAGGAGCCCTCGATCGAGCAACTTGATGAATATTGCCGTTCGGAGATGCTCGGACAACCGGAGAGAGAACGCCGTAAAATCGGATTTTAGAGGCTCGCTCAGCCAGGCTTCTCCACTTTGGCGACAACACGTTTTGTTGCGGTGTGACGTCAGTCCCGGTAGATACACAGGCTTAGGTCGCGGAAATTGCTGTCGACGTTTCCAAAGAGAGATAGCCGGATGTTCGTGCCGTTTTCCGTGTGCCAGATGATCTTATCCTGGAATCGCTTCGCCGTGGGGGCTTCCGATCCCATCTCCACGCGCTCGGGTTGCCCCATGGTGTCGGTTATGGCAGTTCGCAGTGCCTCGAATTTCTCATGGAAGAGAGCCTCGTCGATCCCGTTTTCCGACCATAAGCCCATTTCCGAGAATTCTTCCCATTCCCAGTAGATCACGCGAATCCGGTCGGTACCTTGCTCCGTAAAATAAATGATGTTATTCGAGAGATAGGGACATTCTGTCCGGAGATACTCTTTCGGATGTGGATCAAGCGTATATGCCCGGGGATTGAGATACAGATCGGTGCCGATGCCTTGATTGTAGCTCCGCTCGATACGGCGGGAGGCGAACTGCTGCTCGAGCTCTTCCATCCCCGATAGCAACAGATCCTCGTCCGCATCGAAGGTCTTCCGGATGAGGCGGAGCTGCTTGCGGATGAGAGTGTCGGCCTTTCCCGGGTCTAAACCCAGATTCTTGATGCAGGTGGAATCCCGCATGATCTCGAACTGGAGCTGTACTTGTTTTTTGCGGAGGTCCCCGATCAGAATCTTTTCGAACCGGCCGGACCAAAAGTCGTTTTGCAGGACATTGGGATAGAGGTCCAGATCCAGCACATCGTAATTTATCTCGTCTTGCAACAACGCGATTACAAATGTCAGAGGTTCGGGGATTCCGCTTTTTATGCGCAGGAGTGTCCGAGTCCCCTTCTCTGACTCGATTGTCCCGAACTGTCCGCGAATCTCGTCATTGGGAATCTGTCCCTTCAGAAAGGGATCCGACGTTGAGATGAGAACCTTACTCCCGATCTCTTTTTCGTGCACGATGGAGTAGCTGTAGAGTCCGCCCTCGGCAGCCACGACCTTGATGATAAACTCCGTACCGTGGTGGAGCGTCGGAATGGATGCGGAATCTTGAGCTTTGACGAGAAAAACTGTAAAGAGGGAGCACAGAAAGATGAAGCGTTTCATGGCAGAACCGTTTTTTGCAAGATACGCAAAAAAATTCCCCGGCAAAGGAAACCCGGAATATTTGCCCGACACGGTTTTGTGGGGTGTATTCAGGAACGGACGGATTGGGCTTGTATTCTGCAGCTGCACGGCATTCCCGTGTAAAGATGTTTCATCTTCAAAAACATCCGTGTTACCACGAACTGCCTTCAGAGATGGATAATGATATCTTATGTATGAAGCTGTTCTCCAACTAAACTGCATGGCATCAGGACGGTTTTCTCCAAGTATCTAGACTGGAGGATGCCGTCTACATCCGGATATTATATCTCAGTTTTTCTCATTCAGCCGTTCACGCAAAAAATCATAGTAAAATCGCACCGATTCCAGCTCCTCAAATTTGCACACTTTGACTGGTCGTTCATCAAGATTATAAATAGTTGCTTCTTCGATACCCAATAAAAACGGAGAATGCGTTGCCATGATAATCTGCGAATTGTTGTAACGGGCCATGTAGAGGATGAGTTGAGACAAATTGTATTGCATTTCCGGGGACAAACTGTTTTCCGGTTCATCCAGAATGTAGACGCCTTCGTCTTCCATTAATTGTGAAATTTGCAGAAAACTATTCTCGCCATTGGAGAGCCCAGGTTCTTCCTTGCCCAATTTATCCTTGATATATTCAGAATATGATTTTTTGCGGACATCTACGAAATCGATATATTTTTGAACGTTTTCGCCCGTTTCAAAGTTCAGGTAACGGGGCCGCTTCAAGTTGCCCTCCACATCGTACTCATCATCTCTCTTTATTGCGGCGCAACGTTTAATCAATATATTTGCCTTATACAGGCTCTGCTCGCGCTTGATTCTTCCAGTAAGTAAAGATTTGAAAATGTCGTCGCTTGTTATGACTCGGGTTATAGTCCCTATATCATATTTTGACGAGCGTTCCCCTGTTAAGTTGAACTCCTCACCACACCAGCTTATATCTGTTTGAAATGAGCACAGTTTTATATACGCATCCATATGAATACTGGTATTGTAGGGCGCACTACGTGTTGCCTTTAGTTTTTGAGATATGATGTTCAGCAGTGTAGACTTGCCACTTCTATTGCCGCCATAAAAGATCGTTACATCTCCAAATTCAACCTTGGCCATACCCTTCTCGGGGAAAATGGTAAACGGATAAAGTGTGTTATAATAATTCACGCCGGGAGGGGGCGCGGTACAATAAAATTTATTCAAATAATTCTCTTCCGATTCCCGCGATGGCAAGGTAAAAGATGTAAGGTAAATCATATTTGTTTGTTTTTATGAGAAATTTAAAACAAGGTCCGCTCGTTTTTTGAGTTGATGAAGAACCATTTGCCGTCTTTATTAACAGCGATACGCTCCTTATCATTCATATAATTTATATCCTTATACTCAAAGGGTACCAACAGCTCGCCGCCCAGTGAAAATATCCCGAAGCCATTGAGATCCCTGTTGCCCCGCACACTTCGCCATGGAGACGCTATAATCAGGTCGGTATGTTCTAAATAGGGAATGCAGAAAATGGCCGGAATAATTTCTGTCAAAGATCCATCGGCCTCTATTCGAACAATCCCCGAGTCTGAAGTATTGTAATATTGTTGATTTTCGAGACGGGTAACTATCAAATCGTCATCCCCGGAAATCGGGGAAAAGGTTTCGTTTCGGCTCCCGACGGGAATAACCGGATTACCCGAGAAATCTATCAGGCCTTCCATTGGACGAGCATCTTGAACGCAGAATTGGGCTAAAACATATTTTTTGTTAAAGTTATATATCACGTCATAGATTGGAGGGACCACTTTATGCTCGGATTTATCGAGTATCCCATACTTCCATACTTCCCCTTCTTTAATGCCGTATTCGATATATTGTGCATAATTCAGTACTTTTACATTATCAGCCGGCAGCTCAAGCGTTCCTCTCGATACTATCGGTTCTCCGCAATGGTCAATATAAAACCATTTGCCATCTTCTTCTACAAGGGTTGGCTCATCCAGGGCTCCGGGAAGGACCCACTCGTATTTTCGGGAAAATGGGACGACCTCTTCTCCATCAGGTGTCACAATTCCAAAAAGTCCGCTTCGGGGATTTTGTACGATGAAGTTTCCTTCACACCATCCGACATACCCATATTTCATCGGAAGAATCTGACGGCCCGTATAATCGATAATACCGGAGCGACGACGGGTGAAAATGCGAAAATATCTGCCGGCGCTCCCGTTAATCGGCCAAAGCAGGTGCTTGTCATCATGATTAATCCATCTTCCCGTGGTCAAGTCAAAGTAACGGGGCCGCATATACGAACGTGTTGTAAAAAATTCGACATATCGGCTTCCGGGACTTATGCTAAATCCCGGAAATTCTGGATGAATTATAATCTCTCCATTCCGGTCAATCAGTCCGAATTTCTGGTTGCGACCCTGTCCTGTGCCAAAAACGGCATAACCGTTGTAGCCTCCGAGAAGCAAGGTGATATGTGCGGGATGTACAATCATATTACTTGATGCTATGCGTGTTGAGCAAACTTAATCCAATCTGTTTCATCTGTTCGCGCAGCCACTGCGGTTGCAGCACCTCAATCTGACTGTCGGTGTTCGCTGCATGCGTCAGCAGCTCCTGCTGGAAGTCGAGCGTCGGGCGCAGGTAAAACTCGAATACCGAAGAGTCGCCCGTAATTTCGGTCTCCTGCTGCGAAGCATGCAGCGGCAGCGTGCGGATGTATTGTCGCTGAATACCCGATACGCGAACCTTTATCTGCTCGGGTTTGTAATCCTCATCGACAGCAATGCCGAACGAATCGGCAAAGTAGGCCTGCGGGTCGAAATCCTCGGGCAGAACGAACAGATGCTCCGACGTACGGAGCTCCCGGATGCGGTCCAACGCATAGATGCGCAGCCGGTCATCGCTCGTGCTGCATGCCACGACATACCACCGCTGGCGGAACACCTTGACGCAGTAGGGCGCCACCTCGAACGTATGGGCCGTTTCGTTCCAAAAACTCTGGTAGGACATTTCCAGCGTCTTGTTATCACGCATCGCCTCGATGATCTGTGTTAGGAAACGCTGTCCGGAGGGAATCTCCTCGAAAAGAATGCGCCGCTTGAGGTGGTGGCTTTCGTTGATGAGGTGGTTCACGGCAAAGGTATTCAGCAACCACGTCCGCACGCCGCCCCGCTCCATATCCTCTGCATGCTCGATATAGTAGAGGTATCCACCACGCCGGTCGCACTCGATGTTGATGTCGAACATCTGCTGGATGGCATTCTTGTGGTTGTGGAAGGTCTTCAGCGGGAGCTCCTCGCTGGTTTCGTTGAGCGACGAACGCTGCCACCGCTCGTTGATCTCTTCGAACGTAATGCGCCCGGCGCGGTAGATGGTATCGACCAGCCAGACATAACGGTTGAAAAGCGTAGCGGCATTGCTTTTCGACGAGGAGCGCGTTTTTCGATTCCGTGTCATATGAAACTCTGTTTTTGATTTCGGAGACAAAGATAACAAATACATGTGCTAAATTATGGCTTATGTGTTTAATTTTCCTTATGCTCATATAATCAATCTCAACAAGACTTTTCGGGAGAGCTTCTCGATACTTCGTTTAAAAAATGCTATTGCTGAATGCATGATAAAAACATGTGTCGTGATTTTTCCCAAGCAGGGGGTATTTTTGTTCAATGAACAAAACATAACCACAATTGCATTGATGAAAAAAATCGTGCATCTCATCGCTTAAAACTCGAAGCGTAAAAAATAGAATGACAAAATTTGTCTACTTATTAATTAATGAATGAAATACGTATGGTTGGATGTTTAACTTTTATTTTATTGGCAGCAAGTATAATAGCCCTTGTTGCTTTCGATGTGCTCATGTGGGGCCTGACCTGGAAAGCCGGGCTTGCCGGTCTGCTTCCCCTGATTGGATTTCTGATTGCTTACAAGTACAGCGTTGAGATGTG
>JFBN01307120.1_pt1 | contig 17514 bp, 20 predicted proteins | sample 768741 | NCBI WGS metagenome assembly JFBN01 (sample SAMN01983846, study PRJNA193217) | chicken gut metagenome | biome: terrestrial biome; isolation source: ceca of Broiler chicken | host: Gallus gallus | place: United Kingdom: England | collected 2010-09-07
TACACGGAATTTGCCGTGCAGCAGCGCGAATGCGTTGCCGCGCGGTATTTTTAGTTTCAATTTGTTGAAACAAACGCCTTGTTGAAACAAACGCTGCTGCGTGCTATACTTTATTCAGATCTTTTATTTATCAAGAGGCTTTTATGTTAAAAATACTTTTCGTATGCCACGGCAATATCTGCCGTTCGCCGATGGCGGAATTCATTTTTAAAGATATGGCGCAAAAAGCAGGTGTTGCAAACGAGTTTTATATTGCGTCCGCCGCAACCAGCGGGGAGGAGATATGGGGCGGTGTCGGCAATCCGGTTTATCCGCCCGCAAAGCGTGAACTCGCAAGGCACGGCATATCCTGCGGCGGAAAGCGCGCGGTGCGCCTAAAAAAAGATGATTATGAAAAATATGATTACATAATCGGAATGGATCATGAAAATATGCAGAATATGCTGCGCCTCTTCGGCGGTGATAAGCAGGCAAAACTGTTTAAACTTATGCGTTTTGCCGGCAGCGGAAAAGATGTTTCCGATCCGTGGTACACAGGTGATTTTTCAGCGGCTTATTCAGATATAGAAACAGGGTGTAAGGCTCTTTTTGCGCGCCTTGAAAATAAACTTAAGGAGAAATGAGATATGGAATACAAAAGGTTTGAAAACACGGTTTTCGCAAGGATTGATAAAGGCGAGGAGATCGTTGAAACGCTTAAAACAATATGCGAAAAGGAAGATATAACGCTTGCTTACGTTAACGCGATCGGCGCGGTAGGGGACTTTACCGTCGGCGTGTTTAAAACGGCGGAAAAGCAGTATGATTCCAACCGTTTTCAGGGCGATTTTGAGATCGTTTCGCTCTCCGGCTCGGTAACGCAGATGAACGGCGCGCACTATTCCCACCTGCATATGAGCGCCGGGGACGAAAACGGGCATGTGTTCGGCGGGCATCTCAATAAAGCCGTTGTGAGCGCAACGTGTGAAATGGTGATCTGTATTGCAAACGGCGCTGTAGACCGCCGGTTCAGCGAGGAGATCGGTCTGAATCTTTTTGCGTTTTAAAACGGTTTTTATCTAACAATTTTGTAATGAACCCGTCACGGATCCGTAACAAAAATATGGTATTGTATTTTTGAAAGGATGATCCTTATGTCTGCAATCGGAAATATTTTGTGGTTTCTTTTCGGCGGCTTTTTCAGCGGGCTCAGCTGGCTGCTGGTCGGCTGCCTTTGGTGCATTACTATAGTGGGTATTCCGGTCGGCACCCAGTGTTTTAAAATGGCGGGCGTCAGCTTTTTCCCGTTTAAAAAAGAGATCGTTTACGGCGGCGGAGCAGGCTCTGCCATCCTGAATTTTATCTGGATGATCTTTTCGGGCATTCCGCTTGCGCTGGAGCATTTCCTGTGGGGCTTGCTGCTTTGTATCACCATTATTGGCATACCGTTCGGAAAGCAGCATTTTAAACTTGCCAAACTTGCGCTCTGCCCGTTCGGCGCGGATGTGATAACCCGGTAAAAACCGCCTATAATATAAAGGAATGAAAGGTAAAAGAAACAAGCGCCGCGGCGCGGAAAGGTGAAATACCATGCTGGAATATAAATATGACACACAACTTCTGATAGAGGGCCATGATCTGGATGAGGACGAGATCAACGATTATTTTGAGGAAAATTTTAAGGGCGACTGTCTGCTTGCTGTTGGGGATGAGGAACTGATCAAGATCCATTATCATACCAACGAACCTTGGAAAGTGCTGGAATACTGCGCCTCTCTTGGGGAGATATTCGATATCGTAATAGAGGATATGGACAGGCAGGCAAGAGGCCTGAAAGGCTGATCCTTATTTAAAATCAAAAACACCCGGTGTAACTTTAGCGTTACATCGGGTGTTTTGCTGTTTTATTTGAGAAGGGATTTATACATTTTAATATATTCGTTGGCGGATTTGCCCCAGCTCATATCGCAGCGCAGTGCGCGCTCCACAAGCGTTGGCCAGTATTCCTGATTGTTGTAAGCGTCAACCGCTCTGTAGATGGCGCCAAGCATATCGTAAGCGTCATACGTTTTAAACGTAAAGCCGTTGCCCTCGCCGTCGCCGCTGTCTGAAACGGAATCTCTGAGTCCGCCGGTCTCGCGCACGATCGGCACAGTGCCGTATCGCAGCGCCACCATCTGGGAAAGTCCGCACGGCTCGCTTTTGCTCGGCATCAAAAACAGGTCTGCGCCGGCATAGATCTTTCGTGCAAGATCCGGCACAAAGCCAAGCCTTAAGCCCACTTTATCAGGGTATTTATCGTGCAGTTCGCGGAAGTAACTTTCATACTGCCATTCACCGGAACCGAGCACAACATACTGGACATCCCGTTCCCAAAGGCTCTTTTCAAGCACTTCACGCATCAGGTCCACACCCTTGTGCCCCACAAGTCTTGTAACGATGCCAACAAGCGGCGTATCCGGTCTTACGGCAAGGCCCATCATCTTTTGCAGTTCTTCCTTGTTCTTCGGCTTGTTTGAAAAATCGTCTGCATTGTAGTTAGCCCAGATCGCCTGATCGGTCTCCGGGTTATAACTGTCCGTATCAATGCCGTTTAAAATGCCGCAGAGTTTCCAGGAGCGCTGGTTAAGTATGGGATCCAGTCCGTAGGAATACCATGGGTCAAGGATCTCTTTGGCGTAAGACGGGGATACGGTCGTCACTTTATTGGCGCATTCAATGCCGGCTTTCATAAAGTTTACCAGGCCGTCATATTGAATCAGATCATAGTGCTCGGGGCCGATTCCCAGCACATCTTCCAGCAGTTCGTTTCCGTATTTGCCCTGATACTGAATGTTGTGGATCGTGAAAACCGTCTTAATGTTTTCATACCCCATCCGGGTTGCGTAATAACAGCTGTAATAAAGCGGCGTCAGCGCCGTCTGCCAGTCATTGCAGTGGATGATATCCGGTTTCCAGTCTATGGCAGGGATAATCTCCAGGATCGCTCTTGCGAAAAACGCGAACCGTTCCGCGTCGTCATAGTGGCCGTAGATTCCGTCTCTTTTAAAATAATACTGGTTGTCAAGAAAATAGAAGATAACGCCGTTCAGTTTCGTTTCAAAAATGCCGCAGTATTGTCTTCTCCAGCTTACGGGAACAGAAATGGAAGTGATAAACTTCATTTTATCCTTATATTCCTGCTTGATGGAATCATAAAGCGGCATAACCACACGGCAGCCGATCAGTCTTTTTCTGAGCGCGATGGGCAAAGAACCTGCCACATCTCCCAAACCTCCGGAAGCCATAAACGGATTGGCTTCGGACGCGGCATATAAAACTTTCATAATTTTACCTCCCTACTCTCAGATTCTGGTGCCCTTGCTCAGGGTAACAGGGAAGGTGGGAGCGCCTGAAAGCTCCACGCCGTTTTTGATGTTTACGTTTTTATCAGCGATCACGTAACTGAGCGTTGCGTTTTCACCCACTACGGTATCCTGCATCAAAATGGAATTTTTCACAACGGCGCCTTTTGCTATTTTGGCGCCCTTGAAAATGATGGAGTTTTCCACTGTGCCGTCAATGATGCAGCCGTCCGCAACCAGGGAATTCGTCAGGTGGGATTCCGCGCCGTAAAGCGCCGGCATGTCATCCCTTTCTTTTGTATAGATCGGGAAATCAGCGTTAAAGAGCTTATCCCTGTTTTCTTTTTCAAGCAGTTTCATGGAAACGTCATAGTAAGCCTGCACGCTGGATATGGTGCCAACGAAAGAATCGGTGGCGTCATAGGCATAGATCTTCAGGCTCTTTACATTTGCCATAAGCACGTTCCGCTGGAAAGAGATCTCGTTTTTGGAATGCGCTGTGGTGATCAGGGATTCCAGCAGATATTTTTTCATGATCACAATATTTACACTATGGAAGATCTCTGCCTCATCATGTCTGTCAAGGCTCATCTCTGTAATGCGGCCGTCTTCCTCTACCTTGTCAAAGCAAAGGATAGATCCGATCTTATCCGGCATCGGCGCTTTTACGCCAACCACGGTGATGTCCGCGCCGCTTTCCTCATGCCTGTCAAACAGCGCCTCGTAATCCAGAGAGAGCACGTTGTTGCAGTCGCACATGGCAACATAAGTCTGGTTGCTCTGTTCCAGAAAACCCATATTGCCGTATATGGCGTCTATCCTGTTGCCCCACATTGTGGCGCTGCCTACGTTAAACGGCGGCAGAATGAAAAGGCCGTCATTTTTTCGGCTCAGATCCCACGGTTTGCCCGTGCCAACATGATCCATAAGAGACTGAAAATTGGCGTTCGTTATAACGCCTACTTTGGTAACGCCGCTTTCCACCATGTTGGAAAGCGGAAAATCGATCAGCCTGTATCTTGAGCAAAACGGAACAGAGCCCATCGTTCTCATAGCGGTAAGGCTGTCTAATGTGCCCTCGTGAATGTTTGCAAAGATCATACCCATCACTTTTTTGCCGTTCATGCTCACACCTCCTTGCCGGATTCGATCATTACGCCCGGCTCCACTTTGGAATCACTCTTTACCGTTGCGCCTGTACCCACTACCGAAACGCCCCATTCCTCGGGGTTTTTCAGCAGTTCGGGAATTTCGCCGACCTGCGCGCCTGCTTCAATCACTGCGTTCTCCGCCACAATGGAATAATACACTTTTGCGCCTTTTTTAATAACGGCGCCCGGCATGATCACGCTGTAGCGGATATCGGCGTCTTCTTCTATCTTAACATTGCTGGAGATCACGCTGTAATCCACATTGCCCTCAATCTCGCATCCCTCGGAAACAGAGGAAAGCTCCACGTTTGCCTTTTTGCCGATGTAGTGCGGCGGGCTTACCGGGTTTCGGCTGTAGATCTTCCAGCTCGGGTCGCTCAGGTCCAGATCCACATTCGGGTTAATGATGTCCAGATTTGCCTCCCAGAGGGAGTCGATCGTGCCAACGTCTTTCCAGTACCCCTCAAATGGGAACGCAAACAGCCTTTCACCCTCCGCCAGCATGGTGGGGATGATGTTTTTGCCGAAGTCGTTGGCGGAGTCGGGTGTGTTCTCGTCCTGAATCAGGTATTTTTTCAACTTGTCCCAGCTGAATACGTAAACGCCCATGGAGGCCTTGTTGGATTTCGGTTTTGCCGGCTTTTCGGCAAATTCATAGATCTGATTGTTTTCGTCCGTTGCCAAGATACCGAAGCGGGAAGCCTCTTCCCACGGAACCTCCAGCACGGCTATGGTGCCAGTCCGCCTTGTTTTTCTCGTGAAAGTCAACCATTTTTGCGTAATTCATTTTATAGATATGGTCGCCGGAGAGCACAACTACGTATTCGGGGTCATATTTTTCAATAAAGTTTATGTTTTGATAGATCGCGTTTGCCGTGCCTTTGTACCATTCCTTGCTGCCGATCGCCTCGTAAGGGGAAAGCACATGCACGCCGCCGCTTTGCCGGTCCAGATCCCACGGCTGACCGTTTCCGATATAATCGTTCAGTTCCAGCGGCTGATACTGGGTGAGCACCCCAACCGTGTATATGCCGCTGTTTACGCAGTTGGAAAGCGGGAAATCAATAATCCTGTAGTTTCCGCCGTAAGGAACAGCGGGCTTCGCAATATTCTTGGTCAGAACGCCAAGTCTGCTGCCCTGCCCGCCGGCAAGCAGCATTGCAACAATGTTTGCTTTATGTGCCATAAACACATTCCTCCTTATTTGGACTTTTCAATAAATAACGCGTTTAGGCCGCCCAGTTTGACGCCTATACTTTGGTCAAATCCGTGCATTGGCTTTTTCGCGGTTTTGTATGTTCCGGAAAGTCTTGCTTTGTTGCCGCCGTATTTTTTCAGGTTGGAATCAAAGATCACCTTATAGGTGCCCGGTTCAGGAACGCCGATGCGGTATTCCTTGTGCTCGTTCGGCGTAAAGTTAAAGATCCCGATGATCTCGCTGCCGGTCTTGCTGATGCGCCGGAAAGCGATCGTGGAATTGGCGTTGTCATCGCTGGAAATCCAGCTGAACCCTTCCCAGCTGTAATCGATCTCCCAAAATTCCGGGTGGTCTTTATAAAAATGGTTTAGTTCCTTTGAAAATCCCAGCAGTTTTCTGTGTTTGTCGTAATCAAGCAGCATCCAGTCCAGTCCGTCTTCATATGCCCATTCCTTAAACTGGCCGAATTCCTGCCCCATAAACAGCAGCTTTTTGCCCGGGTGCGCCGCCATGTAGGATAAAAACAGGCGCATGCCCTCAAATTTCATATCATAGTCGCCAGGCATTTTGTTGATCAGGCTGCATTTGCCGTGCACCACTTCATCATGGCTGATCGGCAGAATGAAATTCTCGGAGAATGCATAGAAGAAACTGAATGTAATACAGTTGTGGTTGCCTTTTCGGAACAGCGGATCCATAGAGGTATAGCGCAGCATATCGTTCATCCAGCCCATGTTCCATTTAAAATTGAACCCAAGGCCGCCAACATCGGGCGGCATGGTGATCATGGGCCACGCTGTGGATTCCTCCGCGATCATCATGATCGCCGGGTGCTCTTCAAACATGGCGCTGTTCAGTTCCTTGAAAAAGGCAACTGCCTCCAGATTTTCATTGGAGCCGTATTTGTTGGCAACCCATTCTCCCGCCTGTCTGCCGTAATCCAGATACAGCATAGAGGCAACCGCGTCCACGCGCAGCCCGTCAAAATGGTACATATCCGCCCAGTACATGGCGGAGGAGATCAAAAAACTTTTCACTTCGTTTCTGCCGTAGTCAAAAACTCTTGTGCCCCATTCCTTGTGTTCGCCCTTTCGCATATCGGAATATTCGTAAAGCGGTTTGCCGTCAAATTCATAAAGGCCGTGGGCGTCTTTGGGGAAGTGGGCGGGCACCCAGTCCAGTATTACGCCGATCCCTTCCTGGTGGCATCTGTCCACAAAATACATGAGGTCGTCCGGTGTGCCATAGCGCGAAGTGGGCGCAAAATAGCCGGTTACCTGATACCCCCAGGAGCCGTCAAACGGGTACTCCATCAGCGGCATCATCTCTATGTGCGTGTATCCCATATCCGTAACATAGGGCAAAAGCTCGTCTGCCATTTCACGGTAGGAATAGTAATCGCCGTTTTCTTTCTTTTTCCAAGAGCCGAAATGAATCTCGTAAATATTTACGGGTTTTTCCAGAATACTGCCCTTCAGGCTGTCTTTCTGCCATTTTGCGTCTTTCCACTTGTAGTTGCCGAGTTCGTACACTTTAGACGCCGTGCCCGGCCTTGTTTCGCAGTGAAATCCGTAAGGATCCGCTTTGTAAAGCAACCGTCCGTCCTCGGCGGTGATTACATATTTATAGCAGTCATAAATATTTACGCCGCCGATCACAGCCTCCCATATCCCGGGAGAGATCTGCTCCATTTTATCTGTCTGTTCCTCCCAGGCATTGAAATCTCCGGCAACGGAAACGCAAACCGCATTCGGCGCCCAAACGCGAAACGCAAACGTATCTCCTTTAATTCTATGACAGCCGAAAAACGCATATGCCCTGTAATTTTCGCCTTTGTTGAAAATGTATATCGGAAACTCATATTCTTTCTTTAATTTTTTCATAAATCTGCTCCTCTTGAGAAGGCTGTTGCATGCAGGCATGATCCATTAAAAAACGGTGTGCCGCATTTTTATTTTATACGCATTTACATTGTATCATCTCACTGAGAAACAATCAAGTGTTTTTTGTTTACTTTGTTACAAGAATTTTTTATATAAAGTTAATTATTGTGCAATTTGTTACAAAATTTTTGATATTTTTGGTAAAAGTAAATCAAAAGGCTGAAAACATGGCAAAAACCGCCCTTTTGCGGTATCCCTGCCGGTGCGCGCCGCCCCCTTTTCAACATATTTAATAATTTTTCGTATTTTAATAAAAGAAAATTTATATTTATTTTTCTATTGATTGCATATGGTTTAATATGGTATAATTGTTACCGGTGTTTTAACGCCGCCGCACAGTGCAGAGTAAATACTGCCGGGGGAGATGTAAATTTGAAGGATATTATCGTTGTTTATCCTAAAAAAGAAACAGCGCTTTCGATTCGGTCGCTGATCGAAAAAAGCGGCTTTCACGTTTCCCATGTCTGCGCGCTCGGTTCTTCCGCGCTGGAGATCGCGCAGGAAAAGCAAAACGGAGTCATCGTTTGCCCGTTTGTGATGAGAGATATATCTGCCGCGGAACTTGCAGAGCAGGTGCCGCAGGGGTTTGATATCATCGCGCTCTCCAACAGCGGCTCAGAGCAGTATATGGGCAATCTGATCACACTTCCCGTCCCGATGGACAGAAATGATTTTCTGAACACCGTTCATATGCTTGCCAGCAGCAGATCCAGTTTTACAAGAAGAACGGGGGCGGACGGCGAATATATATCCAAAGCAAAAGAGGCGCTCATCAGTTTAAAGGGCATGAGCGAGAGCCAGGCGCATAAGTTTTTGCAGCAGGAGAGCATGAAGAGCGGCAAAAAGATATCCGCCGTTGCGATGGATATTTTAGACAGGCTTACCTAAAAACGGCTTTGCCGAAATCAAATACAAAGGCTTGTGATTATTATGAAATTTATAAAAATGCAGGGCTGCGGCAACGATTATGTTTATATCGACTGCCTGAAAGAACAGGTGGAAAATGAAAAAGACGCCGCCGTTCTGCTTTCCAACCGCCATTTCGGCGTGGGGTCTGACGGACTGATTCTGATCAAAAAAGGCAGGTCCGCCGATTTTGAGATGGTGATGTATAATCCGGATGGGTCCCGCGGCGCCATGTGCGGAAACGGTATCCGCTGTGTTGCCAGATATGTTTATGACCAAGGCTATATTGCCTCGGATCGCTTTACGGTGGAATCCATGGGCAGCGTTAAAAATATAGAACTTTCTTTAAGCGGCAATACGGTTGAATCCGTGCGCGTGGATATGGGCGCGCCGGTGATCAACGCGGCGGATATACCTGTTGTTTCCGATTCAAAACAGGTGATCAGCAGGGCGGTAACGCTCGGCGGCAGGGATTTTGAGATGACCTGCGTTTCCATGGGCAATCCGCACGCCGTTATGTTCATACAGGAAAATCCGCGGGATTTTGCGCTGGAAACATTCGGCCCGCTGTTTGAAAACGATGCAATGTTTCCGGATCGTGTTAACGCGGAGTTTGCGCGTGTTCTCAACAAAAAAGAGATCGAAATGCGCGTTTGGGAGCGCGGCACGGGCGAAACGCTTGCCTGCGGAACGGGCGCGTGCGCCACGGGTGTTGCGGCGATTCTTAACGGGTATACGGAAAAGGAAGTTACCGTTCATCTGCTCGGCGGGGATCTTAAAATCGGCTGGAGCGGCGCAATGAACGATCCGGTTTATATGACCGGCCCGGCAGAATATGTTTTCACCGGGGAGATTGCTCTGCAGAAAATCAGGAGGTTTAATATATGAAGGTAAATGAAAATTTTTTAAAGCTGGAAGGCTCTTATCTGTTTTCAACCGTTGCAAAAAAGCAGAGAGAATATCAGCAGGCACACCCGGATAAGGAAGTGATCCGCCTTTCCATCGGCGATGTAACAAAGCCGCTTGTTCCCGCTGTGATCGATGCCATGCACAAGGCGGTGGACGAAATGGCAAACGAGGATACTTTCCGCGGCTATCCGCCGGAGCATGGCTATGATTTTCTTATTGACGCCATTCAAAAGCACGATTATGCGGACAGAGGCCTTGCCATTGAAAAGGATGAGATCTTTGTTTCGGACGGCGCTAAATCCGATTGCGGCAATATCGGCGATATCTTCAGCACGGAAAATAAAGTTGCCATCTGCGATCCGGTCTATCCCGTTTATCTGGATTCCAATGTTATGAGCGGCAGAACGGATATCATTTATCTGCCCTGCACGGCGGAAAACGGCTTTATGCCGCAGCTGCCGGAGGAAGTTGTGGATGTGATCTATCTCTGTTTCCCGAATAATCCGATCGGTGTTGCGGCAAGCAAAGAGCAGCTGAAAGTTTGGGTGGATTACGCAAATGCGCACGGCTCGCTGATTCTTTATGATTCCGCGTATGAGGCGTTCGTAACGGACGGTTCTGTCAGATCAATCTATGAGGTAGAGGGCGCAAAGACCTGCGCCATAGAATTCCGTTCGTTTTCTAAAACAGCGGGCTTTACCGGCGTTCGCTGCGGCTATACCGTTGTGCCTAAGGAACTGGAATTCGGCGGTGTCAGCCTGAATCCGCTCTGGGCACGCCGTCAGGCAACGAAGTTTAACGGCGTAAGCTATATAACCCAGCGCGCCGCAGAGGCGGTTTACAGCGAAGAGGGTCAGAAACAGATCAAGGAGACGCTTGCTTATTACCAGAGAAACGCCAAGGCGATTTTTGACGGCCTGACCGAAGCGGGCTTTACCTGCTACGGCGCTGTAAATTCCCCGTATGTATGGCTCACCGTTCCGGCAGGTATGACTTCTTGGGAGTTCTTTGATGATCTGTTGGATAAATGCCAGGTGGTCGGCACGCCCGGCTCCGGTTTCGGCAAATGCGGCGAGGGCTATCTGCGTTTGACCGGTTTCGGCAACTATGAAAAAACGCTTGAGGCGATTGACCGCATCAAGCGCGTATATGGCAAATAAGTCAGTATTTTTAGAAGTTTGGAGGATATAGAAATGACTAAGACAGAGCAGCTCTATGAGGGCAAGGCAAAAAAAGTTTGGGCAACGGAAGATCCCGATGTTGTGATTGTGGATTACAAGGATGATGCCACGGCTTTTAACGGCAAAAAGAAAGGTACGATCGTAGGCAAGGGCGTTGTCAACAATAAGATGACAAACTATCTGATGCAGATCCTTGAAAAACACGGCGTGCCAACGCATTTCGTTCAGGAACTTTCAGACAGGGAAACCGCTGTTAAAAAAGTAACGATCATCCCGCTTGAGGTTATCATCCGCAACCGTGCTGCCGGCTCTATCTGCAAAAGGCTCGGCTTGGAAGAGGGCATGGATTTCGTTGCGCCGTCTATTGAGTTTTCCTATAAATGCGATGAACTCGATGATCCGCTGATTTCAGAATATCACGCGATCTCCTGCGGCTTTTCCACCAGGGAAGAGATCGATACGATCAAAGAGATGGCGTTTAAGGTAAATGACATCCTGAAAGAGTATTTTGCTTCTATCGGCGTAGAACTTATAGATTTTAAACTGGAATTCGGCAAAACGTCTGACGGCAAGATCGTGCTTGCCGATGAGATCAGCCCGGATACCTGCCGCTTCTGGGATATTAAAACACATGAGAAACTGGACAAGGATCGTTTCCGCCGTGATCTCGGCGGCGTAGAGGACGCTTATGCGGAGATGATGAAGAGAACGGGGTTGGACTGATGCCGAACGATACTTATAATTCACCGTTTAATGCGCGTTATGCCAGCAAAGAGATGCAGTATATCTATTCTCCCGATTTCAAGTTCAGAACCTGGCGCAAACTCTGGATCGCGCTTGCGGAATCAGAACGTGAACTCGGGCTGAATATCACGCAGGAGCAGATTGATGAATTAAAGGCGCACGCCGAGGATATCAATTACGAGGCGGCCGCTGCTTATGAAAAGGAATTCCGCCACGATGTTATGGCGCACGTTCACGCTTACGGCGATCAGTGCCCCAAGGCGGAGCCGATCATCCATCTGGGCGCAACCAGCTGCTATGTTGGCGATAATACCGATGTGATCACGATGCGCGAGGCGCTGCGCCTGATCAGGAAAAAACTGGTAAACGCCATTGCAGGCGTTGCGGCTTTTGCTGATAAATATAAGGACATGCCTTGCCTCGGCTTTACGCATTTTCAGCCGGCGCAGCCCACAACCGTGGGCAAGCGCGCAACGCTTTGGCTTATGGATCTCGTTTTGGATTACCATGAGGTAGAGCATGTGCTGGATACGCTGATGCTGCTCGGCTCAAAGGGCACTACCGGCACGCAGGCGTCTTTCCTGGAACTCTTTAACGGAGATCACGAAAAATGCAAGGAACTGGATCGGAAGATCGCACAGAAAATGGGCTTTAAATCCTGCTTTCCGGTCAGCGGGCAGACCTATGCCAGAAAACTGGATACGATCGTGTGCAACTGCCTTGCGCTGATCGCGCAGTCCTGCTGTAAGTTCTCCAACGATCTCAGGCTTTTGCAAAATCTGAAAGAGATAGAAGAACCGTTTGAAAAGCATCAGATCGGCTCTTCGGCAATGGCTTATAAGAGAAATCCGATGCGCAGTGAAAGGATTGCGTCTCTCTCCCGCTATGTTATGATAGATGCTTTAAACCCGGCGTGGACGGCGTCTGCCCAGTGGTTTGAAAGAACGCTGGACGACAGTGCCAACAAGCGTGTGTCTATCGCGGAGGCATTCCTTGCAACGGACGGAATCCTTGATCTTTATATTAATGTTACAAGCGGACTCGTTGTTTACCCGAAGGTAATACATGCAAGGCTTATGAGCGAGCTTCCGTTTATGGCAACGGAAAATATTCTTATGGATGCCGTTAAAAAGGGCGGCGACAGGCAGGAACTGCACGAACGGATCCGCGTGCACTCCATGGCTGCCGCGGCAGTCGTAAAACAGGACGGCGGTAAAAACGATCTGATAGACCGCATTGCCGCAGATCCCGCTTTTATGATGACCAAAGAAGAGATTCTTGCCACAATGAAACCCGAAAACTTCGTGGGCAGGGCGCCGCAGCAAACAGCGGATTTCCTGAGTGAAGTGATTAAACCGATACTTGATTCCAACAAAGATCTGCTTGGGATCAATGTTGAAATAAATGTATAACCGGAGGTTAAAATGGTACAGTTAAGCGTTTTGGACACGTTTGCCAATCTGTTTTCCAATTTCGGAAATATTGAATGGCAGCAAATCGTTATGATCGCGATCGGCGGACTTCTTGTTTTCCTTGCGATCAAAAAAGAAATGGAACCCACACTGCTTCTTCCCATGGGTTTTGGCACAATCCTGGTCAATCTGCCGCTTTCGGGCGCGATTACCCAGGCAGGGTCGGATGAGGCAGGCCCCATCACGGTGCTGTTTGATGCAGGTATTGCAAACGAGCTTTTCCCGCTCCTGCTGTTTATCGGCATCGGCGCCATGATCGATTTTGGCCCGCTGCTTAAAAATCCGTGGCTTATGCTGTTTGGCGCAGCGGCGCAGTTCGGTATCTTCTTTACGTTCTTTATCGCATCATTCTTCTTTGATTTCAGGGATGCGGCATCCATCGCCATTATCGGCGCGGCGGACGGCCCCACTTCCATTTTTGTTGCGCAGGAACTGGATTCCGCGTATCTCGGCCCCATTATGGTTGCGGCATATTCATACATGGCGCTCGTTCCCATTATTCAGCCGCCGGTAATCAAACTCTGCACAACCAAGAAAGAACGCCTGATCCGCATGAAATATCAGCCGGGCGAGGTTTCCAAACTTACAAAGATCCTGTTCCCGATCATCATCACCGTTGTTGCCGGCCTGGTTGCTCCCAAGTCTGTAGCACTGGTTGGTTTCCTGATGTTCGGTAATCTGATCCGTGAATGCGGCGTGTTGAATGCGCTTTCGGAAACTGCCCAGAATTCCCTTGCAAATATCATTACCATTCTGCTTGGCCTTACTGTTGCGTCAAGAATGTATTATGAAGATTTCCTGCAGTGGCAGACTCTGCTTATCCTTGCGCTTGGTCTTGTAGCTTTCGTATTCGATACAGCAGGCGGTGTATTCTTTGCAAAACTGCTTAATATCTTCCTTCCGAAGGGCAAAAAGATCAACCCAATGATCGGCGCGGCAGGTATCTCTGCATTCCCGATGAGCGGCCGTGTTGTAAACCAAATGGGTCTGAAAGAGGATAATCAGAACTTCCTTCTTATGCAGTCGATCAGTGTAAACGTTTCAGGGCAGATCGCGTCTGTTATTGCAGGCGGTCTTATCCTCACCCTTGTTGAAGAGATCATTTAAGGAGGTACAGATATGTTGAATTTACTTGCAAAATTAGGCGCGATCTCCATGGCGCTTGAACTTCACCCGGATTCATGGAAAGAAACACTGCCTATCATGGTAATCGGCATGGTCGGCATCTTCCTTGTTATCGGTGTAATCATTCTGATCACTTACGGCCTCAACAAACTTTCCCAAAGCGGAAAAAAGAAAGGCAAGAAAAAAGAGGATAAATAATCAGATTCAGGATCCGCTTTTCCGTTTCGGAAAGGCGGATCTTTTTATACCTATATTTATAATATGTATTCCGCCTGCCCGCGTAAGCGGGCTTTTTTTATGCCTTTTTGCACCGCTCTGTCTGTTAACCAAGTCGTAATTTTACTCGCGAAAAAACAAATTCTGATTTAGCAGTGGTTCTTTTTCGGTTCGCGAAATTTACAAAACCTGTTATGGAAACGGATCGGATCCGTTTTTCGCGAAATTTACAAATTCTGTTTTGAAACGGTTTCCCTCCCGTTTCGCGAAAAAAACATCTCCTTTTTTGAGCCCTGCACGGAAGTTTTCAAGGAACAATTCCCGTGAACCGGCGCTCTATACTTGTCCGAACGAATCTATCATAATAGGAAAGGAGACAGACAGATGAGGGAGAATTATACAGGTATGGACTTAGATAAAATCAAATGTGAAGATCTCTTTGGTACATACCGTGAAATCGCAAGCCTGCTGGGTGTGAATACGGCAGTGGCGCTTTATCACACATACAGGGGGCAGCAGATCAACTTTCCGGTAAAATTCTTCAGCAGTGATTATATTGCGGATTGTATTGTTGCGGATTCCAAAAACCAGTCCGTAAAACAGCTTGCCACCAAATACGGTTACAGCGAAAAATGGGTGCGCAAGATCATCAAAGAAAATAAAAAATAGATCTGTGATCAGGCGTTGGTAAATCAAAAACCACCGTTCTGATCAGAAACAGAAATAAGCGGCGCCAGAAAAGAGGTTAAAACATTTTGCGTTCGGATAGTTTAAAAGAAATCAAAAAACTGAATTTCACGGCGCCGCCCGTGATCGCGCAAACGGAAAACTGGAAAGAAACCGTGCGTGAGGTTAAGTCCTTCATAGAGCGAAGGCCGGGTCCCTTGTGCAGAGGGACGCATCCGAATTTCAACTTCAAAGCAGCGAACTGCCCCCAAGCAGATTTTATACGGATATCCGCACCGCGCATATGGAGTGCTTTTTCAAAAAAGGAAGTCTGGATTATCTTGTGGTGTTCTTCTCCGGCGCGCGCACACGTGCCGGCGGCAGACTGGCGCCGTATCCCACCTTCTCAAGCTGGTCGTGGTATAAGGATATCAACGCGTCGGTCTTGTGCATAGACGATCCCATGTATAAAACCTTTCCCAAAATGGAGATTGGCTGGTATTACGGCACGCAGACGGAGGATTACAGATACGATATATCCCTGCTAATAAAGAAAATTGCGGCGCTGCTCGGCGTGCCGAACCGGCATATCATTCTATACGGCCGTTCCGGCGGAGGAACGGCGGCGATTGCAGTATCAAATTATATAAAGGGTTCGTGTGTGTGTTCCGTAAACGCCCAGATTGATCTGCAAAAATATCCGCATTATGCAGATCAGTTTTCAGAGCATATGGGCATAGACATTTATACATCTGAGGATTTCAAAAAAAGAAATGATTTTGCCGGCGTGATCAAAAAGAATCCTGATAATACATATCTGCTGATCACGAATATCTTTTCCCCGTCAGATGCCCAGAGAAGTATTCCTTATTTTCTGAAACATTTTGATCTGGAACTCAAATACGGCATTTCTTCCTGCCAAAATTTGCATTCCTGGATCTATGCCGCGTGGGGTGTTTCCAATGCCCATAATTCGTTTGACAGCGTGCCACTTTTTAAAATGATTTTGGAAGTGATCATCGCGCTTTCAAACGGTGCTGCGGATGAAGATGTAAATATTTTAGCCGCCTCTGCAAATGCGTATTGGTTTGAGCACTATAATCATATCATCAAGCAGGATCAGTATGAAAAGAAACTTCGCGCCGCCGGCAAAGCACCGCCGGCAGGCCACAAAATATGGACTGCCCTTAAACAGCGCTTTCCCAAACTGTTTCGCTATTTCAAAAGGATACTCAAAAGATTCTAAAACGATTTTTGATTTGCGAATCTTTTGCTGTACAAGATAGGATATTTGGAATACGAAATTGATTTTTGAGCAAAGGGATTGCGCGCAAAAAATACTGTTTTACCATATTATATATCTTATAAAAAGGCTGCCTTGTTTTTGAGACAGCCTTTTTTTCATGCTGTTTCAGCATTTTCTTTTTCGGTTTTCCAGATCAAAGATCAGAACGGCGCAGCCGAGCAGCATCAGTATGGAAAGCGCGGCGTTAACGCTTGTTGGGCGAACGATGGTTTGTGAATAGTTTGAAAAAACGGCGCTGTCCTCAGGAAAGATTTGCAGGATCGCGGCGCAGACCGCACTGCTGATCACGCCGTTTATGCCGCGCCAAAGCAGGAAATCTGCGTATCTCATTCCGGCTTCCTTAATGATCGTGAATAATTGCAGGTGGATACAAAATCCTCCGAACGCCAAATAAAATGCCGTGGCATAAAGCGGCATTTCCGTAGCGCACTGCGCCGTGCCGCTTGTGATCTCAATCAGCGGCGCGAGCAGAGCGGGTATCTGTATATTTCCCTGCACAGCGCAAAACAGCACGATATATGCCGCCATGTTGATCACGCTCCGGGCAGACTGCTCTACGCTTTTATTGAGCGCGTCAGCAACGGGCAGAGATAAATAACTGCTTTCTCCCTCTTCCGCTTTTCCCCACAGGAATCCGCCGAGCAAGGCGCTGATCAGAGCTGCTGCCGTTACGCTTGTGAAAAGAATGACGCCCTGTTCTCTGTTTTTCAGAATTCCTGTTCCGAGTGCGGTGATAATAAACCCTGCGCCGCCGCTGAAAGCAAAACGCAGCAGACGTTTTGCGCAGGCGCAGTCGATATCGGAATTCCTGTAAAGATTGGCAGTCAGCAGCGCGCCGGTGGGATAACCGCCGATCAGCCCCAGAAAAACGGCCGGGCCGGCGCATTTCGGCAGTCGCAGCACTTTGCAGGTTATGGGGCTTAACATCGTTTCAAGCGCTCTGCCGGCGGCGCTGTGCTGAACAAAATTAAACAGGATCAAAAGCGGCAGCAAACTCGGGATGATTACCCTTTGGGCAAGTGCGGCGCCGTACAGCGCGCCCTCTTTTGCCTCTGACGAGCAAACGATCAGCACTCCGGAAAGAGCAAGCGCGGCAAAAAGCAAAAACGAATCTTTATTTATTTTCATAGAACCACCCATTACATTCATATAAATAAACGGTGATTTTATGAGAAAAAAATTATCCAGAAGCAACACGGATATTCCGGCAGGGCTGTTTACCGGTGAGCCGCATTTAGAAATGTACGGCTGTTCGCAGTGTGTGGTGGACGGTTTGGAATCGGTTTTGGAGTATTCGGCGCAGCAAATCAAACTTGCCGTGGGCAAAAAGAAAGTTACTTTTCACGGGGATGATCTCCATATAGATTCATTCAC
>JFBN01308160.1_pt1 | contig 17407 bp, 18 predicted proteins | sample 768741 | NCBI WGS metagenome assembly JFBN01 (sample SAMN01983846, study PRJNA193217) | chicken gut metagenome | biome: terrestrial biome; isolation source: ceca of Broiler chicken | host: Gallus gallus | place: United Kingdom: England | collected 2010-09-07
GCAAGGGGAGGGAGGGGGAGAAGAAGGCTTCTTACCATGGAGACATTGATGTGTTTAACACCGGTACCTACATTGGCGGCACGATACAAGGACCATGCATAAGGCGAAGAGAGGACGAGCTGGCAATAGTAGTTAAGCAGCAACTTGGGTTCACAGGACAGGAGCATGACCCTCTGGCCCAGGCAGACGCTCTCCCGGTTCAAAATGAGAGATCGACCGATGGATCCTTCACGGGAAAAGACGATGTCACCGACCTTTGGTCTGTACTTCTTGGTTCTAGATTCGTAGGTGGTGCTGGAAACATATCGAATGGCCGTCTGTTTCCAATTGTCGTCGATGCAGTTTGTATCAATTGCCCCAAATGGGCTTTCTTCCATCAAATAGACTGGGGTTGAGTGAGGGCAGTCAACGACAGCCTGACATGCGGTTTCCAGCCTCGCCCAGCACCACCCCTCGGACAGCTCGAACGGAACCTCGTCGGCGATGCACTCGTCGCTCAGGACACGACCCCTCGCGTCCACGCGCTTCTCATAGGGCGACCCATCGGAAGCGGTGTAGATGATCGATTCTCCGCCCTTAGGGAACTTCGCCTTCCCCTCAGTTATGAGCCGGTGCTTCTCCTCGCGGATGCGCTCAAGTAGAACGCTCGCGGGCTCGTCATTGGGATCCTGCGTTACGAGCTTGCCCTCGACCGCCATTTGGAGTATCGAGTTCTTGAGATCCTTCGCCTTCATCTATGCCTCGATTCCTAGGATCTCGCAGATCTGCGCGAGCTTCTGGTCAATCTCCGCATCGAGCCTTGCGCGCTGCTCCTTATAGTTTCGGATAAGCTCGTCCGGCGGAATGATCTCCTCCTCCTCGTGGGGATAGCCACACAGGTCGAGGTTGAAGTTGCCGTTTCTCAGCTCGTCGACGGAGTAGAACTTGGCCTTTGGGTTACCGTCCTCGATGATTTCGTGGCGGTCGTCCCACCACGTCTTTACGTTGTCGAAGTGCTCAAGCCTGATTGGCTTGGTCTTGGAGAAGTGCTTGTAGCCCTTGGGCATGTCCATGCGGTAGAACCAGACGCCCTCGGAGGGTCCTGCGTTGTCGAAGAAGAGGATGTTCGTGGTGATGCTCGTGTAGGGTGCGAAGACGCTCTGCGGCATGCGCACGACGGTGTGCAGGTTCATCTCCTCCAGGAGGCGGCGCTTGATCTCCACCTTGGCGGCATCCCGGCCGAAGAGGAAGCCGTCGGGGATGATGACTGCCGCGCGTCCTCCCTTCTTGAGGCGGTAGAGGATGAGCCCGAGGAACAGGTCAGCCGTCTCGGAGCTGCGCAGCGCCGTGGGGAAGTTGTTCTGGATCGATGTGTTCTCCGATCCGCCGTAGGGCGGGTTCATGAGAACGACGTCGAACTGACCGTCTTGCTTGTGTCGCCATTCGCGCACGTCGCTCTCAAGGGAGTTGTCGTGAAAAATCTCTGGGTTGTCGATGTCATGCAGGAGCATGTTTGTGATGCACAGCAGGTAGGGGAGCTGCTTCTTCTCGACCCCATAGACAGAGTGCGTGTAGAACTCCTGGTCGGCCGGCGTCTTCACCTGCCGCGTGAGGATCTTGAGCGCGCTCGTGAGGAAGCCTCCGGTGCCGCAGGCGAAATCGGCAACGCGTTCGCCGAGCTTCGGGGCGAGCGTCTGCGCCATGAAGTCCGTGACGGCGCGCGGGGTGTAGAACTCGCCCGCGTTGCCCGCCGATTGGAGGTCCTTGAGAATCATCTCGTAGATCTCGCCGAAGGCGTGGCGCTCCTTGTACTCGGTGAAGTCCACGGCGCTGTCTATCTCGTTGACCACCTGGCGCAGGAGGATGCCGTCCTTCATGTAGTTGTTGGCATCGGTGAAGGCCGCTTTCACCACGACCTGCCTCAGCGGGGCATTGGGAGAGAGCTCGAGATTGGGAAGCGTCTTGAACAGGTCGTTGTTCACGAAGTCGAGGAGCGCGTCGCCGGTGAGGGCCTTGCCATCCTTGTGGTCTACCGCCCAGCTGTGCCACCGCAGCCTCTCGGGGATGATCGACTCGTAGGAGTCGTCGTGGAACTCCCACTCTTCCTCCTTGGCGTCGTAGATCTTGAGGAAGAACAGCCAGGTCATCTGCTCGATGCGCTGGGCGTCTCCGTTGATGCCGGCGTCCTTGCGCATGATGTTCTGAAGGGTCTTGACGAGGGTTCCGAGAGCCATGTAGCGCGCTGCCTTTCGTTATGCGACGTAGAGCTCGTTCTCGAGCTTGCGGGTCGCCTGAATGTACTCCTGTTTGCCGCCGAATGCCTTGACGATCTTCATAGGGCTCCCGAAGCGGCGGAACTCCTCCAGGTCGAGCACGCGGGTGTCATCAAGGTCAACGAGGTTGGAGGTCGCAAACTTGTCGAGAAGCGTCTCCAGGACCTCGCGGGCAACCCCTGAGTACTCATAGAGGACGCCCTTCTTCTTGACGCTGTTCGCGCGCTCGCTCCTGGTGAGCGGCTTCTGGTCGTAGGCGATGTGGCAGATGAGGTCGAAGTCGCTCATCTGGTCCTGCCCGGACTCTCGGCGCAGCTCGTCGAGGAAGGCACCGTGGGCGCGGAGCTCGTCGATGATGGCCTGCTTCCGGTCCTCAGCGCTCCATGCGACGAGGAAGTGATCGAGGGTGTCAAACTCACCGAGGATGCTCCTGCGCGTGTAGTCCTTCAGGCTCTCGGTCACGAGCTGGCCGTCAGAGGAGTAGTACTCTACGCGCTCGGAGACGATGTGAACGTCCACGCCATGGACGTGGTATTTGACGCGCCTTTTCCCGTCATCATCGTCATCGTCGCCCGGATCGGGCCAATCGGGAGGTGCCGTCACGTCGGGCGGGGAGTCGGGTTCATCCCCGTCGGGCACCATGGGACCGTCAGGAGCCGGCTCGAAGATTACGACGGGCTCCCCGTCGAAGTCGGGGTCGGCGAAGAGGCGCGACGCATCGCGGAAGTCGAGAATGGTGAAGTAGTGCTTGCCGTATTCCTCGCATATGCGCGTGCCGCGCCCGACGATCTGCTTGAACTCGGTCATGCCGTGCTCGCCGAACTTGTTGTCGAGCACGACGACCTTGCACGTCTTGCAGTTCACGCCTGTGGTGAGGAGCTTTGAGGTGGTGACGATGGTCGGGAACCGCTCGTCGGGGTCGATGAAGTTACCGAGCTGGGCTTTGCCCTCCTTGTCGTCCCCTGTGATCTTCATCACATAGGTCGGGTGGTCCTTGACGATGTCGGCGTTCTCGTTGACAAGCGCCCTGCGCATGTTCTCCGCGTGCTCGATGTCCACGCAGAACACGATGGTCTTCGCGTAGCGGTCGGTCTCCTTGAGGAACTGGGTGATCTTCTTGGCGACCTGCTCGTTTCTCTCTTTGATGACGATTTCGCTGTCGAAATCCTGCTTCTCGTACACCCGATCGGGTAGCTCCTCGCCCCGGTCGTCAATCTTTCCGGCCTCGGGACGGTATCCGTAAACGTCCACGTTCATCTTGGGGCGGATGACCTTGTACGGGGCGAGGAACCCGTCCTCGATACCCTGCTTGAGCGAGTAGGTGTAGACGGGCTCTCCGAAGTAGGTGATGTTCGAGACGTCCTTGGTCTCCTTGGGCGTTGCGGTCATGCCGATCTGGATGGCGCAGTCGAAGTATTCGAGGATCTTGCGCCAAGCGGAGTCCGCCGCCGCGCTGCCTCGGTGACATTCGTCGACGATGATAAGGTCGAAGAACTGACGATCGAACTCGCGGAAAATCTCCTCGCCGTTCTCGCCCACGAGCTGCTGGTAAAGGGAGAAGTAGATCTCGTACGCGGGGTCGAGCTTCCTGTTCTCAACTTTAGTGGTGACCTTCTTGAGCGGCTTGAAGTCGCCATTCCTTGTCTGGTCGATGAGGATGTTCCGGTCGGCGAGGTAGAGGACCTTGCTGACCTCGGTCGTCATGCGTAGACGATGGACGATCTGGAAGGCGGTGAAGGTCTTGCCCGTACCTGTTGCCATGACGAGGAGGATGCGGTCTTGCCCCCGCGCAATCGCCTCAAGAGTCCTGTTCACGGCGTTACGCTGGTAGTAGCGCGGGGCGTTCCCGCCGCGCTCCTGGTAGTAGGGGGCGGTGACGATCTCCTGGGCGTGCTCGTGCTCCAGCTCCTTTGCCTTTGAGTAGCGTGCCCAGAGCTCTTCGGGCGTGGGGAACTCGTCCATGGCGAGACTGCGCTCCTTGCCCGTGAGGAAGTCGTGCTCGATGAAGCCCTTGCCGTTGGTGCTGTAGGCGAAGGGGACGTCAAGAGCCTGCGCATACCCCATGCCCTGCTGGAGGCCTGCCGAGACCGTGTGCTCGGTGTCCTTTGCCTCGACGATGGCGATGGGAATGTTGGGTGCGTACATGAGGAGGTAGTCGGCCTTCTTTTTCTCCTTGCGCGTCACGAAGTCGCCGCGCACGACGATCTCGCCGTCGGTGAAGTAGTACTCGGTGAAGACCTGGCGGTCCCTGTCCCACGACTTCATGATTGCGGGGTCTATGAGTTTTAGTCTTGTATCTGACTCGTTCATAGCCAAGCACTCCTTGGGAAGGCTCCGCTATCGGCAGCGGTAGTTCCTTCATCAAGTTTATCATTTGCGTTTTCTCAACCAATGTTAGCGGATGCGCATTAGTGCCTGACGAGCCGGGCTGCTGGACCGCAACGCGTCGTTGATCTTCTCACCACTACGAGCAATCGCATGCTCATTCCTGTCTACCAGCGTGCCTACTTGTGGGGAGAGGAGCAGTGCCAGCGGCTTTGGGACGATATCGTCTCCGCGGGTCGCCGTGGCGAGGGAACGCACTTCACCGGCTCCGTTGTCATGGTGCTTGACGGGACTCCGGACTTCTCCGGCGTCACCAAGGTGCTCGTCATCGACGGCCAGCAGCGCATCACTACCCTCACGCTTCTTCTCGTTGCCCTTGCCGAGTTCGCGCGCGACACCCTGACAAGGTCTCGAACTTCTCGTTTGAGGAAATCACGGGAAGTGGCTACCTGGTCTCGCCGCACAAGAAGGGCGACAATCACTATCGCCTGACGCTCTCCCAGGGCGACCAGACTACGCTGCGTTCCGTTATTGATTATCTGGAGAACCCTGACGTTGACGTAGTCCCCGAGGCGCATCGCATCGTTGAGAACCTGGACTTCTTCCGCTCCTGTCTCAAGAAGATCGATGACCCCAACGTGGTTTGGGACAGTATTGGCCGCCTTGAGGTCGTCACCATCTCGCTTGCCCAGGGGCAGGACAACCCGCAGCTCATCTTTGAGTCGATGAACTCCACGGGCAAGGACCTCTCTACGGCGGATCTCGTCCGCAACTACGTGCTCATGGGTCTTCCCATGGGCGAGCAGGAGAATCTGTATGTTAACTGCAGCTGCACCTGGTCGACCACATGCGCGCGCCAGAACGCCCGCGTCGCGAGCGCGCACCCCGTCATCCCCTTCTCGTCCCAGGCGAGCGGGGCGACCTTGCGTGCGTCATAGCGCCTTACGCGCACCTCGCGGACCCCGGCGTCCACCACGGGGCGAACGCCCCCATCCCAAGGCCGAACAACCTCACCAAGCACTCCTGCGCGGCGGCGAGAACCCTAATCCCTGCAGCCACACCCTCACATGCTCCGGCACCCAGTACTCGTCATCCAGCCCCCGCGCGGCGCACCTTCCGCGTTGATCCGCCCATCACGCCGAAAGGTACGTGCTCGTTACATGCGCCGCGCCCGCGCAGGTGAGGGAAACACCGCCCCTCGCTGCAATTGCATCTAACCCTTAGCCATGCTTCGCCTATTGCAGGCTGCGTGCTAGCTTTGGTTTCGTCGGGATAACGTATCGAGGAGGGAATACGATGTCAGGACTTCCGGAAGAGAAGAAGCTGCGTTCGATGGGCGTCGCCTGGTTCGTCTCATACGCCTATTACAATCATGTTGATAAAAGCCATGACAACTGGCAGAGGACCAATACGGTGGCCATGCGCAAGAGCTTTTACGCCTCCACCACCGAGTATCACGTTGAGTGGCTCCGTGAGGTTCTCGACATGCGCCCCGCCGGCCTCTCGAGGAATACTATCGGTCTCGGCACCGCAGAGATAAAGGATATGGCGAGAAGAACGCTCGCAAAGATGGGCTAGCCCCTCATTACGTGGTCCAGAATCGCGTAGCGCGCCGTGTCGATGCTCGCTCCTACAGTCTCACGTCCGCCGACGCAGGGTTCTCCTTGCAGAACAGCTCGACGGGAGTGGGCTCGCCGTTCCTGTATAGGTGCTCCGGCGCCTCGGGGTACAGGTCCCGCAGCGGCTCTACCGCATTCGCGTCGGCTCGGAGCGGAGAGAGTTTGCTACTGCTCGGGTCAAACAGGCGCTCGGCATGAGCCACGCGGTTCCGGACGCGCAGGGTGCCCTCGAGCCGCGGCTGCAGCTTTTGGCGGTCGGTGCCCTTCGGCCAGGCGCGGTAAAGCGCCGTCCTCCATATCGCCGCCTCGCGGGAGCGGTCGGAGAAGTGCACCCAGAAGCCAAGCGTCAGGTTCGTCACGATCGCGCCCGTGCTCGCGTCGGGAGGCAGCCGATCGACCACGGCATCGATCGTCTTGCGGTTGATGCGATTCGCGTCGAGCGTCTCTCGCTTCGACTTCCTCATGACCGGCGTGCGAGCCGGGGAGGCGTCGTCCAGAAGCCAGCACCCCTCCCATGCCTCATTCATCACGCGGTCGTACGCGTTGCGCAGCGCAACCTCGAAATGGGAGATGTCGCGCATGAGCACCTGGCCGAGGCGCACGTTCCATTCGTACAGTTCGAGGGCACGGTCGACGCTGCCATTGCAGTCGGCCAGATGGGGGGCGAGCCGCTCGGCCGAGAGCCAGCGATCCGCCCATGCCCTTGTCGCGTCGCTGTGATTCGCCTGTCCGTTTAGTGAGGGGGGGGCTGTTCGGGCGTCCCTGCCATCGAGCACCTCCTATAGGCATGATTGAGGCCCGGTGACTTCAATCAGAGGTCATTCCCGGGCTCATCGGTTCGTATCTTACCCGCTCGTGCCGCGCATCGGTCGCACATGTTGGCAGATAGCCGACAGGCTAGGCTGTCCCATCGACCTTGCGGTCGGCCGCGAGGACATCGACGCGCCGGAGCCCGAGGGCATCCAGCCGCGCTACGACGCGCTCAGTCCCGAGGGGCGCAAGCCTGTGGATAGCTACCTCTCCTACGCCGAGGAGTCCGAGGCCTTCCGCTCCCGGCTCGTGGGAAGAAGGTGAGCATAGTTTCAGTTCACTCAGAGCTTGCGACAGGCAAGCATCATGCAATCAACGGGTGGACGTACTGGCTCGTGAGAGAGGCGGGCCCGCTTCTCGTCGACGTGCGCATGCAATACCTGATGGATGCCGAGCGAGCTGAGGGAATTGACCCCAAGATCTTTCGTACGGCGTTCTGGGACGGGCTCTTCAACTACTGCTCCGACCGTCCGGACTTTGTGGAAGCGTACGGGGATCAGTCGAATCGGTATGAGAGCTCCGGCTGGAACATCTCGTTCAGCTTGGGCCTTCGAGGTGCCAACGCCCTCGCGTATTACGTGCGTCGGGGCACTTGGGTTGGCGCGAGCTTCTGGACCGCGGACTTCTCGCTGTACGAGCGGCTTCCGGAGTGGAAGGCCGAGGTTGACGAACTCCTTGGCTGCGACGGGGGAGAGGTTGTCTGGAACGACGCAAACGAGAAGTCCCGAGAGCTGCTCGTGAAGCTGCCGGCCAACCTGGCGCCCGACTACTGGGACGAGCTCTATCCCTGGATCGCCGACAGACTGCTGGGCATCCGCAAGATCGCGGGGTGGCTGCGGCAGTGCGATGGGCGGCAAAGTGGCGTAGCGCAAGATGCGAAATGAGGGCCTATTCCGATACGCCCGCGGCAAGCTCCTCAAGGTGCTCAAGCGCAGTTATAAGCCAATCCACGTTTTCGTCCTCGGACGAGAGCGACCAGTGGGTGATGTAGCGGCATTGCGAGAAGATAGCGTTGCCGAGCGCCTGAACATCGTCGATGCGGTCCAGCTCACGAACAAGCGCGCGGGTGTCTCCGAGGGGCAGTCCGTAGCGCTGTTCGAAGGAGTGCCCGCAGTCCATTTCAAACCCAAGGTCCCAGAACCGCTGTGCCCAGTCGAAGCGACCCTCGAGCGCGTGAACGCCCTGGTCTTCCAACATCCCTCTGAATTCCCGTGCGAATGCGCCTAGGTTTTTCTCGTTCATGTATCTCTTCCTATAGCGTTATGGCGAAACCAGCCTACGAGGTTTCCTCGACGTCCTTCGGGACCGGGATGTAAACCTTCTTGAGCGGAATCATGCGGCGGTACTTCTCGTCCAAAAGCTCGTAGTACTTGAGAATGAGATCGACGAGCTCGTCCCCGTTGATTCCCCGGATGATGGGTGTGCTGTCGAGGTACTTTCGCGCGTTCTTGGTGTAGTTGGCAAGGGTGACAAAGAGCCCGTAGTCGCCCTCGCGCATGGCTCCCTTGAGCGACTGGATTGTGGTCTCGCGGATGTCTCCGTCACCGCTCTTTACCTGGACGAGGATTCTGGGAGGAAGCTCGTCTTTGTATGCCGTGATGTCAATGCCGCTGTCTCCGCCGTGAGGTGAGACGGTTGTGCGATATCCCATGGCGTCGAGTAGGTTTGCGATAAAGTTCTCAAGCTCGTAGCCCTTGAGGTTCTTGCTCAGCTCCTTGAGGATGAAGTCGCGCGTGGACTCTACGATGTCCTCCGCGGTGGCTCCAATGCTGTCGTCATCTTCTGACGCGCTGTTCTTTGCGCTGAACCCCTTCTCCAAAGCAGAGAGAAATTCGTCTGCATAGTTCTTGACGAGGAAGAAGCTCAGAGCCGATCCGACCTCGTAGAGCGCTCCTTGGGAAAACGACGTTCTTGGGACGTGCTTGAGCCACTTGACCTTGTGACGCTGGGGGTAGGTCGCGCCGTCTCCGGCATACTCGTAGTCTCCTTCGACCGTGCCGATGTTGATCATCCGGTCTTCCTTAGAGGGGAAGATGACGTAGTCGCCAACCTTGACCTCGTGCACAAAGCGATAGAGCTCCCCCGCAGATGTGGCGACGTTGCCCTTACTCGCGGAGGGGTAGACCTGGCTATAACGCTCCTTGAACGCGTCGCGCGTGGCGGGGATGGGGGAGAGGTTGCCAAGCTCCTCCCACCCTAATGCCATGACATTGCCATGAAGCATGATTTTTGCATCCTTGCAGTGAATTCCCCAAACGTTGGACGCCATGTTGCTCTCCCTGGAATGTAATCAATCTATTGTCGGGTTCTGACTCATACTGCGTTTGCGCTCTCGCGGCAGAGGCTTATTGATGTCAAGGCTGTCAATCCCAAGGACTTCTCGCCAATTGTCTGGAAAGCCCATGGGGCGCAGGGAGACGCTGGGATATGAGGAGATGAGATTGTCGAGCGCTCTCAGCTCTTCCTTCCACTCGTTGGGCCACGAGATTTCGTAGATTCTTTCGAGTGTAATGAAGGTCGGGAACTCTCGGTTGCCGGACCACCTCTTGTCACGTCGCATCATTCGAGGTCTGGTCTTGAGCAATCGGTTGTAGAAACGGTTATGATGAGCGCAAATATTTCTTACCATGGTCAGGTGGCGCAGCCAACTTTTTAGGTAGGGGGCCGAGACGCCGAATGCCGCAGCAATCTCTTCGGCAACCGTATCGGCATGCCCCTCAATGACGAGGTCTTCGCGGAGGTTTCCGTATAATGACGATACGGTTCCCATCGACATGACCTCAACGGCGGCCCAGAGCGGCAGCTTCCCGTATTTGTCGAGATTGTGCCGCACGCAGGGCATGCCCTGCTTCTTTGCGTGGTTGATTTCGCGCCCGACTGACTCCATAGACTTTTTGTAGCTCTTTTTGTTGGAGAACAGCTCCGGCTTTGATAGGGCGTCCGGTCCAAATCCAAGTGAAAGTACGTAGGCGAACTGAGTCCTGGCCTTCACTTCCACGCGTTCGATGAGCCTCCAGAGCCAGAGTCGCAGCTCCCTGTCGAACTCATGAATTGCCCAGATGTCCTCGAGGCGTGTTCCTTTGCGGACGGTGCCGTTCTGCTCGAAGGTCATCCAATAGCCTCGAAGGCGATAATAATTCGCACCGAGAAGGCAGCGTTTGGCGAAAGCGTGGCTGCCAATCGAAATGCCTTGTTCGGCGAGGTGATCAATTTGCTCGTCAATGGGGAGCGGCGGTTTCATAGAAAATGACCCCGCCTGGTGCGCGTCATCGTTTCCGAGAGAGGCGTGCGGGGTACTGTCATGTGTCAGTTTACCCGAATCGCTCTCGGTTTCAAATGCACCTTTTGTCTCCACAAGAGCCCCGTCTTCTAAAGCTATGGCCTTTCATTACTTCAGTCTATACGTTGCTTGCTATCTCAGCACACGCTATTCGCTGTCCGAGTGGTATGTGCCGCGGGCTTGTAGGCTGGGTTTTCAGTTGCCCCGTGTACGCTGCGTATGCTGCGGACAGGTTGCGATTGATTTGCCCATCACTCTCACGTCCTTCTCGCCCACCCGCCGAAAGACGTGCTCCCGCCCGCCGCAGCGTCCTTGTCGCCGGCTCTCCCGCGCGGTAAGTAAACAGCGGCAGCGCGCATCCGGCGCGCGATGGCAGAAGGGAAAAAGATGCAGCTCGAGAACAAGGTTGCGGTGGTCACCGGCGCGTCGTCGGGCATGGGGCACGCCATCGTGGAGCTCTTCGCCCGCGAGGGTGCCAAGGTGGTGGCCGTCGCGCGGCGAAAGGAGCGCCTGGAGGAGCTAGCGGCGAGCCTGGCCGACGCCCCGGGCGAGGTCGCGGTCTACCCCGGCGACGTCTCTCTGCGCGAGGTCAACGAGGGCATGATCGACTTTGCCCAGAAGACCTTCGGCGGCTTTGACGTCCTCGTCAACAACGCTGGCATCATGGATGACATGTCTCCGGTGGGCGACGCCACGGACGAGAAGTACGAGCAGGTCATGGCCGTCAACGTCTACGGCCCGCTTGCCGCCATGCGCGCCGCGGTGAACGCCTTCAAGGCCTCCGGCACCAAGGGCTCGATCGTCAACGTGGCCTCCGTGGGCGGCATGCGCTCCTGCGCCGGTGCCGTCTACTGCGCCTCCAAGGCCGCCCTCATCTCGCTCACCAAGAACACTGCCTACATGTACATGGCCGATGGCATCCGCACGAACTGCATCGCGCCGGGCGGCATTGTGACGGAGATCGCCACCTCGATGGGCGTTCCCAACCCGGCGGGCTACGGCCGCATCAAGCCGGTCCTGGACTGCGCGCCCGCGCCCGGCAGCGCCGAGGAGATCGCTGCCGCGGCGCTCTTCCTGGCCAGCGACGCCGCGAGCTACGTTAACGGCGTCGTCTTGCCCGTGGACGGCGGCTGGATGGCCGGCTGAGACTGAGTGACAGCGTGTTTTGTGGCGGGGTCGTCGGCGTTGTGCTTGCGACCCCGCCTTATTTGACCGGGAGGGGAATTATTGTCCGGTCGCTACGCTAATCTGAAGATAGGACCAAGACGGAAGAACGGGAGGAGAACCATGGACACCGGCTTTCGCAGCGTGATCGGCTCCGACGGTACGACGCACCTCGAGCATCAGATCGGCACCATGCGCTTTGACCTCGTGACGGGGCGGATGACGCAGGTTCTTCCCTCGCCCGGTGGCATACAGAGCGTCATCCGGCCCGACGGCTCGTTTGGTCTTGAGCAGACCGTCGGCAACATGAGGTTCAACATCGACCAGGGAAGCTACGACCTGCTTCTTTAGAGCCGTCCCGGGGTTTCTGCCACTTCGGGCAAGTACGCAAGGAGGCGCCATGTCGCTCGTTCGCCTGTCGGAGCGCATATCCTATCTCCCGTACGTCGAGGAGCTTGACCGTCCCGTGCTGGCGCTCGTGCGTGGGGACCGCCTCGCGCTCGCCGTCGACGCGGGCTACTCGCCGCGCCACGTCGCGGATCTCTACCGCGGGCTCGTCTCGGCGGGCCTCCAGCTGCCCGACCTCACCGCGCTCACGCACTGGCACTGGGACCACAGCTTTGGCATGAGCGCCGTCGCTGGCCTCACGGTCGCCCGGAAAGAGACGAACGAGCACCTGCTCGAGGTGCGCGGGATCCTCTCGGACCCGGATGACCCGCGCCGTGCGGACATCCGCTCGGCCCAGGGCTTTGCCGAGGAGTTTCCGCCCGGGGAGGACCCCGTCGTCGTGACCGCCGACATAGAGTTTGAGGGCGAGCTCGCGATTGACCTCGGCGGCGTGACGGCCCGCCTGATCGCCACGGACGCGCCCCACACCAACGACTCTACGCTCGTCTACGTCCCCGAGGAGCGCACCCTCTTCGTGGGCGACTGCTTCTGCGAGGACTACGACTCCGGCGACGACCCGTCCGTCTGCCACCTCGACCCCGCGCGGCTGCGCGCACTTCTCGCCACGATTGAGGGCCTGGACCCGGCACCGGAGACCTTCGTCATCGGCCACTGCCTGCCGGAGGGTCCGGACGAGTTCGTCGGATACCTGCGCGAGCTGCTGCAGGCGTCCCCGGGGGAGGGAGGCGCGTATGCCAGCGCTTCGTGACGCGATCTATGGCCTGGCCGTGGGCGACGCGCTCGGCGTGCCGTACGAGTTTCGCCCGCGGGGGAGCTTCGCCTGCACGGGGATGGTCGGCCACGGCACGCACGACCAGCCGGCGGGCACCTGGTCGGACGACACGAGCATGACGCTCGCCACCTGCGACAGCATTCGTGCGTGCGGACACGTGGACACGGCAGATATGCTCTCCCGGTTCCGCGCGTGGATCGACGACGGCGCCTACGCCATCGACGGCGTGGTCTTTGACTACGGCAACACCACGGCCCGCGCGCTCGCCGCCGGCACGGGGTGCGCAGGCGAGCGCGACAACGGCAACGGCTCGCTCATGCGCATCGCGCCGCTCGCCTTCACGGACGCCACGGACGACGAGGTCCGCGCGGTCTCGGCCATCACGCACGCGCACCCCGTCTCCACCGAGGCCTGCGTGGAGATGGTGCGCGTGATGCGCGTGCTCGCGGCCGGCGTCTCGCCGGAGGAGGCCATTCCGGACCACGAGGTCCTTCTCGCCGCCAGCGAGAAGGACGTCCGCTCCGGGGGCTTCGTGCGGGACACGTACTGCGCCGCGCTCTGGTGCCTTGCGGTCTCGGAGTCCTACGAGGAGTGCGTGCTGCGCGCGGTCAACCTCGGGGACGACACGGACACCACGGCCGCCGTGGCCGGGGCGCTCGCGGGCATCGTGTACGGGGCGGACGCCATCCCGGTCGCATGGATGGGGGCACTGCGCGGCAGGGACATCATCGAGCGCTGCCTGTTCTAGGGCGGTCGTGGCCATTCTGACGTGCGACAATCATGCCCGACCGCCCGGCATCCCGCCCGAGCCCGACGATTGGACCCGTATGACCGCGCTCGACCTCATGCGCTCCGACGCACCCTACGCCGTGAGCTACCTCGACATGCCCAATGACCTGCAGCCGCGCGCCCAGAGGCTGTGCTGGCGCTTCAACCAGCTCGACCCGACCGACCTCGAGGGGCGCGCCGCCATCCTGGGGGAGCTCTTCGGGACGTGGCACCCGCGCGCCACGGTCAAGCCGACGTTTCGCTGCGACTACGGCTTCAACATCCACTTTCACGGATTCGCGCTCGTCAACTACAACTGCGCGTTCCTGGACACCTCGCCCATCCACGTGGGCGTGGGCACCTTCATCGCCCCGGGGTGCGTGCTCGCCTGCGCCGGACATGCCGTGCACCCCGCCCAGCGCTCGGAGGGGATCCAGACCTCCGCGCCCATCACGCTCGGCGACAACGTCTGGCTGGGGGCCAACGTGACCGTCTGCGGCGGCGTCACCATCGGCGACGGGAGCGTGATAGGCGCGGGGAGCGTCGTCACGCGGGACGTCCCCGCGGGCGTGATCGCGGCGGGCGTTCCGTGCCGGGTGATTCGCGAGGTGGGGGAGGACGACCTCGTGAAGCGGCTCGCACAGGTGGAGCGCGCCGCCGCCGAGGGCCGGTAGCAGCCGCGGAAACCCCTGTCAACCTGCGTGCGCTTGCCGAATCACGTTGACCGGCGAGGTCCTGGCCGTCGACGGCGGCATGACGGTCTAGCACCGGCCGAGAAGAGCCCGCAGAGAAGGCGTCCCGTCGGTCCGCGCATTGGGCCAACGGGACGCCTCCTCGTGCGATGGAATCGCTCCCCCGCTAGTTGTCGCTGCGGGAGAAGCCGTTTCTCATGCGCATGCTCGCCTCGTAGAGGACCTTGTCGAGCAGCTCGTCCGTCTGACGGCGGCACTCGTCGGCGATCGCCTGGTTGCAGGCTGCGAGGTCGCCGTTCTTCTCGTCGCACTCAAGCACCAGCGCGACGCAGCGGCTCGTGAGCGCCTCCTGGTAGCGCTCCACGTGCGGCAGGCACGCGCCGTAGGCGGCGTCTGCGAGCGCGGCGACGAGGCGGTTGGCCCAGTAGAAGTTCTCGCTGGTCACGCGGGTGGTCGTGTCCTCGAGGTAGGCCGGCGTCTGCTCGACGTTGGCATAGAGGGGCACGAGCGCGTTGAAGGCGTTGGAGCCGTAGGCAACCCACTGCAGCGCTGCGCGCTCGGGAGCGACGTCGGGCCGCAGCTGCAGCACGGCGAGCTGGCTGTTGCGGTTGATGCCGATGGGGCGGTACCTTCCGCGGGTCGACTCGCTGCCGGCCGTCCCGTAGGGGTCGTAGGGTGTGCCCTGGTAGTGCAGGGAGAGCACGTACTTGACGTCCTCGATCGTGACCTTGCGCTCCGGCTCGCGACACCAGGGGAGGAAGTCGCTCTCGGGGCCAAAGTCGTCAGCCGGCGCGGCGCTGTCCCAGGGGCCCGCGTGCGGGTTGAGGAAGCGCTGCATGGCCCAGGCGCGCGGCGTGTTGTAGACGTGGTCGGAGTCCGAGTGGCTGCCGAAGGCCTCGCGCGGGTTGAAGTGGCCGCCGCGGACGCCGATCGCCAGGTCGAGGTGGTGAGCGGCCATCCACTCGCGCAGGTCGGCCGAGCAGAGGCTCTCCTCCTGCTCGCCGAAGGCGTCGTCAAGGTCGAAGTCGTCGATGCCGAGCTGGTTGGGCATCGTGACGTAGCAGTCGTCGGGCACGCGGCGCGCGATCCAGTGGTGACCGCCGACGGTCTCCATCCACCAGATCTCGTCCGCGTCCGAGAAGGCGATGCCGTTCATCTCGTAGGTGCCGTAGCGCTCGAGCAGCGCACCGAGGCGCAGCACTCCGTCGCGGGCGCTCGTCATGTACGGCAGCACGAGCGTGACCATGTCCTCCTCGCCGATGCCTCCGGGCGTGCCGGTCTTCTCGTCGTAGCGCACGAGCGGGTCGGCGGCGAGCACGCGCTCGTTGGAGGTGATGGTCTCCGTGGCGCTCATCCCGACGTTGTGCGCGGAGAAGCCCGCCTCCTCCCAGAGCCCCTCCTTGAGGTCCGCGTTGGGCATGGCGGTGTAGCGGACGCCACCATCCGGGAGCTCAATCTCGAGGTGGGAGATCACGCTGCGGTACACGGAGCCCGCCGCGGGCGCGGGGCGCGCCACGAAGCGCTTGGGGCAGAACTCCCCGTTGGACGAGTCCTCGTTGCGAGCCACGATCGTGGAGCCGTCGTAGCTCGCCTTCTTGCCTACGAGAATGGTTGTGCAGGGCATGGTGCCTCCTTGTGCGTCGCCGGTCCGTCCCATGGTAGCGCTTGCGGCCGCTTGCCGCGCAGACCCGGGTGCCCCCGCTGTGCAATTGGCCCCTTCGATCCATGAAACGAGAGGCCAAACTGCGCACGCGCACCGCGGTCTCATGGACTGAAGGCGCAAATTGCACGCGAGGCCACGCGTCGGTGACGCGGGCGCGGGGTCCGTCGCCCCTGCGTTACGTGAATAAGTCCTACCAACCCACGACGTTGTCCCGGCCGGCCCCGCGCGATACTATACGGGCACGCCAGCGAGTAAGACGGAGGAAACCTGCATGTCAATGAAGTTCAAGCGCCTTCTGCCCATCCCCAAGGACATCCGTGCCGAGATGCCGCTCTCGGACGAGATGGCTCGGCGCAAGGAGGAGTTTGACGCGCGCGTGGCCGCGGTGCTCTCCGGCGAGGACCCTCGGCGCCTGCTCATCATCGGCCCATGCTCCGCCGACCGCGAGGACTCCGTGCTTGACTACGCGACGCGCCTCGCCGCCCTGGCCGAGCGGGTCTCGGATAAGCTCGTCGTGGTTCCGCGAGTCTACACCAACAAGCCGCGCACCAAGGGCATCGGCTACAAGGGCCTGCTGCACAACCCCAACCCCGAGGCCGGCGACGACCTGCTCGAGGGCGTCAAGGCAATTCGCCACATGCACCTGCGCGTGGTGGAGGAGACGGGCCTCTTCACCGCCGACGAGATGCTCTACCCCACCAACTACCAGTACCTCATCGACCTGCTGGCCTACATCGCGGTCGGCGCGCGCTCCGTCGAGAACCAGGAGCACCGCCTCGTCGCCTCCGGCGTGCCCATGCCGGTGGGCATGAAGAACCCAACGGGCGGCTCGACCGACGTCATGCTCAACTCGATCTACGCCGCCCAGCAGCCGCAGACCTTCATCTTCCGCAACTGGGAGGTCTCGACGACGGGCAATCCGCTCGCGCACGCGGTGCTGCGCGGCTACGTGGGCCTGGACGGCATCAACTACCCCAACTACCACTACGAGTACCTCGAGCGCCTGGCGGAGAAGTACACCTTGGCGAGCTTCGAGAACCCCGCCGTCGTCATCGACTGCAACCACGACAACTCCGGCAAGCGCCCGTTCCAGCAGATCAGGATCTGCCACGAGGTCATGGACTCAGTGCGCCGCTCGGACGCCATCGGGCGCCTCGTGCGCGGCTTCATGGTCGAGTCCTACCTCGTGGACGGCAACCAGCCCGTGGGCGGCGGAACGTACGGCCAGTCCATCACCGACGCCTGCATCGGCTGGGAGAAGACCGAGCGTCTGGTGCTGGAGATTGCGGAGCGCTCGTAGGCGGCGCACGCACGCCTGGCGAGAAGATCCTCGGGCTGTGTCCGCAAGGGGTACGATAGGGGTGTCCGGGAAGTCGGGCCGCGGGCCCCGTCCGAGGGAGGGTGCGGTGGCAAGGGCATCTAGGGGATGGCTCCGGTTCGGGGCGCTCGCCGCAACGGCGCTGATCGCCACGTCGGGCGCGACGGTTGCGCTCACGGGGTGCGGCGTGCAACAGGAGGGCGCTGACCAGCCGGCGGCCGAGCAGCCGGCCGACGACGCCGTGGGCCAGCAGGGCGACGCGCCGGCCTCCGCCCCCGAGCTCGTCGACCCGACCGACGTTTCCGCGGCGACCGAGGAGGTGGGCACGGCGGTGGG
>JFBN01432738.1_pt1 | contig 17405 bp, 14 predicted proteins | sample 768741 | NCBI WGS metagenome assembly JFBN01 (sample SAMN01983846, study PRJNA193217) | chicken gut metagenome | biome: terrestrial biome; isolation source: ceca of Broiler chicken | host: Gallus gallus | place: United Kingdom: England | collected 2010-09-07
GCGGCCTATGGCCGCGCCCTTTTGCTTGCCCGCAGGTCCTGAACCAGCCTTGTTTTTTACAAGACAGAAGGTGCCCGCCTGCCAAACACGAAAATTTCGTTTCCCCCTTGCCGTAGCGCTCGGCTTTTACTATTTTTGCCTTTAAAGGGGCAAAAAGAAAAAGCGGACGGGAAAAAGACTCCCCGTCCGCTTCTTTCCTAACAAATAATCATAACAATTAACACTAAAAACGCTTTGCTCTTTGAAACGCAATAAAAAATGAAAACACTTTCCTAACGCCACAAAGGTACTCCGCCCCTCTCTGAAAAAATACAAAAGAAAAGTTATATTTTGGTTAAAGAAAATGGCCTTCAACCCCTCGATATTAACATATGAATTCCAGACTTTTATCCGATCGGACCGCGCCAGTGCTCTCCTGTCGGGGGGAGTGTTCGCCAGCCCCTTTAACGATATTTCGCCCCAGGAACTCGCCACCCAGATAAAAGGCTACCGCAAAGCCCTCGAAAAACTCCCGCGTTTGGCCGCCCGGCAGGGCATCGTCTATCCTCCCGGAGTGTCCTTGGAGCAATCCTCGAGCGAAGCCACCGCGCGGTACAAAGCCTCCCTGCTTCCCGAAGGCCGTCGCTGCGCCGACCTCACCGGAGGTTTCGGCATCGACACCCTGGCACTCAGTGAACGCTTCGCTCAAGTGGACTATTACGAAACGCAGGCGGAACTTGCCCGGATCGCCGCACACAATTTTTCCGTCCTCGGAGCCGACAACATCGCGGTCCATTCCGAAGACGGCCTTGCGGCCCTGGAGACCACCCAAGAGGAGTACGACCTCATATACGCCGACCCGGCCCGTCGAGACACCCACGCCCACCGGGTATTTTCGGTCGCGGACTGCACACCGGACATCGCCTCCGCCAAAAACCTCCTGCTCTCGCGCAGCCGCCGCCTGCTGATCAAACTATCGCCCATGCTGGACATTGCGGCCACGCTACGGATCTTCCCCCAGACATCGCAAGTGCACGTGGTGGCCGTGCGCAACGAAGTAAAAGAACTCTTGCTGGTAATCGAGCGCGGGTTTTGCGGCCAAGCCGTATGCTATGCCGCTGACCTCTACCCCGGGAGGGAAGACCGTATCTTTTCCGGAAAACTCTCCGCCGCCTCCCCCGCTCCACCGGTTTCCGCACCCGAAGCATACCTCTACGACCCCTCGGCGGCTCTGCGCAAAGCGGGATTGGCCGATGCATACGGTCTGTCCGCAGGTCTGTCAAAACTCCATCCCTCCACCGGCCTTTACACCTCCCCGCAGCACATCGAAGGGTTCCAAGGGCGGGTTTTTCGTGCGCTGGGGACTGTAAACCGAAAGAACATCGAGGAATATTTTCCCCAGCGGCGCGCCTCGGTCGTAACGCGCAATTACCCGGCCGCCTCCGCAAGCCTGGCCAAGGATTTCCGCCTCAAGGACAGCGAGCGGATGTTCCTGATCGCCTTTCGCGACGACAGAAACCGTCCTCACCTTGTGGCCGCAGAAAGAGTGGATCTCCCCTCCGGAGAATAAACTGACCGAGCCCCAGCCTCCTGTTGCCCAAAAATTTTTGCAGAAAATTTTCCACCCCCACCAAAAAAAGTCTCTAAAAAAATCGAAGCAAATCCTTTTTCAAAAGAAAATTTCTTCGCCGCACCCTACCCCTTCAGAAAGAAACAAGCCCCTTCGGAAAAAGAAAATTTTTCCTGTCACTTTCAAAAATCCGGTGTTTTTTTTCCAATAAAAAACGCTTCGCCGGCCACTTTTATACTTTTTATTTGAAAAAATTCCGGAGCATTCCCAAAAATCATTTATCGGGCAGATCTGTTGCGATGAGCACCGAACGGGCTTTCAAGGTGTACTTGCGCTGATCCAGCAGGCGGGTAAAACGAAAATCTTCCTTCACCGGAAGGATGGTATCGGCCACCAGGCGCCAGCTACCCCGCACGGGAGGCGGCAACTCGAAGTCGATGTCTCCCCAATACATGTTGAAGGCGAGGTAAAGATGCTCGCCTTTTTCGGGATGGAACATTTCCATGGCCAGCGTGTGCGAGATGGGACGCCAATCGGCGTTGTTCAACTGCGGCCCGTGCCAAAGGAGAAAGGGTTTGTGCTCGTCGAACCCGACCTGAATCAAGCGGTTGAGTTCGTAGAGCGACAACCCCTGCACGTATCCGATGAGCCGACGTACGAAGTCTAAGGTATCGGCATGGCGGAGGGGATCGTCCCAGTCGAACCACGAGAGAGGATTGTCCTGGCAATACGCATTGTTGTTACCCTGCTGGGTGCGGCGAACCTCATCCCCCATGCCGATCATGGGCGTGCCGTGCGTAAAGAGAAGCAGGGCAAAAAAGTTCCGCACCTGACGCTCGCGAAGCGCTTCCACCGCCGGGTCGTCGCTGGGTCCTTCGACTCCGTAATTGGCGCTGAAGTTTTCGTTCAGTCCGTCGCGGTTGTCTTCGCCGTTGGCCAGATTGTGCTTGATGCGGTACGTGACCAGATCGTTCAGGGTAAAACCGTCGTGGCAACTCACGAAATGGATGCTCTGGTTGATGTCGTGCGTGGCATCGACGTAAATATCGGGCGAACCGATGATCCGCGCTGCCAAGCGGGGGACCATTCCTTCGTCGCCGCGCACAAAACGGCGAATATCGTCGCGATACGCCCCGTTCCACTCCGCCCAGCGGCTGTCCCGTCCCCGGCCGGCGAAAAATCCCAGCTGATACAGGCCGGCCGCATCCCACGCTTCGGCGATGAGTTTGGTATCGGAGAGCACCGGATCCACTTCGATCGAACCGAGTGCGGGCGAATCGACCAGCACATTTCCCTCGGGGCCCCGGGTGAGGATGGCTGCCAGGTCGAAACGGAAACCGTCCACATGCATGCTGTCCACCCAATAACGGAGCGATTCGCGCAACACCCGGCGCAGGATCGGATCGTTGGTATTGACCGTATTGCCGCAACCGGTATAGTCGGCAAAAGCACTCCGGTCGGCCGTCATGATGTAGTACACCGAAGCGGCCTGCCCTTTGAAATTGAGCCAGGGGCCTACCTTGCCCGATTCGGCGGTATGGTTGTAGACCACGTCCAGGATCACCTCTATTCCGGCGCGGTGGAAAGCCTTGACCATGTCCCGAAATTCACGCACCGTCTGCAGCGGGTCGTCCGTCGTCCCGTAATCCCAGTGCGGAGCGAAGAAATTGATGGGGGAATAGCCCCAGTAGTTTTCCAAGCCGGAAGGAGCATCCTGCGGATCGAAGGCAAAGACCGGCATCAGTTCCACGGCCGTTACCCCGAGGGATTGCAGATAAGGGATCTTCTGTACCGCCGCCGAAAATGTCCCCGGGCGCACGCCCGAGATCCCGGCATTGGGATGAGCCGTAAAGCCCTTGACATGCATCTCGTAGATCACCGAGTGCGAAAGGGGGATCCGGGGATGGCGGTCGCCCTCCCAGTCGTATCCTCCGCTGCCCACTACCACACTTTTGATGGCGGTAGCGAGATTGTCCCGGCCGTAGCACGAGGCCTGTGCGCGGCTGTAATTTTTCCCGTAAAGTCCCCGGGCAAAGGGGTCGGTGAGCAATTTCGAACCGTCGAAATACAAACCTTCGCCGGGCAGGTAGTCGCCGTACACCCGATAGCCGTAGTACAAGCCCTCGCCTGCCCCATGCACCAGCACGTGCCAATAGTGGTACGAGCGGTTTTTTTTCGGGTCGAGGCGGATGATCTGACAGGGAGCCGCATCGTCGGGATGGGCAAACAAGAGGAGTTCGACCGAAAAAGCTTTGCGGGTATAGAGGGAAAAATTGACCCCTTCGTCGGTAACGGTAGCCCCGAGCGGAGCGGCCTGCCCTTCCGATATGCGGTAGGGACCTTCCTGACTGGGGGATGTGAGCATCTTTGTCATGGTCGTACGCTTATCATTCGGCAGGATCGAGCGGGAATACCTGTTCGGCCGCATGGTACGACGAGCGCACCAAAGGTCCGCTCTGCACATAGCGGAAACCCATCGCGAGCGCATCCCGGCGGTAACGGGCAAAGAGATCGGGATGAACGTATTGCTGCACGGGCAGGTGTTTGCGGGTGGGCTGGAGGTACTGGCCGATGGTAACGATGTCCACGCCGGCCTCGCGCAAGTCGGAAAGCGTCTGGAGCACCTCCTGCTCCGTCTCGCCCAGGCCGAGCATCAACCCGGACTTGGTACGGGGAGCCCCCAGTTCCTTCATCGTGCGCAAAACCTCCAGGCTGCGCTCGTAACGCGCCTGAACGCGCACCTGGGGCGTAAGCCGGCGCACGGTTTCGATGTTGTGGGAAAGCACCTCCGCAGAGGCTTTCACCACGGTGCGGAGATCGTCCCGGCAGCCTTTGAAATCGGGCACGAGGGCTTCGATAGTCGTCCCGGGCGAGGTGGCATGCACGGCGCGAATGGTTTCCGCCCACAGCGAGGCTCCTCCGTCCGGCAGGTCGTCGCGGTCCACCGAGGTGATCACCGCATGACGCAGGTTCATCTCCCGTACGGCGCGGGCTACGCGCATCGGTTCGTCGGGATCGGGCGGAAGGGGCCGCCCGGTAGTTACGGCGCAAAAACGGCACGAACGGGTACAGATGTCGCCCAGGATCATGAGCGTGGCAGTCCCTGCCCGCCAGCATTCTCCCAGGTTGGGACACGAACCGCTTTGGCAGATGGTATGCAGATGGCCGCGGCCCAGCGCTCCGCTGACCCCGGAATATCCCTGGCCGGCACCCAGACGGACCTTGAGCCAGTCGGGTTTGCGCAGATGCGGCGTTTTTTCTCGGTCTTTCTCCATGTTTTTCTATTCCAATCCTTTGAGCAACAGGCGACGCCCGCGCATCAACATCACTTTCACGTTCGAGGGCGAGATGCCCAGCCGCTGCGAAATCTCGGCCACTGTCATGTCCTGCCCGTAACGCAGCTGCAATACCTGCCGGTACGAGGGACGGAGGTATTCCATGGCCGAGGCCACGTTTTCCATCGTCTGGCTGTGGATCAGTTCGGACTCCGGCGTATCGTACGCCACAGCGTCGGGGGCATAGTCTGTCTCGCCGTCCGAGGATTCGCCGAGCACCTTGCGCGAAAAAAGGGCGAACAGCGGGGCATTGCGGCGGATGAAATCGACGTAATTGTTGCGGGCGATGTGCAGCACCCAGGTTTTGAACCGGTACGAAGGGTCGTAGGTGTCCAGTTTTTCAAAAGCCTTGGAGAACGTTTCGATGCACAGGTCCTCGGTATCCTCCGGACAGAGTTTGTAGGCGGACAAAAATGCGTACACATCCGGCCAATACGCACTCAAAAGCGCATTGAAGGCCGGTTGCGAACCGCCCAGAGCTTCCTCTACCCGTTTGCGTACCTTCTCTACTTCCATCCTTTGGGCAAAAGTGCTTGCGCTACCACCACCCGGCACAAACGCCAGGGCAAAAGAAGCACGTCGATCCCTATCCCGATCGCCATCCAGCGCGGATAAGCCAGCCTGCGGGCTTCGACCCAACCGGCCGCCGAGGATACACCCCACACCAGCACTATCCCCGCCCAATACGGCCAGTAAGTGTCCATCGTCCCCCCGCACCAGAGCGCCGAAACGAGGAAAAACGCTTTGAGCAGATACGGCAGCAGGGCTTTCACCTGGGCCGAAGGGCGATAATGGCGAAAAGCGGCCCAACGGGCGATGTCCTGCTCGCGCCGGGCCGAGGCTGAAAACCGGGTATCGTCCCGCACGAGGGCGTCCGCCGTGCAAACGATCGCGGTATTGTCCCGATGGGCTGCGTCCTGAAGCAGGAAATCCGCTTCCCCGGCCGGGACGCGTATGTCTTTCATGTAGCCGTTGCGCGCCAGGAAGGTCGATTTGCGCAGGGCAAAGTTGGACGAGCGGGCCCGGAAAGGACTCCCCACCCCCGCCCAAGCGACGTCGCAGGCCGAACGGCGAAAATCGAGCGCCGCCCACAGACCGCCTTCGCGCATGCCGGTGCATCCGATGAGGAACTCGACCGGCGGACGGTTCATCCGCTCGGCAAGGGCATCCAGCCAATGTTCACCGGCCGGGACGGCGGTGTTGTCCAGCAGGACGATCCGTTCGTATTGCGCCGCCTTGACCCCCATGGTGATCGCAAATTTCCGTCCGGGCCAGGGATACGTCGTATCCTGAGGCACGGTTACGATGCGAAGTACCGTGGGATAATTGCGCTGGACGGATTTGAGGAACACGTCGGTATTGTCGAACGAGCGGTCGTTCACCACCACGATCTCGAACTTGGGGTATTTCTGCGCCAGGAGCGAAGGGACGAGCACCCGCAGGGACTCCAAACCGTTGCGGCTGACCACCACCACCGAGATACCCTCCCGCTCTGCGGACGGGGAAGAGGCTGGACGCTTCCCGGAGGAAGGATGCTCGCGCGAGGCCAGCAGGACGAACACGTAGTACGCCACCAGACACAGCCCCGAGAGGGCGAACACCCAGAAAAGGATCGGATTTGTCATCATCGTTTCTTCGGTTTCAAGGGCGCAAGGCGGCCAGCGAGGCGTTATCGACAATATTGACCTCCGGACGTATCTCCACGCCGAATTTCTCTCCGACATCGGCACATATGTCGTGGCACAGGGACAGGATTTCACTCCCTGTGGCCTTTCCGTAGTTCACCAGCACGAGTGCCTGGGCAGTGTGTACCCCGGCGTCGCCCCGGCGGTAACCTTTCCAACCGGCCCGTTCGATGAGCCAAGCGGCGGGGATCTTCTTGTAATGCTGCGGCGAAGGAGCCTCCGGATCGAAAGAAGGCAAGTCGGGATACCGGGCCGACAGACGCTCGAAAGTAGCGCGATCGACCACCGGATTTTTGAAGAAACTGCCGCTGTTGCCGATCCGGGCCGGGTCGGGTAATTTGGCACGGCGGATCTCCTCGACCGTCCGGGCTACGTCGGCAAGCCCCGGCGAGGCGATGCCCTGCTGGGCGAGCGCACGACGGATGGGGCCGTAATCCAGCTTGAGGGAGTAGCGATCCGCATCGCACAAACGGAAAACCACCGAGAGGATGATGTAGCGCCCGCGAAACTCGTGCTTGAAGGCCGACTCCCGATAACCGAACCGGCATTCCTCCGCCGGGAGGACGACCTGCTCTCCGGTGCGGACATCGAGCGCTTCGACCCATTCGATGGTATCGCGGGCTTCCGCTCCGTATGCCCCGATATTCTGAACCGGAGCTGCCCCGACGCGACCGGGAATAAATGCCAGGTTCTCCACCCCGCCCAGGCGATGCTCCACCGCCCAGCGGACAAAATCGTGCCATACTTCCCCTCCGGCGGCCCGCACGAGCGTGGAGTCTCCCTGGCGGTCGAGGACTTCGATACCCCGGGAATCCATGTGCAGCACCAGCGCATCGAGGTCCTCGAGCAGCAGGAGGTTGCTCCCGCCCGAAAGAGGCATCAGCGGGCAGGCGTGCTCCCGGGCCCAACGGACGGCCCAGGCGACCTGGTCCGCGCTGGCGGCCCGCGCGAAGTACCGCGCCTGCACCTCCATACCGAAAGTATTGTACGGCTTCAGTGATATGTTTTCCTGTATCTGCATGCTTTTCCTGTTTGTTTCGTATGTTTCCCGCGTTTTCCTTCGCGTGTTTCTCGCCGGGATCGTTCCGTGTGCTTTGCGCGTTTGCCTTGCGTTTGCCCCGCGCCTTTTTCCGTATCTTTCCCCTTCCCCTTCGGATCAGCAATCGGGCAGGCTGACGGGGATTTCCGCTGCCAGGCCTCCTCGGGCTGTTTCCTTGTATTTGAAGTCCATGTCCTTGGCGGTTTCCCACATGGTTTTTATCACCTTGTCCAAGGAGACCACCGCCACATCGGGGTCGTTGTTGATGGCCCAGTTGGCCGCCGTGATGGCCTTGATTGCCCCCATGGAATTGCGCTCGATGCAGGGCACCTGCACCAGCCCGCCGACCGGGTCGCACGTGAGGCCCAAGTGGTGTTCCATCGTGATCTCGGCCGCGGTGAGGCATTGCGAAGGCTTTCCGCCCGAGACGTGGCACAAGGCGGCGGCGGCCATGGCGCTCGAAACGCCGATCTCGGCCTGACACCCCCCTTGGGCGGCGGAAATGGTGGCTTCCTTTTTGAAAATGCTGCCGATCTCCCCGGCCACCAGCAGGAATTCCACGATCTCGTCCTCGCCCGCTTTGGGATTGACAAAGGTCAGGTAATAGAGCAGCACGGCCGGGATGACGCCCGAAGAACCGTTGGTGGGGGCGGTCACGATACGTCCGAGCGAGGCATTGACTTCATTGACCGCAATGGCAAAGGTGCTCACCCAGGTAAAGATGCTCTGTGCATCGGCACGTACCCGGCGCAACTGAACGGCCCAATCCCGGTATCCGTCGTAGATCAGGTAAGGTTTGATCCGGTCGTAGACATAGGCTGCGCGGCGTTTTACGTGCAAGCCTCCGGGCAATTCGCCCAAGGTATGGCAGCCGGTATAGACGCTGCGCAACATCACGTCCCAGATGGCGAGCAGCTTGCGACGGATCTGGGCTTCGCTGCAAAGGGTCTTCTCGTTCTCCAGCACGATGTCGGCGATGGAACATTTCTGTTCGACGGTATAGGCCAGCAGTTGCTCCGCCCGCTGGATGGGATAGGGAAATTTCTTGCCGCCTTCCCCGCGGGAGGGACGCTCGCCTTCGCGCACGATAAAGCCTCCCCCGATGGAGTAGTACACCCGCTCGGCCAGCAAAGCCCCTTGCTCGTCGAAGGCCGAGAAACGCATCCCGTTGGAATGGAACGGGAGAAATTCGCTTAAAAAACGGATGTCGGTCGAAGGGTGGAACTCGATCTCCCTCCCCCCGGAGAGGACGATGCGGTTGTGCAAGGCAATGGCGGCTACCGCAGGACGTATGTCCTCTACCGGAACCGTCTGGGGATCGGCGCCGGTAAGCCCCATCATGACCGCCGTATCGGTATAGTGTCCCTTTCCGGTAAGGGAAAGCGACCCGTAGAGATCAACTGCGATGCGCTGGGTGCGATCGAACACGCGTTTTTTCCGCAACGCCTCCACAAACCGCAGCGCAGCCCGCCACGGTCCCAGGGTATGCGAGCTGGAAGGCCCTACGCCTATCTTGAGAATATCGAATACGCTGATCTGTTCCATCGTTCGTCGCTGTTTTTTCGTGATACCTGTCGCTGTCTTTTTTCGAGAATCGCGGTCTCGCAACGACCGGAGTGTTTCCCGTAAGGGGACGTCCCGCGCTTATCCCTGGTCCGGCTGTTTTTCCTGCGAGGGTTCTCCTTGAGCGAGAATCGTCCACAAGGGCTCGTCGTCCGGGTAAGGAGCCTCGACCTCCCATTGCTCGCCGCGCACCGGATGCCGCAACGCCACCCGGCGGGCATGCAGACAGATGCCTCCACCGGGATTGGAACGCGGAGCACCGTACTTCAGGTCGCCCTTGATGGGCAGCCCCATGTGCGATGCCTGACAGCGGATCTGGTGATGCCTTCCGGTTTCGATGGTCAACTCCAGCAGCAGGTAACGTTCGCCCCGGGACAGCACCCGGTAATGGGTAACGGCTTCCCGAGCTCCGCTGCGGGGGGTATCGAATGCCCGCGAGAGATTGCGCACGCCGTCGTGCACCAGATAATGCCGCCAAGTACCCTGCGAAGGAATATCCCGGCGCAGGACGATGGCGTGGTAGGTCTTCTGCACGCTTCCCTGCCGGAACATTTCCGAGAGGCGGGAAAGCGCCTTGGAGGTTTTGGCCAACAGCACCACTCCGCTGGTGGGACGGTCGATGCGGTGCGGGAGGCCGCAAAACACGTTGCCGGGCTTGTTGTATTTCCGGCGGATGTATTCCCGCGCGAGTTCCACCAAGGGTACGTCGCCCGTGCGGTCGCCCTGCACCAGGTCGCCGCAGCGTTTGTTTACGGCCAGCAGGTGATTGTCCTCGTAGAGGATCTGCAGGTTGTCCTTGTCGGTACGCATAGCGGGTTAAAGTTCGGAAAAATATTTCTTTCCCAGAACGAAATGGCTGAAAACTATGCTCGCCGTGTGGTAATACCGGCGGGTCTTGAACGGGGTCTGGCGACGTTTGCGCCACATGCGCAAAAACCCGCCGTAAAACGAGAAATGCGCCCGCACCAAGGCCCAAGTATGGCGGGGACGCTTTTCGGTGAGAAATCGTACGCCCTGTACTCCGTCGAGTAACAAGCGGCACAGCACCACATACGGGATGCGGTAGGCCGGAAGGTTTTTCACCAGGGTAAAGAGGCTGTTGCGGAAATTGAGAAAGGTCTTGCGCGCGTCGTATTTCTGAAGGGTCGCCCCGCCTACATGGTACACGATGGACGAAGCGAGGTAACGGATCCTTCCGCCGGTATTGAGGATGCGCCAGCAGAGGTCGATCTCTTCCAAATGCGCAAAAAAGTCGTCGTCGAATCCCCCGAGCGCGCGGAAGGCATCCCGCCGGACAAACAGGCAAGCGCCCGTAGCCCAAAAGATATCGGTGTCGCAGTCGTACTGCCCGCGGTCCTCTTCCACTACGGTAAAGATACGCCCCCGACAATAGGGATAGCCCAGTTTGTCGATAAAACCGCCCGCCGCACCGGCATATTCGAACATCCGCTTGTCCTTGTAATCCCGCAGACGGGGTTGTGCGGCGGTAATGCCCGGATCGTTCTCAAAGGCGCGGATAGCCGGGTCGAGCCACCCGGGGGTAACTTCTATGTCCGAATTGACCAGCACGAAGAGGTCTTCCTCAAGGCCTTCGAGGGCAACGTTGTATCCTTTGGCAAAGCCGTAGTTGCGGTCGTTGCGGATGATCCCCACTTGGGGATAGTGCTCTGCGAGCCAGACCAGTGAATCGTCCGTGGAGGCATTGTCCGCCACGTAGATCCGCGACTGGGGATGGTTGTTCTCCACCAGCGAGGGCAGGAACTTCTCCAGAAGCGCCCGACCGTTCCAGTTGAGCACCACCACCGCTACGCGCAAGGGTTTATTTTCCTTCTCCATCGTTCTTTCTCGGCAGATCTCCCTGCGGATGTGTTTCTTCTGCCTCCCCACGGGGGCAATACTTCCAACGGCGATGCGACCAGAGCCAATCCTCGGGCTTTTCCCGGATCTGGGCTTCGAGCCGGACGAAGAACCGGTCGATGATGTCGTACGGAGCAACCTGCTCGCCCGGAGTGTAGATGCGCGTAGCCCGCACCGAATAATGTCCCCGGGAGGTGCGCCGCATATCGAGGAAGATCACGTCGTATTTCAAGGCTACGGCCAGCGAATGCACCCCGATGTGCACCGGGGTCTCCACACCGAAGAACTTCGTCCAATGTTTTATCAACGGTCGGGCCGGACTTTGGTCGGCCACGAAAGCCACCATCGTTCCCCCGTCGTTTTTCAAACGGGCAAGCCCCAACAACGCGTGTTTGGCCTGCATGGCTTCCATTCCGAAGCGCTCGCGGGCATGAAGGGCACAGTCGTTGACAAAGGCATTTTCGATGCGCTGATACAGGGCGATGGTCCGCATCCGGGGATAGAGCAACTTGGTAAACATCAGCCACTCCCAGTTGGCATAATGTCCAAAGACCATGATATGGTTTCGGCCCGAGGCGAGCATCTGTTCAAACTCCTGGGGATTTTCATACCGCAGACGTTCCTTGGCCTTCTGGGGAGAAAGCGTAAACATCTTCAAGGCTTCGAGCATCGTATCGGAAAACCCTCGGTAAAACCGCCTGGCCACCCGCCGACGCCATGCCGGCGACTGCTCCGGGAAACAAAGCCGGAGATTGTCCAGCACGGTCTTCCGCCGGTAACGCACCCCATAGCACAGCACCCACGACGCCACATCCGACAGCGCGTAGATAAACCAGAACGGCATCCGCGAAATTCCTTTGAGCAGGTAATACCCTATCTTGGACAGCATGAGACCCTATTTGCAGGTGAGGGACAAATTTAGTAAAATTACCCGAGCGGAGGAAAAAAACGACGTGCTTCCTCTTCCTTCCGATCGTTTAATTGGAATATTTTCTTCGTCCTGCTCTCAACTTTACATATCTTTCCATAAGACAGGAGGCACCTCGGCAAACCCTCCGAGGAAAAACTTCGTTTTCCCTCGCGGCTTTGCTCTCGGCTTTCACTATCTTTGTCCCCAAATTTCACCTCCGAAGGATAACCCCTATAAAAAATACGCCATGGCGCTCGGCCCCCGCACAAAAAAACTGCTCTCCATTTCGGTCAAGTTCATCCTGCTGCCGGCAATTGCGCTATTGCTGCTCTATTTTGCCTTCTCGGGGCTTGACTTGCAGAGCATTTGGCAGGCGATCAAAGGGGCTGACTATTTTTACGTCGGGTTGTCTTTCCTGACGGGATACGTCGCCTTCGTACTCATCGGCCTGCGGTGGCTCATCCCGCTGGAAGCGTTGGGATACCGCCACGTATCGAAAATCAATTCGATCAACGCCGTGACCATCACCTACATCACCAACCTGGTCATTCCCCGCGCCGGAGAGATCGCCCGCTGCACGGCTCTCAACCAGGCCGAAGGACTCCCGGTGAGCAAACTCCTGGGTACGGTGATCATGGAGCGTGCCCTCGACGTCGTCATGCTCGGGTTGAGCATCCTGCTGACCATCCTGCTGCAATACGGTCCCATCGAGCGTTTCTTCTACGAACTGCTCACCCTGCGCAGCGGGGCGGCCTCGGCCGCCCCGCCTGCCGTGGACTACAAATACATCCTGCTGGCCATCCTCGCGGTCCTGGTCCTGATCCTCTACCTGCTGCGACGCAAACTCCGCCATACGGCCGCTTACCAAAAGATCGCCGAGTTTCTCTCGGGGATCTTCGCCGGCATCAAAAGCATCACCCGCCTGCCCCACAAGTGGATGTTCATCGTGTACACCGTGCTGATCTGGCTGATGTACTACCTGATGATCTTCTTTATGAGTTACGCCTTCCGGGAGACCACCGCCCTCTCGGCCGCCAACATCCTCTACCTGATGACTGTCGGAGGGCTGGCACAACTGGTGCCCGTACAAGGCGGCATCGGGGCTTACCACTCGGCCATGAAGATCGGTATCCCCATCCTGGGCATCGCCGCCATCACCCCCAACCTCGCCATGGCGTTCGCCACCTTGAACCACGCTACGCAGACACTCATGCAGATTTTCACCGGAGCCATCGCCCTGGCCATGATCTCTCGCGCCAAGGTACGCCGGATGTCGCATTCCGAACGCTCCGCAGCAGAAAAGGATTGATATTTCCTCTCCGTCCAACGCCCACTTTTTTCCCCTGTCTCGGAAAGAACTGTTCCCTTTTTCCCACCCCCTTCCGGCAAAACAGCCCGGGCATTTGGCTCCTCTCCACCTCGATACGCTGATCCTCGACCGAACGGCCGAGAAAAGAGCGCAAACACCCCCCGAGGGAAAACAAAAATCCCGCTTCCTTCGCAGGGAAGCGGGATTTTTTCGAATATTCAACTCTTCCGGAAAGCGGGTATTTCCTCCCCCTGCCCCGGAAGCGGGATTACTTGCGGTAGAATGCGATCTCGTCGGAAGAGAAGCTCCCGATGAAGTTGGCATGCTTCTCGACTTCGGCTTCGGCCCAACGGGTAAACACATTGGCCGATCCGCCGAACAGTTCGGCATTCCACGAAGCATCGCGTACCAACAGGTGTGCCATGATGATGTAGGCCGACATTTCCACCAGACGACGGGCGAAGAAGTCGATCTGCTCGCTGTCCTTGGCTTCCGTTACCTTATTGACGGTCCGCTCATACACATCGGTCATGGCTTTGATGCGGTTCATCAGCCCTTCAAATTCGGGGGCTACCTGCGTGGTCTGCTCAAAATCGCGCATACGAGCCAGATAAGCGCGCGTGGTAACGTAGCGGATGGCGGCTACCACCTGCAACTGGGTGGTACCCTCGTAGATCGAGGTGATGCGCGCATCGCGGTACAGACGCTCGCACGTGTAGTCCTTCATGAAACCCGAACCACCGTGCACCTGGATACAGTCGTAAGCATTCTGGTTGGCAAATTCGCTGCCTATTCCTTTGGAAAGCGGCGTGAAGGAATCCGCATAGCGGGAATACTGCTTCTGCTCGGCCTTTTCCTCGGGGGTGAGCTTGCGTTCGCGGGCAATGTCATCCAGCGATTTGTACACGTCCACATAGCGCGAGGTCTCGTACAGCAGGGCGCGCGAAGCGTCGAGTTTGGCCTTCATCGTGGAAAGCATGTCGTACACGGCCGGGAATTCGATGATAGCCTTGCCGAACTGCTTGCGATCCTTGGCATAAGCCAGAGCCTCGTTGTAGGCTGCCTGCGAGATACCTACGGACTGAGCCGCTATCCCCAGACGGGCACCGTTCATCAGCGCCATCACGTACTTGATCAGCCCCAGACGACGTTCGCCGCAAAGCTCGGCTTTGGCGTTCTTGTACACCAGCTCGCAGGTGGGCGATCCCTTGATCCCCATCTTGTTTTCGATACGGCGTACGGTAACCCCGCCCTGGTTGCGGTCGTAGATGAACATCGAAAGACCGCGGCCGTCCTTGGTGCCTTCCTCGCTGCGGGCCAGCACCAGGTGGATGTTGGAGTCGCCGTTGGTGATAAAGCGCTTTACACCGTTGAGCAGCCAGCAACCGTCCTTCTCGCTGTACGTGGCGCGCAGCATGACGGACTGCAGGTCGCTACCGGCATCCGGCTCGGTCAGGTCCATCGACATCGTTTCTCCGGCGCAGATGCGCGGCAGGAAACGCGAACGCTGGTCTTCGTTGCCGAATTCGTAGAGCGTCTCGGCGCAATCCTGCAACGCCCACAGGTTTTCGAAGCTGGCATCGGCACGCGAAACCACATCGGCAGCCATCAGGTAGGGAGTATTGGGGAAATTCAATCCGCCGTAACGACGGGGCATCGAAAGACCCATCAACCCGGCGTCGATAGTGGCCTTGAGGTTTTCCTGCGTGCCCGAAGCGTACTCCACGTGTCCGTCCACTACCTTCGGGCCTTCGTGATCGACCCCTTCGGCGTTGGGTGCTACGACCTCGGCGCAGATCTCGCCGACGATCTCCAGCACTTTGTCGTAGCTGTCGATGGCGTCTTCATGATCCACCGGGGCATAATCGTAAGCATCCTTGTCGGCGAATCCGCGTTCTTTGAGCTCGACCACCCGCTTCATCAGAGGGTGCGAGAGCTGGAATTTCAGTTCCGGGGTATCGGTATAAAAATTTGCCATTTTCTTACTTCGAATTTTGTTTGTAATACTTGATCAGTTTGGGGATCACCTCTTCGACCGAACCGACGATCACATAGTCGGCGATGGAGTTGATGGGCGCAGCAGGATCGCTGTTGATGGAGATGACCATCGAACTCTCCTGCATGCCGGCAATGTGCTGGATCTGTCCCGAGATACCACACGCGATGTACAGTTTGGGACGTACCGTAACACCCGTCTGACCGATCTGACGGTCGTGTTCGCAAAAACCGGCATCCACCGCAGCGCGCGAAGCACCTACTTCGGCTTTCAGCACGTCGGCCAATTCGAAGAGCATCTTGAAGTTTTCCTTGGAACCCATTCCGTAACCACCGGCCACGATGATGGGCGATCCTTTGATGTTGACCTTCGATTTTTCCACGTGGCGTTCGATCACCTCGACCACGAAGTCCGTATCGGGGATGTATTTCTTGACGTCGTGGCGTTTGATCTCGCCCTGGTAACTCTCGGAGAGCACCTGTTTCTTCATCACGCCTTCGCGCACGGTAGCCATCTGCGGACGGTTTTCCGGGTTGACGATCGTAGCGACGATGTTGCCGCCGAAGGCCGGACGGATCTGGTAAAGAAGGTCTTTGTACGACTTGCCGACCTTCTTGTCCTCGTGGTCGCCGATCTCCAGTGCGGTGCAATCGGCCGTCAGACCGCTCTTGAGGGCCGAAGATACGCGCGGACCAAGGTCACGGCCTATCACGGTGGCACCCATTAGGCAGATCTGGGGTTTTTCCTCCTTGAACAGGTTGACCAGAGCCGAGGTGTGGGGCAGCGAAGTGTAAGGAGCCAATCCCTTGCCGTCGAACACGTGCAGGACGTCCACTCCGTACTTCATGACCTGTTTTTCGATGCCGTCGAGGTGTTCCCCGATGACGATGGCCTCCAGTTTGCAACCCAGACGGTCGGCCAGTGAACGGCCTTTGGTGAGCAGTTCGAGACTTACCTCGCGCACCGTGCCGCCTTCTATCTCACAATATACAAATAAGTTATTCATGTCTTTCTCGTTGTTTTTGCAGGGTTAACCGATCGTGTGATTGGCCAGAAGTTCCTTGACCAGAGCTTCCACCTCGGCGTCGGAGGCCGTGATGGTCTTGCTTTCCTTCGCCTGGAAAACGATGTTTTCCACCGTCTTTACCTTGGTGGGCGAACCGGCCAAGCCGCACTGTTGCAGGTCGCCTTCGACATCGGCTACGCTCCATTCCGTCAGGTTGAGGTAGTCGCGCTTGTCGTACAGGTCGGTGTAATCCAACGTGCCCTGCTGTTTCTCGGTAACCGTCTTGGCGTGTTTGTATTTCTGAACGAGTCTGGCATTGCGCGGGCGGCAGGGTGCAGCCGATCCGTTGACCGTTACCACCAGCGGCAGCGGGGCAACCACGACCTCCACTCCCCCGTCGATACGGCGCTTGATGGTAGCCCGGCCGTCTTCCACTTTCAGGATTTCCTCGGCATACGTTACCTGCGGGATGCCCAGTTTCTCGGCCACCTGAGGGCCTACCTGAGCCGTATCCCCGTCGATGGCCTGACGGCCGCCTACGATCAGGTCGAAATCCTTGATCTTGCGGATAGCGGTGGCCAATGCGTAGGAGGTGGCCAGCGTATCGGCACCGGCAAAAGCGCGGTCGGTCAGCAGATACCCTCCGTCCGCACCGCGGAAGAGTCCTTCGCGGATGATGTCGGCGGCACGGGCCGGACCCATGGTCAGCAGGGTAACCGTCGATCCGGGGTGCGCGTCCTTGATGCGGAGCGCCTGTTCGAGCGCATTGAGGTCTTCGGGGTTGAAAATAGCCGGCAGGGCGGCACGGTTGATGGTGCCGTCGGCCTTCATGGCATCCTTGCCCACATTCCGGGTATCCGGGACCTGCTTGGCCAGTACTACGATTTTCAAACTCATTGTTTATTCAGCAAAATTGGTTATTACTCGTTTTTTTCCGGTCTGTACACCGGCGCGGCAAATTTACTGAAAGTATTAATATTGCGAAAATTTATCTTGGGAAAATTCCCCCGACGGTGTGCCCGGCACACTTCTGCGCCCCGGACTTTCCGCAGGCTACCTGCCTGACTGTCCGACAAAAAGTACTTCCCGCCGTCTCCCCTTTGCGAAATACAGCGCAGACCTCCCCAAGCGAGCAGGGGCGCGGCCTGCGGCCGCG
>JFBN01306806.1_pt1 | contig 17257 bp, 16 predicted proteins | sample 768741 | NCBI WGS metagenome assembly JFBN01 (sample SAMN01983846, study PRJNA193217) | chicken gut metagenome | biome: terrestrial biome; isolation source: ceca of Broiler chicken | host: Gallus gallus | place: United Kingdom: England | collected 2010-09-07
CTGACGGCAGGCCTGCTCCGCGACGCCGCCCCCATCACGGTGTCGTGCTACAACGAGGAGCTGGTTCGCCTGCATTGCGAACCGGTGTACCCGCACAGACGGCCGGGCGATTTTCCGTGCGAAAGTGATGTGTACCTGCTGGCCGCCGGCCACGAGGGCTGCTACCGCGGGGACATCGGTTTCCGTCCGGAGGATGTAAAGGCGGACGACGGCCTTTTCCTGTTCTGAAGCCGCTTGACGGGAAACTGAAATATAAATCGCATGATTTTTATGCCGGTATCTTCCGGCGCAGGACACAGGAGGTGATCCTTTGGAAGTCGTCGTGGAAGTGTGGGGGGATTTTGCCTGCTTCAGCCCCCCTTCCGGCAAGGTGGAACGTCTGACTTACCCGGTGCCCACACCCTCCGCCGTGCGGGGAATCCTGTCCAGCATTTACAGCAAGCCGAAAGAGTTTTACTGGCAGGTCAACCGCATCGAGGTACTCAATCCCATCCGGTACATCAGTTTCAAGCGAAACGAAGTCAAGTCCAAGGTGCGGGACAAGCCCATCTATACCGATGAGGACCGCACCCAGCGCCAGACCGTCGCCCTGCGGGATGTCCGCTATCGCTTTGCGGCCAGTATCTGCCCGCGGCCGGATTTTGCCGGGACCACGGCACAGCTGTACGCCCAGGCGCTGCGCCGCATCCGGGAGGGAAAAACCTTTGTGCAGCCCAGCCTGGGGCTGAAAGAATTCGTGGCCTATTTTCAGGAGGGGGACCGCGTGAACTGCCCCCGCCCCATCCCGGTGGACATGGACCTGGGGCTGATGGTCTACGATGTGTTCGACCTGCACGATGCCGCCGTGCGCAAAAAGGCGCAGCCCCGCCTTTCGCTGTACCACTGCGTCATGGAGCAGGGAGTCATCCGGGTGCCGCCCTACGACAGCCCGGAGGTACTGAAAGGAGAGGCCCCATGCTGAAAGCGCTCTACGACTACGCCGTCCGGGAGCAGCTGGTCCTGCCCCCCGGCTACGTCAGAAAAAGCATCCGCGCCTATGTCTCGCTTGCCGGGGACGGCGCCTTTCTCGGCATTTTTCCGGGCAGCGAGGAAAAGGTTCCCTGCCCGGACATCGGCAGCATGGCCAACAGCGGCGACAAGTGCAATGTGCTGGCAGTCCGGCGCAGCATCCTGTTTCCCCACGATGCCCAACCGGTCGGCAGCGGCAAGAAATCCGAGCGGGAGGCCAACGCCGCCAAGACCGCCTATTTCAGCCGGACAATGGCCGACGCTGCCCAGGCAGAACCTCGCCTGACCTTCTGCCTGCACGCCATGCAGGACCCCGGGACCGCGGCCGCCGTCCTTGCCGAGCTGGACCGGATGAAGGTGCGCGCCAGTGATGTGGTCAGCTTTATGATCGACGGGCAGAGCATCCTGGAACTGCCTGGCGTTGTGCGCTGGTGGGAACAGTTCCGGCGGCAGTTTGCCCCCGACCCGGACAACGGGCAGAAAGTTCCCTGCCTGATCACCGGGCGGCTCACCGTGCCGATGAAAACCGTCCCGCCTGTTTCCGGCCTGTCTGTCGTCGGCGGGCATGCCCGGGGCGATGCGCTGATCTGCTTTGATAAGGATGCTTTCTGCTCCTACGGCCTGAAACAGGCCGCCAACGCCCCGGTATCGGAGGAAGCCTTTGCCGGCGTCAAGGCCGCGCTGGACGATCTGCTGACAGACGCCCCCATCCTGGCCGGCATGAAGTTTGTGCACTGGTATGACAAGCCCATGGAAGCCGGGGAGGATTCCCTGAACCGCATCTTCGGGGCCATCCCCCTGGAGGAGGACGGCGGGAGCGCCGGGGAGGACGCCCCCGCCGTGAATCCCCACGAGGCGCGGCGCCAGGCGGATGCGCTGATCGGCAGCGTGAAAACCGGCCGTCCTGTCCATGAGCTGCCCAACCAATATTACATTCTGCTCCTTTCCGGGGTGAGCGGCCGCGTCATGATCCGCGACTACCAACAGGGGAACTACCACCGCCTGACCGAAAACCTGCGGCAATGGGAGAGCGACCTGGCCCTGACCAACAGCGCGGGCACCGGCCTGATGAAGCCTGCCAAACTTTCCGCCCGGCTGATCCGCCTGATCACCCGTCAGAACGCGGACCAGAAGGTGTTTGAGCGGTTGGGCAAGGAGCTGGCCGGCCTTGTACCCGCCATCATCCAGGCAATTTTGAATGACCGTCCGCTGCCCGACGCAGTCATCAGCCGGGCACTTGCCTATATCCGTTCCCAGATGTTCAGTTCCCCGGAGGAGGAACAGACACGCAAGGTGCCGGACCCCTGGGCCTGCCAGTGGCTCAAGGCCTGGCTCTGCCGCCGGGAACGCACCCTGTATCAGAAGGAGGAGCTTGCTGTGGAATACAACGCCAACCACCCCGAACCGGCCTACCACTGCGGCGCACTGGTCGCCGTATACGGCGCGATCCAGAACACCGCCATGCCGGAGGTAAACGCCAGCCTGATCGACCGCTATTACGCATCCGCCAGCCAGACGCCCGCCCTGGTACTGGGGCAGCTGGCGCGGATGTCCAACTACCACCTTGCCAAGCTGGAAGGACTCAAGATCTATTTTGCCAACCTGCGCGATGAGGTCGCCTGCGCCATCGGGGACAGCATCCCCACGGTGCTGCGCCCCGAACAGCAAGCCTATTTCGCGCTGGGCTATTACCAGATGTGCGCCAAACTGGAACAGGATCGCCGGGCACGGAAAGCCGCCGCGGCTGCCAAGGCGAATGCATGAGGAGGAATGTATCATGGCCATCCAAAACCGTTATGAATTTGTGTACTACGTTTCCTGCACCAATGCAAACCCCAACGGGGACCCCGACATGGGCAACACTCCCCGCATTGACCCGCAGACCATGCAGGGCTTTATCACCGATGTAGCCACCAAGCGCCGGATCCGCAACTATATCCAGACCGCCTACGCCGGCCAGCCCGGTATGAACATCATTGTCCAGCAATCCACCAACCTGAACCGGCACATCGCTCAAGCCAAGCGCGCCGCCGGTGTGGAGGACTGTGCCAAGCAGAAGGATGCGGTCTACGCCGGGCGCAAAAAGGCGTGTGAGCTCTTTTACGATGTGCGCACCTTCGGCGCCGTCATGTCCACCGGCCCCAACGCCGGGCAGGTCCGCGGCCCGGTCCAGATCACCTTCGGCAAAAGCCTGGACCCGGTGCTGCCCATGGACATTGCCATCACCCGCGTGGCGGTGGCCGACCCCATCAAAGAGGGCACCGTCGAAGATTATCTGAAGAAGGAGGCCGAGACCTCGGAGGACAAGCTGCGCACCATGGGCCGCAAGCAGCTGATCCCCTTCGGCCTGTATGAAGTGCGGGGCTTCATCAGCGCCAACCTGGCTGCCGAGACCGGCTTTGACGACGCCGACCTCCAGGCGCTGTTTGAGGCGATCCTGAATATGTACGAGCATGACCACTCGTCCAGCAAAGGGGAGATGTCGGTGGTGTCGCCGCTCATCCTCTTCAAGCACGTCGGCACCGATACCGACGCGGCGCAGCGCGTCCGCCAGGCCAAGCTGGGCTGTGCACCGGCCCACAAGCTGTTTGAGCTGGTCCATGTGCAGAAAAAGCCCGGGGTGCAGTTCCCCCGCCAGTACCGGGATTACGATGCCACCGTCGACGCCAGCCGCCTGCCCGCCGGTGTGGAACTCGGTTTTCTGAGTGACCCCTATGCACAGGTCAGCTGGGGCGCACTGCCCGCCGGAGAGGACTGGTTCCGCCTTGCGTGACGGGGAAGCGGCTGCGAAAGGCGGCCAAACTGTGTGAAGGCTATGGCATAAGGGTCCGGAACCCGGTGTTCGCGGTGCTTGTGGATGCCGCCCAGCCGGAGACTTTGGAAGCCGGCATTTTTCGTGTCATACCGCCGCGCCCCCAGCTGTTTTGCACAAGAAAAAGCCATTCTTTTGTGCAGATTTTCCGTTGCCCCCCACGCGGGGCGTGAATTGAAATAGGGTCGCACCGGGCAGTTCCTCGTCGCCGGTGGCCGTCCCCACGGGGTCGTGGAAGGTTTCAGGCAAAAGGGCCGCCGGATTGGTTACGGTCTGACCACCATCTGCCCCCTTCTTCCCCGCCGGTTTCATCTATCGTTCTGAACGCTCCGACATTCTTTTCCATTCATCACAATCAGCGCCGGAATTTGTGCACACCACACAACTTCCGGCGCCGGTTCACGGTCTTTGCCTGTTTGTCCCGGTTCTCCCGCTCCAAAGGCCAGAGGTCCGGATCTTTCCGGCCGCACCAAAAAAGGTCGCTGTACTGCAGTACAGCGACCTTTTTCCTTTTGCGGTATAACCTTTCCGGGGATCAGGCGGCCTTTTTGTCCAGGCGGCGCCACAGGCCATCCGACACCGCCCCTATGCCCATGGCGGCATAGGGGATCATCATGAGAAAATAGGGGTAGACATAGCGGGCCTTGGCCTCCCACAGCACCGAGAACAGGAATCCCCCGAACACGGCGATCAGCAGCGGATAGCTTTCCAGCGGGTGGCGCTTTTTCAGGGCGACGGCCAGGAACACCAGCACCCCGCCGTAGACCACCAGCTGATAGATATTCATATAGCCGGTCAGGATGCGGTTGCCCGTTCCCTGGTAGATGCTCTGGACCAGCGCAGACTGGGTCCCCTCAATGTGATTGTTCATGACAATGCACTGGTACATGGGGGCGTTCCACTGGGAAAAGATCTTGCGCTTATAGAAATTCACGGCGTAGGCGGGGTCCTCCCGGCAGGTCTGGAGAAAGGCGGCCACATCCTTTTGGGCGACCTCGGTGGCAGCCTGGGGATCGAATTGGTAGTATTCATATTTCCGGGTATTGTAGCCGTTGTACCACCCGGCGTTGATGGCGTCATCATTGGTGCCCATGGCCACAAACAGCATGGCAGGCAGAGGCTTGCTGTCGGCAGGGATCTTGTCATGGTAGAGGGCGGTGGTCAGCAGCGTGGGGGTGAGCATGGCCGCTGCCAGCACCAGCGCCGTGCACACATGGCCGCGGTCAAGCCGCTGCAGCAGCTTGATGACCGCGACGACGGCCAGGGCGATCATCACAATGACGGTGTTGGTGCGCAGCAGCAGCGCCATCACAATGGCCAGGTACAGCCCCGCCATCGTCCGGGGACGGGGGGTGTGCAGGCATTCCAGGAACATCCAGCCTGCCAGCATCACAAAGGCGGTGGAGGCGGCTTCCCCGTAGACAAAGGCTGTGTAAATGTACATGGGCGCGCAGACAAAGGCCAGCAGCAGATACAAAAGCTCCGCCTGGCGCCGCCCCCGGGTGATCCGCGCCACCAGGCGGAAGCCGGAATACACCAGCAGCCCGGTGGACAGGGCGGAAAGCAGCTGGAAGATGCGCCAGCTCTCGGTGTGGAACACCGGTGCGATCCAGTCCAGCACCCGCAGAATGGTGATGATGCCCAGCTGGTGCTGATAAATGCCCACATAGGCGCCCTTGTCCAGGCCGCTGAAATCCCCGGCATTGAACAGGGCGGCCTGCTCGGTGATGAATTGCTGGTCGGCCTGGGGCGCCGTGGCCGATGCCTGCACCCACCACAGGCTGATGCAGACCGAAAGCACCGACATGACCAGGGCCAGCCGGTTCATGCTGAGGCGCGGGAAAGCCTTGTCAAACAGCCGCGCCAGCAGGGACATGCCGGCCGCTGCGGCCAGGAGAAATACCAGATTGCCCAAAAGGGAATCCCTTTGATAGTAGACGTACTCGTTTCCCAGTTCCTGATTCAGCCAGGAGGAGTAGAAACTGTTGAAGAACAGAACAGCAAACAGCAGCAGGCACAACAGGCTCAGCATCCAGACGCAGAACCGCTCCGCCTTGGGGGGAAGAAGGAACTTTTTCATGCAGCCGACGACCTCCGGAGCGCGGGAAATTTCAGACCGAACATTTTATTATTATAGCAAAAAGAAAGGCTGCTGCAAAGCGCGAGGGACATAAGGGAACAAATGTTCTGCCAAAATCTGCGAACCATCCCAAAGTTGCTGCAGGGCGGCAGATTTTTCTGCCGTCCGGATCTTTTTTTGGACAGGCGGGTGAACTTCCGTCCAGACAGGACCTATCACTCAGGTGTACGGGGAGAACGTGCTTCGGACGGAACGGATGACTCCGCCCGGAGAGATACCGGCCCTGCGGCAGCCTGCGGCGCCGGAAAGGCCCCCGGCCCCCTGAGGAAAACAGATGCCATACAAATCCTGTCAGAGAAAAGGAGTGGATACCGGATATGGAATTCAATGCAGTTGACAGTTTGCAGTCAGATTTTCTGACGCCTTTCCGTGATTTTGCCCGCCAGGCCATCGGGGAGCTGATCGCTTCGGTGCCGGAGCTGCGGGCCAACGATCAGTGGTGGACGGATATCGAGACCTACAACCAGACCAATTCCTACGGCAATATCATCGACACCGCCGGACGCGCCCCCGACGTGAACAACTTCGACCACAACGGCGCGGCCAAGTGGCTGATGCGGATGTACGTCCAGCCCGACGGCGTTCTGCTCAATCCCTACCTGCTGGACCACCGCAGCCCGGTCCAGGTGGTCGGCTGCGCTCCCCAGGAATACAGCCGCGCCCTGGCCGCCTACATCGACCTGCGCAACAACTATCTGGGCCACGGGGGCGCCGATGCCGAAAACATGACCTGCTACGACCTGCTGTGCCATGCCAGCCTGGTGATCTGGCTGACCCGGCACCTGAACTGCCGGGCACAGCGTCCGGCCCTGCAGGAGATGGAGGCCAGCCGGGACGAGGTCGCACGGCAGTGCGGCATGAGTAACCCGGCCCAGTACGCCTCCCCCGAGGCGGAACGCCAGCTGATGAACCACACGCTGGACTGGTCCCGCCAGCGGCAGGAAGCCCGCGCCTCCACCCGCGTTCTCCGCCGGGACCGCAACGCCCTGCCCTTTGAGCAGTGGCCTGTCGCCGACCCCATGCCCTGTGCCCCCTGGGAGCCGGTCGTTCCGGAGCAGCTCATCTTTCCCAGCGAGCTGGACCAGGGACGTCCCCTGCCCCGCACCTACACCCCCTATATGCCCTGCACGCCCGGCCAGACGCCTCAGCCCGAGACCGAACGGCCGGAGACAGATTGCTTCCACCGGAAAGCGTATACAGAACAGCTTACGGCACAGGGCAAGTTTGACCCCTCCCGGAGCATCGGGGTCAAGGTGCTGGAAAAGCTTGTCATCTGGCTGTGCATGATCCTGTATGCCTGCTTTTATCTGGTCGTCCGCATCTGCACCCTGGGGATTGCCCTGCGGAAAGTTTCCGAGAGCTCGCTGAGTGAAAAGCACCTCAGCTCTTATCACGACATGATCGCCGGTGCGGTCTACGACATCAAGACCGGCACCGACCGCCCCTTCACCCTTGCGGGGTGGCTGTCCACCGCCCTCCTGCTGGCCGTGACCTGTCTGGATGTTCTGCCCGGCTGGCTTGTCCAGGCAGGCACGACTGTGCTGCCGGTCCTGAACTGTGCCCTTGGCATCCTCATTTTCGTCCGCATCTGCCTGCGGGGCGTCGCGGGGCTGAAAGCGAGCCGGGAAAGCAATTTCACAATGTCCGGCCTGGCAACGCCCCTCTTTGTGTATGCCGTCAGCGTCAGCGGTATTCTGGAAAAGCTCTTTATTCCCGTGGCGCTGCTGGCGGCACTGGGACTGTGCCAGTTCCTGCCCGCCCTGTGCAGCGTCTGGATTGCCCTGTTCATGGGTGTTGACATCGGTTTGTTTGGAAAGAAGGAGAAGACAAATGAAAAACAGTGAAGAGATCCGCATGGTCAGAGAGTGGTATGAATTCCTGTACAGCGAGGAAAACATGAAAGCGCTGGAAGCGCTCACCGCCTCGCTGAAAAACGCCCTGACGGTCTACACGGCAGACGACGAGACCCCCGACGGCACGCCGCTGTACAATACCGCCTGTCCCGAATACCTGCAGCTGATGCAGCAGTTCATCCGGGACATGACCTCCCCCCAGTGTTCCCTGCTCCCCTCCGACGCCAGGATCCTGGCCCGGCTGGCCGAGTACGGCGCCCGCCGCGGCAATGCCCTCTGCTGCTATGCCCTGGGCTACTGCTATGAATACGGCGCGGGGGTGGCGCAGTCGCTGCATCAGGCGCTTTTCTGCTGGCAGCTGTCCCTCCGCTCCTATCAGGTCCGTCTCTGCATCGACAAACTGGCCCGGGAAACTCCCGATGCCCTGTGGAATGCCCTGGCTTCCTCGGGATATCTGAAAGGCCAGGAGGACATGTACACCGAGGAGGAAAGGCAGGAGCTTGTGAACAGCCTGGCGGCAGCCAGCCAGAAGGATCTGGACGCCGTCCGGTCCTATCAGTTCAGCCTGCTGTATCTGGGCGTGATTTCTCAGCTGCACATCGCCATGCAGCCCCACACCCCCAACCTGACCCTGCTGGACCCCGGCGCCAGCGACCGGGTGGAGGACTACTTCACCGCCCCCACCGAATACATTGCCCTGCTCAGCCAGATGCTGCCCGCCCAGCGCAAGGGTCAAAATCCCCTGGCCGACAGTTTTGATGCGTACATGCAGAATCTCCGCAGCACCATGAAATATCCTTTCCCCGGCGAGTGCCGCCAGCATGGCCGGGACGAGCTGTTCGCCGCCGGGCGCAGCAGTGGTCAGCGGGCCGTGGAACACTGGAACAATGCCGTGGGCTTCTACCTGAGCGCCGCCCTCCAGGGGGACGCCGAGGGTGCCGCAGGGGTGGGCTACTGCTGCGAGCACGCCCCCGATGAGGTGGAGGCCTCCCGCCAGCTGGCCCTGCAATGGTATCAGCACGCCGCCAAGGCCGGCAGCGCCTGGGCCATGCAGCGGGTGGGCGAGTACTACGACATGGGCCTGTGCGGTCCCGTGGATCATGAGATGGCCCGTCAATGCTTTGACCTTGCCCGGAAGATGGGCATGCCCGCCCGGGTCTGACCCGGGGCAGCTTTCCTCCATACAAAAAAGCCCCCATCCCGGGAAGCTGCTTTCCGGCGGCCGGGATGAAGGCTTTTCTGAGGCGGACTGCGCCGCCCGGTGTTTCTGTCTGTCTCAGATGCCGGAGGGGGCAGTCTCCTCCCCGGCTGTGTCCCGGCAGCCGGGGCGCAGCAGCAGCCTCTCGCCGGGAAGCACCCTTCCCTCCGGGCCGCCGGACTCAAAGCGGATCTTCAGCGGGATGGTGCCGCAATTATGCACCAGAAGGGGGATGGAATCGTCCTGCTGTCGGTACAGCGTGTCATAGAACTGGATGTCCCGGGGGCCCCGCACATAGTAGCGGCACCAAATCCGCTGCATGCAGTCCTTCTCCCCGATCAGGCAGCTGTCCTCCGCCATGCCCAGGTGCATCGACGCCGCCAGGGGATGGGCGGTTTTCTCCCCGTCCCAGTAGGTCCCCTTGCAGAAGTGGTTGCCCTCCTCCGAAAGGTACAGTTCGATCACTTCCCCGGTTTCGCCCTCCTTCAGGGAGCGGGCGGGATATTCCTCGGGCAGCTCCTCCGGCAGGGGGGCCGGTTCCAGCAGATATACCGAGTTGAGGGTCCTGACGGCCAGACAGCCCTCCTTCTCCTCAACGCCCAGCACGGTGCTGGTGCGCAGGCGGCGCCTGATCCAGTTGCCCGCCTTATCCCGCACAAACACCATCCGCAGCGTCCGGCCCTCCCAGTGCAGATCGGTGGCCAGACACCCCACCCGGTCCCGGTAGAGTTTCCGGCTTTCCACCCGGGAATTGCCCTGGTGGTCCTGTACATCCGTCAGCCGGTAGGCGGCGTTGCGGTCCAGTGTCATGGTTCCTTCCTCCGTTTTTTACGCGGCGCCCGCTGCGTTTTTCCCAAAACAGCCAAAAAGGTCATACCATGATTGTATCACAGGGAGGCCCCGTCGGGAACCTCCTCCAGCACAAAGGGATTCATGGGGTAGTATTCCAGCGTGCCCGCAAAGGGCGCCAGGGCCAGGGTGTCGTCCTGACCGAACAGCCGGCTGGTGAGCACCGCCTGCCCATCGTTGACAAAGGCTTCCAGGGTGGAGCCGTCCAGGTAAAGGTCCAGCGCCCGCAGTTCGGGGCAGCGCATCCGGCGCACCGTGCGCCTGGCGCCGCAGACCTCCCCCGCCGTCAGGGTCAGCACGCCCTGGGCGGCACAGTAGGTCAGGGAGGCATCCTCAAACAGGCGCAGGGTCAGGTCGGTCCCGGGCTGGACCTGCACCGCCAGCTCGCACCGGCGGCTGTGGGCCGTGAAGTCGGTGCTGCCCCGGGCGGTCTGCTTTTCTCCCCGCAGCGCCTGCAGCTCCCGCAGGGGAGTCTGCAGCAGGGCGCCGTCCTTCCAGTGCAGTTCCCGGGGCATGGCGATGACCTGATCCCAGCCGTGGTCGGCACAGGGATTGCGGCCGTAGATGGTCTCGGACATGCCCATCCAGCCGAAGAGCAGCACCCGGCCGTCGGCGGCCTTGAGGGTGCGGGCGGCGTAGTAGTCAAAGCCGTAGTCGAACTGGATGAACTCCCCCAGCTCCGTCTTGCCGCCCAGAGAACCCGACACCGGGAAGCAGCCGCACTGATGGGAGTTGGCCCGGCGGTATTCCTCGTGGGGGATGCCCTGGGGGCAGGCGACGAAGAGCGGCTGGCCGTCCACCACCGCGTAGTCGGGGCACTCCCACATATAGCCGAAGGGAGCCTCTGTCCGCAGGGTGTTCACATGGCGGAAGGCGGTGCCGTCCTCACTCTCATAGACCAGGGTGCAGCCCTCATCGGACTGGGTGCGGGCGCCCAGCAGCATATACAGCCGCCCGTCCTGCTCCACCATCTGGGGGTCCCGCACATGCTGGGTCACCCAGGCGGGGAAATCCTCGTTGGTCAGAAGCAGGGTCTTGTTGGTGAAGTGCACCCCGTCGGTGCTCTCCACCCGCAGGACGTTCTGTTCCCGGCCGGCGTGGATATAGTCAAAATCCCCGTGATGGCGCACGTTGCCGGTGTAGTAGAGATACAGCTTGCCGTCCCGGAGCAGGGCCGAGCCGCTGTACACCCCGTCCCGGTCCCGGCGATGGTCGGGCCAGATGGCCACCGGCAGGCGGCGGTAATGGACAAAATCCCCGGTGGTGCAGTGGCCCCAGACGCAGGGAGTGCGCTGGGTGGTCAGGCAGGACAGGGGGCTGGTGACGTAAAAGATGTGGAAGGTATCCCCCCACTGGCACAGGCCGTTGGGGTCGCCCAGGGTGCCGGACAGCGGGGTCAGATGGTAGGCCGGGCGCCAGGGATCGGCGGGGGCGGCGGCCATGTCGGCGTAAGCCTTGTGGACCTGGGCGGGATAGGCGGGGTTTTCCATACAAAATCCTCCTTGCAGAGAGCCGGATGGCCCGGACGGCGGCTGCCGCCCGGGCCTTTGGGCATATTATTGCGCGGCTGCGTTCTTTTTGGCCAGTGTCTTGCCGAAGATGACGGTGCACACCAGGCCGACGGCCAGCGCGATGAGATGGGCGATGATATAGTTGAGGTAACCGTTTCCGGCGGGGTCGCAGATGGCCATGCCGGGCAGGGCGGTGGTGCCGAAGCCCAGGGCCGCCAGGTTGGCGAAGTAGGCGTAGCAGCCCGCGCAGGCGCCGCCGATGCAGCCGCCCACCAGGGGGAACTTATACCGCAGGTTGACGCCGAAGATGGCCGGCTCGCTGATGCCGAAGAGGGTGGAGATAAAGGACGGGATGCACAGTTCCTTGACCTTGTTGTTTTTCCAGTTGAGGAAGAGGTAGCCCAGCACGGCGCCGCCCTGGCCCATGAGGGCCACCGACATGAGGGGGTTGAGGAAGTTGCGGCCGGTGTCGGAGAGAAGCTGGGCCTCGATGGCGCCGAGAATGTGGTGCAGGCCGGTGATGACGACGATCTGCTGCACACCGGCGCAAAGACCATGTAGCCCACGGCGCCCAGGTTCTGGGTCATCCAGACCAGACCGCCGGTGATGCCGTTGGAGAGCAGGCGGCCCACCGGGCCCACCACGGTGAAGAGCAGCACGGTGGAGATCAGCACCGAGCACATGGGCGAGAAGAGGAGCTTGACCACGTCGGGGATCTTTTTGTCAAAGAAGATGTCCAGCTTGGCGACGATGAAGCCCATCATCAGGGCGATGATGATGCCGCCCTGGAAGCCCACCAGCTCGATGTTCAGGCCGAAGAGGCTGATGGTATCGGGCACCACCAGGCCCTTGGCGGCGTCGTAGGCGTTGGCCAGGGTGCCGTCCAGCATGATGGCGCCGATGACAAGGCCCAGGATGGGCTTGCCGCCGTACCGCTTGCAGGCGGAGTAGCACACCGCCATGGGCAGGATGTTGAAGATGCCGTTGGCCGCCAGGCTGACCAGCTTGTTGATGCCGGAGAGGGTGGCGTTATCCGCCACGAAGCCCCACTGGGAGAGCACCCCCGTCAGGCCGGAGAGCAGCGCCGCCGCCAGGATGCCGGGCATGATGTCCACAAAGACGTCGGACAGGGACTTGATGACCGCCTGCAGGGGATTCATGCGGGTGGCGGCGGCCTGCTTGACCTCCGCCATGGTGCTGCCGCCGGTGCCGGTGTATTGGGCAAAGACCTCGTAGATGTCGTTGACCAGCCCGGCGCCGAAGATGATCTGCAGCTGGTTGCCGGCAACAAACTGCCCCTTGACCAGATCCACGTCCTCAATTTTGTCACGGTCGGCCTTGTCGTAATCCTTCAGCACGATGCGCAGACGGGTGGCGCAGTGGGTACTGGCCACAATGTTGTCCTGTCCGCCTACCAGCTCCACCAGCTGTTTGACAATGGCAAGGTAGCGTTCCTGATTGTTCTGTTCGCTCATGATTTGCCTCCCCGGATGTTGCGGTGAATGTCCTGTGATTTAGTAAAACCGGTTTCTTTATTGAATATTATAAGCGCGGGAGAGTTTCGATTCAATACGCAATCATTCACAATTTTTTGGCTAAATTTTTGTGAAACCGGTTTTATTTCTGGCCATTTTTCTCTTTGCTCGTACCGGTTTGACGCTGTCCGAACGCCTATGCTATAATATTGTCAGCAATACAGCGTCCCGTCCCGCGGGGCGCTGCAAATTTCCACAGAGCGAGTGTGCCGTACCATGAAAGAGCATTCCACCATTGATGACGTGGCCGCCATGGCCGGGGTGGCCAAGAGCACCGTCTCCCGCTATCTCAACGGAAAACCGGTCCGGGAGGAAAGCGCCCGCCGCATCCAGCAGGCCATCGACCACTATCACTACGAGGCCAACGTCTTTGCCCGGCTCAGCGCCAAGCAGAGCCACATCATCGGCATCATTCTGCCGGGGTTTGACTCGGTCACCACGCCCCGGGTGCTCACCGCCATCGACAAATATCTGCGGGCCAAGTCCTACACCCCGCTGTTCATCAACACCGAGGCCGATCTGGCCTACGAGGTGCGCAGCATCGGCAGTCTGGCCCGGATGAATGTGGACGGCATCATTCTGGTGGCCACCTGCATCACCCCCGCCCACGAGAAGGCGGTGGCCGCCGTCAAGACGCCGGTGGTCTTTATGGGACAGGAGTTTGCCTCCGGGGTGTCCATTCTGGACGACAACCTGGCCGCCGGGGAGGCCCTGGGCCGCTACATCGCCGGCCGGGGGCTGAGCCGGGTGGGCTTTCTGTGGGTGAGCGAGGACGACATCGCGGTGGGTCAGCAGCGCAAGGAGGGGGTGCTGCGGGGGCTGCAGGCCTGCGGCGTCACCGATGTGCGCAACTATCTGGCCGACTTCACCTATCAGACCGCCCTGTCGGTGGCCCGGAACATCCTGCGGGATCCCGACCGCCCCGAGGTGCTGGTCTGTGCCACCGACCGCATCGCCTACGGCGTCTACAAGGCCGCCCGGGAGCTGGGCCTGCGCATTCCCCAGGACCTTTCGGTCACCGGCTTCGGCGGGTACGAGACCAACGAACTGCTGATCCCGCCCCTGACCACCATCCGCTTTGACGCCGAGACCCAGGCCGTCATCTGCGCCGAGACGGTGCTCAAGATGAGCCGCGGCGAGCCGGTGAGCCAGAAACAGCTCATCGGCTACCACTTCCTGGAGGGAGGCAGCGTCCGCTGAGCGCCGTTTGCCCTCTACCATACCATATCCAGACAAAAAGCGCCATTCCTTTTTCAGGAATGGCGCTTTTTTCATACAGTTATCTTATTCGGGCAGCAGGCGGAAAGCCACCTCGTGGCCGTCGATGAGCTGGGCCCGGTGGCAGAAGAACACCCGGCCCCGGCAGTCGGCCCGGAGCTGTTCCAGGGAGCGGCAGGTGCAGGGGTCGATGATCTCGCCCAGCAGCTCCCCTGCCTCCACCCGGTCGCCGGGGGCGCGGCGGTTGAGCATCAGGCCGCCGGCATGGGACAGGACGGTGTGGAGGGCGTTTTCCCGCAGAATGCGGGGCTGGCCCGCCGCCGGGAAGTAGGGCCGCTTGAGCAGCCCCTTCACCGCCAGGAACCGCAGGATGGCCTCCACCGTCAGCCGGGCCGCGTCGTCGTCGGCACACTCAGTGGAGGTGCTGTACAGCGAGAAGGCCTGGGTGTTCCAGATCTGCCAGTTGTAGTTGAGGGTGGTGGTGTCGTAGGCCTGGGGGCTGCGCACCAGGATGTAGGGCAGGCCGAAGGCGGCCGCCTCCTCCACCTGCTGGTAGCCGGTGTCCATCATGCGCACATGGGGCAGATGGTCACCGGGCAGGTAAAAGCTGGTGAGATGCACACCCCAGCGGTAGCCCTGCAGGGCCCCGAACAGCCGGGCGGCGATGCGCTGGGTGGTCTCGCCCTGGTCGTAGCCGGGGAACATGCGGTTGATGTCGGTGTTGTCCGCCGCCCAGAACCGCCGCCCCACGTTCATGGAAAACTGGTTGGCGCAGGGCACCACCAGAATGCCGCAGTCGGGGGACAGCGCCCCCTCCGATTCGGCAGTCTGCAGGGCGCTGATCAGCCGTCCGCAGACGTACATCTGCTGGATCTCATTGCCCCGCAAGGCCCCCATGACGGCCAGGTCCCGGCCCTCCGGATTGCCGAAGCGCCACCCCCGCACCGGCAGGGCCGGACGGTAGGGAGCGTCGATGGTAAACAGGATTTCCTCTTTCATGCCTCGTCCTCCCCTTCCTCGGTGTTTTCGCCCAGGAGGCGGGCGATGAGCGAGCCCTCATACACCACGGGGTATTCCCGCAGGGTGAAGAGCAGTCCGTCCGCCGGGCTGGGCAGGTGCTGCAGGATCTCGCCGGTGAGGGGATCGGCCACCAGGCCCAGTTCCTGTCCCCGGCAGACCAGCGTGCCGTGTTCCACCGCCGGGATGAGGATGCCCGGGCAGGGAGAGTTGACAAAGCTCACATGGCCGTCGCTGCTGACGATGGGGTCCCGCACCTGAGACACCGGCCCCGTCCACATGCCCAGGGAGGCCATGAGGCTGAGGATGCCCTGGATCAGCTGGTCGCCCCAGGCCCGGGTCAGACGGTTGCCCACCCCCATCTCCACCACCAGGGTGGGGGTGTCCAGGGCGTTGAGGCTGTGGGCCAGGGAGAGATAAATGTGGGCAAAATCCTGGCAGACCCCCTCCCCTTTGGCAAAAGCCTGGGCGGCGGTGGTGGCCACTCCGGTGGCCCCGGGGACATAGTGCATCCGGTCATGCACCGCCTCGGCCAGAGCCCAGGCCCGGGCGCGGGGCTTTTCCGGCAGGGTCAGCCCCGCCAGAAAGGTTTTCATGGCCTCGTCCGGCTGGGTGTAGGGGGAAGGCAGCCGGAACACCGGGTGGCAGGGCTGCGCCGCCCGGCAGGCATCGTCCCGCAGGACGGTGCCCCGCACCGTGTAGCGGAAGTGGTCGTGGAAGTCCTCCAGCCGACCGATCTGCAGCCGGTTGCCGAAGCCGTCCCGCTGGATGGTCAGGGGGGTGACAGGGTCCACCGTCAGGGAGAGGTCCAGCACCCGCTGGCCGGGGCCGTCGTCCGGCAGGCAGCGCAGCACAAAAGCGTGCCGCCGCACCGGCACGCTGAAGCTCAGCTGCACATCGTAGACAAAGTCCAGCAGCCGGCTCATGGATGGAACAGCCCCTCCACAGCGGTGAGAAGCTGGGCATCGGGCACCGCCTTTTCCTCCACGGCCCGGCCCTCCACCACCGCCAGGGCGGCGGCGTCGGGGGCAAGGTCGGTCTTGTACAGGCGGTTGAGCAGCTTGCGCAGCTCCCGCATGGTCCGGTCGGCGGGGGCGCCCAGCCGGATCATCAGGCTCAGGCGCTCCACCATGCCGCCGGATTTGGTGATGTTGCGGGCACTCTCCGCCTCCACCGTGTCGTCAAAGCTGCCCCGGAAGGCCATCAGGTCATCCAGCACCCACTGCAGTTCCACCACCGGTGCCTCGCTGCGGCTGGCCATCTCCATGGCGGAGTGGGCCATCTCCAGATAGGCCAGGGTCTGGGAGGTGAGGGTTTCCCGCAATACCATGCCGTTGCCCAGCATGGCCTCGGCGGCGGACAGCACCGAGTTGGGGTCGCCTGCGTCAAAGAGATACCGGCGGCAGAAATCCTCGTCGCTGGTGTAGATGCAGGGGATGCCCAGCCGGGCGCAGTACTCCTGGTAGGCCACCGGCCTGCCGTCGATGAGCAGGTCGATCTGTTTCATCATATGGCGGGTGGTGGCGTAGACCCGCTCGCTGTACCGGCCCAGCCAGAACAGCCGGTTCTGTTTGCTCAGTGTGACAGTATCCATGTATCCTTGAATCCTCCTCCCTGCGACGAATTGACGATGAAGCTGTCGGGATTGCGGGAGAACCGGGTCAGGCCGCTGGGCCAGACCACCGTGTCCTCCGCCCCCGAGAGCACAAAGGCCCGCAGGTCGGCCTTGCGCTCCACAGTCTCCCCGTTGTCCCGGATGGGCAGATCCTGGAAGTCCACCACCTCCTGGGCGATGAACCGCCGGGGCCGGGCCAGGATGGTTTCCCGCAGGTCGGCCAGCTGCTCCTTGGTGAGCTTGCTGCCGAACACCACGCCGTAACCGCCCGCCTCGGCCACATCCTTGATGACCAGGCTGTCCAGGTGATCGAGAATATACTGGCGGTCCTTGTCCTCGATGGGCAGGTAGGTGGGGGCGTTGGAGAGGATGGGCTCCTCCCCCAGATAGTAGCGGATCATGCGGGGGACGAAATAGTAGATGCCCTTGTCATCCGCCGCCCCGTTGCCGAAGGCGTTGAGCACCGCCACGTTGCCCGCCCGGTAGGCGGCCATCAGGTTG
>JFBN01012173.1_pt1 | contig 17240 bp, 24 predicted proteins | sample 768741 | NCBI WGS metagenome assembly JFBN01 (sample SAMN01983846, study PRJNA193217) | chicken gut metagenome | biome: terrestrial biome; isolation source: ceca of Broiler chicken | host: Gallus gallus | place: United Kingdom: England | collected 2010-09-07
TGTTCTACGGGTGTAGAGGGTTATTATGTTTCACGTGAAACATTGCAAATAGAACATATGTTTATGCACAAAACTAACAAAATTATTCCGTTTTTTTTGTGTAATATTTAAGAACAAAACAGTTGCAATTATACTCATAGTGTGCTAATATATAATTGAAAGGAGGGATAATATGTATAATAAGTTTTTAATGTGCTTAGAGGATATGGGTTATGGATACAGAGAACTTGAAAGAGTACACTTTGCAAAAAGTGACGTTACCGCTTATAATGTGGTAGAGGTGCATAACATTTTTAAGAATCTGTATTTTGAGTTTACCGAATATGGGGACGTGTATACATGGAGTTCGGACGGTAGACTACTCGGTTTTACAATGAATAAAGACGATTATATAATGGCATTTAGATTAAGCTGGATTTTGCAGAGAGCATTTAAAGTTACATATGAAGCATAAGGAGGTATTAACATGAAGAAAAACATCAGCGTAGCAACAATTAACGCATTACTGGAAGATACAAAGAAAGATTTTAACCATTTCATGGAAACATGCAACTATGAGGTTGCTCATGATTTACGAGAACAAGCAATAGGAATTATACGAGTTTTGAGCATGTTAATTGATAATGACCCTATCAAGTATCATGATTTTTATGAAGAAAAAATGGATGGACTTGAAAAATCCACTGATATGATGAAATGGGAACTTGACCATTTAAGATAAGTGTGCTAGATGCTGAAAGGCTGGTGCAATTCCAGCCAACACTTTTACAAATTATATAAAGGAGGTGAGAACATGAAATTAATGACTTTATTAGACTGTACTAGAAACCGTTCATACGTTGCAATCATGGATATGGATGGCGATGTACTTTTCACAGGCTTTAGTATGGATGTTCCCGAATCATTTTGGGATAGAAAAGTTTATCTGATCGAGCGGAACAAATTAGGTATTGATATTTATTTAGAGGAGGATAATTATGATAACAATGCAAACAATCAGTAACATCAAACGCAAATTCAGAGTATTAGAAGACAACGGCGGCAGTCTTACACTTTTCGTGTGGGATGAACAGGGGGAAAACATTGTTTTTGCTCACAGCGGCTATGAATACAATCCGGGATCACTCTGTATGGACTTAGATGCCCTTGCTCATGACGATGACCCATTAACATGGGATGGAAACGAGGAATTTCTTTTTGATGAATATGATAATATGTATTTCTCAGCAAAAGAAATCGTTTCAAACGATGATATCTATTATAATGATATGGGTGTGGCTGGAACATTAGAATTTTGTTCATAATGTTTCACGTGAAACATGAGTAGGTGCGCTGGTGCATGATAGGCGGTTCGATTCCGCCTAGCACTTTTCAAATAATAAGGAAAGGAGGTTATACAAATGCTTGCTACTACCATAGGTCAGATGTTTAGAATGGCACGTGTTTCACGTGAAACATCAATGTACAAAGTTGAAAGAAACACTGGCGTTCCACATTGTTATATTGACAGATTGGAAAAGGGAAATTATAATCCCAAAAGAGTTACATTTTTTTCAATCTCTCAGTTATCAAAATACTATGGACTGAAACTTGACGTAGTATATGAAACATTAATGAAGGAAATATCTGATTTTGAACTCACAGACGAGAAAGGAGAACATTAAATGGACGTTATGAACATCTTATTAATGATCGGGTTCGGACTGACCACGGGTGCTTATTTTGGTTATGTCAAAGCGCAAAAAGATATTCAAATGGGAAGAAGACTTTCTAACATTGTACGAGAATATCTTGATTATCAGTATGTGTCTGTAAAGGAACTTGACAAAGTAATTGCTGCGTGTGAACATGAAATCGAAAGCAGAGTAAAAGGAAGATAACAGGAGGTTAAAAGATGAAGTATAAATATTTAGTAATTTTTCCAGAAGATCATATTGTAGTAAACTTAGAGGATGAACATGCCCTTGACAGTATGTTAAAAGCTGGTCTTGTATTATATGAAGATAGAGATGTAAACGATGGAAAGATTCCTGTAATGGTATTCGTCAAAGAACTTGAACTTCCGGGAGCATTCACATGGCGTTCAATCTCACAGGCAGAACTTAGAGCAATTTTTCAAAATATGCGGAGGTGATTGAATGAAAGACTACTCCATGTATCGTGACATGGACTTGTCACCGGAACAAATGCGCAGACAAATTAAAACATTAGCAAAAGTTGCGAATCAGCGTTTGCGGGCTTTAGAAGCCCGTGGCGTTGATTATTTTGCTTATGACAAAGCATCCGAATATTTTGATTCTGTTCATCGGGGATCGAATCGTTTTAGCTACGATCTGAAAAGAAATAATCGTGACATTGCAAAAGAGTTTAATGCTATTGTCGACTTTCTTTCTTCTAAATCATCAACCTGGACAGGATTGCAAGCAACCTATAGAAGAGCGCAGGAACGGATAGAGGATAACATAAATCGAGACAGAAGACAACGTGGAGAAAATGCGATTGATATTTCAGATTGGGAAACTTTTTCAATGTTTCTAAAATCCTCTCAATGGAAATCTTTGAAAAGTAAAGTTGATTCTACGCAGATAATGGAAGATTTTGCTTTATCCATGGAACAAGGAATACCGTTAGAAGAAGTTCTTGATGATTATCAAGAGTTTTTAAATGGAAACATTAAAACATTCGAACAAGTGGCAGAAAAGCAGGGACGTTCACCATTATTTAAGTAGTTGATATTTACAGGATGGTGCATATATGGAAACATTCCAATGCGAGACAATAAACGGTAAAGAAACAGTCGTAGTATATAATGTACATGACTATCCTTTTGACAAAGTTACCGGAAAACTAGTATACAAAAAAGGAAAAAATCCTAAATGGTATATCAATGCTCCTGCGGCTTTTGATATTGAGACAACAACATTGAAAAAGTTGAAATTAATTCCAGCGGCAGACGGAACAATTAAAACAGATGGATCATACAAAGGCGAAAGCTTTATGTACCATTGGCAATTATGCATAAATGATAAAGTTGTTTTCGGAAGAACGTGGAAAGAATTTGTGTATTTCATCAAACGCTTGCGAAAAGAACTTAATTTATCAGATACAAAAATACTGCCGATCTATGTTCATTATTTGGCATATGAGTTCCAATTTATGAAAGATTTCTTCCAATGGGAAAGCGTTTTTGCGAAAGAGCCACACAAAGTCATGAAAGCCAGTATCTATGGTATTGAATTTCGCTGTTCCTACTACCTTTCGAACATGTCACTTGCAAAATTCTGTGAAAATTCTGAGGGAGTTAGATTCTATAAAATGGTCGACAAATTCGATTATTCAAAAATTCGGACACCCTCGACAAAACTCACAGACACAGAAAAAGGATATTGCTATTGCGATGTTCGTGGTTTATGTGAATGCATCGAAAGCCTAATGAAAGAAGACACGCTAGCAACAATTCCACTCACAAACACTGGATATGTGCGCAGAGAGTACCGCCATGCAATGAAGACAAAAGAAAACAGAGCAAACTTCCACAAACTTGCGCTAACAAAAGAACAATATTATCTTTGCAAAAAAGCGTTCAGAGGTGGAAACACGCATGCAAACAGAAAGCACGCAAATAGGGAGATATGGAACGTTCATAGTTTTGATTTATCGTCGTCCTATCCTGCCGCAATCATGCTTGACTATTTCCCGATGGGTAAATTCTCATATATTACGCTGGATTCACAAGAAAAACTTGACTATTATCTCAATAATTATTGCGTAATTCTGACAGTATGCTTTTATGATATCAAAGTAAAGGAAAACATAGCAGTTCCTTATATTGACATAGCGCATTGTGAAGAACGTAGTAAGATAAAAAATGATAATGGACGAGTATTAAAAGCCGACTACTTAAAAATAACGCTCACAGAAATAGACCTTGAAATCATCCGTAATACATATGATTATAAAGGTTTTCAAGTAGAAGTAGCAATGGCGGCGAAACGTGGGAAACTTCCAAAAGAATTAAGACAGAAATGCATGGAATTTTTCGTAAAAAAGTCAACATTGAAAGGAGTTGACGGCAAAGAATATGAATACATGAAATCGAAAAACCGTCTTAATTCTACTTATGGAATGATGGTTACCGCCCTTATTAACAATGAAATTGTGTATGACGGTGTACAATGGGTAAAGCTGGATCCTGACGAAGATGCTCTTGAAAAATATTACAATAACAAAAATTCTTTCTTACATTATCAATGGGGGGTATATGTAACAGCACAGGCAAGAAAACGCCTACAGCATATGCTTGATATTGTTGGAATGGATGTGGTATACATTGATACAGATAGTATCAAATTTATCGGTCTGGAACACGTCAGAGAATTTGAACAGTGCAATGAAGAAACATTGAAGCTAATTCTTGAATCAGACATACCGCCGATCGTAGAAATTGATAATAAGACGTATACCATGGGTACATGGGATAACGATGGGAACTATGTTGTATTTAAAACTTTAGGTGCGAAGAAATATTGCGATATAAAAGAGAAAGATGGACTAGCAGTATTCGAAACCACGGTTTCTGGAATGTCAAAGAAGTTAGGAGCAGAGAATATCAAATGCCCCCGAAACTTTAAAATCAACCGAACGATGGAAAACATCGGGCGGACGATCTCATGGTATAATGAAAGTCCGATCCATAACATCATGGTAAACGGGGAAGAAATTGAAACGGCAAGTAACATCGGCGTTTTAGACACCACCTATACATTAGGAATCACCGGAGAATATCACGAGATTTTGGCAGAATTTGAAAATATTGCTTGACTTTTTATCGTAACTGTGATAGTATAGATAATGGAAGAGGGAATATCCCTCACCCCCTCATTAATTCCCTCTTCCACTCTCTCGGCTAAACGAAACTACATATCAACACGAAAGGAGGACAAACATGCAGAGAACGAAAGTGGAAAAGTACATTTATGAAATCTGTCAGAAGACAGAAAATGGCTACGTTCCAGTCGCAAAAGTGGAATCAGACCATGAGCTGAAAACAAAAAAAGCACAGGCTCCATATTTAGAGGGATATGAAGACTGTATCATGATTTTATCAGATACAGTATGTGCCACCTATGAAATGGACGATGATTTCTATTTTGCAAATGCGAAACGTCTGGAACCGGAAGCATAAGCTTCACAACTATTCACAAATTCAACAAAGAAAGGAACAATGAATCATGGAAAACACAAATGCAATCAACCTCATTTTCACAGCCGAAGAAGACGATTTCAATGCAATCAACGCCGTAATGGCTCCAGACTACCAGATGAAAGAAAAAAGCCTGGATAACAAAGAAATCGTTGTAACCGAAGTTCTCCAGACACAGGTTATCGACCAGAACGGAGAGCAGAAAATTAGCACTACATTGGTAGATGCGGACGGCATTTCCTATCAGACCTTATCTGACTTTGTAGACCGTCTCGTTCACGCAATCAACCAGAAACGTCCGGCGGCAGAATGGAAAGAAAAACCTGTGACGATCAAAATCGAGTGGAAAGAAAGCCGCAATGGACGCAATATGCTTGCACCAAAAGTAGTGAGTATGTAACAAGTCAATTTTCGTAAAGTAACAAGCAAATTTCACAAAGTGAATCGTAAACCTTACTTTTTATCACGATATGTACAAGACGCCTGTACCCCATGCAGGCGTCTTTTGTATAAAGGAGAATTATGTCTATCAATTGGAATGAAGTATATAACGCAGACTGGGAAAAGATTTTTGAAAAATACGAGATAAACTTCTATCATTATTATAATCCAATAAAGCTGTTAAATGAAACAGATTCAGACGGTGACTTACCTGGAATTATCGGTTCATGTTCCAACCGTTCGGCAGGAAAGACAACAGCATTTTTATTAACAAACCTTGTGGCGTTCCATGAATTTTCAACACAATGTGTTCTGTTATACCGATACAACTATGAACTGTGCGCTTGTGATTCTATTTTCCAGGATGCTCTATCCTTATATCCACAGCTAGGAACAGAAGTTACCGTAAAACCAAAGGCGAAAGGGTTATACTATCAAATGTTTTTGGATGAACGCCCGTTTGGTTTTGCAATTTCCCTCAATAATCCAGATGCACTGAAAAAGTATTCCCCTATTTTTGCAAATACGTTTTTTATCCTTATGGACGAGTTCCAGACGGAGAGTGGAAGTTATTTGCCGAATGAAATTCAAAAACTGCAATCCATATTAACGACAGTTTCCAGAGGTGGCGGAAAACAGTCACGGTTTATGCGTCTGATTCTTCTTTCTAACAATGTAACGCTCATGAACCCTTATTTTATCTTTTTAGGAATATACAAAAATTATCAGGCAGGAACAAAGATGTTGCACGGGAAAGGCTATGTGTTTGAATTTTCGTACAACAAAGCGGCAAGTGAAGCCATGCAGAGCAACAAGCTTTTGAAAGCATTCAATGAATCCGATTATGTAAAATCAATGTCACGGGACAGCTATTTAATAGATGCAAGAACTTTTGTTCAGAAACCGAAAGGACGATCCCGGTATATTTTTACGATTGTTTACAATGGCGAACACTTTGGTGTATGGGAATACTACGAAGAGGGCTTTATTTACGTCTCAACAAAATACGACCAAAGCTATAAAACGATCGTAGCGTTCAATCCGTCCGATCATACACAGAACACGGTCATGCTCTCACACTTTGATTATCTCTGGTCAAATATCCGTGACGCATATAAGAACGGCTATCTGCGCTTTAGTGACCTGAAAGCAAAAAGCGTTGTATTAGATATTTTAGCGATAGATTTATACAAAAACAGTTGACAAAATCCGAAACATATTGTAGTATGATAGTAGGTTGGAACATGTTTCTATTGGGATTGCCACTTTCGAGAGAAAGACCCAGCGCAAGGCGGCGCGCATGTTTCCGACCGTTTCGGGAATGTAGCTTAATGGGAAAGCACTTGATATATCCTCCGCACACAAGCATTATGAGTTCGAATCTCATCATTCCCATTGGAGGTGATAACATGAAATTTAAGTTATTAGAATTAGTTTCACTTCTGACGCAATCGCAGTACAAATTTTGTGCATATTTAGCAACTTACGAAAATCACGAAAACGAAAATCTTGTTATCGTACCAAACGAAAATTTTATTCCACACGCTATCTATCTTTACGATCATTTCAACCTGGATGCAATCGCATATAATCAAAAATCACCCCTTATTAAAATCAAAGAATTTGCTTTTTTCAATTCACTGGAAGAAATACCGGAAACTGTTTTTGATGGAGGTTTACATCATGGATGCTAATTTCATTATTGACATGATTCAGAGCGTTGGCTTCCCGATTGTCATGTGCGGAGCATTATTCTGGAAAATGAATAAACAGGACGAAGCGCACAAAGAAGAGGTAATGTCATTAAAAGAAAGCTTTGACAATAACACAAACGTTCTTACAAAATTATATGAACATTTAACAGGAGGTGACGTTAATGAAGAATCGTAGTGAATGGAGAAAAACAGCCGAGAAATATTTGGGTGTACCATATGTCTGGGGCGGCGAATCCAAAGAAACAGGCATGGATTGTTCCGGTTTTGTAGACCGTGTTCTTTGGGATATGGGATTCAGTCTTCCACGCCTTACCGCACAGGGGCTTTACAATAAGTACAAAGCAAATGCAATGAAAAAGGTTGATTGCCGGGAGGGGGATTTACTCTTCTTCGGAACAAGTACCGGACATATTACGCATGTTGCTTTTTATAGCGATTCCAACCGAATGCTTGAGAGCGGCGGCGGAGGAAGTGCGAACACGTCACTTTCCAATGCGGGTGTCGGAGTTCGCTACCGGGAAATCAGAACCGACCTTGTTGCATGTGTAAGAATGAACTACGGAGAAACGGAGGGAAAGAACAGTATGACATTTGATGTAGGATTGATTCGAAAAGGCTCAAAAGGAAATGACGTACTGCTTGCGCAGGAAATTTTAAAAGCCAGAGGAATTTATAAAGGAAACCTTGACAAAGATTTCGGCTCTCAGACAGAAGCCGCCGCAAAAGAATATCAGCGGCAGAGAATCGCAAATGGTGCAGATATGGGTTGCGGGAAAACGCCTGATGGAGAAATTGGCGAAAAAACATGGGCTGACATGCTGGCAACCTGATGCCCGATTTAACCCTTGCTTATAATTTCTGTATACAAATATGTAATGACCCAAACGCAAGATATAGCCAGACTTACCGAGAGTTTCAAACAATTCCCGGTACCAATACCTATGGTTGTGATTGTTCCTCACTCATTTCCAGATGTTTATACGAGGGTGGATTTTTTGAGAATAACCCATGGTTCACCACTCGTTCTATGGAAAGCTACTTGCTACAAGCTGGATTCAAAAAGACAGATGCAAGTGTTCCATGGCTGGCTGGCGATATCTTGTGGAGGTCTGGTCATACAGAAATGGTATATCAGCCGACAGAGGGCGGTGGAATTACGATGGGCGCCCACTCGTCTTCATATCCACCAGACCAACAGGTCAGTATCAACGCAAACCCAACGCCAGCAAGTTCGTGGACGTATCTTTATCGCTACGGAAGTGGAGGGGCAGGAAGTACCAACATTTTTGTGATTGCCGCAATCTGTGGGAACTTCTGGCAGGAAAGCACATTGAATCCCGGTTTGTGGGAGGGACGAGACGCAGGAACATGGACAGACCTTTTGAAAGGATACGGTCTGGGACAGTGGACGAACACGGGCGGTGATATTCATGGAAGATTGTATCAGCTTTCCCAATATCTGGAACAGAACGGTTTTGCGTATGATTCAGGAGAAGGGCAGTTGAATTATCTTGTATATGAAAATACATGGTATAGTACCGGATGGGCGGCAGATTTTGCAAGCCTTTCAGAATTTCTTTCCAGCGATTCCACCGATATCGCATATCTTACTAGGGCGTTCATGCAGGGCTGGGAAGGAATCACAGACGGAACCGACCCGATCAGGATTGAAACCGCTCAACAATGTTATGAATATATCTTAGCACATTCTACAGACACAGCAATCAATTCATGGTATGTTTCCAACAATTATCTAACAACAGAACAACGCTTGAACAACGCCGTCATGATTTACCGTTGGATGAACGGGGGAGTAAATCCACCGACACCGATTCCGACAGTAAAACATAGATTAAAAATCTGGATGTATCCACACGTTATAAGGAGGTTTATCATATGAACGAGAATTTACAGAAATACTGGGATGAGCTGTTAGAAAGCATCAGTGACGTTGAAACACACGGGGATGCCATTCAGTTTGTCCGTGATGCTCTTCTGACTACCGGTGATGTTGCATCTCTGACCGCAGAGCGTGACAGTATCGCCGCAGAGCGTGACAGTATCGCCGCAGAACGAGACGAGTACAAAGCAAAATTCGAAACCGCACAGAATGAAATTCGATCAAGATGGAAAGACCTTACAAACGGCGGTTCTATTACATTGGAAACCAATTTCACATCACCAAAAGCAGAGGAAACAGCTGCGACAATCGCAGACCTTGATTTTTCGGAAATGAGTTTATTTGATGGAGGTACCGAGTAATGGCAGATGTAAAGACCATGAACAATATCAATATTTTGAACGCCGTTCGTAACAGAATGAGCGTGGACTATCGGAGCAGAGTTCCAGAAGCCACACAGGGAAATATCAATACAATCTATGATACAATTCTTGACCCGTACAATCCGATGGCTAGAGATGAACTTGTTCCGGCTCTGGTTGAATTGATTGCCAGCCAGTCGATTTCTACAGAAAGCTTCCGAAACCCATTAAGATTTCTCAACAGCAATGCCATGCCATACGGCAATGGAGAACAGGAAATCTTTGTCAACATGGCAACCGGAACGCCGCATAACCCGAAAATCACGATTGAAGAAGCTACGGATATTTACGATTCTTATATCATGGCTCTGTATCATAAAATCAACTTTAACAATGATTATCGTGTTACCATTTATTTTGAGGACTTGCGGACAGCATTTCTTGACAATTACGGACTGCGAAACCTGATTTCTGCAAAAGTAGAAAGCATTGTTTCCGGTTGTAACATGGATGAGTTCGTCACAGCAAAAGAATTGATTTCTGCCGCATACGCCGCTGGATGTGTCTATCCTGTTCATGTGCCAGCAGTTACGGACAAAGCAAGTGCCGAAGCGGCTCTGGTAGAAATCCAGAATTACATTGACGCAAGCAAGATTCCGAATCCTAATTTCAATTATGCTGGTGCGACCTCTGCGGCGAAAGACGATACGCTTCTCCTCTTTACGGATACACGAACTCATGCGCAGTTCAATGTTTACAGCTATTCTGGTGCCTACAATTTGGAAATGATGATTCCGAAAGCACAGCAGATTGTAGTTGATAATTTTAACGATTCTGATGATATTGTCGCAGTTCTTGTGGACAAGCGTTTCTTTAAAATCCGGGAACAGTACCGTCTTATGGTTCGTGATGCGGTAAACGCAGGTCTGCGCTGGAATGAGACGTATACGGTAAAAGAAATGTTCAGTTATTCCCTGTTTTATCCTATTTTCGTTTTCACTTCTGCTGATGTTGGCATTACTTCTATTAATCCTACCGCAATCAATGACGCAGTTGCGGGAACCGACAGAGAATTGCAGTTCACGATCACGGCGGCTGATGTTGCATCCAAAGGTGTAGATTTTGAAGTTTCCGGAAACAGTAGCAAAGATACGTTCGTTATCCCAGGAACGCATACGCTCAGAATTGCACATGATGAAACAGGTTTGACCGCTGGTGTAACTGTCAAAATTACAAGCCGGGTTGACCCGTCAAAGACAGCAAACCTTGTTGTGAAATCAGCGGCAGGCTAATAGAAAGGAGCGGTGATATATGGCTGATATTATGCTGGACATGCCACAACAATCCCCAGTTGTGGCAACCGCTCCGCAAGCGGAAGTGATTCTGGCGGCTGGCATTCCATGGACGAACGACTATAACCACGTTCGGTTGTTTGATTCCGCTGGTGAACTTGAAAGTTTCGGAAAATCAAAAGAGGTGGCAAGATGGACGCAATCCACACCTGTTCGTTGGGGAGAACTTAGTTACCGGGCAAAAGGAAATGAAAGTTCTTTGATCGAAGCAAACTATATTATGTTCAAAAATGCCCCTTTCAATTCCAAATGGTATTATGGTTTTGTAACTGGTATCCAGTGGTTAAGCAATGGAAGCTGTGTGATTAACATAGAACCGGACTATTGGCAGAATAATATCTATGAAGTTTCTATTAACGAGTGTTTTGTGGAACGTGAACATGTGTCAAAAGCGGAAGACGTTTTGTTTGGAAATCTGGTTCCAGAGGGGCTAGAAGCTGGGGAGTATAAAGCGCAAGCACATGTATTCCCAACAACCGGAGGTTGGCATTATGCGTTGATATCTTCCGCAACCTCAGAGGGGCAACAGCCTATCCCGGTGAATGACAATAATTTATTCAGTGGTTTATCAAGATATACAGCGCAAACCTATCAAGAATTAATAACAATTCTCAACAATTTTCAAGATTCCGGTATTGCGGATGCAGTCGTACAGATTTATCAATATCCTGCCATGTGTGATCAGTCCGATTTACAGAATCAGAATTTAACAATTCCATTGCCAGCAAATATAGACGGATATGTTCCAAAAAATAATAAATTGTTTCAATATCCTTATACCTATGTTCTTTTCACAAACCCTTCAAACAAAACCGCTACTTTCCGTTTTGAATTAACGAACAGGTCTGACCATGGTATTGCTATGAGTGTTTCTGGTAAAGGTGGATTAACGCCCATGATTCATGTACTGCCTACTGACTATAGGGTTGATGATTTTGTAAACTGGTTTGATGATATTTACATTGACGCAACGATTCAGTGTGCATGGACAAATGACGCATATCAAGCATATCTGGCGCAAATGTCACCTGTATGGCAAGCGCAGGAAAAAACGCTTGCTGTCCAGCAGATCGGAACTGCTTTCAATGGCATTATGGCAACATTAGGAGGACTTGCAACCGGAAATATTTTCGGAGGACTGACAAGTGGAGCAAACGCAGTATTTAACACAGCAACAGCACCATATTTACAGCAAACAAACATTCAAGCGCAGAAAGAAAGCCATGATTTAATACCGCCCTCATCCAGAGGTTCAGTATCAGGAAATAGTTCCGTTGCCATGTTTTCAACAAACATTGCGAACTTTTACACCATGACAATCACAGCACAAATGGCAAGATGCATTGATGATTATTTCACAGCGTTTGGATATGCGACAAACCGTTTAAAGGTTCCGAACATCAATAGTAGAAGTTCATGGAATTTTGTAAAAACAAACGGAGCGACATTTTCAGGATCAATTATGTTAGACGATATGCGAAAACTGCAAGCTATTTTCGACCGTGGCGTTACAATCTGGCATACAAACGATGTAGGAAACTATAGCCTTGAAAACAATTAGGAGGTCGTAACATGTACGAAAACAGATATCGAATAAGCAACAGAGAAGCATGGGGAGAATTTGAAAAAAATCCGAATGTGTCAAGAGAAGAAAAAGACTGGTTCCAGTACTATGTGAGAAAGTTTGTCAATCTTGCGCTTGCTAGAATCCACTATGAAAATCTTCCGGATGAAATTCCTCCTGTTATGTTAGAATCCTACCTGTTGTGGAATGGACTTGCTGTTCTTGCAAAAAATGAAACAATCAACATGTACGGGGCTTTTGGTGTAAATCTTGTTGGAGAACCGGATATCTATGGAATACCGATTGAACGGATCGCATACGGACAAAATGGAGCGTATTTCAAATATCTTTCAAAAGGTGATAGCGTTCTGATGTGGGCTAGACCGTTTGCCGTTCCAGAAATTCTTGATATTTATCAGCATGCAAAACTGTTAGCTGAAAGCAAGGTAACCCAGAGAATGAACCTTGTACAGCAGAGAACGCCAGTGATTTTATATGGAAAGAATCAAACAAGGTTGACATTAGACAATATTATGCAAAAAATCGTTCATGGCATACCGTTTGTGAAAGCACAAAATGATTTTAAAAAAGAGATTGATGCAAGTGCAATTGATTTAAAAATAACGCCGCAGTATACAGAGTTAAGCACGTTTCAGATGAAAGAAATTGCGGATTGTCTGGCAGGTTTGGGAATTGAATGTACGGGAATTGAAAAACCAGAAAGAATGGTAAGTAGTGAAACATCGTACAACAACGGTGAAATTGAAGCAACAAGAAAATCAATCCTTGATTGTAGGAAAAGAGCAATAAATTCTTTCAATAAAATGTTCGGAACCAATGTGCAAGTAGATTGGAACAGTGATATGATAACAGTTATTAATACGCCAGATGCGTTTGATCCAATGCGAACCGATACGAACACACAGACGGAAGAACATGTTGAAAAAAACCTTAGGGAATAGAGGTGAGTACATGTTTTTAGATATTGATTATTCATCAAACGTATTAACGAACACTTTTGAGCAATATACCATTGCAATGAATTGGTTTACACCTTTACAGAACCTTACCATTGATGAAATGGTAGAAAAAGCAAGGGAATTGATTTTTGATTTTAAGTATCCATTTTATACAGATGAAGCGCAAGCGAAAGAAGATTTTGAAAAAATGTTTATTTTGATGCATTTGAGGGACAACTGGGGAGTTGAGACAGCGGGGGAATTTAAATACTGGTTGCAAAGAAAGCTTACGCTTGTTTCGGATGGATACAGACAGTTATATGAGACGATGAAGTTCGAATATAATCCTATTGAAAATCACAACCTTGTAAGAACTATAGAACGAAACGGAACAACAAAAGATATAAATATCAGTGATAGTGAGGTTGAAACAAACAATGACACTAATACTAATACTAATAGTAATAGCAATAGCAATAGTAACACAGAAAATAAAATTAACGGAACTAGCGAAACAACAGGAAATAGAACAGGAGACACACAACAAATACATTCAGACAACCCACAAGTTAATTTTAGCGGTCAAGATTATGCAAGTAACATGGACAGAGGGCAAACAAAAGAAAATACAGCTACAAATACAAACGACAATACGAACGGAACCACAAATTTTAGTGGAACAGAAAATAACGAAACAACTAGCACGCAAAAATCAAATGGAACACAAACAATTAATAATACACAAAATAGCAATGGTGAATTTAAAAATAACGAAAAGTATTCAGAACATGGTTATTTAGGAAACGTGCAAGATGCAATTAAGAAAGAACGTGAACTGATCGTAAATATTAATCGGATGCTTTGCGAAGAAATGAACGATTTATTTTTACTTGTTTTGATGTGAGGTGAAATGAATGAGTTGTTTACCGCCAGTAAAAGGGATTCCCTATGATTTTGACGGTTCCCTTTCTCTTGAATCAAGATATATCATTCTTGCTCAATATGTTTGTGAAATGAAAAAAGCAATTGACGAACATATGACGGATTGGTTTGAAGACTGGGTAAAAGAAAATCTTGATAATATTTTCGGAGATATCATGTATGACCAACCTACAGAAACAATTACATTTTCCGTAGATACAGTGATAGGACATACGGTTCACGCTGTCCGCAACAATCAATTATTAATTAAGGAGGAAAACTAATGGCTTCAGTAAAACAAATTAACCTCAATGGGACTGTATACGATATTATGGATGAAACCGCAAGAACAACAGCGAATCAGGCTAGTACTACAGCCAGTCAGGCAAAAACCACGGCAGAAACTGCAAATACTACGGCAGGTCAAGCAAAGACAACAGCAGAAGCGGCAAACACGGCGGCTGGTAAGGCACAGACAACGGCAACTGCGGCAAGTTCAACGGCTAGTCAAGCAAAGACAACAGCGGATGCGGCAAGTTCAACGGCAAGTAAGGCACAGACAGCGGCAACAGAAGCAAAAACTAAAGCAGAACTGGCTTTAGATGGTGCATACGACATTACATATGCCACTAATGTACTCACGTTTACTAAAAAATCTGCTGAATAGCTTGTGGTGTATAAAAGGAGTGATAGTATATGGATGTAAGCAAGATTAAAATTCCGGGATATAAAGAAGCTATTAACATAAAAGACGAAAAAGCAAGAGACAAACTCAGTAATATTGTATATGTGAATGATTTTGGAGCCGTTGCCGATGGCAATACAGATTGTAGTGATGCGATACAAAATGCTATAAATTCTACTGAAAACGGAGCAATTTCATTCTTTCCGGGAGTGTACGCAATTACAAAACCTATTAATGTGAAAGACAGGGCAATTATTATTAACTTAAATGGTGCAAAAATTATCGCTAAAAATCGTATGAACGCAATGTTTAATTTTGCTAATATTGAATATACTAAAAGCGGAACACAACCTATTATCTGTAATGGATGTCTTGATGGTAATAATCAAGCAGAAATTTGTATTGCGTTATATAGATATCAGGGATTGATTGATAGAATGACCCTTTGCAACTTTACCAATAGTGCAATTTCCGAACAGCATGATGCAAACAGCCCTCAAAAAGTAATAACAAATTGTTATATTTTAGGTGGAGTTGCGACCGCGGATGGATGGAGCGAAGTTGACAGAACAGGAATTATCTTAGGTGGAGACTGTATCATTGACAATGTAAATATTGGAAGATGTAAAACAGGCATGCATCTTTCAGGACAGTATAATCAGTTAGGAAATGTTCATATATGGACACAAACAAGCAATACAAGATTCGATACTTTAGAACAATTCAATACATTTATAGGAATTAAAGTTGACTTGGGATGTGATGTTTCTATAAATAACTATTATGCAGATAGGCTCAAATTTTGTTTTTGGACTCCAAAACCTATGACAGACCTGTCTAACGGAGTATCAATTACATGCTCTTCTCTGCAAATTGTTATAGGTGATGATATCATAGCAGACCAGACACCGACAACGGCGTTTGTTATGGCTTGCCGTGCTAACTATGATATTAAATTAACAGCGGCATATCTTCCGGCGTATATCACATTACAAAAAAACTATGCGAATACAACGCTTTATGTAAACACAAAACAAAACTTAGAATTTATGGGTTATGAATATGGTGCTCCACAGTTTAAACCATTTGATATTCATGATTTACGAAAAGAATATGGAATGTTGCAATGCAATGTAAATGAAAATCAAGCATATAAAATCGCACAGTTTCGCTCAGTATATGAAAGTTTTGCAGTTATTCATCTTGAATTATATCAAGGAGACTATCTTTTTTATGAGGGTGACTTTAAATTAACATTCGGACAAAATATCACAGACGCAAATGTGGTGAATCTTAATATTCCGTCTCCAAACAACGACTATCAGATAATGATTGCACCAGATACCAACGTTACATATTCAGAATATGACGGGGAAATGGTAGAGAGTGTAATGTCATTATATGTAAAGAGCACAAGAAATTCACAGTTCGTAGTAAGATGGCAGTTAAAAGTTGGAAATGTTGATGTATATTTCACAAAACAACCGATAGCAACAAACATGCCTGCAAATGCATTAAATACAAAAACAACAAGAGGCGTAGCGGCAGATGGTTCCGGGCTTTCATTATATTGGTATATTTATAATAACTGCATTGTCGGTTATTTTGCAGGAAATACAACAGAGCATAATTTAAGAACTTTTAATATTCCTATTCACCCGAGAACAGCATGGCGAACTTTTGCTTGCTATAATTCAAATAACACATGCAGAGTTGATTTTAACACTAACGGTAATGTTGAGGTAGACTTGTCAGCAGTATCAGGTAGTGACAGTATTAATGTAACAGGAAACTTTATGATACCTTTATATGAATGGGGAGATTCTAATTAATATTCACGCGGCTTGCTAACCCTCTACACCCGTAGAACACATCCACTGGCTTGCTTTGTCCGTGTACGGCGAACACTGTGTATTGGCACTTTAGGGGGGTGAAGTGTCAAGGGTAAAAGTGCATAAAGATCGCGTAGAAAGTTTGGTAGTATTGCCTATTGACTTGAGATGTCAAGTAGCAATGTTACCAAACTTTTTGCGGTTAGGCGTGACTAAAGTGTACAATGTGTACAGTGTCCGCGAGCGGCGGACAAAATGGGAAAAGTGTCCGTGTACGGCGGACTCCTGGAACTTTAAAGAGTACAC
>JFBN01305711.1_pt1 | contig 17231 bp, 15 predicted proteins | sample 768741 | NCBI WGS metagenome assembly JFBN01 (sample SAMN01983846, study PRJNA193217) | chicken gut metagenome | biome: terrestrial biome; isolation source: ceca of Broiler chicken | host: Gallus gallus | place: United Kingdom: England | collected 2010-09-07
CGAGGACCTCGACCCGGTCGCCGACCGCCTCGACGATACGGGGCAGGACCTCTGCGGTCGAGGGCGTCCCGTCCAGCACGCGCCCGCCGTGGTTGGAGACCACGATCGCGTCGACGCCCGCCTCGGCGGCCCTGAGGGCGGCCGCAGGTGTCATGACCCCCTTGAGGACAAAGGGAACGTCCCCCTCGTGGCAGCGCTCGACGATGCGTGCGACCTGGGCGGCGGACTTGGCGCCGGCGGGAGGCTCCTGTCCGCGCAGGAACGGAAGGCCCGCCGCGTCGATGTCCATGGCGAGCGCCGCGGGACGCGCTGCGAGCGCCTGGTTGAGCTTGGCGTCGAGGGTCTTCTCGTCCCAGGGCTTGACCGTAGGGACGCCGGCGCCTCCGAGCTCGGAGATGAGGCTGCAGGCTTCGGCCATGATGGAGGCGTCGAGGCCGTCGCCGGTCCAGGCGAGCGTGCCCTCCCCTGCCGCTGCCTCGAGCACGCAGCGGTTGTAGGAGACCGTGTCGTACTTCTCGCCATAGTGGCGCCGGACGTCGCCGACGGGGCCGATCATGACGGGCAGGGCGAGCTCGCGCCCCAGCACCGTCGTGCGCGTGTCGGCCGCCCAGGACTCGTGCAGGGTGTCCATGCTCACGCGGACGTCCTGCCAAGCTTCCCAGTTGCGGTGCGCCACCCGCCCGACTCCCTTGTCGCCGGGGCCGGGCATCACGCCGGCGCACGCGCGTCCGTCGCAGGTGGGGCACGCCTTGCAGAAGGGGCCGATCTGGCCGCGCGCGGCGGCCGCGAGCTCCGAGTACGTCATCGCTGTCCTTTCTGGGGGCGTGCCCCGGCAGGCTGAGGCCAACCGGGGCACGTATGTGATCTGGGTCTGGGGGGCGCCCCTACGCGCGGGCGGGAACCACGCGCTCCGAGAGCCACGAGGCGACCTCGTCCAGGGGCACCTCGAAGCGCTCGCCGGTCTCGCGGACCTTGACCTCGGCCACGCCGTTCGCAACGCCGCGCTTGCCAAGGATCACCTGGTACGGGATGCCGATGAGGTCCGCGTCGGCGAACTTGACGCCCGGGCGCTCCTTACGGTCGTCGAGAAGGACCTCGAGGTCGGCAGCGGAGAGCTCCTCGACGACGCGCTCGGCGACCGGGGTCACCACGTCGTCGCCCACGGCAAGCGGAACGACCTCAACCTCGTAGGGGGCCACGCAGACGGGCCAGGAGATGCCGTGCTCGTCGTTGTGCTGCTCCACGACGGCGGCCAGCGTGCGGGAGACGCCGATGCCGTAGCAGCCCATGAGGAAGGGCCTCTCCACGCCGTTCTCGTCCGCGAAGGTGGCGCCCATGGCCTCGGAGTACTTGGTACCGAGCTGGAAGACCTGGGAGATCTCGATGCCGCGCGCGCTCTTGAGGGGTGCGTCGCAGTGCGGGCAGGGGTCGCCCTCACGCACGGAGACGAGGTCGGCCCACTCGTCGACGGTGAAGTCGCGGCCCGGGCAGGCGCCGGTGAAGTGGTAGTCCACCTCGTTGGCGCCGCAGGTCCACGAGGTGGACTGCCGCAGGGACTCGTCGCAGACCAGGCGGATCCCCTCGGGAAGGCCGACGGGGCCGATGAACCCCTTGAAGAGGCCGGCCTCCTCGAGCTCCTCGTCGCTCATGAGGTGGTAGGCGCCGAAGAGGTGGCTCGCCTTGATGTCGTTGAGCTCGTGGTCGCCGGGGACGATGGCCACGACGCGCGTGCCGTCCTCTGCGACGAGGGCGAGCGACTTGCGCGTGCCGTTCTCCGGGAAGCCGAAGAAGGTGGCGACGTCCTCGATGGAGCCGAGCCCGGGGGTGTGCACCTTCTGCAGCGTGCCGTCGCCGGGACCCTCGGTCACGGGCACCGAGGTGCTGGCGGCCTCGACGTCGGCCGCGAAGCCGCAGTCGCACCAGACGAGCTCGGCTTCGCCCGCGTCGGCGAGCGCCATGAACTCGACGGACGTGTCGCCGCCGATCTGGCCCGAGTCGGCCACGACGGGCAGCGCGCGGATTCCGCAGCGCTCGGCGACGCGCGCGTAGGCCGCCTTCTGGTCCTCGTAGACCTCCTGGAGCGACTCCTGCGTGGCAGAGAAGCTGTAGGCGTCCTTCATGATGAACTCGCGGCCGCGCATGAGCCCAAAGCGCGGGCGCATCTCGTCGCGGAACTTGTCCTGGATCTGGTAGAGCGTGCACGGGAGCTGCTTGTAGGAGCGAAGCTCGTTCTTGACGAGGTCGGTGAAGGTCTCCTCGTGCGTGGGGCCCAGGGCGAAGGCGCGGTCGTGGCGGTCGGAGATGCGCATGAGCTCGGGGCCGTAGGCGTCCCAGCGGCCCGACTCGTGCCAGAGCTCGGCCGGCGTGAGGATGGGCACCATCATCTCCTGGGCGCCGATCGCCTCCATCTCGTCGCGGATGACGGCCTCGATCTTGCGGATCGAGCGCCAGGCGAGCGGCAGGTAGCTGTAGAGCCCGGCGGCGGTCTTTCGGATCATGCCGGCGCGCAGCAGCAGCCGGTGACTCGCGAGCTCTGCCTCGACGGGGTCCTCCTTGAGCGTCGGTGCGTAGAGCCTGCTCATCTTCTCGTAGCGCTTCACGTGGGGTCCTTCCTTTTGAGCGCGTCTGTTCGCAGAGACTGATTCTACGACAAGCGCGCCCGCGACGCTCCTCTCGCTACGTGCGCCGCGCCCCGGCGAGTGGACGCCCTACGAGAAGCGCCGGTCGATCTCGGAGAAGAGCTCGTCAACGGCGTCGGCCTCGCCCACGGTTCGGATGGGCTCGCCCCCCGCGAAGAGCATTGCCCTGCCGCGGCCGCCGGCGAGCCCGATGTCGGCGTCGCGCGCCTCGCCGGGACCGTTCACCACGCAGCCCATGACGGCGACCGAGATGGGGGCGCGCACGTCGGCGAGCCGGCGCTCGACCTCGGCGGCGACGCCCATGAGGTCCCACTGGCAGCGCCCGCAGGTGGGGCAGCTCACCATCTCCGGCCGCAGGCGGCGGAGCCCGACGGCGGAGAGCAGGTCCCAGGCCACGTTGACCTCCTCGACCGGGTCGGCCGTGAGCGAGAGGCGGATGGTGTTTCCGATGCCCTCCATGAGCAGCGCGCCGACAGCGGCGGCGTTCTTGACCGTGCCCTGACGCGCGCCGCCCGCCTCGGTGACGCCAACGTGCAGCGGAACGTCGGGCAGCTCGCGCGACAGGGCGCGGTTGACCTCGACTGTGGTCACCACGCCGTGGGCCTTGGCGGAGAGCACGACGTCGAGAAATCCCCTCGCGCGGAAGTGCTCGACGAACGAGGCCGCCGAGCCCACGAGCTTCTCGACCTGCGTAAGGTCGCCCCTCTCGGCGAAGGCGGGGTCGAGCGAGCCGGCGTTCACGCCGATGCGGATGGGTATCCCCGCCGCGCCCGCCTCGTCGATGACGGCGTCGACGCGCTCCCAGCTGCCGATGTTTCCCGGGTTGACGCGCAGCGCGGAGGCGCCGCGGCGGCACGCCTCGATGGCGAGGCGGTGGTCGAAGTGGATGTCGGCGACGACGGGCAGCTTCGACTCGGCGCACACGCGCCCGAAGGAGTCGAGCGCGGCCGCGTTGGGGACCGCCACGCGCACGATCTCGCAGCCCGCGGCGCGAAGGCGCGCGATCTGGGAGAGCGTCGCGTCGGCGTCCGCGGTGTCGGTCGTGCACATCGACTGCACCGAGACGGGGGCGTCTCCCCCCACGGTGACGTCGCCCACCCTCACGGGACGCGTGAGCTCGCGAGCCACGGGGTTCTTCTCTGCCGTCATGCCAACCACCTACCCGATCACGAAGCGCAGGATGTCGTTTCTGAGCACCACCACGAAGACGAAGACGATGAAAGCCATGCCAAGGACGTTGAGGACGTTGAGCGCGCGGACGGACAGCGGCCGGCGGATGACGAGCTGGATGAGCTCGATCAAGATCTTGCCGCCGTCGAAGGGGGGCACCGGGAGCAGGTTCATGAAGCCGAGGGACATGGAGATCGCCGCCGCGAACATCATGAGGGTGTAGGCGCCTGACGAGGCGGCCTCGGCGGCCATGGCGGATATGCCCACGATCGAGGAGGACTGGTCGAGGACCTCCATGGTGTGGGCGGGCTGGATGAGCTGAGCCACGTAGCCCGCAACCTGGCCGGCGTAGTCAAGCGTCGCCCCAGCGGCCTCCGGGAGGCTCGGGTAGTAGGTCTCGACCGGGGCGAGGACGCCGATCTCGTCGACCTCCTGGCCCTCGGGCAGGTCGATGGTGACCTCGCGAGCGACTCCGTCGCGCTCGTAGGAGATCGCGAAGTCCTCTCCCCGCTCGAGGCTCGCGCGGACGGCGCCGACGAGCTCCTCCCAGGTGTCGACCGGCTCGCCCGCGACCGAGGTCACGTGGTCGCCGGCGACAAGCCCCGCCTGCTCGGCGAGCGAACCCTGGGAGACGCCCCCGAGCGTGCTCACGTTGGGGACGTAGTCGGTGCCGCGCACCATGAAGGCGCAGGTGACGATGAGAAACGCGAGGACGACGTTGACGAGCGGGCCGGCGACCAGCATGGCGGCCCTCTTGAGGAAGCCGACCCCCTGGTAGGTGCGGGAGCGCTCGCGGGCGAGGAACTCCTCCGGAGTCGAGCCGAGCTCGTGGGGCGCCCCGGCCTCGGTGTAGCCGGGGAGGGAGAAGTCGTGGTCGCGGTCGTACTCGGTGAGGCCGCGACCGTCGCGCGAAAGCGTCTCGAAGGCCGCGGGGTAGGTGCTCTGGCCCGGCGTCTCGCCGAGGTCGGGGTCGTAGTAGGGCCTGATCGAGGCCCAGTCGCAGAGCGTGGCGAGAAGCCCGTAGGCTCGGTCCTCGTCGACGCCGAGCTCGCGCGCGACGGCGTCGGCGCGGACGCGCCCGCGCTCCATCACGAGGGCGAGCGTGGGCGCGAGGAGCTCGTCGTCGGCGCCCTCCATCCCGCAGATCCTCGTGTAGCCGCCGAGGAGCAGCGGGGTCACGCCGAACTCGGTGCCGACCTTGCGGCTCCTGCGCGAGAGCTTGACGCGGCACGGCAGGCCGAGGAAGAACTCGGTCGCGCGCACGCGGAGCGCGCGGGCGGCGAGGTAGTGGCCCCCCTCGTGGACGAACACGAGGACGGAGAGGACAAGGACGCCCCAGAAGACGGCCGAGACGACGTTCGTGACGGTGCTCAAATGCTGACCTCCGCGAGAAGTGCGCGAGCCCGCTCGCGAGCGCGGGCGTCGACCTCGTCAAGCTGCTCTGTGCTCTCTACCCGCTCGACGCTCGTCTCATCCATGACGGCCCCGACGACGCGCTCGATGTCGAGAAAGCCGCACAGACCTTTGCGGAAGCTTGCGTTCGCGACCTCGTTGGCCGCGTTCATGGCGCACGGCAGCGTCCCCCCCGCGCGACCGGCCTCCCGCGCCAGGGCGAGGCACCCGAAGGCGGCCTCGTCGGCCTCGCCGAAGGTGAACGGGTCCTCGACGCACCAGTCGACGCGCCGCGCGCTCGCACCCCAGCGCTGGGGGTAGCTGAGCGCGTACTGGATGGGCGCGCGCATGTCCGAGCTGCCGAGCTGCGCCTTCACGACGCCGTCCACGAACTCGACCATGGAGTGGATCTTGCTCTGCCGGTGCACGAGGACCCTGATCGAGTCGACCGGCTGCGCGAAGAGGTGATGGGCCTCGATGACCTCGAGCCCCTTGTTCATGAGGGTGGCGCAGTCGACCGTGATCTTGTCGCCCATCGACCAGGTCGGGTGCGCGAGGGCGTCGGCCGCGGTCGCGCGGGCAAGCTCGTCGCGCCCGCGACCGTAGAAGGGACCGCCGGAGCAGGTGAGCCAGATGCGCTCAACGTCCTCGGGGCGCTCGCCGACCAGGCACTGGAAGATGGCGCTGTGCTCGGAGTCGACCGGGACGATCTGCCCGGGAGCCGCGAGCGGCATCATGAGGTCGCCGCCGCAGACGATCGACTCCTTGTTGGCGTAGGCGAGGCGCTTGCCCGCCGAGAGCGCCGCGAAGCCGGCGTGGATGCCGGCAAAGCCGACGAGCGCGTTCACGACGACGTCGACCTCGGGCAGGGTCGCGAGGTCGGTGACCGCCCGCTGCCCGAAGGAGAGCTCGCAGCCATCTGGCAGCTCCGCGAGCGCGGGGTCGGCGGCTCGGTCGGGGTCGGCCACGGCCACGTGGGCGCAGCCGAACTCGCGGGCCGCCGCGACGAGCTGGCGGACCGAGGACCTGACGGAGACCGCGACCACCTGGAGGCGGTCGGCGTGACGGCGGCAGACGTCGAGGGTCTGCGTACCGATGGAGCCGGAGCAGCCGAGTACGGCGACGCGCAGGCGCTCCGGGGCCGGGCGCGCGTCGCGGGCAGAGGTTGTCACAGGATGCCTCCAAAGAGCAGCAGGAAGTAGGCGGCCATGCCCCCGAAGAGCATGGAGTCGCTGCGGTCGAGGAGGCCGCCGTGCCCCGGCATGAGGTTGCCGGAGTCCTTGACCCCCACGCCGCGCTTGAGGCGCGACTCGAAGAGGTCGCCGATGACGGCGGCGAAGCCGACGACGAGGCCGCACACGACGGCCCAGGCGACGCTCAGCTCGCTCACCAGCAGCGAGACGACCACCCACACCACGACCGACCCGAGGATGCCGCCGAAGAACCCCTCGACGCTCTTGCTCGGCGAGATGCGGGGCGCGAGCTTGTGGGAGCCGATCGCGGAGCCGACGAGGTAGGCCATCGCGTCGTTGCCCCAGATGGAGAACATGACGCCGAGCGTCAGGATGGCTCCGGCGGGCCCGCCGTCGCACATGCGCACGAGCACGATGCTCGAGAAGGCGAGCGACGTGTAGAGCGGCCCGAAGGCGGTCGCGGCGACGTCGGCGATGTTGGCGCGCGGCGCGAAGACGTACCAGGCGGCGCAGGCCATGAGCAGGACGAAGATGACCAGGGCGCAGGCGAGAAGCCCGTTGGCGTACGCGGCGACCGGGAAGAGCAGCGCGGCGGCGAGGCCGATCGTCTCGTTGGGCATTCGGCCGCCCATGCGGCAGATGCGAAAGAACTCCGAGCAGCACAGCCACGCCTCGGCCGCGATGAGCAGCGTCGTGGTGAGCGGTCCCACGGTCAGGCACAGGAGCGTCAGGGCGGCGTAGATGGCCCCCGAGGTGCTCCGCGTGAGAAGGCGCTCGGCGGAGCTCCTCACTTTCTGGCCCTTGAGGTCTCCCGCGGCGCGCGCGTCCTCCTTCGAGGCGCGCCGGTCCTCGAGCCGCGCGATCTGGCGGTCGAGGCCGGTTCCGCGGGAGTCCTCGCCCCCCGACTCGCCGCGCACGCTCACGAGCTCACCACTCCCCCGAAGCGCCGGGAGCGGCCCTGGAAGGCGGCGACGGCGCGAAGGAAGTCCCAGCGCGAGAAGTCCGGCCAGAGGGTGTCGGTGACGTAGAACTCGGTGTAGGCGAGCTGCCAGAGCAGGTAGTTGGAGAGCCTGAGCTCGCCCGAGGTGCGAATGAGCAGGTCGGGGTCAGGCAGCCCCGCGGTGTAGAGGCGGCTCGCGATGGCGCCCTCGTCGACCTCGTCGACGCCGAGGCGCCCGGCGGCGACCTCGCGGGCGACCTCGCGGGCCGCGCGGGCGATCTCGGAGCGCGAACCGTAGTTGACCGCAAGCGCAAACGTCATGCCGTCGTGGTCCGCGGTCTCGTCGAGCCCCTGGTAGAAGACCTTGCGCGTGCGCTCCGGCAGCGCCTCGAGGTCCCCGAGGAACCGCAGGCGGACGTTCTCCTGGTGAAAGAGCGGCAGCTCCTTGACGAGCGTCGTGGCGAAGAGGTGCATGAGCAGGTCGACCTCGCGCTGGGGCCGCCTCCAGTTCTCGGTCGAGAAGGCGTAGACGGACAGGACGTCGAGCCCGAGCCTGACGCTCGTGGTGACCGCCTCGCGCAGCGAGTCGACGCCTGCGACGTGCCCGCGGGAGCGGTCGAGGCCGCGCGCCTGAGCCCAGCGGCCGTTGCCGTCCATGATGATGGAGACGTGCGACGGGATGCGCCCGAGGTCGACGTCGTCCAGGGCGATGTCGGCGGGGGCGTCTGCGTAGTAGGCCCGAAGCTTGTCCAGGTCCATGCGCACCTAGATCTCCATCACTTCCGCGGTCTTGGCCTTGAGAAGCTCGTCGACCTTGGCGACGTAGGTGTCGGTCAGCTTCTGCACGGCCTTCTTCTCGCGCGCCTGCTCGTCCTCGGAGAGCTCCTCGTCGCGCTCGATGCGGCCGTTTGCGTCGCGGCGGACGTTGCGGACGGCGACGCGACCCTCCTCCGCCATCTGGCTGCACTCCTTGGCGAGCTCGCGACGGCGCTCCTCGGTGGGCTTGGGGAAGGGCAGGCGGATGCAGACGCCGTCGTTGGACGGGGTGATGCCGAGGTCGGAGCCCTCGATGGCCTTCTCGATGGCGCGCAGGGAGCTCTTGTCCCACGGCTCGACGACGAGCATCGAGGCCTCGGGGACCTTGACGCCGGCGAGCTGCGTGATGGGCGTGGGCTGGCCGTAGTAGTCGACCTTGATCGCGTCGAGGATGTGCGGGTTGGCGCGGCCGGTCCGCACGCGCGCGAAGTTGGCCTTGAGGGCCTCGACGCACTTCTCCATGGACCTCTTTGCCTTGTCGGTGTGCTCGCTCATGTCCTAGTCCTCCTCGACGACGGTGGTTCCTACGTGCTCCCCCCGGACGGCCTTCATGAAGACGCCGGGCTGCTTGATGTCAAAGACCATGATGGGCATCTTGTTGTCGTGGCACAGCGCCGTAGCGGTCGCGTCCATGACCTTGAGGTCGCGGTTGAGGACCTCGCGGTAGCTGATGGTTTCGAAGCGGCGCGCGTCCGGGTTCTTCCTGGGGTCGGCGTCATAGATGCCGTCCACGTTGGTCGCCTTCATCAGCACCTCGGCGTTGATCTCGCAGGCGCGCAGGGCGGCTGCGGTGTCGGTGGTGAAGTAGGGGTTGCCGGTGCCGGCCGCGTAGATGGTGATGCGACCCTTCTCGAGGTGGCGGATGGCGCGGCGACGGATGTAGGGCTCGGCGATCTGGCGCATCTCGATCGCGCTCATGACCCGGCAGTCCATGCCGTTGCGCTCGAAGCAGTCCTGGAGCGAGAGCGAGTTGATGACGGTGGCGAGCATGCCCATGTTGTCGCCCTGGGCGCGGTCCATGCCCGCGGCGGCGCCGGAGAGGCCGCGGAAGATGTTTCCGCCGCCCACGACGATGGCAACCTGCACGCCGGCCTCCCAGACGGGCCTGATCTCCTCGGCGAGGCGCTGGGGCACCGCCGGGTCGATTCCGTACGCCTGGGACCCCATCAGGGCCTCGCCGGAGAGCTTGAGCAGCACGCGTCCGTATTTGATGTCAGACAAGCCGGCCTCTCTTTCCTCGATGCCTGCGAGCGCGACGTCGCGCCCCCTCGTGTTCGTCACGTGATTCTAGCAAAAGCGCGCCCGGGGCCGCGCCCGCGCGGGCGAGCGCCCCCGCTTCGCACACGAACGGGGCCGGCGACTGCTCGCCGGCCCCGCGCGAAGTGCGTTGCTTGTGAGCCTACTCGGTCTCGCCGAAGGCGTAGCGGACGAAGCTCATGACCTCGATGTCGTCACCGAGGGACTTGCCGACGTTCTTCGCGAGCTGGCCGACGGTGACGGAGCTGTCCTTGACGAACTCCTGCTCGGTCAGGACGCTCTCCTTGAAGTACTTCTCGAGGCGACCCTGGGCCATCTTCTCCTGGATGGCCTCGGGCTTGCCGGACTCGGCGGCCTGCGCCTTGTAGATGGAGAGCTCGTGCTCGATGACGTCGGCGGGCACGTCGTCGCGACGGGCGGCGACGGGCGCGGCGGCCACGATCTGCATGGCGACGTCGTGGGCGAAGGACTTGAACTCGTCAGAGGCGGCGGTCTCGGACTTGCCGAGCTTGAAGGTCACGATGTCGGCGAGCTTGCCGCCCAGGTGCACGTAGCTGCCGAGGGCGCCGTCGGCAGCCTCGACGCGCTGGAAGCGGGGGATCTTCATGTTCTCGCCGATGACGTGGATCATCTCGGTGAGCTCGGCCTCGACGGTCGACTCGCCCATCGCGCAGGCCTTGAGGGCCTCGAGGTCGGCCGGGTCGTTGTCGGCGACGACCTTGGCGAGGTCGAGGGCGAAGCCGCAGAACTTGGGGTTGGTGCCCACGAAGTCGGTCTCGCAGGTGAGCTCGAGAAGGGCGCCGACCTTGGCGTCGTCGGAGACGTAGGTGGCGATGGTGCCCTCGTTGGTGTCGCGGCCGGCGCGCTTGACAGCCTTGGCGATGCCCATGGTGCGAAGGATGTCGACAGCCTTGTCGATGTCGCCATCGGCCTCGACGAGGGCCTTCTTGCACTCCATCATCGGGGAGTCGGTCATCTCGCGGAGCTGCTTGACGAGGGCGGCGGTAACCTGAGCCATTATCTTCTCCTCTACTCGTGTCGTGCGGTGGCTGGACTACTCGGCGGCCGGGGCCTCGGCCTCGGCGGCGGGCTCGGCCTCGGTGGTGGCGGCCATCTCCTCGGCGGTGATCTGCTCCTTGCCGGTGCCGGCGAGGATGGCGTCGGCGGCGAGCTCGCACATCAGCGAGACGGAGCGGATGGCGTCGTCGTTGGCGGGCACGCCGTAGTCGATCACGTCGGGGTCGGAGTTGGTGTCGAGCAGGCCCACGACCGGGATGTGCAGGCGGTTGGCCTCGCGGACGCCGATCTCCTCGCGCTTGGTGTCAACGACGAAGATGGCCTGCGGCAGGGAGGTCATGGTGCGGGCGCCGCCGAGGTTGGCCTGCAGCTTGGCGAGCTCCTTGGTGAGGACCGCCTGCTCCTTCTTGGGCAGCAGCGCCATGCGGCCGTCCTCGACCATGGCCTCGAGCTCCTCCATGCGGCTGATGCGGGCGCGGATGGTCACGAAGTTGGTGAGCATGCCGCCGAGCCAGCGCTGGTTGATGTAGGGCATGCCGCAGCGCTCGGCCTGGGCGGCGACGGCCTCCTGGGCCTGCTTCTTGGTGCCCACGAAGAGCACGGTGCCACCCTTGGCGGCCGTCTCCTTGAGGAAGGTGTAGGCGCGGTCGGCGCCGATCATGGTCTGCTTGAGGTCGAGGATATAGATGCCGTTGCGCTCGCCGAAGATGTAGGACTTCATCTTGGGGTTCCAGCGGCGGGTCTGGTGACCGTAGTGGCAGCCGGCGTCGAGCAGGGTCTGGATGGTGATCTTAGCCATGGTAACCTCCTGTGGTTGGTCCTCCGCGCGAGGTCATCCCCTATGCGCCACCCCCTAGCTGGCTAACCAGGGGGCACCACGGCGCACGAGTCGTCGCGCGTGTGTGATGGTGCCGCGCGGGCGCGCGACATGCCGTGCTTGTGCACAACGCTCGAGAGTATAGCGGCTCGCGGGGCCGCTGTCGAGCGCAAACGCAACCTCCACGAGTGCCTACGCCCGCGGGTGGGCGCCCTCCGCCGCTCGGCGCAGCCGCTCGACGGACAGGTGCGTGTAGACCTGCGTCGTGGAGAGGCTCTCGTGGCCGAGGAGCTCCTGGACGCTCCTGAGGTCCGCGCCCCCGTCGAGGAGCTCAGTCGCGAAGGCGTGGCGCATCGCGTGCGGCGTCGTCGCCGGGTCGAGCCCGGCCTCGGTCACCCTTCTCTCGAACGCCGTGCGCAGCGCGTCGGCCGACATGCGCCGGCCGCGCGTGGAGAGGAAGAGCGCCTCGGTCGGATCCTTGGCGCGGGCGAGAAGGACGGGGCGGGACTCGTCAAGATAGCGGCGCAGCCAGCCGAGCGCCGTCTCGTAGAGCGGGACGATGCGCTCCTTGGAGCCCTTGCCGAACAGGCTCGCCTGACCCTGGGCGAGGTCGAGGTCGGAGACGTCGAGCCGCGACACCTCCGACACGCGCGCGCCGCTCGCGTAGAGCAGCTCGAGAAACGCGCGGTCGCGCAGGTCGACGGGGCAGCCGTCACCAACCGAGCCGAGCAGGCGGTCGACCTCGGCATCGCTCGGCGCTCGCGGGAGCGTCCTGGCGAGCTTCGGGCTCGCCACCACGGAGGCGGCCTCGTCCTCGCACGCCCCCTCCCTCACGAGCCAGCGGTAGAGCCCCCTCAGCGCGGAGAGCCGGCGGTTCAGCGTGCGGGGGACGTAGCCCGCGCGGGCGAGCTCGGCGAGGTAGCCCCTGAGCTCGCGGTGGGTGGGCGCGAGCGGGCGGACGCCGCGCCGGCGCACCCACGAAACGTAGGAGGCGAGGTCCGCCCGGTAGGAGCGCACGGTGTTGTCCGAGAGCCCGCGCACCTCGAGCAGGTACCGGCAGTAGCGCTCGACGAGCCCCTCGAACTCCGCGAGGGCGTCCTCGCGGCCCCCGCTCACGGCCTCGCGCCCCCGTCCGGGAACAGGTCGCGTCGGGTCGCGAGGTAGCGGCGAAGGTCCTCGCGGGCGCGCGCGGCGAGCGCAGCGCGCTTCTCGGCCTTGCCCCTCGGGGGGTCGGCCAGCGGGGAGACGAGGCCGTAGTTGACGTGCATGGGCTGGTAGTCCCTGGTCTGCGGGTCCGTTGCGTAGGCGACGAGGGAGCCGAGCGCGCCCGTCGCGGGCAGCGCGACGGGCTCGGCGCCGACGAGCTCGGCGTAGGTGTTGAGCGCGGCGAGCAGCCCGGAGGCGATCGCCTCGACGTAGCCCTCGGTCCCCGTGATCTGCCCCGCGAGGCGCGCCTGCGTGCCGGGAATCTTGAAGGTCGCGTCGAGCGCGTGGGGCGCGTCGACGAAGCTGTTCCTGTGCATGACGCCGTAGCGGAGGAACTCCGCCCCGCCGAGCCCCGGGATCATGCGGAAGACGCGCCGCTGCTCGGGCCAGGTCAGGTTGGTCTGGAAGCCCACCAGGTTGTAGGCGCTGCGCGCGGCGTTCTCGGCGCGAAGCTGCACGGCCGCCCACGGCCGCCGCCCCGTCCTGGGGTCCGTGAGGCCGACGGGCTTCATCGCGCCGAAGCGCAGGGAGTCGTGCCCGGTCCTTCCCACCTCCTCGACGGGCTGGCAGGCGCAGAAGAGGTCGGCCTGCTCGAACTCGCGGGCCACGACGCGCTCGGCGCCGAGGAGCGCCTCCATGAACGCGTCGTACTCCTCGCGCCCCATCGGGCAGTTGAGGTAGTCTCCGCCCCCCTCGCCCCCGTAGCGGGACTGCTCGAACACGACGTCGCGGTCGAGCGTGTCCGCGTCGACGATGGGTGCGGCGGCGTCGAAGAAGCTCATCCTCGAGCCACCCACGGCCCCGGAGATTGCGTCGAACAGCTCGTCGGCGCACAGCGGGCCGGCTGCGATGACGCACGGGCCCTCGGGGATCCGCGTGACGCGCTCGCGCACGAGCTCGATCAGGGGCTCCTCCCCCACAAGGCGCCCCACCTCCGCGGAGAAGGCGTCCCGGTCGACCGCGAGGGCGCCGCCGGCGGGCACGGCGCTGCTCCTGGCGCAGGCGAGCAGGGAGCATCCCATGAGGTCGAGCTCGTCCTTGAGCAGCCCCGCGGCCGTCTCGGGCTTGGTCGACTTGAGCGAGTTCGAGCAGACGAGCTCCGCGAGCGCGCCGGTATGATGCGCGGGCGAGGGGTGGCCCGGGCGCTGCTCGTAGAGACGGACGGCAACCCCCCTGCGCGCGAGCTGCAGCGCGCACTCGCATCCGGCGAGGCCTCCCCCGACGACGCTCACGACCTGCCCCATGCACCTCTCCCCTCCCGGCGCCGCGCGCCGACCTCTTCACGTACCCCTATTCTGCCCCAAGACGTAGGCGCGCGTGGCGCAGTATCTCCCGTCGGGCAGGCGCTCCGCGAGCCCGCGGGCCTCGAAGTCGGTCAGGGTCCTGAGGACGGTCAGCACGCTCTCCCCCAGGCGCGCGGCCAGCTCGTCGGGCCGGGAGGGGGAGGCCACGAGGGCGGACATGACCGGCCCCATCTCCTTGCGCTCGCCCTCCCGCGAGAAGCGGGCGACCCCGTAGTCGAGCGAGATCGCCAGGGCGAGGGAGTGCTCGTCGGCGATCACGCGGGCACCCTCGGCGATCAGCCGGTTCGTTCCCGCAGAGCCCGGGGAGAAGATGGACCCGGGGATCCCGTAGACGATCCTTCCGAGCTCGGACGCCACGTCCGCGGTCGACATGGTCCCCGAGCGCACGCCCGCCTCGGTCACGACGAGCACCTCGGAGAGGGCCGCTATGACGGCGTTTCTCTTCGGGAAGGCCCATCGCCGAGGCCCCGCCCCCCAGCGCTCCATTGACACGACCGCGCCACCGCCCGAGACCGCCCCCTCGAAGAGGTCCCTCGATCCCTGCGGGTATACGACGTCGGCCCCGCACCCCGAGACCACCACCGTCCTCCCGCCCGAGGCGAGCGCGGCCATGCCGGCGGCGCGGTCGCACCCCATGGCACCTCCGGAGACGACCGTGACTCCGCACTCGGCCGCGACGCGGGCGGCCATCTCGGCGACCGCCTCCCCGTAGGGCGTCGCCCTCCGGGCGCCGACGATCGAGATGCACGGCCCGAGGAGCGCCCCGGGGTCTCCCCTGCCGAAGAGGCGCTCCGGTGGGCTAGGGAGGTCCTCGAGCGCGGAGGGCCACCCCCGTGCCCCGCGCTCCATGACCCAGTCACCACGCGATGAACCCATGACTTCCTCCCTACCCCATGCCGCGCGACCTGAAGCCGAGCGCCTCCACGACGTCATCCTCGCTCACGCGCTCGTGTCCGGCGAGGTCGGCTATGGTGCGCGCGACGCGGCTCACCCTCACGATGGCGCGCCCGCCGAGGGCGAGCCCCTCGGCAAGGCTCTCGAAGGTCGCCTGCGCCCGCGGGTCGAGGCGGGCAGACTCGAGCGCCCCGCGCGCTGACCGCCCGTCACGGCGCTCCCTCCAGTCCCTGAACTCGCGTGCGGCCTCGACCTGCTCCGCGAGCTCCCTCGACCCCACGCCGGACTGGCCGCGGATGACCTTCGCGGTGGACGGCCTGGCCACGTCCACCACGACGTCGATGCGGTCCAGGAGGGGGCCGCCGACGCGGCTTTGGTAGGCGGCGACCTTCGCCGGCGGGCACGTGCACTCGTGCCCCGGGTCGCCGAGGTGGCCGCACGGGCAGGGGTTGGCCGCGGCAACGAGCTGAAAGTCGCACGGGAACGTGTGGACCCCGTCGACGCGCACGATCCTCACCTCATGGTCCTCGAGCGGCTGCCTGAGCGCCTGAAGCGCGCCACGCGCGAACTCGGGAAGCTCGTCGAGGAAGAGGACGCCCTCGTGCGCGAGCGAAATCTCCCCCGGCGTGACCGGTCGCCCGCCCCCGACGAGTCCACCGAGGGAGATGGAGTGGTGAGGGGCCCGAAAGGGCCTCCTGCCGCAGGCGAGCTGCCCGGCGTCCTGCCCGGCGACCGAGTAGACGAGAAGCGCCTGCGCCTGCTCCTCCTCGCTGAGCGGGGGCAAGATCGTGGGCAGCCTGCGCGCGAGCATCGTCTTTCCCGATCCCGGCGGGCCTACCATGAGCAGCCCGTGTCGCCCCGCGGCCGCTATCGTCATGGCGCGCTTGGCGAGCTCCTGGTCGACGACGTCGGCGAAGTCGAGCTCGGTCGCCGGTTCCGTCGCGGGGGCGGGCGCGAGGGAGCCGAGCTGTGGCAGGGCCCCCAGGCCCAGTCGAAGCTCGCCGAGATCGACGAGCGCCCTGGAACCCTCCGCCCAGGCTCCCGCGAGGGGGCTCTCGGCAGAGGTCACGAGCGTGAGGCCGCTCTCGCGCGCAAGCATCGCGTAGGCCATGTCCCCCCTGACGGGGCAGACCGTCCCGTCGAGGGCGAGCTCCCCGAGGAAGAGGGCGCCCTCGGCGACGGACGGCGGGAGCTGGCCGGTCGCGACGAGGATGGCGACGGCGATGGCGAGGTCGTAGCCCGTGCCCGTCTTTCGGCGCTCGCCGGGGGCAAGGTTGATCGTCACGTGGAGCCGGGGCAGCTCGAACCCGCAGGCGCGCAGGGCGCACCGCACGCGCGAGCGCGCCTCGAGCACGGCGGAGTCGGGCATGCCGACCACGTCGAGCCCCGGGATGCCCCCAGAGGTGCTCACCTCGACGTTGACGAGGCTCGCCGTGACCCCGCGCAGCGAGGCCGCGAGCGTGACTGCGGACCCGCCGTCCATCACATGCCCCCGCAGAAGGCGTTGCTGATGTGGCGCAGGTGCGCGTGCCCGTCGCCTGTCGCGGTAATGGCGATGACGTCAAAGCGGACCGAGCCGACCTCGGGGTGCGCCTGCCCGTAGACCCCCGCCAGCCTCACGTATCTGCGCGCCTTCTCGTCGTCGACGGCGAGCTCAGGCATGGGGTCGGGCGCCCCCTGGGGGCAGCTCCTCGTCTTGACCTCGACGAGCGCGAGCTGCCCGTCCGGGTCGCGAGCCACGATGTCGACCTCGCCGAGCTGGCAGCGCCAGTTCCTCTCGACCACCTCCCAGCCGCGGCGCTCGAGCGACCTCACCGCGGCGTCCTCGCCGCGCGACCCGAGCTCGCGGGCCCCGCCCGCGCCCGGGTCGCCCCAGGTCTCGGCCTGGGACGGCGCAATCTGCCAGCTACCCTGCGTTCCCACTGTCGTCTCCATGTCTGCCTCCACTTCCTTGTGGTCAGCAGAGCATGGCAGGCGAGGCTTGCACGAGGCTTACGGCTGGCTTGCGGCTATCTTCCGCGCAGCTTCGCCCTCAAGGCGGGCGGCATACCGCGCCGCAGCTCAAGGGGCTCGCCCGCAGCGGGACGTGGCCGGTGCGTCAAAAACGGGGGCTCAGAACAGGCGCGCGGTCTCGAGAAAGTTTCCACAGAACGAGACGCGGTGGATGGGCGTGAGCCCCCGCTCGCGTATGGCGGCGATGTGCTCTGCGGACCCGTATCCCTTCGACTCCGCGAGGTGGTAGCCGGGGTACTCCTCGTCGTAGGCGACCATGAGCGCGTCTCGGGTGACCTTCGCCACGATCGAGGCGGCGGCGATCGAGGCGACGCGGGCGTCGCCCTTCACGAGGCAGCGCTCCGCTGGGTGCGCGTGGACGGGGTTGCCGTCGATGAGCACGCAGTCCGGGTCGAGCCCGGTGTCGCCCACCGCGCGCGCCATGGCCTGCCTGAGCGACAGCGCCATGCCGAGGGCGTCGATCGAGGCGGGCTCCACGTGCGCGATGCCGATGGCGAGCGCCACGTCTGCGATCTGCGCGGCGAGGGCCTCGCGTCGGGAGGGGGTGAGCTGCTTGGAGTCGTTGAGCCCCCA
>JFBN01432819.1_pt1 | contig 17227 bp, 15 predicted proteins | sample 768741 | NCBI WGS metagenome assembly JFBN01 (sample SAMN01983846, study PRJNA193217) | chicken gut metagenome | biome: terrestrial biome; isolation source: ceca of Broiler chicken | host: Gallus gallus | place: United Kingdom: England | collected 2010-09-07
GGGGGCAAAGCCCCCGCCGCTTTTGCTTGCACGCCTTTCTGAAGAAGGAATGTAGAATTTATTTCAGGATCTTTTTCAGTTCTTCCCGCATGGGTGTGTAGTCCGCTTCCCGTGCGGCGGAAAGTTTTTCCAGAAAAGCATCGAGTTCCGCCCGATAGACCGCCACCATCCGCGCATCGCCTCTCGCGGCCGAGTATTGGGCGTTGGCCAGCCGGTCGCATAGTTTGACGAAGGTCGCATACGGCGTGGCGACGATCCCCCGGTAGTAGTCGTCGTTGGCGCGTTCGTGGCGTGTGCGTCCCCGGTTGTTGGTCACGGCGAAGACCAGTTCGGCGATTTTCTCCCCGAAAACCGCCTTTATGTCGTTGTAGGAGCGTCGGCAGTCTTCGATCACATCGTGAAGCCATACGGCCGCGAGGGTTTCGTCGCGCTCCTGGGAAGGCAGCAGATACGAAAAGACATCGGCGTAGTGGGCAGCCATCGCCAGGTGCAGCGAGTAGGGTGCCCCGTCATAGCTTTCGTTGACGTCCTGGTGGGCGCAGACCGCGTATCGGATGGCTTCGACGAGGGTTTTGTCCATGGGTAAAGGGTTTGACAGGGGGAAAAACAATTAACTCCACGTCTTTTCGGACCGTGGAGTTGATGTGTGTCGATCGAGAAATGCCGCTTCGTAAGCAAAGACGAGGCGGCGGACAGAGCGATTAGGCCAGCGAAGCAACGTGCTTGCTGAGCTTGCTCTTGAGGTTGGCGGCTTTGTTCTTGTGGATAACGTCCTTTTTCGCCAACTTGTCTATCATCGAAACCACCTTGGGGAACAATGCGGTAGCTTCTGCCTTGTCCGAGGTCAGACGCAGTTTCTTGATCGCATTGCGGGTCGTTTTGTGGTAGTAACGATTGCGCAGACGTTTCTTGTCATTGGAACGGATGCGCTTGATGGACGATTTGTGGTTTGCCATGTTTACAAATACTGTTTTCGTTTCGCCCCTACGGAAAGGGGCTTTGTCTGTTTTGTTCCGCCGTTTTCCGAAACGGTCAGGCCGCGAGGCTGTCTTCCGGAAGGCTTGGTAGCCCGTAGGGGAATCGAACCCCTGTTTCAAGAATGAGAATCTTGCGTCCTAACCCCTAGACGAACAGGCCGGGGAGTGCAACCGGCCTCTCGACCGGTTGTTGGTAGCCCGTAGGGGAATCGAACCCCTGTTACCAGAATGAAAATCTGACGTCCTAGCCTCTAGACGAACGGGCCGCGAGTTGTCGGCACATACCGTACCCAACAGCGAGTGCAAAGGTATGACAAATTTTCAAACGACCAAATAGCTTTCGGTGTTTTTTTGATTTTTGTCGGTTTTTTGTGCGAGGGTGCCTTCCGGGGTGAAAGACAGTCTTTCGCCCTGTTTGGGAAGGGCCGGGATGGACACCTTATTTATAAGGCTGCGGGAAACGAAGCCTGGAGTTTGGCACGAGGGGGTGAAAAAACGGCTTGTACGTGTTAAAAAACGCCGAGGCGGCGAAAATTGATAAAACGCAAATAATGGGCGCGGCGGGGATCGGATAAATGGAAGAGTCTCAAAAAAAGAATGGGTTTTTGCCGAAAGAGCACCAAATGATGTTAAAATTTGTCAGGGACTCCGCTGTTTTTCCCCTTTCGGACGGCCTCTTTTTCAGTTTTATGATATCCGTTTAACGAAATTTTAGTACTTTTGCACCCGAACAATAATAATCAATAAACAGAAATGAAAGGAAAAATCAGACAAGTACTAACGGTTGCGTTGGTGTTGTTCGCGGTGGTTTTCGCCCAAGCACAGGTGAGAACCTACTCCGGTGTGGTTGTGTCCTCGGAAGACGGACAGACGATGCCTGGGGTAAGCATTAAGATCGCCGGAACGAGCAGAGGTACTTCTGCGGATTTCGACGGTAACTTCTCCATTTCGGCAGAAAAGGGCCAGACGCTGGAGTTCTCCTTCGTCGGCTTCCAGCCGGTATCGGTCGTATTGGGCGACTTGCGGGATCTTACCATTACGATGGATCCGGATGCAGCCATGCTGGACGATGTGGTAGTGGTGGCTTACGGTACGGCCAGAAAGAAAGACCTGACCGGTTCGATCACCACGATAGAGGCAGGGGATATCCAGGATCGTCAGGTATCGACGGTTACCCGCGCTCTGGAAGGTCAGGTGCCGGGTATCCAGGTAACCAGTTCGTCGGGTCAGCCGGGTACCGATGCCGTGATCCGCATCCGTGGTATCGGCTCGATGAATGCCAGCAACAGCGCCCTCATCCTGGTGGACGGTGTGCCGTATCCTTCGACGCTTTCGACCCTCAACCCGGCCGATATTGCGACGGTAACGGTGCTTAAGGACGCTGCTTCGACTTCTCTGTACGGTTCGCGTGCCGCCAACGGTATCATCTCGATCACCACCAAGCGCGGCTCCAAAAACCAGCAGGCTAACGTATCGCTCAATATCCGCATGGGTTGGAACGAAGACGCCATCGGCCACCACAACTGGATCTCCGATCCGGGCGACTATTACCGGATGACGTGGACGGCTTTTGCCGGATTTTTTTACAATAATTATGGATTGGATTGGCAGTCTGCTAAAGCTTATGCAGCTGAAAACTTGATTAGCAGCCAATTTGGTATTGGCTTGGGTTATTCGGCGTTCAAGTTGCCTGCAGGAGCCAGCACGCTGATCGATCCGGCTACCGGCAAGATCGTCGAGGGAGCACAGTTGCTCTACCAGGAAGACTGGTACAAGGAGTTGCTGGGCAACCGCGCTTTCCGTCAGGAATACACCGCTTCGGTAACCGGTGGCGGTGAAAATACGAGCTACTATCTGTCGCTGGGTTACCTGTCCGATCCTTCGTATGCGGCAGGTTCCAAGTTCGAACGTTTTTCTTCGCGTTTGAATGTCGATGCACAGGTCAACAACTGGTTGAATGTGGGTGGCAACATGTCCTTCACCCGTCGTATCTCGGACAACCCGACCAACTATTCGGGTGGAGAGGTGAATACGCTGAACCTGTTCCTTTTCGCCAAGGTCATCCCGAGTATCTATCCTATTTATGCACGCAATGCGGATGGTAGCTATATGTACGATGAAAATGGCAATCGTCTGCTCGATATGGGTAACCGCCAGGCTGGTACGGTATCCGAGTCGCCGATCTACCAAGGCCCCAACCCGCTGGTTGGTGGATGGAATCCGCTGACGTATGTGGAGAAGGACAAGTTCCGTACGGTATTGGACAACTTTGCCGGATCGGCCTATGCCGAGGCGAAGTTCCTCAAGGACTTTACGGCACGCGCTACCATGAGTGTAGAGACGGTCTATCAGAATGCCAAGACCTTCCAGAATAGTGAAGAAGGTGGTGCGGTGTCGGTAGGGGGTGCCTTGTACCAGGCTCGCCAGACGTCCCTGACTCTTAATGCCAACCAGACCATCAACTGGGCGCACAACTACGGCAAGCATCATTTGGATGCTTTGGTAGGTCACGAATTCTACTACAGCAAAGTAGATATGTCGGATGCTTACATGCTCAACATGTTCATTCCCGGTTTGGTCGATCTGAGCAACTTTATCGAAACGGGTGGTCTTCCTACGGGTTATACCGGAGCTTCGGCCATGGAGTCCTACTTCGCCCGTGTGAACTACAACTGGAATGAGAAGTACTACGTTTCCGCTTCGGTTCGTATGGATGGGACGTCCACTTTCCGCTACGACAAGTGGGGTACGTTCTGGTCGGCAGGTGCCAGCTGGCGTATTGCCGAGGAAAACTTTATCCGTGACAATGTCGATTGGATGGATGAACTCAAGCTGCGTTTCTCGATCGGTACCACCGGTAACCAGGCGGTAAATTCTACCAGTTATCCCTACACCGACTTGTGGTCGCTGGGAGAATCCGACGGTCAGTTCACCCTGTCGCAGGTATGGTGGGGTGTTCCCGATCTGACCTGGGAAACGAACTTCAATATGGACCTCGGTGTAGATTTCCGTTTCTGGAACCGTTTCTACGGTAGTATCGACGTATATCGTCGTGTAACGCGCGACCTGCTCTTCGAGGCAAAACAGCCGCTGTCCACCGGTATTTCCACCAAGATGGTCAACGACGGTAAACTGGCCAACCAGGGTCTTGAACTCGAATTGAATTACGATATTTTCCAAAATCCGGATATTTTCTGGACGGTGGGTCTGACGGCTTCTACGTACAAGCAGAAGATCCTCGCGCTGCCCGACTATCTGATGACGGCTGCCAGCGGAAAAGGATATGTCAATGGATCGTATCTTTGGATGATCGGCAAGGACCAGTATCAATTCTACTCGGGAGAAGGAGCTGGTGTAGATCCCGAGACCGGTAAGCAACTTTATTGGATGGATGTTGTGGACGACCAGGGCAATGTGATTGGCCGTGAAAAGACGGACAATCCCGATGAACAGACCAGATACCTGCAGGGAAGTGCTATTCCTGATCTGATGGGTGGTTTCAATACGACGCTCCGCTATGCCGGTTTTGACTTGACGGTCAACACGACTTTCCAGATAGGTGGTAAGATTTACGATGCCGACTGGGGCAACCTCTACTGGCAGGGTTCCGTTCCTGCACGTAACCTGGGTGCCGATCTGTTGGACAACACCTGGACGCCGGACAACAAGGATGCTGAGTTCCCGATGTTTTCCTTGGCCGGTAGTAGCTATGGAGACCGTGCTGAATACGAGCTCGTCGATGCTTCGTACTTCTGCTTGAAGAATGTTACCTTGGGTTACACGTTGCCTGTGGGACTTACCAAGAAGATGGGGCTTTCTTCCGTGCGCGTATTTGCCAGCGGTGAAAACCTGTGGCTTACTTCGGCTCGCAAGGGGCTCGATCCTCGTATGGGTGTAACGGGTGGTGTGGTTTACATCGCGTACAACCAGATGCGTACGTTCTCCTTCGGTGCCAATATCAATTTCTAACCCTCTAAAATAGAAATGAAAATGAAAAAGTATATATTGCTGTTTGCAGTAGCACTGACAGGTGTATCCTGCTCCAATCTGCTGGATACGGAGTCTTCGGGTAACCTTACTCCGGAGGACTTCGAGAAGGTGGATCAGAACAAACTGACTTCCACGATGCTCAACGGCGCCATCGCTTACATGCATACGATGGGTAATGCAAATCTTGAGGATGGTGTGAGCTACAAGGTGTTGGGTATCCGCATGGATATGCTCGGCAACGACATGGTGTTGGGTGGTAACGGCTCCGGATGGTTCGTTTCCGATTACAACATGGCGAACTACCGCGGTCAGGACGATGAGCGTCCGTCCACGTATTGGGGAAGTTTTTACAGGCTCATCTACAAGGCCAACCAGGTGATCAGCTACATCGATCCCACGGAGTTGACCGAGAGCGAGAAAGCTGTTTCCGACAACATCAAGGCTCAGGCACTCACCCTGCGCGCATTGGGTTATTACCACTTGATCACGGTATTCCAGGATGCCTACCTGTTCGGTGGCAGCTCCAAGTCCGGTGTTCCGGTGTACACCATCCCCGATGAGGCGCGCAAAGGCCGTGGTACGGCTCAGCAGGTGTGGAATCGTATCTTCCAGGACTGCTCCGATGCTATCGCATTGTTTACTTCTTCGGGTGTAAATCCGAAATCCAAGACGGAGGTGTCGATCTATGTGGCTTACATGATCCAGGCACGCGCTGCATTGACCACCGGTGATTACAAACTGGCTGCAGAAGCTGCCGGTAAAGTAGTGGATGCCTTCGGTCTGATGACCTTCGACGATGCTTACACCGACACCGATGCCGGCGAGACGACCAACGCTTTCCAGCAGATTGATGGTGTGGAGACCATCTGGGGTTACAAGTGGAGTCAGAATACGACGCTTCAGAACATGAGCTTTGCTTCGCACATGGCTCCAGCCATCCCCAGTTCGATGGCTTATGGTTCGGTTTATGTAGGAGGTACCAAGTTGATGGACAATCGTTTGTGGGCTCAGATCCCGGATACGGACTGGCGCGGTGCTTTGTATAGCAGTATCCAGTACAGCGGAACGGTGTATTACAGCTTGAACTGGAAGTTTGACTGCGATTCTTGGGATCAGGACGAGGTGTACATGCGTGCGGCCGAGGCTTACTTTATCAAGGCCGAAGCAGAGGCCTCGGGAGAAAACCCGGATTATGCTGCTGCACAGCAGACCCTGTACGATATCATGTCTACGCGTGACCAGGCTTATACCAAGTCTGTCGCAACGGGCGATGAATTGCTTGAGGAAATCCGCCTCAACAAACGCGTCGAGATGTGGGGTGAAGGTCTGGAGTTCTTCGACAACAAGCGTATCAACAAGGGGGTCAACCGCAAGGACAATCCGTTCGCTGCCTATGGTGTTCCGATGAACCACCGCAACCAGATCATCATGCCTGCTGGTAAGGACTTCACTTTCCGTATCCCGCGCAGTGGTGAGATCGAGTTGAATCCTGAAATCTCTGACGAGGATCAGAACCCGTTGTAATACGGATTCGTATTCCGTACAGAGTCTCCCCGGGATGTCCCGGGGAGACTTTTTTTGTTTGGTTATTATTTCTTTTTTGATTATATTTGTAAGGTAACCTAAAAGATGTAAGGCTGTGGAAGTGATTTATACGTGGGACGGGAAGGATTTTAAGGATTACGGTGTGCGGGTGTCGTCTTCGCAAGGTTTGATCGGCGGGCTAAAACCCAAGAGCGGATTGGAAGTGCAGTGGTCGGATGAGCACGGCAGTGTGACCGACCGTTCGCAGATGTATTTCGAGGGGCGGACCATCGTACTGAACTGCTTTTTGGCGGCCGACGGTGCCGAGGACTTTATCGACCGCATCGGGGCTTTTACGGCTCTTTTTTACCTCCCGGGAGAGCATGTTTTGCGTGTTGCGGTGGGCGAGCGGGCTTTGGAATACCGCGTAAGCCTCTCCGATGCGATCACTGTGGAGAAGACTTTCCGGGATCGGAAGATGGTGGCGACGTTTTCGTTGCGCCTGTACGAGGCTCAGCCGGAGATCCCTCAATTGGCCGGACAAAATAGGGCTTGAAGAAGGCCATTGCAGGGCGCTTTTTGCTCTTTTCTCCCAAAGAGGGAGGGAAACCCTACTTGCCTTGTTGTGCTCTTTCATAGGCCGCAAAAGAGTTCTTCTTGGCGCGGTTTCCAAGCGGGCAGGGATGGGTTTTTGCCCGCAAGGAAGGAAAGGGATGCGCAGAGGGCGATTCTCTTTTGTTCGCGGCGGGGAGGAGAGAGAGGGGCAAAAAGAAAAACGGTCTCCACCTTTGTGGTGGAGACCGTTTGGTACTATGAGCGGATACGTGCGGATCAATTGCCGGCCGCTTCCATCTCGGCCTTGATCCCTTCGAGCGCCTGTTTTGCTACGGCATGATCGGGTTTGAGGGCGAGGATTTTTTCCCAGTAGGGGATGGATTCGGCCAACTGTCCTTTGATGTAGAGGTAGTATCCCAGGTAGCTGTAAGCCTCGATGAGTTGGTTGGCATTGGTGCCTTTCTTTTCGAGGATTTCAATGACCTTTTCGTAGTAGGGCTTGGCCAGGCCGAGTTCGCTGTTGGGGTCTTTCAGCGAGTTGGTGCGAGCCAGCCAGAAATAGCCCATGTAGTTGTCGGGTGCCTGTTCGACCACTTTGGCGAATGCGCTGTCGGCTCCTGCAAGGTATTTGTCGCGGTTGGCTACGTACTGGGGCAGGGTGTCGCCGGCCGCAAAGTAATTCAGGCGTCCCAAGGCATAAAAATCGGCCAAGGTTACTTGTTCGCCGCCGTTTTCGATGAACTTGGTGTGCTGGAGGATAGCGTTTTCATAGTCTCCATCCTCCTCGTACATGTCGCCCAGTTCTTTGTAGAGCTCGATCTTCGACGGATCGACCTGCAGGGCTTTTTCGAGTTGTTTGTAGGCTTTCTCTTTTTCACCGACCTTGGACAAGAGGGTGCCGTAGTACCGGTAGTCCAGGTAGATGTATTTCGAGGTGTCGGCCTGGTTCATGAAGTTGTTGGCATAGTCGATAGCCATGTTGTAGTCCTTCAACTCGACGGCATCGTACATCAGCAGGCGCTGCATCACGAAGTTGTTCGGGTTTTTCTTGAGGACCTCGAGGGCAATTTCAGCCGATTTTTTGAATTCCTTGTTGTAGAACAGGATGGTGGCGTATTTCTCCATTTCGGATTCGGCGTAGAAGTTGTCCAGCGAAACGAATTGTTCGTACGCCTGGGCTGCTTTTCCGAACTGGTTGTTGGCGTAATATACTTCGGCCAATTCACGGTAAGCGATAGCCGATTGCGCGTCGAGAGCGAGCAGTTTGTTCAGCATTTCGATGGCGCGTTCCGCATTGACCGAGGCAAACAAGCGGGCGTATTTGATGTATCCCTGACGGTGAGCCTGGTTGAAGTAGATGGCCTGTTCGTATTGTTCGGCAGCTTTTCCTGCGTTCTTTTCCGCGGCATAGATATCTCCCTGCAGCAGATAGGCATCGGCGTATTTCACATCGGCCTGTTTGGCTTTTTCGGCATAGCGGGTAGCCTCTTCGAGGTCTCCGTTGTCCAGGTAGGACTGTCCGATGAGGGTGTAGTACTCAGGGTTCTTTTTGTTTTTGCCGCTGACGAGTTCCTTGAAAACAGCTTCCGCTGCTTTCGGGTCGGACTGTATTTTCAGTTTGGCCGTCCCGACTTTATTGGCTACGGAATTGGGATTGGCTTCCAGCCCTTTCTGGTAATAGTAGGCTGCGGAATCCGGCATGTTGAGTTCAAAATAGATTTCGCCCAAGTTGAAATAGGCTTCTTCTTTGTTGGTCGAAGGGTCCTGCAGGTTGTTCAGCAGGATGGCCTTTGCATACTCCGGAAAGCCGGACTGAAAATATTCGATCGCTTTTTGATTGTCCGCGCTCCATGCGGTCAGGGCAGACCCCGCCAGGAGGGCGGCGGAAAACAGGAATTTGAAACTTCTTTTCATAGTACTGGATAAAATGATGATATTGATTTTCGCTTACAGTTCTTCACGTACATTGACTATGCGCAGGGATTGCGTGGCTGGGACAAGCCCGGCCCGTAGAATGACGCGTTGCGCTTTGTATCCCGTCAGAAAACGGGTAAATCCGGTTGCCAGACCGTTGCGGGGTTCGGAGAGGATGGCGTACACGCTGCGTGAAAGCGGGTATTCTCCGGTAGCCATGTAGGCCTGATACGGTTGGAAGGTGTTGTATTTGTCCGGGACGGCCTGGTCGGTGAGCGCCATCACGCGGATCTGCGGGATGAAGGACAGCAGCGTCGTATCGGCCATGTCCAACACCCAACTGGCACCTACTACCCCCATGGCTCCCGGGGTTTGCTCGACAAAGTCGATCACTTCCCGGTTGGTGTTCTGGGCGAAGAGTTTGTCCGAAAGAGGAGCCCCCTGCATGAGGGAGTCGCGCAGGTAACGCAACATTCCGGAGTTGGGATTGTCAAAAACAAAGGTAATATCGCCCAGTTTGGACTGGGGGTTGAGTTGTTTCCAGGAGGTGATTTCTCCGGAAAGTATTTTTTTGAGTTGGGCCACGGAAAGCAGCGAGTCGGGATTTTCCCGGTTGATGATCAGCGCGACGGCATCGGTGGCCAACAGCACAGGTTTGGCAAAGAGTTTCTTCTGTTCCAGGGCGGCGTTTTCACCTTCTGTCAGGGTACGGGTGGTGATGGCCAGATATACGCTGTCTTGGAGCAAAAGGTTGATGGCATCTACTTCGCTTTTGTAGATGGGGATGATGGAAGCTTGGTCGTATTCGTTTTCAAATACGTCGATTTCCTGATTCAGCACAGGAGCGAAACTTTCGTCTGCCGAGATCTCGATGACGCCCGAACTGGTCGTATCGGTCGGCCCTTGCACTTTATCCTGATTTTTGCACGCGACAAATCCCATTGCGGCGAGCAGGGTACAAAGCGCAAGGCTTGTTTTTTTGGAGTAGTGGATAAAGCTTTTCATTGCGTAAAGGTAATAAGTTTCGGTTATTTTTTCAAGATTCTGTACGCGCGCAATAAGGCATAGAGGAAAAAAACGATCCCCGCCAGGATGCGCAGCGTCAGGGAAAAAGTCATGTCAAAGATCGGTGAAAAAATCAACATTACCGCCAAAGCCATGTAAAAGATGACCATCAGCAGGGCAAATGCGTAAGAGACAGGATTTTTTTTCATCTTTTTTCGCCGAAAAATAAAATCACATAAGAGAAAAAAAACTTGCCCGCAGCTCTCTGCTGAAGACAACGGGCAAGTTTCTTGTTTCTCGCGGCAAACGCGAGTGAAGATTTACTTCTTCAACTGATATACGACGCGGATCGTGTAGTAAACCGGGACGTTACGTCCATTCTGACGGCCAGGAATCCAGTCGGGCATCGAAGCTACCACGCGCTGTGCTTCCTTGTCGCAGGCCGGGTCGATGCCTCGAGCGACTTCCACCCGTTCTACTTTTCCTTCTTTCGATACTACGAAACGGATCCACACGTTTCCGGAGATACCGCGTTCCTGTGCGGAATACGGATATTCCAAATGATCGTACAACCAGTCATACATCGCTTTTTCACCACCGGGGAATTGAGGCATTTCCTCAACAGCGGTGTAAGGCTCTTCTTCCTCGACATCCTGGGCGATTTCACGGAGTTCGGCAATATCCTGGCCGTTCTCTTCGTCGTTACCCTTGACGTCTGCAATGGAGATCGCAGCCTTTGCTTCGATGATCTCTTCCTGGGATTTGATCTCGTCCTCTTCGCGGACGTTCTCATCCTTTTCGATCTTCGGAGCGGTGAACTTGATCGAGCTCTTCAAGGGTGGTGGCGGCGGAGCCTCTACCTTCTTGATTTCGTCGTTGTTCTTCACTTCAGTCGGAGGCAGTTGCGACAACTGCGTTACTTCGGTGACGACTACTTTGTCCTGACGCGATACGATGTACGAAGCCAATGCCTTGAACGATACGGCGATGGCTACCAGCACAATGACCGTGATCAGTGCGATGATGTGACGTTTGGGCGATTTGATACGCAGCTCGTAAGCTCCGTAGTTTTTATTTTTGCCTTTAAAAATAAGGTCAGCCCAATCTTTGGATAATAGGTCTATCTTAGCCATTTCTTCTCCTCCTTTTTTTAATTGTTGTTAGAAGTCCCGGCTAAATCCGACTGTGCGCCCAGGTCTCCGCCCGATTCGAGGTTCTCGATGAGCCATTTGTCCCCTTCGGCAATGTCGTCGATAGCATATTTACCGATACTGCAGATCGCCATTTCATCCAAAGCGTCGATAAGGTTCTTGTAGGTAGCATCGTCCGTCGCTTTGATCACTACGATGGGCGAAGACTTGTCGTCTTTGATCTCGGCAGAGCGTTTCTTGAAATCCTCGTCGGATATTTTGTTATCCAACTTCTGTTTCTTGAGTTCGTTCATCTCCGCAACGACCTTTTGGTTGCGTTGCATCAGAAGCGCTCTCAATCCGTCGGGACCATAGTTGGTGCGTTTGAGAGAGGTGTAGTCCTCGTAGTTGGGCATCCCGGTGTAGTAGTACACCTTGTCGTCTTTGCCGAGAAGCACCGTGATGGCGCGGGATTCCTGAATCTTGGTCTGCTCCTCCTCACTGACTTTGTCTTTCGTGGGCATGCTTATCTCCATCGTCTGAGGTTTGTTCATCGACGTAGCAAGCATGAAGAAGGTGATCAGAAGCATGATCATGTCCACCATCGGCGTAAAGTCGATGCGGGTGCTCACCTTTTTGGTGCCTGGCTTCTTACCCTTCCCTCTGTCTTTCTGTTCTACTTCAGCCATATGTCAATTTCGTTTAAGGAGCTTACTCAAGCTCATCGGTTTTAATGGTCTTGAGCGAGGTTATCAGGTTGTAGCGGTTCTCACGCAGATCCTGCAGAGAACTCATCACCTGGCGAATGATCGGGTAAGGCGTAGAAGCATCGGCCTTGATGGCGATGATAAGACCCTTGCCGTTTTGTTTGCGCGCCTCCTGTACCCAGACTTTGAACTGGTTGTCCGTGCTGTCGATGGGCACACCGTAGTTGCGCAGAGTAGCGTCCTGCTGTTCCGTCGGCAAATCGAGGAATGCCGGCATCTGTGCGATGGGTACCCCGAACGAGTTGATCAGTTTGAACTTCTGAATCTGCTCGTTTGTGAAGGTAACGCCGTACGCCTCGCCTACTTTTTGCAATACCGCCATGCGGTCTTCCTGTTTGTCCAGACTCAGGAATATCTTCCCGCTCTTGTCCACCAGAATCTGGAGGACGTTGGTCTCGGGAATCTTGATATCCGATACGGAGGCCGGGGTAACAACCTGAACCGGCTCTTTCTGGATAAACGTGGTGGTAAGCATAAAGAAAGTAAGCAAGAGCACCATGACGTCACTCATCGGGGTCATGTCGATGGCAGTACTCTTTCTTTTTACTTTAACTTTAGGCATAATTCTTATTCTTTACTTAGTCCGTGTCGGTTGATTACTTGTGGTTGGCGGCGTAAGACTGAACAAGAGAGAAGCCTACTTCGTCGATGCAGTATGTGATCGTGTCGATTTTGCTGGTGAAATAGTTGTAAGAGATAAGAGCCAGAACGGCGGTAGCGATACCGAATGCGGTGTTTACCAGGGCCTCGGAAATACCGGCGGACAGGGCTACGGAGTCAGGCGAACCGGCGTTGGCCAGTGCGGCGAACGACTTGATCATACCGATAACCGTTCCCAGAAGTCCCATCAGGGTACCCAGCGTGGTGAGGGTGGCGACAACCGGCAGGTTCTGTTCCAGCGTGGGCAGCTCCAGTGCGGTAGCTTCTTCCAGGGCTTTCTGGATCGAGAGGACTTTCTGCTCTTTGGACAGTTCGTTGTCCTTTTCCATTTCATCGTATTTCTCCAGAGCGGCATATACCACATTGGCTACCGAACCTTTCTGCTTGTTGCACAGTTCGCGAGCTTTGGCGATGTTGTTCTCCGAAAGAGCTTCCTTGATGTTGACCACGAAACGAGTGATATTTCCTTTTCCTTTGGCCTTGCTCAGAGCGAACCACCGTTCAACGCTCAATGCGATAACCGTGAGCAACAGCGTCTGGATCAAAGGCACCACAACACCACCTTTGTAGATGGTACCCAGCATGTTTCCGGGCAGGGGGTGACCATTCGGGTCGCCGTTCATGAAGTTGTCCGGATTGCCCAGCACATATTTAAAAATGCAGATGGCGATGATGAGGCACACCACGATGACTACGGGGGCTGTTCCTACGCCTGAGTAAGATTTCGTTTTTTTAGCTTTTGCATTCATGATAAATAACAGATTTTTAGTTGTTTATTGGTCTTTGAAAACGATTCGTTATACGTTGAGTGATTTCCCGTTCGGGGGATTTTTACCGCAGCAAATATAATACATTAATTCCATGCGTGCGGAAATGGAATGTAAAAAAATACTTAAAATCCATTTTTTGACGGGTACAGGAACCGCTTTTTTGCCTGTTGGAAGGACAGGATTTGTTTTTGCCGGGTAGGGGGGCTCTGCGGCGGGTTCTTTTGGCCCTTGGTGTATTCGGGGGATGGGTGTGGTTGTCGGTTGGGCGGTTGTTGCGGTAGGAATTCTTTCGGTAGATTGTATTAAGGTTCTGCAGGATGATGGGATGCGGCTTTGTGTTGGGGAGGGAGGGGATAAAAAAGTCGTCCTGCCGAGGGCAGGACGACTTGAACCGAGGAAGTATTTCTCGGGATTATTTCTTTACGATCACCACGCGATTCAGGTAGGGTTGGGAGTAAGGATTTTCCTTGCTGCCCATGGCAATCACGTCGAGCTGATCCGAATTTACGCCTTTCGATACCAAGTAGTCGTGAACGTTCTGGGCACGCTGCTGGCTGAGTTGCATGTTGCGGGCAGCGCTGCCGGTTTCCTTGTCGGCATATCCCGTAACGACGAATTTGCCGCCGTTGCTGGCTTTGATCGTCTCGGCCATCTGATCCAGCACGATCTTTCCTTCGGCGCTGATGTCGGTGCGACCGATCACGAAGAATACAGCGGTGCCGGCATACGGAGTTTCTACCACTTCTTCCACAACAGCCGGGCGATTTTCAGCATCTTTCAGTGCTTTTTCCAAAGCAGCCTGTTTGGCTTTGCTGGCAGCCAGTTCGTCCTCCAGGTCGCTGATCCGTTTGTTGAACGGGGTGAGATCCGTCATCAACTCGGAAGCTCTCTTGAACGGCTTTTTGCCGAAGCGATAGGTGATACCGGCCGTAATCGAGCCGATGCCTTCTCCGCGGTTGCCGCCCCATTGTCCGTCGAAGCGCTGGTTGAACAACGCACCGCGGAGTTCGAGGTTGATGTCGAAGTGCTCCGAAATGCGGAACTTGTTCAGGATACCGGCATCGAAAGCCAGTTCATTGCTCGAAGGACCGCTGTAAGTGGAGATGCCGCCGAAGCCTACGAAGGGGATCAGTTCATATACGCGATCCGGCTTGTAGCCCCAGAAAGCTGCCGACAAGTTGAACAATGCATCTACGTGATAGTGCATGTATTTCATCTTGAGGTTGTAGTAGGTATTGTCGTAGCGGCCGTCCACGAACGGGTTGTTGGCATAGATCGTCGCCGATTTGGCCGACAGGCCGGCTACCTGCATCCGGGCTCCCCATACCGGAGTGATCCATTTTCCTACCGACAGGTCAAATGCCGGAGTGATGTAAGTGTCGCCTTTGGTGTGGAATTCACCGAAGTATCCTTGTACTCCGGCGCCTACCGACATAAACCAATTGTCCCAAAAACCGTTGGTAACGTAGGGGCCTTTTTTGGTTTGAGGCTCATTTTGGGCTTGTGCGGCCAGCGGCAGTGCCAGTACGGCTGCAAAAGCAATGATCTTGAATAGATTTTTCATGGTTTAATTTGGGTTGAAATTTTTTCGAACGGATCAACAGCGGATTACACCCGCTCTTGAGAGACAAAGATAGCGTAAAATACAATTACTTATCCAAGTGTTTTAAGATATTTTTAGTCTTTTTTTTCCGACTTTTTCTTCAGGGCCGTTGTAAGCGAGGTGTGAGGGTATTTTATGGGTGGTTTTTTCGGGAAAAAAGTAGGACCGGTTACCTCTCTTCTCCGGTTTTATTCGGAAATTTGCACTTAGCAATGAATGAGAATATGATCGACAAAGAAAAAACACAGGCGTTGGGGTCGGAGAAAATACCCCGATTGCTACTTCGGTATGCCATTCCTTCGATTATTGCGATGTTGTCTTCCTCGCTGTACAACATGATCGACAGCATTTTTATCGGGCATGGCGTGGGGGCGATGGCCATCTCGGGACTGGCTATTACGATGCCCATCATGAACGTGATCGCCGCATTGGGTACTTTGGTCAGCGTGGGAGCAGCCACCCTGATGTCCGTAAAACTCGGGCAGGGGGATAAGGCAAGCGCCGAATACATCCTGGGCAACCTCGTGGTACTCAACATCATCATCGGGCTTACGCTGACCATATTCGGCAATATTTTCCTCGATGAAATCCTCTATTTCTTCGGAGCGAGTGAACACACGATCCCGTACGCGCGGGAGTTCATGCGGATCATTCTTTCTGCGACGGTGGTTACCCATGTTTATTTGAGTTTGAACGATATGTTGCGCGCTTCCGGGTATCCGGGACGGGCCATGACGGCGATCCTGCTGGCCATCGGAATCAACTGCGTGCTCAACCCGCTGCTGATCTTCGGGTTCGGATGGGGCATCGCCGGCTCGGCTACGGCGACGGTAACGGCTCAAGTCATCGTGATGTGCTGGGAATTGTGGCACTTCTCGGACAAGTCGCATTTTATTCATTTCAAGCGGCAGGCCTTCTCTCTTTCGCGCCGTATCGTCAAGGGGATGTTGGGTATCGGCATTTCGCCTTTCCTGATGAATATCTGCGCCAGCGTGGTGGTCATTTTCATCAATCGTAGTCTGATGGAATACGGCAACCAGACTGAATTTGGCGGAGATTTTTACGTCGGAGCGTACGGGATCGTCAATCGGGTGCTGATGGTATTTGTGATGATCGTTATCGGGCTCAACCAGGGCCTTCAGCCCATCATCGGGTACAATTTCGGTGCAAAGAAAGTAGATCGGGTCGCTTCGGCAGTGCGCTACGGCGTCTTGTGCGCCGTCAGTGTAACGACCGTCGGTTTTATTCTGGGGCAGACGCTTCCCCATGCGCTGGCGGCTATGTTTACGACCGATGCGGTATTGACCGATCTGGCGGTGCGCGGGATGCACATTGCGTTGCTCGTTTTCCCGATCGTGGGCTTGCAGATGGTGACCGCGGCTTTCTTCCAGTCCATTGGCAAGGTGAACAAGGCGATTCTCCTTTCCTTGACCCGGCAGATGTTGTTCCTGGTGCCGCTGCTGGCTATCTTGCCGCGCTTTCTGGGTACGGACGGAGTGTGGTTGAGCATGCCGGTGGCCGATACGGCTTCGACGATATTGGCTGTGTTCCTGTTGCGTCGACAGATCCGGCAGTTCCGTGAAGAAGACAAAAAAGCGAATATAAAACCGATACTTTGATGGAAACCAAGGATCAAAAATTCGTCATCTGCCTGGGACGCGAGTACGGTTCGGGCGGACACAATATAGGAAAAGCCCTCTCCAAGATGCTGGGCATCGAATATTACGACAAGAAACTCCTGGATGAAGCGGCCAAAAACAGCGGCATCAGTCAGGAGTACTTCGCCCGTTCCGACGAGAAGGCTCCTGGATCGTTTTCGCATACCTTGTCCTCGGGGCTTTTTGCCGCTGGGGGAATCTTTATGTATAGCAATTCGCTCTCGAGCGAAAATATCTTCAAGTACCAGTCCGAAGCCATCCGCGAGATCGCTTCCCGGACTTCCTGCATCATTGTAGGCCGCTGTGCCGACTATGTCCTGCGGGAGCAGGAAAACGTGTTTTCGGTGTTTATCACCGCTCCGATGGAGCAGCGTGCCCAGCGGGTAGCCCGGCGGGAGGGCATTTCCCTGTCCGAGGCTCAGGAAAAAGCCAAGAAGATGGACAAAGCGCGCAAGGAGTACTACAATTACTTCACCAACAAGCGTTGGGGACATACCGATTCGTACCAGTTGTGCATCGATTCGTCGTTGCTCGGCGAGGAGGGCACCGCGGCGTTTATCCGGGATTTTGTCCGGGAGGCTTTGGAGAAGAAGTCGGAAAAATAACTCCCTATTTCCGGCGGGGCAATCCTCGGCGGGGGCGGGCAAGCAAAAGGGCGGGCGCCAAGGCGCCCG
>JFBN01359846.1_pt1 | contig 17100 bp, 26 predicted proteins | sample 768741 | NCBI WGS metagenome assembly JFBN01 (sample SAMN01983846, study PRJNA193217) | chicken gut metagenome | biome: terrestrial biome; isolation source: ceca of Broiler chicken | host: Gallus gallus | place: United Kingdom: England | collected 2010-09-07
ACCAGTATTCGGACGCCTTGGAGATGACGGACGAAACCTTTGACGGCTCTGTATGGGCGCTGGCGATCCCGAAAGCGCTGCTGTCCACTGTGGATGAAATCACAGCATGGCAGACCAAGAACGGAGACAGCGGCCCGTATACTAGCGAGAGTTTCGGCGGATACAGCTATTCCAAGGCGACCAACTCCAAAGGGATGGCCGTGGGCTGGCGGGACGTGTTTTCCGCACAGTTGGCCCACTGGAAGAAACCGGCGGGCAGCTGGCAGTATGCAAATCCAAACCCGCACATGACGCCGCCGCTGCCGCATGAAGATAGTCCGTGGAGGTGAAGAAGTGAGTTTGCTTGATGATTTTGCCCGCCCCTGTGTACTGCTGGAAAAGACCCGCAGGCCGGATGGTGAGGGTGGGTACACGGTGGAATGGACTGACGGGGCGGAGTTTATGAACTACCAGGCCCTGGACACCTCCATGGAGGCCCGGAGAGCGGAGAAAGAGGGCGTCACCAGCCTGTATTCCGCTCTGGTGGACAAGGCTGTGCCAATTGAGTACAACGACTACTTCCGGGACGAGACAACGGGCGACACCTATCGGGTCACTTCGGAGCCATCGGACAAGGAAAGCCCCAAGTCTGCCTCGTTCTCACTGAAATACTTTACTGCGGAAAAGAGGGCGCTGCCGTCATGACAATCAACATTCTGGGAACCGAATACACCATTACAGTCAAAAAGTATGACGAAGATGAAGCCTTTGAGCGGTTGAGCATTGATGGGTACTGCGATGGGCACATCAAGGAGATTGTCGTGTGCGATATGTCCACATACAAGGGATGGGAGCACGAGCCAAAAGAAACCATTGAAATATCGCAAAAGCAGACGATTAGGCACGAAATTGTTCATGCGTTTTTTGATGAAAGCGGCCTTGCGTCCAGTGCCCTTGGAATTGATGGGTCATGGGCAAAAAACGAGGAGATGGTGGACTGGTTCGCTCTGCAAGGCCCGAAAATCTACAGGGCGTGGCAGGAGGCTGGTGCACTATGACAAAAGAAGCCGCTTTGCAGGCGTTTTTTGAGCAGTTTCTGCCGTCCTACGCCGCGTCCGCTGTTCCAGAAGGAGAGCCAGGCGTTGAAATGCCCTATTTGACCTATGAACTGATTACCGGGGCATGGGAAGAAGGGGAGGTTGGCTTAACGGTCAATCTCTGGTACTACACCACGTCCGAGGCTGCTCCGAACGCAAAGGTGCGTGAGATTTCAAGTGCTATTGGAATGAGCGGCGTGCTTGTCCCCTGTGATGACGGGGCTATTTGGTTTAAGCGCGGCTCTCCCTGGGCGCAAAGCCTGACGGACAATACAGACACACGAATCAAACGGCGGTATCTCAATGTGACCGCCGAATACCTGACTCCAAACTGAAAGGAGAGACAACATGAAATTTACTCGAATTCCCGAGACAGCATTTCAGACCTTGCAGCTCAATGCCGGTATCTTGCTGTCTAACTTTACCCCTGGTACTGGGACTGTTGAGGAAACTGACATTCTGGGTGCGACTTCCGGCGGCGTGAACTTCACCGCCACGCCTACATATTCAGACTTTGGCGAGGACATTGACAACTGCCCGGTCAACGTTCTGGAATTGAAAAAGCTGGACAGCTGGGAAGTCACCATGTCCGGCACATTTATCACCGTGGACACTGCTCTTGCAAAGACGTTGATTGGCGCGGCGGATATCGGCACCGGCGATAAGACAAAGGTTACGCCCCGCAATGACGTTCTGGAGACCGATTTTTCGGACATCTGGTGGGTAGGCGACTATTCCGACAAAAACGGAAACACAAACGGCGGGTACGTGGCAATCCACATGCTGAACGGTCTGAGTACTGGCGGTTTCCAGCTCCAGAGCGGAAACCGCGCGAAGGGTCAGTTTTCTTTTGAGTTCACCGGCCACTATTCCATCGACGCACAGGATACTGTCCCGTTTGAAGTGTATGTCAAGGCCGGGACTGCGGAGCCGGAGGAATAAATGAGACTTTCTGACATCAAAGGCGAACGAACCCTTGAAGTGATCGCTGACATCATTGACCCGATTGCAAATATCGCGGAGGACGAAGAAGCGTCTGCGCTGTTCAAGCGGGAGAAGCTACCCGAAGGTATGACGGCCAAGAAATTCCTGTTGCAGCGGGCCAGAAAGTCCGCACCCGCCCTTTTGAAGGGCCACAAGGAAGATATTATCGCCATTTTGGCGGCTATCGAGGGAACGCCTGCCGATGAATATGCGGGCACGATGAACCTGGTAAAGCTTATCAAGGATACTGTGGACTTGCTGACCGATGAAGCGTTTGGAGCGCTTTTTATCTCAGCGCAGAGCGGAACCTCCTCTGGCTCTGCGCTGGAGAATACAGAGGCCCCCGTCAAGTAAAAGCATTTGTCCGGTACGCTGCCTCCCGTTGGGAGCATGACCAAAAGGAGATGGTTTACCGGGCGTATGTGACGGACTCCTTGCAGATGATTTGCAAAAATGTAGCCCCGGCTGGATATGGGATATACCCATCGACGCGTTGGTATGACGCAATACAACCCAAAAAGCGGGAAACCAGAACCGGCGAGCAGATTGTTGCGGATGTTATCAAAAAAGCCGGATTGAAGGTGGTGAGCAAAGCTGAACCTGTTTGATCTATTTGCAAAAATCACACTGGACACCAGTGATTATGACAGCGGGCTTGACGAAGCAAGAAAAAACACATCAAATTTTGCGGATAAATTAAAAACCGGCCTCGCTACGGCAGCAAAGGTTGGGGCGGCGGCTCTTACTGCGGCAGCTACCGGAGTTGCGGCGCTCACCAAGGCATCTATTGACCAGTACGCGGAGTATGAGCAACTTGTCGGCGGCGTTGACACGCTGTTCAAGGACGCCTCTGATACCATCCAAGAATATGCTGCGAACGCATACAAGACTGCTGGTGTGTCTGCGAATACATATATGCAGCAGGCCACAGCTTTTTCTGCCTCTCTGATTCAGTCTTTAGGCGGAGATACAGAAGCAGCAGCAGAGTACGCCAATCAGGCCATCATGGACATGTCCGACAACGCCAACAAAATGGGAACGGACATTGAGTCTATACAGGCTACCTATCAATCCCTTATGCGTGGCAACTATGCCATGCTGGACAACCTGAAGCTCGGGTATGGCGGCACCAAAGCAGAGCTTGAGCGGCTAGTCGATGATGCGGAAAAGTTGACCGGGCAGGCCCTAGACCCATCCAAATTTTCTGATGTGATTACTGCCATCCATGCTGTTCAGGAAAACATGGGGATCACAGGGACAACAGCAGCGGAAGCAGCAACGACCATCGAGGGGTCCGTTGGCATGGCGAAGGCCGCATGGTCGAACCTTGTTACGGGCATTGCAGACGAAAATGCAGACCTAGACAAGTTAATAAACGATTTTGTGGACAGCGCGGCAACAGCGGCAGGAAATATTATTCCCCGTGCGCAGCAGATATTGTCTGGTATCGGGTCTGCAATTACACAAATGGCCCCGGTTATAACTGACACCATCCCTCAGATGATCGTGCAGGCGCTTCCTGGCGTTGTTAGCGCAGGTGCGCAGCTCCTGGTTGGACTGGTACAGGGAATCATGAATGCGCTTCCCCAGCTTGCGGCATCTGTCCCGAAAATCGTCGGTACACTTGTTTCTAGCATATCAAATGCGCTCCCATCCATTATGGAATCTGGTAGGCAAATGCTGAGCCAACTGACTTCTGGGATTGAAACCGGGCTTCCGGAAATGGTGGCCAGGCTCCCGGAAATCATCAACGCATTTGTTCAGTTTATTACAGATAATCTCCCTTCTATTCTGGATCAAGGTGTGGAGATCATCAATTCCCTTGTCAATGGTATTATTGCTTCCATCCCGGTGATGCTGGAATCACTTCCAAAAATCATCACGTCGTTTATCCAATTTATCACAGATAATCTCCCCGCTATCATTGAAGCTGGAATCGACATTCTCCTGAATCTGGTCTCCGGTATTATCGACGCGATTCCCCGGATGGTTGCCGCCCTCCCGGATATTATCTCCGCATTCACAGGGGGTATCGCTGACGCATTCCCGGATATCATTGAGTCCGGTGTGGCACTACTTCAGGAGTTCTGGGAGGGCATCGCCTCCAATATCCCGGAGCTGGTGTCCAACCTGCCAGAAATCATCGACGCCATCATCGACGGGATCGGAAACCTCATGGGCGGAATTGTCGATGTCGGCAAGAACATTGTACAGGGCTTATGGGAAGGAATTTCCAGTATGTTTGGATGGATTGGAGAAAAAGTCGGAGGATTTTTTGATAGTCTTTTTGGCGGCGTTGAGAAACACGAAGAGATAAATAGTCCTTCAAAGAAGTGGGCGCAAATAGGCAAATATGATGCGCAAGGTTTCGGGACAGGGTTTTCCGAAGAATTTGACCGAATCCGTCGGGACATTGAAGGCGGTATGGACTTCGGAACCGCAAATGTTGACTTTGCGTCCTCTGGCCTCGGCATTGCTTCGTCTGGTATGGTCAACGGGATTTCATCCGCAGTACAGAGCACAGGGGGCGCGGCATCTTATACCTTTAATTTGTTGTTCCCGGATTATACAAAACTGGCCTCCTATACATTCCAGCCAATGGTGGACTATGCAAAGGCTAACGGTACTCCCATTCTGAGCCCGTCGTGAGGTGATACTGTGACACAACTGATATTGGACACGGATGGATACAATCTCTCTTTGCCGGAGAGCAAAAGGGGAGGCTATTCTGTGGAGCGCCGGCCTCTCTCCGTGGACGTGGAAATGGTCACGGGCAGGATGGTCCGAGAGCTGCGTGGGAATGTCTGGTATGTCTCATATCAATATGGTTTCTTTTCTGATTCGGAGAAGAATGATCTGATAGCGGTCTGCCAGAAGGGACAGGGTCAGTCTATACGATGCGGGTTTTTGCCGCCGAATTCGTCGCAGGCCCTGACCTACTCCGATTTTCTGGTGACCTCCTTCACCTATCCGAAATTCATGTGGAGCCGTCTGGCCCCTAGCGGGGACGTGCTGGCCCCTGTTCCCATGTGGGGTGACTTCGCCCTGGAGCTCCGGGAGGTGCGGCCCAGTGATTAGCTCCACCGCCGCCTATCAGGAGGCCATTGTAGCCGACACCAGGCGGATTTATCTCAAGGTCATCGTTGACATTTCGGACCCTGACCTCACTTTTGGGACCATCGCTTACAGTGGAATCGCCTCTGATGTTTGTGTCAAAGAGCAGGTTAGAGACAAGGTTTTTGACCTCGTTCCACATGGGACATTGGAGACCGACCGATGGATATTAGACGGGACTATGCAGCTTTTCCCCGATTCTCCTTCACAACTAAAGGAACAGGCCGGATTCATTGGCGATGTATTATCCGGAGAAAATGGTGTGTTTTCTCCAGAAGTTTGGGTTGAAATCCAATTTGAGAACGTATCCATCCTGCAAGCATGCTCAGTTTATTTCCCGACCGCGGAATATGATGGCGTTCCAGACACGTTCAAGGTGGAGATCTTCCAGAGTGGCACAGCCTATTATACCAAGACTTTCACAGGGAACACAGCAGACCACATCTCTCTGGATGGGTTTACAGTCATTGCGCCGGACGCTATCCGGATAACGGTGAGCAAATGGAGCCGGAGCGACCGTCGGCTGCGGGTGGTGGAGATTGTTCCTGGCGTCTATGAGGATTGGACTGGGGACCAGATCGCCGAGTTTTCTGTGAAGCATCAAGCAGACGTCTCCTGTCTGACCATTCCTTACGGGACATGCAGTGTAAAAATTGACAACCTAGACCGCCGCTTTGAGCCCAGGAACAAATCCGGCGTTTTTCAGAGTATCGAGGAGCGGCAAAACATCGACGTTCAGATGGGGGTCCTACTTCCGGACAATTCTGTTGAATACAAGCGGCTGGGTCGGTTCTATCAGTACTCCGGCGGATGGAAGACGGGTGACAATGGAATCACTTTCCAATGGGACCTGGTAGACATTGTTGGGCTATTGCAGGACCGGGAATTTATCCCTCCGGATTCCCTGCCCACCACCCTAGAGGGTTGGGTAGAGGCACTTGCGTCCCAACTTGGGGAAAACTTCTCTGATTTCTATACGGTAGACCCAGACTATTCTTCCATGCCGTTGACAGTCCGCCAATCCTCCGATGTGGTAGGTCTGAAATGCGGGGAACTGCTTCTGGACGTGTGTATGGCAACTGGGACATTCCCACGGGCTGATGCAGAGACAGGAAGGCTTGCAGTAGAGCCGTTATGGGACCAGGGGCACAAGCTGATTCTGGACAATATGAATAGCTACCCGATCATGAAAGCGAACAGTGACCTTGCGGCAGTAATTTTCACCCTGAACGATGGAAACGAGACACAAGTAGTGGTGTCTGGTAACTCTACCGCCTCCAGTGAGACAAAGACAGTTACGAATCCCTTTATCAAAACAAGTGAACAAGCATTGACGGCGGCAAGAATGATCCTTGCGGCTTATGGCGGCAATAAATTGGAAGTGACTGGACGCGGAGATATGACCGCCGAAGTTGGAGATGTAGACACCATTTGGCTAGACGAATCTGGCGCAGTTACCGGGCGTCGTATCCAGCAGACCTTCTCCCTAAATAACGGGGTTTTGATGAACTGCGGGAGCGTATTCCTCCAGGCGGACGGTGCTTTCTTGTTTGAGGGCAGGACGGTCATTACTGAAAGCGGCACATGGACTGCTCCCGCGGAGGCGGGGACCACCCTGCGGGTCATCCTGGTAGGCGGAGGTTCCGGTGGTTCCAGCGGGACAAATGGAACCTGGGACGCCGCTGGGACCGACGGAACGGACGGCGAGGGCGGTCTGGTATGGGCCGGAACCATCACCATCAATCCGGAGCAGGTCTTTGAAGTCACCATCGGACAGGGTGGAGGAATTGGACAAGATGGCACCGCCACCACCTTTGGGCAGTACTCCAGCGCCAACGGGCAGAACTTCTCCCCGAACTACACCGACATAACCAGCGGGAACGCCTATGCCAGAGATGGCGTACCAGTCCCAATTCCAAACACAGGAGATGGAGGGGTAAAAGGCATCGGCGGCATCAAGGGAAACCGGCATTACGAACAGCGGTATGATTCGGATGGGTTTCCTGCTGGGAGCAAGCTCGTCATTGATAACTATCCGACGGACGGAACTCCCGGAACCCCAGGGGCCTCCGGCTGTGTGGTGATTTACTGGGATAAGGGGGGCTGAGCATGTCCTTTCAGGCTACAATTCCATCGGTTGGGGCGGTCTCCATCTCCCCTGAGATCATATCCATCAACCAGCCTATCACCATTTCTGTGCCGGTGACAGAGGTTCTGGCCACGCTGGAATATACCTGGCCCTATGCCGGAATGGTCAACAGCGGGCAGGAGGTGTGGCCATGGCCCTAACCAGCGTCCGGGTCCAATTCAATGGGACCTGGTATGACATGGCCCTGGACTCTGCCACCGGGCTCTACAAGGCAACCGTTACAGCCCCCTCCACCCCCCAGGACGATGTTCCCATTCTGGTCCGGGCCATCAACAGCGGAGGCTATCAGGCGGAGGTGGAGGCCACTGCCGATGTCCGGTGGGAGATTATCTCGCCTGTAGTTGCCATTACTTCCCCCACGGAGGGGAGCTGGTACACCAACGCCCAGACGCCTGTAGTTTTCACCCTGACAGATGAAGAGAACGGGTCCGGGATAGACTTGGACAGTCTGGCCTTTGTGCTGGATGGTGAGACCTTTGTGAGCACGTCTCCTGGCATGGTGTGCACGGCCAGCGGGAACGGATATGCCTGTACCTACACGCCTCCAGCGGCGCTTTCTGATGGGGCGCACTCGGTCACCATCTCGGTCTCTGACTTGGCAGGGAACGCCGCCACACCCGTGTCCCTGAGCTGGAACATCGACACAGTGGGTCCGAATCTGGAGGTCGTTTCTCCGGCGGCCGGGCTCATTACCAACGACCCGGCCCTGACTATCTCCGGTACAGCCTCGGACGCCGCCAGCGGCCTTGTGAGCGTAACCATCAACGAGTCCCCGGTGACGGTGACGGATGGGGCTTTCTCTCAGGCGGTGACGCTGACAGAGGGGACCAACTCCTTCACCATTGTGGCTACAGACGCCGTGGGGCACACCAGCACCGTGGAGCGGACGGTCCTGCTGGACACGGTGGCCCCGGCCTTCCAGTCGGTCCATATACGGCCCTCTCTGGACGCTGAACCGCTGGGAGATACCTTTATCATTACGGTGGTCATGAAGCCGCCAAAGGTCACTCCAAACGCCACAGAGACGGTCACAGGGACAGTCAACGGGGAGCCCGTTATCTGGACAGAAGGCCCCGCCTACACCTGGACGGCCACGGTGGAGCGTTCAGAGTCGGACGAATATGCTGTGGTGCTCCACGCAGCGGACGCCGCTGGGAATGAGGCGGACTACTCCATCACTTTCCCCTGCGGCTTGGAGAGCAAGTGGACCTGGACCCCTCTGGAATACCTCAACTACTGGGACCTGAACCGCATTGAGTACAATATCCGGTATCTCTATGACTGGCTCCAGGAGAACGGATACGGGACCAGGGGCGTCACCACAAAGACAGACTGGACCAAGGAGGATATCCCCCTCTGGTCGGATATCCAGCGTATCCGGAAGAACGTGGACTACCTCCAGGACTGCTACTTCGCAATCCCGGAATGGCGGGAGATCGTCTACAACAACACTGTGGACGCAGACCAAATGAACGCCTTTGAGTGGGACCTCCACCTGATTGATCTGTGGCTTTCCAGAATGGTGAGTTTCCGGGTCTACTCAGGCACAATTTACAGCGGCATGTGGCCGTGAGAAAGGAAGGATAATATGCAGGATAGAGTGAGCCAATACCCAGGCAGAATTAAGCTGACCCCCGTCTCCGGCCAGGAAAATGTCTACGATATGGAGTGGGCGGATGGGGCCACGGTAGAGGGTACACCCCTCAACAAAGCCAACCTGCTCACCGACGCCACGGCCACGGCGATAGGGCTGAATAGCTCTGCCACGCCAAATGACGCACTGAAAAAGTTGAGAGAGAAGCAGGTCACGCTAGAAAACAGGGCGACTATCTTTAATAGACGCTATGCAAAATACGAAGAGAGCGGCAATTTCACCAGCCCAATTACAGGCAAGGCAACCGTCATTTGCGTCGGCGGCGGTGGCGGAGGCGGTGCAGGTGGCGGCAGCAGTGCCAGTGTAGGCGGCGCAGGAGGCGGCGGTGGCGGTGCTGGCACTGTAACCATCCAAGACGTGAACTTGAATGCAAGGCGTAAATATCAAATTGTAGTCGGTGCCGGTGGATCCAGCGGTGCATCTGGAGGTTCGACTACCATTACCGACACCTCAACTAACCGAGTCCTCGCCACCGCCGCTGGTGGTACAGCAGGTGGCGCAGGAGGCACCGGTTCGACTTCTAGTGCTGCGGCAGGCGGTGCAGGTGGCAACGGCGGAGCTGGCGGCGGCGGTGGCGCAGGTGGCCTCGGTGGCAAAGGCGGCCTGGGTGGAACAGGCAATGAATATGGTGGCGGCGGTGGCGGTGCTGGCGGTTACAACAATAATGGTAGCTTAAACGGCGGCAACGGCGGAACTGGCGCAGGCGGTGGCGCAGGTGGCAATTCTGGCGGCGGTGGCGGCGGCGGCGGCGCTAGCAATTATACTCCCAGCAATGCTGGCTACGGTAACGGCGGCCATGGTGGTAGTGACGGCGGTAACGGAGGGAGCGGCGGAGCCAACGGCAAAAGCGGCAGTTCTGGGACAATCAAGAGCGGCACAGGTGCATTCAACGGCGCAATTGCCGAATTGTACCCCATAATTGTGACAGGCACCCAACCCTCAGCAGGAACAGGCGGCACTAGCGGCAGTTACGGCGGTGGCGGAGGCGGCGGAGGTGCTGGACCTGGAGCAGACGGCGGCTCTGGCGGACGCTCTGGCGGTGGCGGAGGTGGCGGCGGCGGCTATACCGGGATTGGCGGAGTCGGTGGAGCAGACGGCGGCGGCGGTGGCGGAGGAGGAGGATTCTCCGGCAGCGGCGGCAACGGTGGAGGCACTGGGGGACGCAGTGGTGGCGGCGGTGGCGGAGGTGCCGGGGGATTCTCTGGTAACGGCGGCAACGGCGGTAGTGAAGGTGATGACGGTGGAGATGGTGGAACCGGTGCAGGTGGCGGCGGTGGCGGCGGCACTCGTTCAGGTAACACCATAGGGGGCAGAGGGGGCAGCGGCGGAAGCGGTCTCTGCATCATTTTGTGGGACGTGATTGAATGAACTATATTTTGTTTAAAAACGATGTTGAAATAAACAGGATTGTATCCTCGCCAGAATTTTGTGAAGAGTATTGCACCGCCAATGGCTATACCTATGAGCAGGAACCGGAGTCCATACCAGAAGCTTCTCCCCGGCAATACACAGACCTGGAGCTCACCCAACAGAACATCACCGATCTGGAACTGACCACCATCGAGCAGGGCCAAAACATGACGGACCTGGAACTTATGATACTGGAGGGATACCATGTTTGAAAAAATCAAGGAGCGGTATGAAAAGTACTATATCCGGGATGACCAGCTTGCAAGATACGTGAGCCTGGGCGTCATCACGCAGGAGCAGGCGGATGAGATTATGGGACTAACAGAAGGCACCTAAAAATAAAAAACCCTCCCGAGCAGATGGGAGGGTGGCACCAAATGTAGAGGAGGCTGTAGAGCAAGAACAGCCAGGTGCCATAAGCATTATAGCATTTCCAGTCATGGAATGCAATAAAAAAGAAAGGACGTGTTTCTATGTTTCTGACTGACAATCTGTGGACCATCTTTGAGGTGGCAAAGGAGTACCGGGAGACCGGGAAGGGCGGGGACCTGAGCTTTGCCCCGGACATCTACCTCAACGCCCTCAAGGGCAATGAGAACCTGGCGTGCGTCCAGGCTGACCCGGAGAAGCTGGCCGCCTGGGAGGCCGAGGACCAGGCCGCCGCCCGGGCCGAGTACCGCGCCCTGGTGGGGAATGATATCGACCACCAGGAGGCCCGGCGCTTCAAGGAGCTCACCGCCGCCTTCACCGCCGGGGACCGGGAGGCTTTTGAGGCGGCCAAGGAGAGCGGTCTGGCCGAGCTCCATGAGCCCGAGGGCGTGGCCGAGTAATGGTCATCCACAAGGACTATCCCTGCCATGTGGACAACTACCAGAGGGGACGGGCCCAGCCCGTCTCCTTCCTGGTGTTCCACTATGTGGGGGCCACCGGCGGGGCAGAGGCCAACGCCAAGTATTATAGCCGGACTCCGGGCATCTGGGCCAGCGCCCATTACTTCGTAGGCCATGCCAGCGAGGGCGCGGCCATCTGGCAGAGCGTGGCCGAGGCGGACACCGCCTGGCACTGCGGGGCCAAGCGCTACCGCCACCCCAAGTGCCGGAATGCCAACAGCATCGGCATCGAGATGTGCTGCCACCAGGACGCCGCCGGGGGCTGGTACATCGACGAGGCCACCATGGCCGCGGCGGCGGAGCTGGGGCGGGACATCATGGTCCGGTATGGGATTCCCCTGGAGAACGTGCTGCGGCACTACGATGTCACCGGGAAGCTCTGTCCCCGGCCCCTCATTGAAGAGAACAAATGGACGGCCTTTAAGGCCAGATTGGAGGACGATATGGTCAGCTATAAAACCATCGAGGACGTGCCCGCTTCGTACCGTCCCTCGGTGCAGAAGCTCCTGGACAAGGGTGTGCTCAAGGGCTATGAAAACGGGGCGATTTATGTCAGCGAGGATCTATGCCGGACCATCACCATTCTGGACCGGCTGGGGCTGCTGGATAAAACATAACGCAAAACATAACAACGCGCGTCGTTATGTTAAACCATACTTACATTATTGGGTGGTTATTATGAAAGAACGCCTTATGAAACTACTGACTGTCAAGAGCATTGTCACCATCATTCTCACGCTGGTCTTCGCCTATCTGTCCGTCATCGGCATGGTGGCGGTGGACCAGTTCCTGACCGTGTTTACCGTCATCATTGCCTTCTACTTCGGGACCCAGGCGGAGAAAGTGAACCAGACAAAGGAGGGCTGACCATGCCCGATGAGAAGTGTATCATCGACCCCGAACGGGACTGCATCGGCAAGGCGGCCGCCGCCCTCCTGGAGAAGCGGGTCGCCGACCTGGAGGCGTGGCGGGAGGACTCCCGGGACTTCCACGCAAAGTTCTACGACTGGCAGCGGGAGCAGATCGCCAGAGAGGCCAGGCTGGACGAGCAGCTCTCCAATATGGAAAAGAACATCAATAAGCTGGTCGCATGGCAGGAGGGTCAGCAGGCCGCCCCGAAGAGACGGTGGGACGCTATTGTGGACAAGGCCATTTGGGCGGTGCTGGCGGCGGTGATCGCGTTTGTGCTGGCGAAAATCGGATTATAAAAACATCTTTTCTGTGCGCCTGTCCTATGCACCTGTCCTATGATATAATCCAGAAGAAAGGAGCGTGAAACCTATGGAAGAAAAGACTAATGTAACCGAGCAGGAGAATGTACAGACTGTGCCTTTGGCGTATCATGAGGTTTGCATGGAGCGGATTTGCCGGACAATGAAAGCGCTTGTTATTGCGTGGGCGGTATCCATTATTGCGGCTATTTGCGTCTTTTCGTATATGTGGCTCCAATACGATTATGTCAGTACAGTAGAGTCCTCCGGCGTTTATTGTCTGACTGATTCTGCCGGGAACGTCATTTCTTCTGATATTATGCCGGAGGATATCCCCGGCATTTTGGAGGCGATTGAAAATGGCAACAATTCGGAGAACACGAATTAGGAGACGGAAAAATCGCAAAGGCAAGACCAAGGTCGCTGTCAGACGGCCTAGATAACTTGCTCCGCTCTGATTGGATTGAAGTCATAGAACAGGCAACACTTGGAGAAGAAGATACTTTTATTGCAACGCGTTATTTGCTTGATGGTATCCCACAAATTGAAATAGCAGAGGAACTTGGAAATCGATTTAAGAAGTCTTATGACAGAAGCACAATATCTCGTAGAATGCCTAAGATTATCCGCAAGATAGAACGCGCGGCAATCAAAATGGGGAAAATCACATAAAGGCACCAAACAAACACAAAGCCTCACTGGAACGCCACCCAGTGAGGCTTTTTTTATGCAAAAATTTAATCATGGAGGACGTGAGGAAAAGGCGCTACACGTCGGCGCCCTCCCTCACGCCCTCCATTTTTTGTTGGAAAGGACGTGTTTGTTATGACTTCGATTGATCGAATGGTGGCCGCGGGCATGTCCAGGGCTTGCGCGGTGGAAACGGAGTCCTGGTACATGATGCAGGGAGATGAGGACGGATTGGAGTCCTACATCGTCGCCCTGGAGGCACTGGCCGGGATGGGAAATGGCCATGCGGTTTGAGCGGTACAACCCAAACCCATACGGGAAGAACGTGGGAGACTGCACCGTTAGGGCGATTTCCACCGCGCTGGACCAGGATTGGGACGCTACCTATATCGGCCTGTGCCTGGAGGGGTACTTCCTGAAAGACATGCCCAGTTCCAATGAGGTGTGGAGGAGCTATCTCAGCCGGTTCGGTTTGGAGCGCAGGACAGCGCCGCCCCGTACCACGGTCAACGAGTTTTCCAGGACGCACCCCAACGGGACCTATCTGCTGGGTCTAAACTCCCATGTAGTCTGCGTCATTGACGGGACCTTGTATGACACCTGGAACAGCGGGGAGAAAGAGGTCCTGTACTACTGGAAAGGATGACGTGACATGCCCAATTATCCGTACTACGGCTATCAGCCGTATCAGCCCTATCAGCCACCTATGGCGGACCAGCTCATGCAGCTGCGGCAGAACCAGTATCAGCCCAATATGCAGCAGGCACAGCAGGCATCCCCCTCTATCGTATGGGTGCAGAACGAGATGGAGGCGGCCAACTATCTGGTTGCGCCAAACTCTGCTGTCACTCTCTGGGACAGCAACGCCCCGGTGGTCTATCTCAAGCAGGCAGATGCCTCCGGGAAGCCATCCATGAAAATCTATGACCTCGTGGAGCGCTCTCAGAGGCCCGTACAGCCCCCGCAAGCTCCGGCTGTAGAGTATGCGCCACTGTCCCGTTTGGAGGCGCTGGAGGCCCGTATCAACGAACTGACAGTGGTTAAAGAGGCTCCGAAGGCAACCAAGAAAACCACCACAAAGGAGGATGCAGAATGAACCCCTTTTTTCAGGCGATGGGCGGCAACCGACAGCCCAATATGATGCAGCAGTTCCAGCAGTTCATGAATCAGATGCGGGGGAAGGACCCCAATGCCATGATTCAGGAGTTAGTATCCTCTGGTCGGGTCTCCCAGCAGCAGCTTGACGCTGCACAGAAACAGGCCCAGCAGATGCAGGGCATGTTTGAGGGGATGCGTGGAATGTTCGGGAAATAACCTTCTAACTCTCTAATTACTCTCAACTACTTGAGAGTTCTTTACAGGATCAAATTTCCGGCCGGAATTTGAAATAAATCTATAAAGGAGATAACACAATGAGTCTTTCTTCTGACGGCGCTGTGATGACCATGCCCGTACAGCCCGCCTATCAGGGCGGTTATGGCGGCAATGGTTCCATGTGGGGTGGAGACTGGTCTGCCTGGATTATTTTATTCCTTATCTGGGGCGCTTTTGGTGGCGGCTGGGGCAATGGCTTTGGCGGTGGCACCAACGGCGTGAATAGCCCCGGCTTCCAGTCTTGGGCAACCCGTGCGGACATCAACGATGGCTTTGCGCTGAACGGCCTCCAGAACGGCCAGACCTCCATCAAGGACGCTGTGACCAATGGCTTCCACGGGGTTGACACCGCTGTGTGCCAGCTGGGCTACAACACCCAGCAGGGCTTCAACAATCTGGCTTCTCAGCTTGCTTCCTGCTGCTGCGAGACCCAGAGCGCCATCCAGGGCGTTCGGTACGACATCGCCACCAGCGCTGCGGCTACTCAGAACACCATCCAGAACAGCACCCGGGACATCATCGACAACCAGAACGCCAACGCCCGGGCCGTGCTGGACGCGCTGAACCAGAACTACATCCGCGCTCTGGAGAACGAGAATCAGTCCCTGAAACTCTCGGCCTCTCAGAGCAACCAGAACGCGGTGCTCATGGCCGCCATGGACGCCAACAAGGCGGAGATCCTGCGCCGCACCGGCGCGGAGTGCCCCACCCCGGCGTACTGGGTGCAGCCGCCCACCCCTGTGCAGGTGCCATGCAACCCCTGCAGCAACTGCTGACAACCCCATATACAGGCAGCTTTTTCGTGACATCACGAAAATGATCGGCCCCGAGCCGATACTACACCAACGCGGCGGGGCAATAGCCTCGCCGCTATCTTTTTTTGAAAGGAATGATTGTTTTGGCACAGTACACTAACGTATTTGTGCAGCAGATTGCCGCTAATGGGAACGCGGTGTTTTCTGAAACCCCCGTACCGGCAAAAGGCTGTATCTATCATCGAGAGGGCTCCGGCGTTGTCCAGCTCAGCGGCCCATCCAATGGACAGTGCTTTGCAAGATACCTTGTGATTTTTAACGGGAATATTGCCGTCCCTGCTGGTGGCACAGCTGGTGCTATCTCCATCGCTATTGCCATTGAAGGAGAGGCGCAGGGAGATGCAACTGCTACCGTTACCCCTGCCGCTGTCAGCGACGAGTTTAATGTGAGCGTTGCTACCTTTGCCCTCGTCCCCCGTGGTAAGCCTGCAACTGTCAGCGTGAAAAATATCAGCACTCAGGCCATCGAGCTCCAGAACGCAAGCCTGATTATTACCCGTGTGGCATGAAAGGAGATTGAATCATGGAATATATGCACGAACTGAAAGAGAAGCTCTGCAAGGAGCTGGATGAAATTGCCCGCAAGCCCGAAATGGGCGCTGGCGACCTGGAGATCATCCACAAGCTGACCGATACCATCAAGAATCTGGACAAGATCGAGATGCTGGAGGACGGCGGGTATTCCCAGGCCGGTGACTGGGATGATGGGCGCGGTTCCTATGGACGCGGCTCCAGCTACGCCAACCGCGGAAAGCACTATGTCCGGGGTCACTACAGCCGGGAGGGATACTCGAACGAAGGGAACAGCAGCCGAGGAGGATACAGCCGCCATGATGCCAAAGAGGCCATGATGGAGCAAATGGAGGCTCTGATGGACCAGGCCGAAAGTGAAAAGGAGCGCCAGGCGATCCGGCGCTGCATGAGTCAGTTGGAGAACGCTTGATCGGGGGTGCCTTTTATGCCCCTGGAAAAAGCACTTCCCGGACGACAGAACGCCAAAGACTGGCTGACCGTCAAAATCGTGGAGACTTTATCTGCTCCTATGGACGAGAATGGCGCTGTAAAGTTGGCGCAGTACAATGCCGCATATAACGCCATTTGTCAATGGAGTGGGGAAGAAGAGGAGCCCTTCCAGATGGAAGATGCAAAAATGTGGGCCAAGCGGATGGAAAACATGGATGGGACTCATGGCCCACACTGGACCTTTGAACAGGCTCAGCAGGTCATGGAGCAAAACGGCTTTTCGTGCGACCCTGTCCAGTTCTGGATGGCACTTTGTATGATGTATAGTGATTACTCAAAAGCCGCCCAAAAGCATGGGGTCGGGAATTCCGTTGAGTTCTATGCTGATCTGGCACAGGCCTTCCTCGAAGATAAGGACGCTCCAAAGGACAAATTGGGAAGATACTACAGGTACATCGTTGATGTATGATAAAGGCGCGGGGTCATCCCCCGCGCCTTCTTTTTCTGCGTGCCTCAACCTCTCCGGGAACTCATTCAATCAACCGCTTCAGGATATCTCTCTCAAAAATCCGCTTTCCGCTCTTATCTGTCAGGCCAGTCCATTGCCCCACCGTGGAGGGGAGGACTTCGATCATGTTTGGGACATCGTTTGTAGTTCCCCAAAGTATGTATGTTCGTTCCCATATTTGAAAGAAATAGCCCTGCACCCACTCGCCCTTCACCTTCTCCCCATCCACCACAATGGTGTCCGGGCCGTCGCAGGGGTGGAA
>JFBN01359850.1_pt1 | contig 16955 bp, 36 predicted proteins | sample 768741 | NCBI WGS metagenome assembly JFBN01 (sample SAMN01983846, study PRJNA193217) | chicken gut metagenome | biome: terrestrial biome; isolation source: ceca of Broiler chicken | host: Gallus gallus | place: United Kingdom: England | collected 2010-09-07
GTTGGTACTTTGAGGAGTTGGTCTTAGTGAAGAGTTGTGGTCTGTGGGTTTGGAGGATTTTTTTTTCTCCAAGGTCGCCCCAACCGAAAAATGTCGACCAGGGGTTTATGTGTGGGTGGACCCAGTGGGGCTGTGTAAGGTTGTAAGGTGGTCGTGATTTTAAAGTTCCACAGGGTCTTCTCGTCTTATGTTCACATTCTCGTTTTTGCACGGGAATACTAATTTCATAGATTACCTACAGGAGACAGTTAAGACCTCGTTTAGCCATTCATACAAGTCTCAATTTACGGGACAATTGATTGCGCTACCTTCGCACGGTTAGGATACCGCGGCCGTTGAACTTTGGGGGTCACTGGGCAGGCATCACCTTCAATACTTGTTGTTAGCTGAAGGCTATGTTTTTGGGAAACAGTCGGGTCTTTGGTTTGCCGAGTTCCTTCTGTAGGTTTTAATCATCCTGTGGGCGCTCCTGGGTTGGCTTAACAGATTGAGGAATACGTATTGCTTGTTAGTGTGGGGGTATAAGTTGAGTTCTGTTAATAATGTATTAATGTAAGTTTACGCCGTAGGAGGATAGGTTCCAGATTACTCATTTTAGCATTGATTCTTCTATTGTCATAGGTTAACCTGCTTTGGTTGAGGGAGTCAAATAGGGTTTTAGATTTTTTAATGAGGGAGCTTTGACGCACTCTTTTGTTGGTGGCTGCTTGAAGGCCCACAGTGCGGGGAGGGGTGATTATTATCCGCTGGAGGAGGTTGTGTTCTTTTTCGATGGAGCTGTACCCCCATCGAATTGCTCTTAACCCCAACGTTCTCAAGGTTGACAAAGGTGGGTGTCTTTAGGGGGTGGGTTAAGGGGGAACTTAGATTCGTTTGACAGGTAACCAGCTATCACCCAGCTCGGTAGGCTTTTCACCTCTACTGGCAAGTCATCCCACTCTTTTGCAACAGAGACGGGTTCGCTCAAATTTTAGCTGCTCGCAAGTAGCTCGCTTGGGTTTCGGGAAGGCAAACTTTAGCTCACTTTGCTTGGTTGTTCTTGCTAAATCATGATGCAAAAGGTACAAGGGTTGGTCTTTGCTGTTTTTTGCTTATGGTTTTCATTGCTATTTCATCTTTCCCTTGCGGTACAGTTAGCCTCTATTGCGCCGGGGTAGTCTTTTCTATCGCCTATACTGGGACAATTTATAATGTTTTGGTTAAGAGGGGGAGGTAAGTTTTTTATGTTAAGGGTACGAGTTTGTCGGGCTAGAGGGGGGGCAAGTCAAGGCGACCTTGTCTGTTGAGGGTATCTTTCAGGTGTAAGCTGAATGCTTTGAAGTTATAGCTACGCCTTGGTAGTCTAAGTGCACCTTCCGGTACACTTACCTTGTTACGACTTGCCTCGTCTTTAGCCGGGAGGGGAAGTATATATTTATTGATGTTGATGGCTTGTGAAGAGGGTGACGGGCGGTATGTACGTGCCTCAGAGCCGTCTTAAAGTGAGCTTAGGGGGTATGATCTCACTTTACTGCTAAATCCTCCTTCTAAGGGCGGGTTTCACGTCCTTTTTCGTTTGTTCTATGTTAGAAAATGTAGCCCATTTCTCCCACCCCATAGGCTATACCTTGACCTGTCTTATTAGCGAGGGGCTATTGAGCTCACTGTTGTTCTTTCATTAGAGGTGGGCTGGCGACGGCGGTATGTAGGCTGTGCTGGCAAGGGGTGGTTGGGTGAATCGTGGATTATCGATTATAGAACAGGCTCCTCTAGGTGGGTTTGGGGCACCGCCAAGTCCTTAGAGTTTTAAGCGTTTGTGCTCGTAGTTCTCAGGCGGATACATGTGTGATGGGAGGTATCTAGATTTAGGGCTAGGCATAGTGGGGTATCTAATCCCAGTTTGGGTCCTAGCTTTCGTGGGTTAAAATTAATCGTTGAGGCTAAGATGGATTTGGGTTGGGTTTAGGTGGATCTTAGGCTTATGACAGCTTGGTTGCATTTTAATCTTAGCTGGTGCAGATAACATGTGGCCACTCTTTACGCCGGGTAGCTATTGATTTGGGTTTCTTGTATGACCGCGGTGGCTGGCACAAGATTTACCAACCCTGGGTTGCTATGGCTAAGTCAAGTTTACACTTATTGCTTAAGGTTAATTACTGCTGAGTACCCGTGGGGGTGTGGCTTAAGCAAGGCGTCTTGGGCTACTGCTGAGTGTGCCTGATACCTGCTCCTTTTGCTTGGGAAGAAAGGTTTGGGGGCATTTTCACTGGGATGCGGATACTTGCATGTATATGTCTAGCAAAAACCAATAGAAAGGTTAGGACTAAGTCTTTTGCCCACAGGTATAGTAGGTACCATCTTGGCATCTTCAGTGCCATGCTTTGTGGGTTAAGCTATGGGGGCTTTATAGTGGTAGAAGGCAGGTTTTGTGTTTGCTAATTAACAATATAAATAACGATTGTTTGTGAGGGGAGTTAAGTGGCATGTAAATTTTTGTTTTAATGATGGTTTTGGTAGTGGAGTTTCTCTAATAATGATAGAATAAACAATAATGTATATATATTATACGATAAACGTTTGTATAGTTTGAGGGATTTTATGCGGTAGTTTGTATGTAATTTAGTTTTTTAAAAAATGTTTTTAAAAAATAAAAAAAAAATTAAAAAATAACAAAGAAAAAATTGTGGTGAATTTCCTAGTTTTGTGAAGAAAATAGAGGAAGTGAAAATTGATAAAAATATGTCCGACAAGCATTCACTAAATAGCACCATTTACCGGGGGGGTGGAAGAACCATAACCAAATGCGATCCAAAGTGCATCAGTGTCAAGATGATTCCCCATACACGCAAACCGTCTCATCGAGGGACACGAGAGGACTAGGATAGGACGCAACGCAGGTGTAGTCCAGGCTTCACTTGAATAGCACTCCGCACCCGCACTGTGAAGGGCAACCTGTGAAGAAGCCCCAAAAAGAGAAGGAACCAACAGCAATAGAAGAGAGAAGATGCCGCGATCACGGACTAAAGAGGGGAAGATAATCCACAGATGACTTCGTGAAAAGTGAGAAAGTTCAGGAGTTATGCATGGGATGTGCCTGACCGAGGAACCAGAGGTACGGTGGAAGGCAAGTAGGGCGAGGGGTGTAGGGGGAAAGAATGGGCCTGAGACTGGTCATGAAGTACATTACAAGCAGGGGTTGCTGATCTCTCGTGAGGTGGACGATCAATAAATCCATCTGATACGGCGAGCATAACCAAATGGGTTAGAACATGGTAGTTAAATGTATGTCCTGTAACCATTCATAGTTAGGTGACTTGTTGGGGGAAGAACATGAGAGTGAGATTTATGTCCTGTAACCATTCATAGTTAGGTGACTTGGTAGTGGTTTGGAGCTGTCTATGGGGAGGGTGAATGAGTGTGTCCTGGATCATGCATGGAATGGACATTGGGAGAAATGTGGAATATAGATTAATGCCCGTATACATATAATGGGTTTAGTACATATATAGTATATATTACCGGTACCATAATATATGTGGTATATAAATGTATGCACGATTATGCATAGTATACCCCCCCTGGGGGGGAAAGGGGGGGTACACTTAGTAGGGGAGTTAGGTTAAAAAATAAAATTGTTCCCGTAGTTGAGAACAACAATGGCTTTTCAAGCCGTAGTCCTTGGGGTCTAACCAAGCGGGAATAATATGACTTATTTTGTGATTTTTCTTGGGATTTGTTTTATGCTGGGGGTTTTAGCTGTGGCGTCTAATCCTTCGCCGTATTATGGGGTGGTGGGGTTGGTGGTAGCGTCTGTGATAGGATGCGGGTGGTTAGTGAGTTTGGGTGTTTCTTTTGTTTCCTTGGCGTTATTTTTGGTGTATTTAGGGGGGATGTTGGTGGTTTTTGTTTATTCTGTGTCATTAGCTGCGGATCCTTATCCTGAGGCTTGGGGGGATTGGCGGGTGGTGGGGTATGGGCTAGGTTTTGTCTTGGTGGTTTGAATGGGGGTGGTTCTGGGAGGGCTCGTTGATTTTTGAAAGGTGGGGGTGGTTACTGTTGATGGCGGGGGTGTGTCTTTTGCTCGGTTGGATTTTAGTGGAGTTGCGGTGTTTTATTCATGTGGGGTTGGGTTGTTTTTGGTGGCTGGGTGAGGTTTGTTGTTAGCTTTGTTTGTTGTACTAGAGCTTGTGCGTGGGTTGTCTCGGGGGGCAATTCGGGCGGTTTAAGGGTTTCAGAGAGTAGTTTATTTGAAAATACCAGCTTTGGGAGCTGGAGATGGAGGTTTGAGCCCTCCTTTTCTGATACTCTAAGAAGGGTGGAGTCTTCAGTTTTTGGTTTACAAGACCAATGTTTTTCATAAACTATTAGAGTATTTTAGTAGTTGAGTATTTTGTTTTCTAGTGTTCCGATTGTGGGGAAGAGGATAAGTAGGATGGTGAAGTAAGAGAGGGATGCTATTTGGCCAATGATGATGAAGGGGTGTTCTACTGGTTGGCTTCCGATTCAGGTTAGGATAAGAAGGTTGGCTACTAGAAGTCAGAATAGGGTTTGGGAGAGTGGTCGGAAGGTTATTGTTCGTTGTTTAGATTTGTGGAGGAAGGGGATTAGGAAGAGGATGAGGACTGAGGCTGCTAGGGCTAGTACACCTCCAAGTTTGTTGGGGATGGAGCGTAGGATGGCATAGGCGAATAGAAAATATCATTCTGGTTTGATATGTGGGGGGGTTACTAGTGGGTTTGCTGGGGTGAAGTTTTCTGGGTCTCCTAGGAGGTTGGGGGAGAATAGGGCTAGTGTTAGGAATGGGGTGAGTATGAGAGTTAAGCCCAGAATGTCTTTGAAGGAGTAGTATGGGTGAAATGGAATTTTGTCAGAGTCGGATGAGATGCCTAGGGGGTTGTTTGAGCCTGATTCGTGTAGGAAGGTGAGGTGGATGATAGTAATACCTGCGATTGCAAAGGGGAGGAGGAAGTGTAAAGCGAAGAATCGGGTAAGGGTTGGGTTGTCGACTGAAAATCCCCCTCAGGCTCACTCTACTAGGGTGTGTCCAATGTAGGGAATTGCTGAGAATAGGTTTGTGATAACGGTGGCCCCTCAGAATGATATTTGGCCCCATGGGAGAACATAGCCCACAAAGGCGGTGGCTATGAGTGTGAGGAGGAGGATTACTCCTGTGTTTCAGGTTTCCTTGTAGAGGTAGGAGCCGTAGTATAGGCCTCGTCCGATGTGAAGGAAGATACAGATGAAGAAGAATGAGGCGCCGTTTGCGTGGAGATTCCGGATGAGTCAGCCGTATTGTACGTTCCGGCAAGTGTGGGCTACGGAGGAGAAGGCTAGGGATGTGTCTGCTGTGTAGTGCATGGCTAGTAGTAGGCCGGTGAGGATTTGGGTCATGAGGCAGACTGCTAATAGGGAGCCGAAATTTCATCAAGCAGAGATGTTGGATGGGGCTGGGAGGTCGATTAGGGAGTTGTTAATTATTTTTAGTAGGGGGTGGGATTTTCGAATGTTGGGTGCCATTAGTTTATTTTTGGATAAGTAGGATCGTTGTAAGGATTGTGAGGGCGAAAGAACCCAGGTAAGATTTAATTAGGCCTGTGTGGAGTGTGGTTGAGATTTTGGTTATGGTGAGATGAAGGTTGGCAAGGCCTTCGGGGCCTATTTTTTTGTACCATGCTATGTCGATTAAGTGGGATGCAATTTTTTGTCCGGTATGTAGGAGGATTGAGGGGCTAATTCGGTGAGTTAGGGGGTTAAAGTAGCCTAGGGAGGAGGAGAAGTTTATGAGGGGATTGTGTTTTGGGGGAGTGAGGGAGTATGATAGGCTTGAGAGTTCTAGGGCTAGGATAATTCCTAGGGTTGTAACAATGATGGCAGCAGTTTTTGTGATGGTGGGTATAGTTATTGGAGGGGTTTTAGGGGGGAGGATTAGGGATGAGATTAATAGGCCTGCTATAATGCTGCCAAGGGCTAGTCGTATGATTGGGAGAATGGCTGGGGGGGTGTTTTCGTTAATGGGGGTGATTGCTGGGGTTCGTGTGTGTCCTGTTTGGACTAGTAAGGTTATGCGGAGGCTGTAGGTTGCAGTGAAAGATGTGGCAAGTAGTGTAAGTGAGAGGGCTCAGGTATTGATGTATGAGGTGTTTAGGTTTTCGATGATCAGGTCTTTTGAGTAGAAGCCTGCTAGGAATGGAGTTCCTATTAGAGCGAGGTTGCCAATGGTTAGGCAGGAGGTGGTTATTGGGAGGGTTTTTTGTAGACATCCTATTTTGCGGATGTCTTGTTCTCCATTGAGGCTGTGGATAATTAGGCCGGAGCATAGGAATAATATAGCTTTAAAGAAGGCATGGGTTGAGATGTGGAGGAAGGCTAGTTGGGGGAGGTCTAGGCCAATTGTGACTATTATGAGGCCTAGTTGGCTTGAAGTGGAGAAGGCAATGATTTTTTTGATGTCGTTTTGAGTGAGAGCGCATGTTGCGGCAAAGAGTGTTGATAGAGCACCTAAGCATAGGCACGTTGTCAGGGCTGTTTTATTGGATGACAGGAAGGGGTGGGTGCGGATGAGTAAAAAAATTCCAGCAACTACTATTGTGCTGGAATGGAGTAGGGCGGAGACAGGGGTTGGGCCTTCTATTGCTGCTGGAAGTCATGGGTGAAGGCCAAATTGAGCGGATTTTCCTGTGGCGGCTAGGATTAGGCCAAGGAGGGGGAGGGTGGGTGTTTGGTTTGGGTGGGTGATTTGTTGAATTTCTCAGGTGTTTAGGGAAGAGGCTAGTCATGCTATGCTTAGGATGAGGCCAATGTCTCCGATTCGGTTGTAGATTATTGCCTGTAGTGCAGCTGTGTTGGCTTCAGCTCGTCCTTGTCATCATCCAATGAGAAGGAATGACATGATTCCTACTCCTTCTCATCCTACAAATAGGAGGAATATGTTATTTGCGATGGTTAGTGTTAATATGGCGATGAGGAAGGTGAGTAGGTAGGTAAAGAATTTTGTAATAAATGGTTCGGATGCTATGTATCATGTTGCGAACTCTAAGATGGATCAGGTTACAAATAGTGCAATGGGGAAGAATATTATGGAGTATATGTCTATTTTTAGGGAGATGGGGATCTTGAAGTTGGGGATAAATTGTCATTCTCAGTGGGTGGCAATGCTTTCTGCCCCTGAGTGGATGAAGATTGTTGTTGGGATTAGGCTGATTAGGAAGGCGGTTTTAATGGTTTTGGTGATGGATATGGGGGAGTTTTTTAGATTTAGGAGGGGGGGAAGGATAATAGGGGTAAGGAGGGTGAGTAGTGTTAATGTTGTGAGGGTGTTAAGGAGCAGTGGAGTCTCCATTACTTTTACTTGGATTTGCACCAAGATAGGTGGTTCCTAAGACCAACGGATTGCTCTTATCCTTTAAAAGTTAAGGGGACTGAGGTTTAAAGCTCAGATGCAGGAATTAGCAGTTCTTGCTGGCTTGGGCCTCCCCTCGGCGAACAAGGAGGGTTAAACTCCTATTTTTAGAATCACAATCTAATGTTTGGGTTAAACTATGTTTGCATAGAGGGGTTCCTGAGATTAGTTCTGGTTTGAGGATGAGTGTTAGTATGGGGATGATGTGGAGGGTTATGAGAAGATGTTCTCGAGTGTTTGAGTTGGGGGTTGTTGTGATGTGGGATGGAAGAGTGCCTCGTTGGGTTGAGAGTAGTATGTAGAGGGTGTAAGAGGCGGTTAGGAGTGTTGCGGTGCCGGTTAAGATAATTGTGGGGGAGGATCAGTTGAAGAGGGCAACTATAATTGTTAGTTCTGCTATCAGGTTGGTGGTTGGGGGCAGGGCCATGTTGGTTAAGTTGGCTAGTAATCATCATACTGATATCAATGGTAGGAGGGGTTGGAGGCCTCGTGTCAGGATAAGAATGCGGCTGTGTGTCCGTTCGTAGTTTGTGTTTGCTAGGCAGAATAAAAGGGAGGAGGTTAGTCCATGGGAGATTATGAGGATTATTGCACCTGAGAATGATCATTGGGTTTGGATTATACTTGCAGCGATGACTAGGCCCATATGGCTTACGGATGAGTAGGCAATGAGGGATTTTAGGTCTGTTTGGCGTAAGCAGATAGAGCTAGTTATTAGGGCACCTCATAGGGCTAGGGTGAGGAAGGGGTAGTGTAAGAAGTTGGATACGGGCTCCATTAGGAGGGTGACTCGTATGATGCCATATCCGCCTAGTTTTAGTAGTAGAGCAGCGAGTAGTATGGAGCCTGCGATTGGTGCTTCTACATGGGCTTTAGGCAGTCATAGGTGTAGTCCGTATAGGGGTGCTTTGACTATGAAGGCTATTAGGAGAGCTAGGCTAGATAATAAGCTTGTTCAGGAGGCAGGTAGGTTGGGGTGGGTGAGTTTGATAATGGGTAGGTGGAGGGTTCCAGTATTTGTGTGAAGGTAGAGGATGGAGACTAGTAAGGGAAGAGAGCTAATTAGGGTATAGAATAGAAGGTAAATGCCTGCGCTAAGTCGTTCTGGTTGGTTTCCTCAGCGTGTGATTAAGATGAGGGTTGGGATTAGGGTTGCTTCGAATGAGATGTAGAATAGTATGAGTTCAGTTGCTGAGAAGGCTAGGATGATGAATGGTTGGATGATGATTAAGGTGGAGATGAATATTCGTTTTCGTTTGTGGGGTTCATGTTGTAGGTGGCCTTGGCTAGCTATAATTATGAGGGGGAGAAACCAGCAGGAGAGTACTAAGAGGGGAGTTGAGATTTGGTCTATGCCTGTTCAGAGGGTTAGGGTTTTTGTGGGGTAGTATGATGGGGTTAGTCAGTGTAGGCTGATCGAGGCGATTAGAAGGCTGTATATTGTGGTGTTAGTTCATATGGATTTTGCTGGGGATAAGAGGGCTGTGGGCAAGAGTATGATTGTTGGTAGGATGATCTTTAGCATTGTAGAAGGTTTAGGTTGTGTAGGTGGTCAGAGCCATGTGTTCGTGCAGAAGCTACTAGTATGGCTAGGCCTGTGCCAGCTTCGCATGCTGAGAAGGCTAGTATTAGAATAGGTACAAGGGCGAATGATGGGGTTTGGTTTTCTACTGGTCAGATTGAGAGGGGGATGAATATGGATAGTATTATGCTCTCTAGGCATAGTAGGGCAGAGATGAGGTGTGTTCGGTGGAATGCTAGTCCTAGGCTGCTGAATGTGAATGCAGAATAGAAGCTGAAGTGTAGGGGAGACATAAGAAAGTTATAGGTGGGTCTATAATTTGCTGGGTCGAAACCAGCTGTCTTAGTTAGACTAACTTTCTGTTATTCTGCTCATTCTAAGCCGCCCTGAGTTCATTCGTAGATGAGACCAAATGTGAGGAGGGCGATGATAGTGGTGGCTCAAGTAAGGGTTATTATAGGGTGTGCAAGTTGGATGGCTCATGGAAGGGGGAGAAGCAGGGCGATTTCTAGGTCGAATAGAAGGAATAGGATGGCTACTGAGGAAGAATCGGATTGAGAATGGGAGTCGGGCTGATCCTAGTGGGTCAAATCCGCATTCGTACGGTGACAGTTTTTCTGTGTCTGGGGCTATTTGGGCTAGTCAAAAGTTTATAGTAGTTAGTGCAGCGCTTAGTAGAAAGGATAGTGAGAGTATAAATGTAAGTGTGTTCATTGCTCTTCTCTGGGTTGATACCAGATTTTAAAGATTGGAAGTCAGTTGTAATGAGTATACTAGAAGAGCAAGATCCTCATCAGTATATGGATATGTAGAGGAAGAGTCAGATGATGTCTACGAAGTGTCAGTATCAGGCTGCTGCTTCAAATCCGAAGTGGTGGTTTGGTGTGAAGTGGAATTTGATTAGTCGTAGGAGGCAAACTGTTAAAAAGGATGATCCAATGATTACATGTAGTCCGTGGAACCCTGTAGCGACGAAGAAGGTGGAGCCGTAGACGCTGTCAGCGATTGAGAAGGAGGCTTCATGGTACTCTATTGCTTGTAGGGCTGTGAAGTAGAATCCTAGGAGGATTGTGAGAGTTAGTGCGTGGATGGCTTGTTTTCGGTTTCCTTCTGTGATGCTGTGGTGAGCCCATGTAACGGTGACTCCTGAGGCTAGGAGGATTGCTGTATTTAGTAGGGGTACTTCAAGGGGGTTTAGGGGTTTGACTCCTGTTGGGGGCCATTGGCCCCCCAGTTCTGGTGTTGGGGCTAGGCTTGAGTGGAAGAAGGCTCAGAAGAATCCTAGGAAGAAGAAGGCCTCTGATGTAATGAAAAGGATTATTCCGTATCGTAGGCCCTTTTGGACAGTTGGGGTGTGGTGGCCCTGGAAGGTGCTTTCTCGGACTACGTCTCGTCATCATTGCAGCATGACTAGAAGCATAGAGAGGAGGCCTATTGTCAGTAGGGTGGTCGAGCTGTAGTGGAACCATATGATTAGGCCAGAGGTGGTTAGTAGTGCTGCGGCTGCGCCGAAGATTGGTCATGGGCTTGGGTCAACTATGTGGTAGGAGTGTGCTTGGTGTGCCATTAAATATTTTCTTGTAAGTAGAGGCTTAGGAGGAGGACGAAGACGTAGGCTTGGATTATTGCTACTGCCACTTCTAGGATGGTTAGTAGGAATAGGATGAGTGCCGTTAGGGCGGAGATTGATGGTATTATTGGTAGTAGGGCGATTGTGGCTGTAGAGATAAGTTGGATAAGTAGGTGACCAGCTGTGAGGTTTGCTGTTAGGCGTACTCCTAGGGCTAATGGCCGAATAAGTAGGCTGGTTGTTTCGATTATGATTAGGGCTGGAATCAGTGGGGTGGGGGTGCCTTCAGGGAGTAGGTGTCCTAAGGAGGCGGAGGGTTGGTTTCGTAGGCCTGTTAGTAAGGTGGCTAGTCATAGTGGCAGGGCTAAGGCCATGTTTATTGATAGCTGGGTAGTTGGGGTGAAGGTGTAGGGGAGGAGGCCTAGGAGGTTAATGGAGAGGAGTATTAGGATAAGTGAGGTGAGTAGGAGGGCTCATTTGTGACCTGCCTTGTTTAGGGGGGTTATTAGTTGTTTTGTGATTAGGTGGGTGAATCAGAGTTGGATGGTGGAGAGGCGGTTGTTGATCCATCGGTTTCCTGGTGATGGAAGTAGGAGGGCTGGAAGAAGGAGTGATGGGAGGATTAGAGGGATTCCTAGTAGGCAGGGGCTTGAGAATTGGTCGAAGAAGCTTAGGTTCATGGTCAGGTTCAGGGGGTGGGTTTAGTTGTTGTAATTTTGTTTGCAGGGTTGTTTGTTAGAGTGAATGAAAGAAGTTTGGGTTGGATAAGCAGAGAGAAGGTGAATCAAGTTAGGAGTATGATGGAGAATCATGGGTTTGGGTTTAATTGGGGCATGTCATTAAGGGGGAGGGTGTCCCCTCTCTCTAGCTTAAAAGGCTAGTGCTGGTGCATAGCTTCTTAATGGTTAAGATGACAGTAGTGAGGATCAGGCTTCAAAGTGTTTTAGGGGGGTAGACTCTACTACAATGGGTATGTAGCTGTGGTTAGCTCCGCAGATTTCTGAGCATTGTCCGTAAAACACTCCTGGTCGAGTGGTGATGAAGGAGGTTTGATTTAGTCGTCCAGGGATTGCGTCTGTTTTTACCCCGAGGGCGGGTACGGCTCATGAGTGGAGGACGTCATCAGCGGTGATGATTACTCGAATGGGGGATTCTATGGGGATTACAATGCGATGGTCGACTTCTAGTAGGCGGAAGTGGCCTAGGGGGAGGTCTGTTGTTGGGGTTATGTAGGAGTCAAATGAGAGGTCCTTGAAGTCTGTGTATTCATAGGTTCAGTATCATTGGTGTCCGATGGCTTTTAGGGTGAGGTCAGGTTCGTCGATTTCGTCTATTATGTAGAGGATTTGGAGGGAGGGGAGGGCAAGCAGGACTAGGACAATAGCGGGTAGGATGGTTCAGATTAGTTCAACTTCTTGGGCATCTACGGTGTTTGATGATAGTTTTTCTATAAGTGTAAGAGTTAGAAGGTAGAGTACTAAGCTGCAAATTGCTAGTGCGACTATCAGGGCGTGGTCGTGGAATTCAACGAGCTCTTCTATGATGGGGGATGAGGCGTCTTGAAAGCCTAGTTGGGAGTGGTTGGCCATGTGAGATGTACAGGGTTTGCACCTGTGATTTAGTCTTGACAGGTCTATGTAATTGGTTTACTAACGTCTCATAAGAAAGAAGCATTAAGTGGTTTGATGCGGTTGGCTTGAAACCAACATGTGAGGGTTCGATTCCTTCCTTTCTTGCACTTGTACAAAGGCTGGTTCTTCGAAGGTGTGGTATGGGGGTGGGCAGCCATGAATTCATTCGATATTAGTGGCAGTTAATTCGGGTTGGAGTACTTTTCGTTTTGCTGAGAGGGCTTCTCAGACGATGAATATGAGTATGATTACGGCTGTTATTGAAATTAAGGAGCCGATTGAGGATAGTGTGTTTCATAGTGTGTAGGCGTCTGGGTAATCTGAGTATCGTCGGGGTATTCCAGCTAGGCCCAGGAAATGTTGGGGGAAAAAGGTTAGGTTAACTCCGGTAAATATTACTCCGAAATGTGCCTTGGTTCATGATGGGTGTAGGGTAAAGCCTGTGAAGAGGGGAAATCAGTGGGTAAATCCTGCTAGAATGGCAAAAACTGCCCCCATTGAGAGGACATAGTGGAAGTGGGCGACTACATAGTAGGTGTCATGAAGGGCAATATCTAGTGATGAGTTAGCAAGGACGATTCCCGTTAGGCCTCCGATAGTGAAGAGGAAGATGAATCCTAGGGCTCATAGCATAGGGGGGTCTCATTTAATTGTTCCTCCGTGCAGGGTTGCTAGTCAGCTGAAGACTTTAATACCAGTTGGGATGGCGATGATTATTGTGGCTGATGTAAAGTAGGCTCGGGTGTCTACGTCCATTCCGACTGTGAATATATGGTGGGCTCATACAATGAAGCCAAGGAATCCGATTGACAGTATGGCTCAGACTATTCCTATGTATCCGAATGGTTCTTTTTTTCCTGCATAGTATGCTACTACGTGGGAAATTATTCCGAAACCTGGGAGGATGAGGATGTAAACTTCGGGGTGACCGAAGAATCAGAATAGGTGTTGGTATAGGATTGGGTCTCCTCCTCCAGCTGGGTCGAAGAATGTGGTGTTAAGGTTGCGGTCGGTAAGTAGTATGGTAATCCCAGCTGCTAGGACGGGTAAGGAGAGGAGTAGTAGGATGGCAGTAATGAGGACGGATCATACGAATAGGGGTGTTTGGTATTGTGACAGTGCGGGGGGTTTTATGTTGATGATGGTAGTGATAAAGTTGATGGCTCCTAGAATGGAGGAAACACCTGCTAAGTGTAATGAAAAGATGGCTAGGTCTACTGATGCGCCAGCGTGGGCTAGGTTGCCGGCTAAAGGGGGGTAAACTGTCCATCCTGTGCCGGCCCCAGCTTCTACGGTAGATGAGGCTAGTAGGAGAAGGAAGGAGGGAGGGAGGAGTCAGAAGCTTATGTTATTTATGCGGGGGAATGCTATGTCTGGGGCACCGATTATAAGCGGGACTAGTCAGTTTCCGAAGCCACCGATCATGATGGGTATAACTATAAAGAAGATTATGACGAAAGCATGGGCTGTGACGATTACATTGTAAATTTGGTCGTCTCCTAAGAGAGTTCCGGGCTGTCCTAGTTCTGCGCGGATTAGAAGGCTAAGTGCTGTGCCGGCTATGCCCGCCCATGTGCCGAAAATTAGGTAAAGAGTGCCAATGTCTTTGTGGTTGGTTGAGAATAATCATCGGTTGATGAAGGTCACAGGTAAGATGGCTGAGTGTTGAAGCGTTAGGCTGTAGTCCTTTTTACAGAGGTTCAATTCCTCTTCTTATCGACTCTGTAGTGAAGTTCATAATGAGTTGCAAACTCGTTGATGTACACTAAAGTGTGCCGGGGTCTGTAGGCAGAAGCCAATTGGTGTTGGCATTTAGCTGTTAACTAAAATTGTATGGGATCGAAGCCCATCTGTCTAGGTAGAGGCCTTAGCTTAATTAAAGCGTCTGATTTGCATTCAGGAGATACAGGTTAATGTCCTGTTGGTCTTAGTTGGGCAGAAACTAAGAGAGTTTAACTCTTATTTAAGGCTTTGAAGGCCTTTGGTTTGGTGACAGTTAATCCTAAGTTTCTATAGTATGGTAATAATTAGGGGGGAAAGGGGCAATAGGGTGGTTGATAGCGCAGTTAGAATGGCGGTGGGGGTGTTTAGGGTTTTGTTAGTTCGTCAGAGTTTTATGTGGTTTGATGAGTTGGGGGGGAGTGTGATTGTTGAGTGGTATGCAAGTCGGAGGTAGAAGAATAGGCTTAGGAGTGATAGTATTGTGATGATTGTGGCTATTGGGGTTATTTCTTGTTTGGTTAGTTCTTGGATAATGAGTCATTTTGGCATGAAGCCGGTTAATGGTGGGAGGCCAGCTAGGGAGAGGAGGGTTAGTATTACAGTTGCATTTAGTATTGGGGTTTTAGTTCATGAGATGAGTATTGTTGACAGTTTTAGGACTTTGATTTGGGCTAGGGATAGGAATACAGTTGAGGTCATAATTGTGTAGAGGATGAAGGTGAGAATAGTGAGTTGTGGGTTATAGGAGATAATTATAATTATTCATCCTAAATGGGAGATGGATGAGAAGGCTAGGATTTTTCGTGTTTGTGTTTGGTTTAGGCCCATTCAGCCTCCGATTAGGGTGGAGGAGATTGCTAGGAGGGTGAGTAAGGTGGTATTAAGAGACTGTGATGTTAGGAGGAGGAGTGTGATTGGGGGGAGTTTTATTAGGGTGGAGAGTAGTAGGGCAGTGATTAGGGAGGAGCCTTGGAGTACTTCTGGGAATCAGAAGTGGAATGGGACTAGTCCTAATTTGATTGCGATTGCTATTGTTAATATTAGGCATGATGTCGGGTGGTTTAGTTGTGTAATGTCTCATTGTCCGGTGGATCAGGCGTTGGTTATGCTCGAGAAGAGGATTAGGGCTGATGCAGTTGATTGGGTGAGGAAATATTTGATAGTGGCTTCAATCGCTCGGGGGTGGTGTGACTTGGAGATGAGGGGGATGATGGCTAAGGTGTTGATCTCTAAGCCTGTTCAGGCTAAGATTCAATGGTTGCTGGAGATTGTGATGCTGGTTCCCATGATGAGGCTTACTGTGCAGATTAGTTTTGCATGGGGGTTCATTAGTAGGGGAAGGGGTTAAACCATCATTTTCGGGGTATGGGCCCGATAGCTTAGTTAGCTGACCTTACTAGAAAATAATATAGAGGGAGTATGAAGAGTTTTGATCTCTTCTGTGTAGGTTCGATTCCTACTTTTCTAGGATTAAGGAAGTGAGAGGGTTGTTATACCTCTATGTTCACTTTATCATAGTGATCCTTTTTGTTCAGGCACGCTTCCTTAGATTGGGGGGAGGCCGGCGTAGCTGATTGGTATGCTGGTATGTCAGAGGCATAAGGCTAGGGTTAGGGGGAGGAAGTTTTTTCATAGAAGATGTATTAGTTGGTCATAGCGGAACCGTGGATATGAGGCCCGGATTCATAGAAATGAGGATGAAAGGAGGAGGGTTTTTGTAGCGAGTGCAATGGGAAATAATTCTGGTGGGAGATTTAGGAAGCTTGGGTTCAGGAATAGGACGGTGGTTAGTGTGTTTATTAGTATAATGTTGGCGTATTCGGCTAAGAAGAATATGGCGAATGGTCCGGCGGCATATTCTACATTAAATCCTGAGACTAGCTCTGACTCTCCTTCTGTTAGGTCAAATGGGGCGCGGTTGGTTTCAGCAAGGGTAGAGATGTATCATATTATTGCGAGGGGTCATGCGGAAAAAATGAGGTAGATGGGTTCTTGGGTGATGGCCAGGGTGCTTAAGGTGTAATTGCCGCTCAGTATGATTGTGGATAACAGGATGATGGCTAGGGTGACTTCGTATGAGATTGTTTGTGCGACGGCTCGAAGGGCTCCGATTAGGGCATACTTGGAGTTTGATGCTCATCCGGATCAGAGTAGAGAGTAGACAGTTAGGCTTGATATGGCTAGGAGAAATAGTAGTCCTAGGTTGAGGTCTGCAAGGGGGAATGGTAGTGGGAGGGGGACTCAAATAGTCAGGGCTAGGAGTAGTGCTAGGATTGGAGTAATAATGAAGAGGAAGGGGGAGGAGGTAGATGGTCGGATTGGCTCTTTAATGAATAGTTTTACCCCGTCTGCAACGGGTTGGAGTAGACCAAAAGGGCCCACAATGTTTGGGCCCTTTCGGGCCTGCATGTAGCTTAGGATTTTTCGTTCTACAAGTGTTAAGAAGGCCACGGCGATTAGGATGGGGAGAATATAGGATAAGGTTATGATTAGAAGGTTTGTTAGGGTGGGCAGGGTCATGTCCGGGGTAGCTAGGGAGAGGATTTGAACCTCTGGATAAAGGGCTTAAGCCTTTTGCATTTGCCGAGCTCTGCCACGCTAGCTGGATCCTTTTCTAGGAGTTGGGTGTGGGGGGGGGTTCTTGGCAGTTGAGTTGTATTCATTGCTTAGAAGGTTGGGGTGTGCTCAGTGGTATTGACCCCACTTCTCCGGTCCTTTCGTACTAGGAGGAGTGTGTTCATAGATAGAAACCGACCTGGATTGCTCCGGTCTGAACTCAGATCACGTAGGACTGTTAATCGTTGAACAAACGAACCCTTAATAGCGGTTGCACCATTAGGTTGTCCTGATCCAACATCGAGGTCGTAAACCTCCTTGTCGATATGGGCTCTTGGAGGAGATTGCGCTGTTATCCCTGGGGTAGCTTGGTCCATTGCTCAATTATATTGGGTCTGGTTACTGTTGGTACTTTGAGGAGTTGGTCTTAGTGAAGAGTTGTGGTCTGTGGGTTTGGAGGATTTTGGAAAACTCTGGGTTTAAACCAGAAAAGGGTGAAGAAAATTGCCAGTGACATCAGATTGAGTGACCAGAATGACAGTGAGCCTAATTCCAACAGGATGCACTGCTTGTAGC
>JFBN01303605.1_pt1 | contig 16938 bp, 10 predicted proteins | sample 768741 | NCBI WGS metagenome assembly JFBN01 (sample SAMN01983846, study PRJNA193217) | chicken gut metagenome | biome: terrestrial biome; isolation source: ceca of Broiler chicken | host: Gallus gallus | place: United Kingdom: England | collected 2010-09-07
GTGTACTTCGACGCGACTGCCGAGCCAAGCCACTATGCAAGCCCGAGTGTCTTGAGCCCTTGGTCGGTCAACTGATAGGCTGCTGACCGGGCCGAAGTTTTTCGCAACAGGTTTTCCGCGCTGAGCGAGGTGAGTAACCTGCGCGCTGTGGCCTGCGATGCCTTCAAGTGCCGGCTTTTCCCGCATATAAATTGACGAAAACGTGAGAATTGTCACTAGCATGGGCATCCTGTGCTAGCATGATGCGCCGCTGTGTTGTCTACCAGGGGAGATGACATGGAAGAAAGGGGAGATGACATGGAAGAACAGGCGAAGCCGAGTAAATCGGGTTGCGCGAGAAAGATCGTTGTCCGCGTGCTCATCGCGCTCGTTGCACTCGTCGTCCTTGCGGTGGCGGGCATTGCATTCATGTTCCGCAGCGAAATCGCGACGGTTGCATCCATCAAAAAGGTAAGCGATTATCCGTTCTACACCATGACCTACGAGGGCGATTACGGAATCGACGAGTTCATCGCCCAAGGCGGTGCGTCTAACGATGCGGAGCTCATCGGGTTCGTCGTGCAGCATCTCATGAAAGGGCTTCCCATAACGATCGAGCTGCCCGACCTTGCGTGCTCGACGTTCAACGCCACCACGTCAGAAGGCGACGCAATCTTTGGCCGTAACTTCGACCTGAGTTATTCGCCGAGCATGCTGGTGCGCACCGATCCGGCGGATGGCTACGCATCGATTTCCATGGTTAACCTGGGATTCCTTGGCTACGGTGAAGACAAGTTGCCGGATTCTCCCACTTCGAGCATAACAGCGCTCGCGGCCCCTTACGCGCCGCTTGATGGCGTGAACGAAGCTGGCCTGGCCGTGGGGGTGCTGCTCATCGACACCGATCCCACTAATCAGCAAACCGACAGGGTGGACATCACAACTACGACGGCCATCCGCCTCATGCTCGATAAGTGCGCGACGGTGGACGAAGCGCTTGACCTGCTTGAGCAGTACGACATGCATTCGAGTGCCAACAGCTGCTACCACTTCCAGATCGCCGATGCCTCGGGCGATACTGTGGTGGTCGAGTATGTTGATAACGAGATGTCGGTTCTCGGCCCCGACGACGTGACGACTGCGGGCCAGCCCGCTGCGGGCACCACGTACATGGCGGCTACGAACTTCCTGCTCACGCCCGGCGAGTATGATTTCGGAACGGGCCAGGACCGCTACCAGATCGTGACTGAGGGGCTTGGGGCGACGGACGGCGTTCTTTCCGAGGATGAGGCCATGAGTCTCCTCGCCGCGTGCTCGCAGGAGCCGCATATCAATAGCCGTGGGGAGGAGAGCCAGACGCAATGGTCGGTGGTGTATAACCTCGACAAGCAGAGTGCGACCATTGCCATTGGACGAGATTACGAGAATGTCTACGAGGTGAGCCTGCGCGAGTAGGGGCATTCGCCCGGACCGGGGACGCTCGTCCCGCCGGTGTTGCGAGCTGAGCACACCGCATTCCGCATAATTGCACGTGGGAGGCGCACCCGTTGTGCTATCATTTCGACCAACGCGTTGACGGAGAGGTTGGGCCTCGCGCGTCGCGGCTCAGAGAGGGAGGGTCACCGGCTGAAAGCCCGCCTGCTGCGATGAGGTGCCGAGTTCACTCCCGAGCAGCGACCTGAACGGCCACGTGGCAGATGTGCGAGACAGATGTACCCGGCACAACTGTCTCATTGCGCTGAGTAGGGAAGCCGCCGCCTGGGCGACATCAGGCCAAAGAGGGTATGCGGGGCACGACATCCCGCAGCCAACCAAGGTGGTACCGCGGAATTGCATCCGTCCTTGAGCAAGCTGAGCTCGAGGGCGGATTTTTCTTTTCGTCTCGGGCGATGTTCCAGAGACCTCGAGCACCGGGAGATTTCGAAAGGGGAAGTACATGGGTCTGATTGACGATCTCGATGCGTTGCAGGCGCGCGCGCAGGAGATGATTGCCGCCGCGACAGATGCGAAAAAGCTTGAAGAGGCACGCGTGGCGCTCCTCGGCCGAAAGGGCGAGATCACGCAGATTATGCACATGATGGGCAAGGTTGCGCCTGAAGAGCGCCCGGTGCTCGGCAAGCGCGCGAACGAGCTGCGTCGCATGGCCGAGAGCCTCATCGAGCACGCTGCCGGCGACCTCAAGCGCCAGGCTATGCGCGAGCTCATGGCCACCGAATCCGTGGACGTGACGCTTCCGGGGGCGCGCCCGACCATCGGCCATGCCCACCTCATCAACCAGATTAAAGAGGAGATCGAGGACGTGTTCTGCGGTATCGGCTATACCGTCGAATCGGGCCCCCAGGTGGAGACCTCGTACTATAACTTCACTGCGCTGAACGCCCCGATGGACCATCCGAGCCGTTCCGCGCGCGATACGTTCTACGTGGTGGACAACGCGCCCGGATCTGTGGCACACCCCGAGCAGCACGCGCACGGCGAGTCCGACGTGCTCCTGCGCACCCAGACGTCCGGCGCGCAGATTCATATCATGGAGCATCAAAAGCCGCCCATCTATGCCATCGTTCCCGGCACCGTGTACCGCCCGGATACTGCCGACGCCTGCCATCTTCCCCAGTTCAACCAGGTCGAGGGCATCGTGGTAGACGAGGGCGTTACGTTCGGCGACCTCAAGGGCACGCTGGACTACTTCGCGCGCGCGATGTTCGGTGAGGACCGCCAGACGCGTTATCGTCCGCATTTCTTCCCCTTCACCGAGCCGAGCTGCGAACTCGACGTTTCTTGCCACGTCTGCGGGGGCAAGGGTTGCAGCTTCTGCAAGCACAGCGGTTGGATCGAGATTCTCGGTTGCGGCATGATCGACCCGAACGTGCTGATCAACTGCGGCGTCGATCCCGACCGTTATACCGGCTTCGCGTTTGGCATCGGCGTGGAGCGCGTTGCGGCGCTCCGGTACGACCTGCCCGACCTGCGCACGCTCATGACCGGAGACATGCGCTTCTTGGAGCAGTTCTAAACCGAGCAGTACCGCAGGTGAGGGGCTGGCAAGTCCTGTCGCCCCGTTGTCACCATTGTTACGCATAAGGAGAATGCAATGCGCGTTTCATATAACTGGCTGCAGGAGCTCATCGACGTTCCGGAGTCGCCGGAAGAGCTCAGCCGCGAATTCATCCGTACGGGCACTGAGGTTGAGGCCATCGACACCGTGGGCGAATCGTTCGACCATGTCGTGACGGCGAAGGTCGTGTCTAAAGAACCCCATCCGGATTCCGACCACATGTGGGTCACGATGGTCGATGTGGGAGGTTATAACCTGGGGGAAGACGGCTCGCCCGAGCCGTTGCAGATTGTGTGCGGCGCCCAGAACTTCGAACAGGGCGATCACATCGTGACCGCGCTGGTGGGGGCGGAGCTCCCCGGTGGCATCAAGATCAAGAAGAGCAAGCTGCGCGGTGTGGTGAGTTACGGCATGAACTGCTCGGCGCGCGAGCTTGGTCTTTCGGGTGATCATTCCGGCATCATGATTCTGCCCGCGGACGCGCCGGTGGGCGTGCCGTTCGTCGAGTATCGCGGCACGTCGGACACCGTGCTGGACTGCGAGATTACCCCGAATCGCCCGGACTGCCTCTCCATGGTGGGCATGGCTCGCGAGGTGGGAGCCATCTTCGATCGCGACACGCATATCGAGCTGCCAACCATCAAGCAGGAGGTTGGGCGCCCGACGGCCGACGAGGTCTCGCTCGCCATCGCCGACGAGGGGCTGTGCAGCCGCTACGTGGCGCGCATTGTGCGCAACGTGAAGGTGGGGCCCTCGCCGGAGTGGATGGTCGAGCGCTTGGCGGCAGCCGGCGTGCGCTCCATCAACAACATCGTCGACATCACCAACTACGTGATGATGCTTACCGGCCAGCCCCTGCACGCCTTCGACCTCGACACCTTTGCCGAGCGCGACGGGCACCGCCGCGTGGTGGTGCGCGGGGCGCACGAGGGCGAGGTCTTCCAGACGCTCGACGGCGTTGAGCGCACGCTCGACGAAGGCATGGGCCTCATCACCGATGGCGAGCGCCCCGTGGCGCTGGCCGGCGTGATGGGCGGTATGGATTCCGAGATCGAAGACGATACGCGTGACGTGCTCATCGAGAGCGCGTGCTTCGATGCGGGGCGCACGTCGCACACGAGCCGCGACCTGCAACTCATTTCCGAGGCTTCGATTCGCTTCGAGCGCCAGGTAGACGAGGCGGGCTGCGTGGATGTGGCGAACATCACGGCGGCGCTCATCGAGGAGCTCGCGGGCGGCGAGGTCGCGCCGGGTTACGTGGACCTCTATCCTGCACCCAAGGTGCAGCCGGAGCTCGTGCTGCGCCAGGAGCGCGTCGACCTCATCTGCGGTGCCCAGATTTCGCCGGAGTTCATCGAGCGCGCGCTCACGCGGCTCGGCTGCACGGTGCGCGTGGACGCTGCGGGCGCTGGTGCTTCGGGCGTGGGCGCTGCGGCCGCTAGTGGCGCCGGCACTGCGGGCGCGTTCCACGTGGTGCCGCCGAGCTTCCGTCCGGACCTCGAGCGCGAGATCGACCTCATCGAGGAGGTCCTGCGTCTTTGGGGCATGGACCGCGTGGAGGCGACCATTCCTGCAGCGAAGAATCACATCGGCGGCCTCACGCACGAGCAGCGTCTGCTTCGCCGCGTGGGCGCCATCTTGCGCTCCTGCGGGCTCAACGAGACCACGACGTACTCGTTCGCCGCGCCCGGCGACCTGGAGAAGACTCGCATGAGCACCGAGGGCCGCGGCTTGCCGGTCGTCATCATGAACCCGCTCGTGGCCGAGCAGACCGAGATGCGTCGTTCGCTGCTTCCGGGGCTGTTGCAGTCGGTTGCCTACAACAACGCGCGCGGCACGGCCAACGTGCATCTGTACGAGATGGGTACGCTCTTCTGCGGTCGCGAGAACGCGAGCCTGCCCAAGGAGCGCCGTTCGCTCGCCGGCGTGCTGTCCGGCGCGTGGGGCGATGTGACGTGGAAGCAGAAATTCGCGCCGCTGCGTTTCTTTGATGGTAAGGGTGTGGTGGAAGAGCTGCTCGCTCAGCTCCGAGTCGAGAAGGTTCGGTTCCGCCCGGCCGAGGGCGACGGTTATGCCTTCCTGCAGCCGGGCCGCGGCGCCGAAGTGCTGGCGGGTGGTACCGTGCTCGGATGGGTGGGCGAGATTCACCCCGAGGTCCGCGATGCGTACGGCATCGATCTTCCGGTCGTGGCGTTTGAGCTGAACCTCGACGCGCTCATCACGTGCTCGCGCGACCAGCAGGCGTATCGCGACTTCTCGTCGTACCCGGCGGTCGAGATGGACCTTGCCATCGTGGTGGACGAGGGCGTTGCCTGCGAGGATTTGGAGCGCCGCCTCCAGTCTGCCGGAGGCAAACTCCTGCGCGGTGTGCGCCTCTTCGATGTGTACCGCGACGACAAGCGCGTGGGCGAGGGCAAGAAGTCGATGGCGTTCGCGCTTACGTATCGCGCCGACGACCACACGCTTACCTCCGAAGAGGTCGAGAAGGTGCACCAGAAGCTCGTGACCAAGGTGTGCAAGGCTACCGGCGGCGAAGTCCGTGCTTAGCGCGTCTTTCCCAGGTGCCGCATTTTCGCCTTCAATCGTCGGTCGGCGCCCTTAGGCGTCCTCCCTCCTCTTTCAGGCGAACCTGCGGCACCCTGACGCTGCAGCTTGCCCAGGTGCCGCATCTCGGCCCTCGGAGCCCGTTCGGCCCTATACTTCTAGCGAGAACGATGTGCGCGCTGGGCTTTCTGTAGCGAGTTTCCCGCAGCAGGTCGGCATCGCCGACCTGCGAGGACCACGAGCGAAAGAACTGCCCGGCGCCCTCCGAGAGCAAACAGCGATTGGAGCTCTTGTGCCAAGTTGGAACATCCATATTGCCCAGAGCGAGCAGCTCTTTTCCCGCAATGGCGCGGTCGCTTGCACCGTGCGGGACCGCAATGCCTTTCTGTTTGGTGCGCTCGTGCCGGACATCCCGGTGGGCTACATGGTTCCCGACGTGCGCGAGCCCATCGCGTATCGCATCACGCACTTCGCAACGCCCGAGCCTATCCCCAAGCCGCGCGAGCATGAGTTCTGGGCGGATTACGTCGCCCCCGCTGCAGAGCGCCTTGGTATCGTTGAGGGCCGCGCCCCCATTGCCGATGCCATCGCTCCCGCATCGATTGCTATCGAGCGCGAAACGGTCAATCGCATCCACTATCCCCAGCGCTACGAGGGCGTGACCATCAATCCCCCCAAGCAGGGGAGCCCTGCCGACGATGATTGCTCGCCTGCCGCACTTGAGCGATCGGGCTTTGATCTCTTGCTTGGCGTATGGACACACCTTCTGGCCGATAACATTTGGAATACGCGCGTCAACGAGTTTCTCGATGCGCTTGGCGATAAGCCCAGCGAACAGTTTCGCATTAAAAAGCAGGGAGATTTCGACTGGTTCGGCAAGACGCTGCCCATCACCTCGTTTCCTCGCGATACGCCGAGGCTCATTGCGGCCGCCGCGGCGTTTCCGCAGTACGAGCTCGACGAGCGCACGGTGCTTATGACCATCGGCGTCGCACATGAGATTGTCCGGGAGAACCAAGGCGCGCTCGACCACCCGCCCTATCGCCTGCTCACCAGCGAGTTCTTCTCGACCGTGTCCGCTGAGGTTGTCGAGACCACCGACCGACTCCTCGCCGAGCGGTTGCAACCATAGGCTTGGAGCAGTCAGCGGCGTAAAGCGCGTTCGCATGAAGCGCTTCCGGTGTCAAAAATCGATCCTCACGTCACGTTCCACAAGTTCGAGGCTCGAGTCGGAAGGTTTTTGCGGATTTCCCGAGTAGCCACCCGTTTTCGGGAGCTGTTTCCTGCGGTTTTGTTGCCCGGGAGGGCGGGTCTACTCGGCGTTTCCCGAAAAACCTTCCGACTCGAGCCGCGAACTTTTTTGATGTTGTGTGAGTTGGTGTTCTATCGGAGTGTTGTCACGGCGTGTGCGAGGCGGGCGCTGCTGCCTGAGGTGCTGTCTAGGTTGTTTGTGGCGCATTATTTATGATGTAAATTGAATATATGGGACTGTCTGCCCATGATGGTTTGCCATTTAGTGCATAGATAGCGCAGTGGCCATGTTCTGCGTGTTCAAGTTTTGGCCAGCAGTTTGTCAGCTGGAGCGGCAATATGTTGGGCACAGACCCAAGCAGGTTGGCGTTGCGGTTATGGTTTGAACATGAATATCGTGTTGTCACATAGCTCCGCATTCCGCTACTACCGCACACCGCCCGTGGTGTTGGCGCTGTACGGCGATTGCTACGGTATCGATGTGTCGCGGGAGCGTCGCCGTGCGCTCAGAGGTTCGGGTTCATTCGGCCCCCTTGACATGCCGATTCACGTGCTCGTTCGCAGCAAGACTCATGTGAAGGCGACAAAAACTTGCATACCGCATATTTGGTCCGGTGAGATTGCCCCTGGAATGATTCGCGCTACCGATCTAGGCTTTGCGGTCACATCGCCTGTGTTCACGATGCTGTGTCTTGCCGCAAAGTCGTCTGTTGCACAGGTAACCATGATGCTCTATGAGCTGATGGGATTGTTCGCGGTGTACCGTGCGCGCCATGGCGAGCGGGAGTACCTGCAGAAGCTCGTCGATATAGGCTCATTTCCTATCATCGATGGGTGGAAGCCGATGCTGGACAATAACGGGAACATTACCGATTTATGGGACCGACCTCCCCTCATTACCATCGATGAAGTCCAGCGCTTTTGCAATCAGTTTCGAGGCATGCGCGGCATTGGCCGGCTTCGCCAAGCTCTTAATGACGTATGGGGTGTGGCGCGCTCGCCGTTCGAGGTGCAGGCGGCAATGCTGCTTGGTCTTCCGAGGCGGAGGGGTGGCTACGGATTTGGCAGCTTTGAACTGAATAAAGCTATACGGCTTTCGGATGCGGCGCGCACCATAGCGCGCCAACAGACGTGTTGCATCGATTTGTATGCAGAGGGGCCAGAGGGTCTCCCGCCCATAGCCATTGAATGTCAAGGAGCAGGCTATCACGGTGGGTCAGAGCGGAATGCAATGGACGATAACCGAGCGCTGGCGTTGCAAAGTATGGGTTTAACGGTGGTGCGCTTACGATACGAGCAGATTGCCGATCCCTGGCGGCTTCAGCAGGTTGCAAGCTTTCTGCTGGGAAAACACGAGCGAGTGTGGGCACCAAAAACGGAGCGTCTCGAGCAGAAGGAGCGAGAACTGCGCGCCGACGTGCTCACGGATTGGTGGCGGCTTGGTTCTGCCTGATTATGGGGGCTCACGCTGGCCGGGAGAGACGGGGCGGAAAAGTTCAAGGCTCGAGTCGGAAGGTTTTTCGGGATTGGTGAGTAGACCGGTCTTGGGAGGTAACAAAACCGCAGGAAACAACTCCCGAAAACAGTTGTCTACTTGGAAGGTCGGCAAAAAACTTCCGATTCGAGCCTCGAACTGCATTCCGGGTACCAAGCACGGGCTTATAGGCCTCGGCAGGGCTGCCGCGGGGGGGCGTGGCGTGGTGGGCATGGGAGAGAGCTGCGGGGGCGTGGAGCGTGAGAGAGCTGTAGAAGCGTGACGCGGGAGGTCAGCGTCGGCGAACGGCGCGGAGACAGCGCGTTAATGTGGGAAAACGCAACGTGCATGAGGCATACAAAAGGGCCGCAGGCATGCCTGCGGCCCTTTGAGAAGCGTGATGCTTGCTGGTGCAATGTTCTAGCTGCTTAGCGCACCTGAGCGACGTAGACCACGTTCGTGGAGCTGCGCTTCCCATCGCCGATGGTGGAGTCGACGGCGGTCTTGGGGTCGCCGACGGTCACGACGGCAACATCGCCGGCGTCCACGTAGCCGCGCTCCTTAGCGCAGTCGATGGCCTTCGCCACGGTGTCGTCCACGCTGCCCTGCGTAATGGCGGCAAGGTGCGGCTCGATACCCCAGTACATGAGCATCTTCTGCACGGCCCACTGGTGGCGCGAGAAAGCGACAACGGGCGTGCTCGGGCGGAAGTGCGAGATGAGGCGCGCGGTGCGGCCGGTGGTGGTGGGAACAACGATGCACTTGGCGCCCACGGTCGTGGCCATGTTCACGGCGGAGAGGCCCACGACGTTATTGATCACGCGCGTGCTCTGGCTGCCCTCGGGCACCTTGAGCTCGGCGTGCGCCCCCAGGTACTGCTCGGTCTCATGCGCGATGCTCGCCTGCATGCGAACGGCCTCGACCGGGTACTTACCGGCAGCGGACTCGCCGGAGAGCATCACGGCGTCGGTGCCGTCGTAGATGGCGTTCGCGACGTCGGCAACCTCAGCGCGGGTCGGGCGCGGGTTGCGGATCATGGAGTCGAGCATCTGCGTGGCGGTGATGACCGGCTTGTACGCAGCGTTGCACTTCTTGATCATCTTCTTCTGCAGGTGCGGGACGAGCTCGGGCTCGATCTCGATACCCAGGTCACCGCGGGCGATCATGATGCCGTCGGAAGCCTTGAGGATCTCGTCGAAGTTCTGGACGCCCAGGGCGCACTCGATCTTCGGGAAGATGCCCACGTGCTCGCCGCCGTTCTCCTGGCAGAGCTCGCGAATCTCGCGCACCGCGGCGCCGTTGCGAATGAAGGAGGCGGCGATGTAGTCGATGCCCTCCTTGAGGCCGAAGAGGATGTCCTGGCGGTCGCGCTCGGTGATTGCGGGGAGGCCGATCTCAACGTTGGGCAGGTTCACGCCCTTGCGCTCGCCGATCTCGCCGTCGTTCTTGACGACGCAGTGCATGTCCTGGCCGTCGACGCTCTCGACGACGAGCTCGACGATGCCGTCGTCGATGAGGATGCGGGAGCCGGGCTCGACCTCGTTGGGGAGGTTGAGGTAGTCGAGCGAGATGTGGCTGGCGTCGCCAAGGAAATCCTCAGAGGTGGGGGCGGCGGTGACGACGATCTTCTCGCCGGTCTTGACGGTGACCTTCTGATGGTCCTTGAGCAGGCCGGTGCGGACCTCGGGTCCCTTGGTGTCAAGCAGGATGCCGATCGTCATGTCGAGCTCGGCGGCGATGCGACGGACGCGCTCGATGCGGCCGTGGTGCTCCTCATACGAGCCATGGGAGAAGTTGAAGCGGGCGACGTTCATGCCCGCCTTCATCATCTCGCGCAACGTCTCGTCGTTGTCGCAGGCAGGGCCCATCGTGCAGACAATTTTCGTGCGTTTATACATGCAGTCCTCCAATTACACACTGCGTTTATGGGTCTTCTCGTTCAGCGGTGCATTATAGGTGAACTGGCCGGAAAGATAGCCGCTCATCGAAGAAAAACAGCCGATTACCGAATCTGCATTACATAACACAAATACGGGGATTATATTTCGCGATTTTTGCTGAAGAGGTCGGATGCCGGCGAAGGTGAGCTGCGCGGAATGTCGGACGGAGTGTCGGACGACGGCGGGTTGGGCGCCCCGGCGTTGCCGTGCGGAGCCGAGCTGGGCGCTCCGGCGCTGCCGGGCGAAACCCGGACGTCCTTGGCGATTTGGGGCGATATTTGGACACGCGATTCGTTGTCGGGCTATAAATGGACGTTTTGGGGCCCAGGAATGTCCGAAAGGCGCCCGATAACGCCGTGGGCGTCCGAAAGCCGCCCGATAACGCTGCTGGTGGAAGAATGTCGCCCGGAAACGTGTTGTTCGGCGGGACATCGCCCGGCAGCGGCGCGATCGTCCGCGAGTCGCCCGGCAGCGGCGCGCGCGGCAGAATGTCGCCCGGCAACGCCGCATCCAGCAGAGCGCTGCTCGAAAAACGCCGCCACTGAGGTAAGCGGCAGAAACCCGAGCTTCTGGGCCTTGTGGCCCGCGCGCTTGGGTAAAATAGAAGCTTGCATGACGAGCCCTTGCCTCCGGGAATTACGATTGGGCGTTGTGTAGGTATAGGGGGTGCCCCGGGCACCCAGAGTTCAGACGTACCAGGAGGGATACAGTTTGAAAGAGTACCTAGCTTCGGCTGAGGACGTGCTCAAAGAGCAATCCACGAGCGCGGATGCGGGCCTGAGCACTGCCGAGGCGCAAACGCGCCAGGCGAAGTTCGGCCCGAACAAGCTCAAGGAGGAAGAGAAGACCCCGCTGTGGATCCGCTTCTTCCAGCAGATGGCCGACCCCATGGTCATCATGCTCATCGTCGCGGCCGTCATCTCCGCCGTGACCGGCATGATCCAGGGCGAGTCCGAGTGGGCCGACGTCGTCATCATCATGGCGGTCGTGATCATCAACTCCGCCCTCGGCGTGATCCAGGAGGCCAAGAGCGAAGAGGCGCTCGCTGCTCTTCAGGAGATGAGCGCCGCCCAGTCCAAGGTCATCCGCGACGGCAAGCAGATCTCGCTGCACTCCAGCGAGCTCGTGCCCGGCGACATCGTGCTGCTCGAGGCGGGCGACGCGGTTCCCGCCGACTGCCGCGTGCTCGAGAGCGCTTCCATGAAGATCGAGGAGGCCGCCCTTACCGGCGAGTCCGTCCCGGTAGAGAAACACACCGACCCGATCGCGCTCGACGGTGCCGACGACGTTCCGCTCGGCGACCGTAAGAACATGTGCTACATGGGTTCCACCGTGGTGTACGGCCGCGGCCGCGCCGTGGTGTGCGGGACCGGCATGAATACCGAGATGGGTAAGATCGCTGGTGCGCTCAACGACGCCAAGGAAGAGCTCACGCCGCTTCAGGTGAAGCTCGCCGAGCTTTCCAAGATCCTCACCGTCCTGGTGATTGTCATCTGCGTGGTCGTTTTCGCCGTCGACGTGCTGCGTGCCGGCATCGGCACCGTCACCGCCGAGCCGCACATGCTGCTCGACACCTTCATGGTTGCCGTGTCGCTCGCCGTTGCGGCCATCCCCGAGGGCCTCGTTGCCGTGGTGACCATTGTGCTTTCCATCGGCGTGACCAAGATGGCCAAGCGCCAGGCGATCATCCGCAACCTCAGCGCGGTCGAGACTCTTGGCTGCACGCAGGTCATTTGCTCGGATAAGACGGGTACCCTCACCCAGAACAAGATGACGGTCGTGAACCACGAGCTTGCCGCTCCCGAGGAGAAGCTGCTCGCGGGCATGGCGCTGTGCTCCGATGCCAAGTGGGACGAAGAGGCCGGCGAGGCCGTGGGCGAGCCCACCGAGTGCGCGCTCGTGAACGACGCCGCCAAGATGGGCATGAAGGGGCTGGACGAGGAGCACCCGCGCGTGGGCGAGGCTCCGTTCGACTCCGGCCGCAAGATGATGTCCGTCGTGGTCGAGGAAGCCGATGGCAACTTCGAGCAGTACACCAAGGGTGCGCCCGATGTGGTCGTGGGGCTCTGCACGCAGGTGTATGACGGCGACAAGATCGTTCCCATGACCGACGAGCGCCGCGAGCAGATTCTGGCTGCTAACAAGGCCATGGCCGACCAGGCGCTGCGCGTGCTTGCGCTCGCCAGCCGCACCTACACCGAGAAGCCTGCGGACTTCGCTGCCGAAGCGCTCGAGAACAACCTCGTGTTCTGCGGTCTCTCCGGCATGATTGACCCCGAGCGTCCCGAGGTTGCCCCCGCTATCGAGGAGGCCCACGGCGCTGGCATCCGCACCGTCATGATCACGGGCGACCACATCGACACCGCCGTGGCCATCGCCAAGAACCTCGGTATCGTCGAGGATCGCAGCCAGGCCATCACCGGTGCTGAGATCGATAAGATGTCTGAGGAAGAGCTCGATCAGAACATCGAGAAGTACGGCGTGTATGCTCGCGTTCAGCCCGAGCACAAGACCCGCATCGTCGAGGCGTGGAAGTCCAAGAACAAGATCGTTGCCATGACGGGCGACGGTGTGAACGATGCTCCCTCCATCAAGCACGCGAACATCGGCATCGGCATGGGCATCACCGGCACCGACGTCACCAAGAACGTTGCCGACATGGTGCTTGCCGACGACAACTTCGCCACGATCATCAATGCGTGCGAAGAGGGTCGTCGCATCTACGACAACATCCGTAAGGTCATCCAGTTCCTGCTGTCCGCGAACCTGGCCGAGGTATTCAGCGTGTTCGCGGCGACGCTCATGGGCTTCACGCTGTTCCAGCCCATCCAGCTTTTGTGGGTGAACCTCGTGACCGACTGCTTCCCCGCGCTCGCGCTCGGCATGGAAGAGGCCGAGGGTGACGTGATGAAGCGCAAGCCGCGCAATGCCACCGACGGCGTGTTCGCGGGCAACATGGGTCTCGATACCGTGGTCCAGGGCCTCATCATCACCGTGCTCGTGCTCGCCAGCTTCTTCTGCGGTGTGTATTACGACCTGGGCGTCATCGACCTTTCCAAGCTGGCCACCTCCATGGCCGACGAAGAGGGCGTCATGATGGCGTTCATCACCTTGAACATGGTCGAGATCTTCCACTGCTTCAACATGCGCAGCCGTCGTGCCAGCATCTTCCATATGAAGAAGCAGAACAAGTGGCTGTGGGGCGCGGCGTTCCTGGCGCTTGTTCTCACGCTCGTTGTGGTCGAGGTCGATGCCCTGTCCATGATTTTCTTTGGTGTGGAGCATCTTGAGCCCAAGGGCATGATTACCGCGCTCGCGCTCGGCTTCCTGATCATCCCGTTGGTCGAGATTTACAAGGCCATCATGAGGGCGGTCGAGAAGGAGTAGGCTCCCGAACGTCAACCTGACCGAAGGCCCCGGCGATTCCTTCGGGCGTGGTCCTCGCTGCTTGGCGATGCCAAGCAGCTGCGGGAAACGCCCTTCGGAACTCGCCGGGGCCTTCTTCGTTGACGCGCCACCATTCTCTGGACGTGTGGGATAGTGTGCGCTTCTGCAGCGCGTTCTGTTCCTGTTTACTTACCGGCGGGCTCTGAAATGAGTTCGAGTCTCGAGCGTTTTTGAGTGAGGGGCTGTGCGGTAAGATGAGCAGCGTATGGCGACGTGTTGAAGGGCGGTTGCATGGCAAAACGGGCGCGGAGCAAAGGTGCTGGCCGCGGCAAGCGTGGAAGGGCCGCGATGGGGTCGGCCGATGCTACGCGTGTAGGCGCCGCGCTGCCCAAGATCGATGCGCTGGAGGACGTGCCGGCGTTCACGGATGTGCGGCCGAGCGACGAGCAGCGCGCGGCGTTCGAGGCTTTTTGCTCGGCGGCGGAAACGCCTGGTGAAATGCATTTAGGATGTGTAGTTCGCCTTGACCGCGGATTTCCGTTGGTGGTGACCGAGGAGCGCATGCTGCGCGCGGAGCATGCCGTTGGGTTCGCCAAACAGGATAAGGAGAAGGGCGATGGCCTGCTCCCTGCCGTGGGAGATTGGGTTGCGTTGAGACTTGCCCCCGGGCACGATATGGGCGTTATCGAGCGCGTTTTGCCGCGCCGCACGGTGTTCGAGCGGTGGCGCGGCAAAAATCGCGGCGAGCGACAGGTTCTGTGCGCGAACGTGGATGTGATTCTTGTCGTTCAGCCACTTGGCGCCGGCGAGGTGCTGCTTGGGCGTATCGCTCGCTCGCTCGTGCTCGCGGCAGACTGTGGCGCCGAGCCGATCGTGGTGCTCACCAAGGCGGATCGCTGCTCTGAGGAGGAGCGCGAGGGCGAGGTGGCTCGCGTTCGGCGCCTTGTGGGCGGCGGGGTCCGCGTCGTGGTGACGTCGTCCGCGACGGGAGAGGGTCTCGATGGCGTGCGCGCCTGCGTGCCCGCGGGCACCTGCTCCATGATTCTGGGAGAATCGGGCGCGGGCAAATCGACGCTGCTCAATACGCTGCTGGGACACGATGCGCTCGAAACCGGTGCGGTACGTGCCCGTGACGATGCGGGCAGGCACACGACGGTCGCGCGCGTGATGGTCAAGCTGCCGGGTTCTTGCGGTGTGGTGACGGATGCTCCCGGGCTGCGCAGCCTGCCCCTGGTGGGTCATGAGCGCGGGCTTGCCAGGGCGTTCCCCGAGATCGTCGAGGCGTCAAGAGGGTGCCGGTTCAACGACTGCACGCATACGCATGAACCTGGATGCTCGGTACGGGCTGCGGTCGAGGCGGGAGAGATTGACGAGTTGCGCCTCGAGGTGTTCAAGGGACTGGCGTCTGAGATGCGCGTAAGTGCGCAGAGTCTGGACCCTGATATCCACCTGTAGATTGGTCTTGTCGCGGTGTCTGGGATGCCGGGAGGCGCCGACGCGCTTGATCGGTGATGCATCGGTTCTTCCAAAAGATGAATACCTTTTCCGTTTCCTGTGCGTGCGGGGCTGGCTGAGTGGCCGCCTCGCTTCTTTTGCACTCGAGTAATGCATAAAGAAACAACTGAATAGAAGCTGGGCGTTTAGTTTTCCACCTGCGTTTTGTCAGCGGGTCTCTCACTTTATCGGGTTGATGCCTGCTCTGGATTGGTCCCTCGCGACAATGGCATCAAGGACGAAGTTCCTCACGATGGTTCAAGCGAGGGGGCGGCAGATGAGGCATGGAAAGCGGTTGATCGCAAGCGTTGCGTCGGGTCTTCTTGCCGCTGCGCTGAGCCTGTGGTACGGAGCGTCCCTGCAGGCGGGGGCAGAGCAGGAACGACAGGAGGTGCTCTCGGCATATGGAGGGGATCTTGTGAGCGTCTGCGTAGCGTCGCGCGACATCGATGCGGGTGAAACGATCGATGAAGGATGCGTGCGCGTTGAGGAATGGGTTGCAGGCATGCTCCCTTCCGGTGCGCTCACCTCGGTCGATGATGTGATCGGGAAGCAGGCGACCTCGGCGATTCCGGAGCAGGCGGTGCTCTGCCCCTTGTACTTCGAGGCGAGAAGCGGGTCTTTGGATATACCCGAAGGCCGGGTTGCGGTCTCGGTGGGCGTCGACGCCGCCCATGCCGTGGGAGGCTCTATCGAGCCGGGCACGAGCGTCGACGTCTATGTTTCCGCAAACGGCGTGGCCGATCGGTTATGCGGGGCGCATGTAATCGATACCAGCGCACAGGGGCAGGGAGCGGCGAGCGGAGATTTGAGCTGGGTAACGCTGGCCGTTGAGCCCGACCGCGTAACGGAAGTGCTGGCTGCAACGGCAAAGGGGACGATCGCTCTTGCGGCTCCTGGTGAGGGAGCCAATGCGGGCGCTTCAGATGATTCAGTAGATACTGAGGCCTCGAGCGATGCCGTCGGTGAAGGGTCCAGCGCGGCGAGCGCCGGTACCCCGACGGATGAGCTGGATGAAGGGGGCGACGCGCGATGAAGGATGCGGTATGGCTTGCGTGCTGCCCGCGTAACGAGCGCAGGATTGTTCAGCGTGAGATAGAGTCGCGAGAAGTGGGCGCGCGTCTGCTCTGGCTTGATGGGGTTCAGGCTCTTGGGGAGGTGCTCGTGGCATTATCCGAGCCCGTTGATGGTGTGGTAGTGCTGGACGACGAGGACGTGCGCGATGAGCTGCTCGCCTTGCTGGCCAAGGTTGCGTCATCTCAGGTGCCGTGCCGTGCCGTCGTTATGGTTTCCGAGCTCGATCCAGCGTGGATCGCCCAGCTATTTCACGCGGGCGCAGCGGAGGTTGTGCCTGTTTCGAGGGAAGAGATGCGGCGCGGATGCGCTGATGGGGCATGCATGGGAAGGGATTGCAACCGCGAGGCTCAGACGCCGCCTCTCGATACCACGCCTGGGCTCGAGGTGCCTTGTGCACCCACGAGGCTTGCCTGTAACGCAACGGAAGCCGTTCACGAACCGGTGCCTCGGGTCCAGGATGGATGTTCGCCGTCCTATACGCAAGACGACCTGGCCGACCTCGATGAGCCGGATGAGGTGCCCCTCGCGCCATGCCGCGCAGAAGACCTGCGGTGCATGGGAGGATCTCAAGCTGCGAGCCTGGATCATGCGGCGCCTGAACCGAGTGGCGAGGAGATTTCGCCGCGCGTGGACACATCTCATGCGGAGGGCACTAGCGAACGTCGAGCGCCGGTAATCTGTGCGGTTTCCGGTGCGGGAGGGAGCGGAGCCACAACGCTCATCGCTGCGATGGCGGC
>JFBN01561570.1_pt1 | contig 16860 bp, 24 predicted proteins | sample 768741 | NCBI WGS metagenome assembly JFBN01 (sample SAMN01983846, study PRJNA193217) | chicken gut metagenome | biome: terrestrial biome; isolation source: ceca of Broiler chicken | host: Gallus gallus | place: United Kingdom: England | collected 2010-09-07
GATGTATTTCCGCATTACACGCAAAGGCCAAAGGAGACCCCATTCAGGAGGGGGCCATTAAGCTGGTAGAGGCGACCAGGGACTATATTGCCTCACTGCCCGCCGCCGACGTTGCCCCGGTGAGGCACGGGAGATGGATTGAAGATGAGCGTACGTATCCAGGCCCCGGATTGGCAAACAATCTGTGCAGTGTATGCGGCGAGATCGCGGGAGCATGGAAGGAAGGACTTGAACCGGGGCGGAAATGGGCCTACTGCCCCAACTGTGGAGCAAAGATGGACAGGAAGGAGGACGGGCATGAGGCTGATTGATGCAGACAGATTCCTAAAAATGATGTCGCACTGGAAACCATGTATGGACATGGACAATGTGAGAGAGGCCATCAAGAAGATGCCAACCATCGACGCCGTACCTGTTGTGCGGTGCCCGAAATGTGAACATTATGAGGATAATGGGTATCACTTTTGCAATAAGTGGGAGCATTTTTTGCCTGATGATTCCGAATTTTTCTGCGCGTTTGGCAAGCGAAAGGAGGACAACACATGAGCGAAAAGGGGTGCAGAATGATAGACGGCATTATCCCTGTCCAGCTCGACGAGGGCGCGTTTATGCCCGAGCGGGCGCACAGGCTGGATGCGGGGCTTGACCTCCGCTCGCCGATAGGTACGCTCATACCCGGGTTTGGCTGTGCTACGATAGACACGGGCGTACATATTCAACTTCCGCCCGGCACCGTGGGTATGCTGAAAAGCAAGTCAGGGCTTAACGTCAAGCACGGGCTGACGGGTGAGGGTGTAATAGATGAGGGCTTCACGGGCAGCATCGTTGTTAAGCTCTACAACCACACGCCGAAAGAATACTACATCAACAAGGGCGACAAGATAAGCCAGCTCGTCATCCTCCCCGTCCTCCGCCCCACGCCCGTACAGGTGGACAAGATAGAGGGCGGCGAGAGAGGCGACAACGGGTTTGGATCTACGGGAAGATAAGGAGGAACAATGCGCGAGTGGAAATATGATGTGAGGGACAAGCTGAGCGATTACCCGAAGCAGAAGAACGCCGTGGAGACGCTGCCCGACGAGATACGGCGGCTGGAAAGCGAATACACCTCGCTGCCCGGCGCGATCTACGATGACACTCCCGTGCAGGGCGGGGGCACGCCGTATGAGAATCGGCTGCTGCACAACATCATCCTGCGCGGCGACACTGAGCGCCAGCTGCAGCGCGCCCGCATGGCCGTGGAGTTCGTGGAGAGCGCGTTGAACACGCTCACGGAGGAGGAGCGGCACATCGTAGACGTGATGTACATATCCCGCCAGCGCGGCGCTACGGAGCGATTACGGCAGGAGCTGGGGCTGGAGGATGAGCGCAGCGTATACAAGCGTGTGGACAAGATACTCAAGAAGCTGACCATCGCCATGTACGGCGGCACGGAGGGCTGAGGGCAGTTTTAGGGCATAGTTTTTGGCGAATGCCCCTGATATACTGTAAGCGTGTAATTACACCTCCCCTCTCCCAGCCCGGCCCCGAGGCTTCGTATCGGGGCAACTGAACTGTGGACAGCGTGGTCTCGCAAAATGCCAGCTTGTCCATTGCCCGGAGCGGTGCTGCAACATCGCCCGGGCGTTTTTATAAGCATGAGGTGGTGATATGCCGAATGAACAAAATCTCATACCGATGGACCAGCGAAGCGAGGATGAAGTTAGAGCGCTGGCCAGAAAGGGCGGGCTGGCATCCGGCGTGTCCCGCCGGCGCAAAAAGAGCTTGCGCGAAGCTGCCGACTTATACCTATCCCTACAGGTGAGCAACAAGCAGACGTGGAACAAGCTGTCCCGCGACGGGGTAGACCCGGAGGACATAGATAACCAGATGGCCGTCATCGCGGGGCTGACGCTCAAGGCCATGAAGGGAGACGCGAAAGCGGCCAAGACGCTGTTTGAGCTGCTGGGCGAGCAGACCGCGGGCACGGCGGCGAACGACGCGGAGGACGACCCCCTGACCGCCTCGCTGAAGGAGGAGCTTCAGAATGGCCTTCTCTGAAAAACAGCGGGCGATACTGCGATTCCCATACACGAAATACACGGCCCTTATCTGTGACGGGGCGGTGAGGAGCGGCAAGACGAGCGTCATGTCGCTCTCTTTCTTTCTCTGGGCGATGGGGAATTTCAACGGCTATTCATTCGCCTACTGCGGCAAGAGCGTGGGCGCGGTGGAGCGCAACATCGTCACGCCGCTGCTGGGCCTCACATACCTGCGCGAGTATTTCGAGGTGCAGTACAACCGGGGCGACCATGTGATAACAGCCCGTCGGGGGAACGTGGAGAATCGCTTTTACCTTTTTGGCGGGCGGGACGAATCCAGCTATACGCTGATACAGGGAATTACTTTGGCCGGCGTCATGCTCGACGAGGTGGCGCTCATGCCGCGCTCCTTTGTGGAGCAGGCCCTCGCGCGATGCAGCGTGGAGGGCGCGAAGTTCTGGTTTAACTGCAACCCCGAAAACCCACGCCACTGGTTTCGCGAGGAATGGATACTCAAAGCGCCGGAGCACAACGCCCTGCACCTGCATTTCACGATGGAGGATAACCCCTCGCTGAGCGAGGAGACGCGCGAGCGCTACCGGACGATGTACTCGGGCGTGTTCTATCAGCGCTATGTGCTGGGGCTGTGGGTGATGGCCGAGGGCATCATCTATGATATGTTCGACCAGACGGCGAACACCTACCGCGAGGGGCCGGTGGACATGCGCTTCCGCTGCCCGCGCTGCCTCGCGGTGGACTATGGCACCACTAACCCCTGTGTGTTCCTCGAGATCTTCGACGATGACGGGATAACCAGGGTAGAGCGCGAGTACCGCTGGGACAGCCGCAAGGAGCGCCGGCAGAAAACCGACGAGGAGTACGCGGACGACCTGATGGAGTTTATGGGCGAGCACTGTCCCGTATTCGTTGACCCCTCGGCGGCGTCGTTCATCGCGGCGCTGGAGCGCCGGGGCGTGTATGTGATAGCCGCAGACAACAACGTCCTCGACGGCATCCGTAAGACCGGCAACCTGATACAGCGCCGGCGGCTGCTGGTCAATGAGACATGCGTGGGGCTGCTGGACGAGCTGGGCACCTACCGCTGGGACGACAAGGCCGCCATGCGCGGCGAGGAAAAGCCCGTGAAGGAGTGCGACCACGCGCCCGACGCCCTGAGATACTATGTCAATTCTCTCCCGGATTGGAGGTTTGAGTGATTTGTCCCGACGCAACAAGGCCGCCCCGCGAGGCGGCGTGAACACAACGGAAAAGCAGCTCGAGGGCGTGAGCGTCGCGGATGCGTTCTCCAACCCGCTCTTCCGGCTGGGCTACGGCTCGCAGTCGCCGCTGGAGGCGACAGAGTACCCGCTGACCCGCATGACGGACAATTATGCGCTGCTCAACTCGCTCTACCGCGACAATTGGGTGGTGCAGAACGTCGTCGGCCTCGTCGTTGACGATATGCTGCGCGAGTGGTACAAGCTGCAGGACATCCCGCCCGAGGCGCTGGACGCGCTCGCGAGGGTGGAGCGGCAGACCAAGCTCCGCGCCCGGCTGGCCGAGGGGCTCAGATGGGGGCGGCTGTACGGCGGGGCCGCGGGGCTTATCATGATCGCTGGGCAGGAGGACAGGCTCGGCGAGCCGCTCGACCTCAGCACCGTATACCCGGGGACGTTCAAGGGCCTGTACATCCTCGACCGCTGGCAGGGCATAGTCCCGGACATGGAGCTGGTGTTCGAGGGCGGCGAGCCCAACCCCAAGTACTACAGCATCACGGACGCGGAGGGGCACACGGTGACGCGGGTGCACCATTCCCGCGTCGTGCGCTTCACGGGCCGCGACCTGCCCTATCTGGAGCGGGTGGCGGAGGTGTACTGGGGCGAGAGCGAGGTGGAGGCGCTCTACCGCGAGGTCGTCAACCACGACAACGTCTCCGCCAATATGGCGGCGCTCACATTCCAGGCCAACCTCACCACGCAGGAGGTCAAAAACCTGCCGCAGCTGCTCTCCATGTCCTCCCCGGAAGTGATGAAACGCTTCTGGTGGACGATGCAGGCGCAGAGCGTGCTGCGCTCCAACTTCGGCGTGCAGCTGGTGGAGGAGGGCAGCAAGCTCACCAACACGCAGTACTCATTCGCGGGGCTGCCGGAGGTGTACGAGAGCATGTGCCTCAACCTCTGCGGCGCCTCACACTACCCCATGACGAAACTGTTCGGGCGCAGTCCGGCGGGCATGAACGCCACGGGCGAAAGCGACCTCAAGAATTATTATGACTATGTCGATACTCTCCGGGAGTCCAAGCTCCGGCCTGCGCTCGAACAGCTCCTGCCCGTTATAGCAATGTCGGCGTGGGGCAGCGTGCCGGAGAATCTGGATATCAGCTTCCCGCCGCTGTGGACGCCCACGGCCTCGGAGACGGCTCAGATAGCCGAGCGCAAGGCGCTGGCCATCCGCGACATATTCCAGGCGGGGCTCATACAGGCCGACACGGCCCTGCGCGAGCTCAAGGGGCTGAGCGAGGAGACCGGCATGTTCGGCAACATCACCGACGAGGAGATAGCCGGGGCGCAGGGCAAGACGTATCAGGACGTGACGGCCATGCGCGACCCGCTCGCCGGGCTGGGCTATGGCGAGACGGAGGAAACAGGCGAAGAAAGCTGAATACCGGCGAATGCCAGCGCATACCGGCGCATGCCGCGGATGCCAACTCCAACTCAACTACAACTGAAAAAATTATTAAAGAGCGAAAGCCGCCGTGCTTATCGCTCTTTTTTTGTGTCCTGAAAGGAGCGATTCATCATGAAGACCATCCGCATAGACCGCATCGGCGACTATGAGCGCAGAATCGAAGTAGAGTTTGATGGTAATGACATATCGCAGTATCTCCATGCCGTTGATGTTATATTTACGGCCGACGACTTAGTGGGCACCGATGCCGACGCTGAGACGTAACTCGCCGGAGGCGGAGCTTGAAAAGCTCATAGCCATCTACCTCAAGGCCGAGACCGACATCATCAACGAGATAGGGCGGCTGCGCTCGCAGGGACTGGTGGACTATCACGCCGTGGCCGCGCTGGAGCGGGTGCAGGCCATACTCCGGCAAATGGAGAACGACGCCTGGGAGTATGTCCCGAAGATGATAGAGCGCGAGTTCTATGTCAACCACCCGGAGGCGCGGCGCTTCTATGAAAGCATCAAGAAGCACACTGCCGGGTACGAGAACGCCGCGGCGCTCACTGTGGACGAGCAGGACGTTGTTCAACGGCTTGTGATGGCGCTCATGGGCGAGATAACCGACGCGGCCATGACGGCAATGACGACCATTCAGGACGCGCTCATAGGCCGCACGGAGCCGGACATCTACCGGCGCGTGGGGCTCGAGCAGGTAGCCGCGCAGACGGCGACGGGCCGGGGCGTCAACCGCGCGGTGCCGGAGTTCGTGCGGGCGCTGCAGCGCGAGGGCGTGACCGCGTTCGTGGACAGGGCCGGGCGCAAGTGGAGCCTGCACACCTACTGCACGATGGCCTCCCGTACCACCCGGCGGCAGGCGGAGGTGCTCAGCGTCCTCACCAGAGACCCGGAGCACGACCTCTACAGGATAAGCAGCCACGGCACGACCTGCGCGCTGTGCGCCCCTTATGAGGGCCGCGTCTACTCCAAGAGCGGCACAGACCCGGACTTCCCGCCGCTGGCGGACGCCTTTGGCAAGATAGACCTCGCGGGGCCGGACACGCTGGCGAATACATGGCTGAATATTCATCCAAGCTGCCTGCATGTTATTACACCGTGGACAAAGGCGGGGCGGACGGAGGAAGAAATCGAGGAGATCAAGAGGTTTTCCAGCCCGAAAACCAACCCCTACAGCCGCGACCCGCGGACGGAGAAGCAGATAGAGGCATACCGGAAGAAGGAGCGCTCGAGGGCCAGATGGCTGAGGGATTACCGCCAGTGGGAGCGCTACCGCGTGACGCTGGGCGATAAGGTGCCGAAAACATTCGAGACGTTCCTCAAACACAAGCGCGCCGGCGACGAGAAATACCGCCGCTGGGAGGGCGAATACAGGAGGGCAAATGATACGGGTGATACCGAGGAGTGAGGCGAGGGCGGTGCAGCGGGAGATACTGCGCTGGGAGCTCTCGTGGAAATGGCGGCGGCTGAGGCGATGGCTGCGCCGGATATTGTGACAGGAGGCGCTTATGGACACTGAATACATAGGGCTGCTCAAGCAGGCGCTGGCGGCGGAGACGGAGACGGTGCGGCTGTATCTTGCCATGATGGCCGTGGCCCCGCCGCAGCATGTGCCGAAGATACTGGAAGTCAACACGGACGAGACTGACCACCAGGCTATCATCAGCGACCTGCTGCTGGAGGCCGTGGCGGGCGAGAGCGCCGACCAGGAAGCGCTCGTGCCGGGGGTGGAGTGATGGCGATCGCCTACTATGGCTCTATCCTCTCCCCTAACCAGATAGAGACCGCCGAGGGATATCTTATCTGCCGCAATGTGCCCATCGCGCGCACGGGGCAGCAGATGTATACCGCGCGTGAGTTCGGGCTGGACGGCGACCCCGACGCGCCGGTCACGGTCACGCGCCGGCCGGAGGATGTGTTCGAGGAGGCGGCGATAGCGTCCTTCGAGGGCAAGCCCGTCACCGACGGGCACCCGGGCGAGGACGTGCGCGCGGAGAACTACACCGCATACGCCCGCGGGCACCTGCAGAATGTGCGGCGCGCGGACGACACCATCATGGGGGACATCTACATCAACGACCCCGCCCTCGCCTCGGATGTGCGCAACAACATCAAGCGCGAGGTGAGCTGCGGCTATCGCTGCACGCTCGTGCCGGACGGGGCCGGCGGATACTTCCAGACCCATATCAGGGGCAATCACGTGGCGGTCGTGCCGCTGGGCAGGGCCGGACACGATGTTGCAATACACGATGCCGCCGACATGGCGGAGAAAGGACGGACAACCAAGATGAGCGAATTCAAGAAGGGCCTCCTCGCCGTGTTCGGTAAGGCGGCAAAGGACGCGAGCGACGAGGAGCTGGACACGATGGTGGGCATCACCGCCACCGCGCTGGACGCCGACCCCGCCGGAGAGGCGCAGGAGGCGGCACCCGCGGCGGACGAGAAGCCCGTCGAGGACGAGGTGGTCTACAAGGAGCCGAAGGGCGACGACATCGGCAGCAAGCTCGACCGCATCCTTGAAATGCTGGAAGCCAAATCGCGCGGCGGGCGCGGCGAGGGCCGCATGCACGACGAGAGCGACATCGACGAGCTGGTGGACAAGCTCACCGGCGGCGAGGAGGCGAAGCTGCTGGAGGCCGACGACTGCCGCACGATGGACACCGCCACGCGCGACGCCGCCGTCAGCCTGCTGCGCAAGGTGCGCCCCGCTGTGGCCGCTATCGCCGACAAGGCCGAGAGGGCGCGCGTCACCGATGCCCTCATCAGCGCGGTGAGCAACGATTCTGTCTACGGATCTATCGCCGCCGCCGCGAAGGACAGCGCGCAGAAGGCCGCGGGCACGAGCCAGACCAGCTATGAGCAGGTCTGCGCCGACGCCCAGGCGGGCTACGACGAGCGCAACCCGCACCGCAACAAGGGGGCCAGATAATGCCTCTCAGCCCTCAGTCGATAGGGCTGGCAATGTCTCACGGGTTTGCGGGCTCGTATGCGCGCCAGCCTGACATGATAGTCAACACTGCCCCGCTCGGGGGCACGGCCACTATCCCCTTCGGCACGCCGCTTGTGCGGGGGCAGGACGGGGCCGTTATCCCGATGGGCTCCGGCAACACCGGCAACCAGTTTGTCGGCGTCGCCGGACGTGAAGTAAAAACCGCAACTCAGTACAACGGCCAATCCGTGGGCTCTTATGCCCCCGGTGAGGCCGTTTCTGTTTTCCAGCGCGGCAACATCAACGTGAAGTGCCAGAAGGGCGCGCCCGTTATCGACGGCAGTGTCTATGTCCGCGTCGCCGCTCGTGGCGACTATGCCGTGGGCGGCTTCGAGGCGGAGGCCGACGGGGCCAACACCGTGGCGCTGAGCAACGCCCAGTGGGGCGGGCCGGCGGACGGCAACGGCGTGGCCGAGCTGCGCATCGCATATGTCGGCCCTGTCCCCGCGGTGGCCGGTACCCCCGGGCCCGCGGGAGAGGACGGCGGGTATTACGAGCCCAGCGTTGATGCTTCCGGGAATCTCTCGTGGACAGCCAGCAAAATCGGTATGCCCGCAGTTGAGGGCGCCAACATCCGCGGCCCGCAGGGGCCGGCAGGCGCGGACGGCGCGGCCGGTACCCAGGGCCCCGCGGGAGCTGCGGCTGGCTTCGGGAATCCGACCGCTACGGTCGACGCCGAAACTGGAACGCCATCGGTAACAGTCACCGCCTCCGGCCCGGACACGGCAAAGGTGTTCGCCTTCGCTTTCCACAACCTGAAAGGAGAGCCGGGGGCCGCGGGCGCGCAGGGACCTGAAGGGCCGCAGGGCCCGGCGGGACCCTCGTACACGCTGCCCGCCGCTACCACGGGAGCGCTCGGCGGCGTGAAACAGATGGCGGCTATCACAGACCTCGCCGCCGCACCCACAATGGAGGATTTCAACAACCTTCTCGCGGCTCTCCGCACTGCGGGGATGCTCGCAACATCTTGATAAGGAGTGATAAGTATGGGTCTCAATCCCCAGATTATCGGCAAGGATATGCCCCACGGGTTTGCCGGCTGCTACGCCCGCCAGCCCGACATGATAGTCAACACCCGCCCCGCCGGCGGCACAGCGCCCATCGTTTTCGGCACCCCGCTCAAGTATGACGGCGTGACCGTTATCCCGATGGGCGCTTCTGCTACCGCGGCCCAGTTCGTCGGCGTCGCCGGCTGCGAGATCAAGAGCGTGCTCAACTACCTCGACCAGGGCACGGGACAGTACGCCGTGGGCGAGGCCGTCTCCGTGTTCATGCGCGGCGCTATCAACGTCAAGTGCCAGCGCGGCACGCCGGCGCTCGGCGGCGCGGTGTACGTCCGCATCACGGCCAACGCCTCTTACACCGGCGCTGTTGTCGGCGGCTTTGAGGCCGAGGCGGACGGCAGCAACAGCGTGCAGCTCACCAACTGCCAGTGGGCAGGCCCCGCAGACGCCAACGGAGTGGCGGAGCTGCGCATCCTCACCATGAACAACGCCTGATAGGAGGGACAGATAATGAGCTTTCAGAACATGGGCACGACCAACGCGGGCGTCATCGCGTCCAGCGCGGGCCCCATCAACAACATTTTCGCGATGGACGCGGCGGGTGTTGCATCCGGCAATGCGTTCCTCACCAGCGAGCTCGAGAAGAGAGATACGCTCATCCGCAAGCCGCTGACCAGCGTTACATATCCCCGCGACATCGTCGTCCAGACGGGCGGCGGCTGGGTAGATTATGTGTCCGCCCTCTCCGTGGCCTACGGCCTGACCGGCGGTGCGGGCAACAGCCCCGTCACCGCGGGCGGCGCCAATGGCCTGCCCATCGTCCAGGCCTCCCTCGACAAGGGCGTGTACAAGGCCCACGTGTTCGCCGTGGCCCTGCGCATCATGTTCCAGGATATGCAGCGCTCGAACTTCATCGGCCGCAGCCTCGACCAGCTGCTGCAGGACGGCGTGCGCCTCGCTTACGACAAGCATATGGACCAGAGCGTGTATGTCGGCCTCGACGAGTACGACACCACCGGCCTTGTGAACAACCCGGATGCCGTGGAGACCACCGTGGCCGACGGCACGAGCGGCAACGGCAACTGGAGCGAAAAGACCCCGGACGAGATACTCAACGACGTCAACACCGCGCTGCTCGCCACCTGGGCCGCCGCGGAGTATGACACCAGCGCCATCCCCAACCACATCCTCCTGCCGTATGAGGAATACAACTACATCATGACCACGAAGGTCACCGACCTCGCCACCGAGACCATCTTCGATTTCCTGATGAAGAACAACGTGGCGAGCAAGAACGGCGGCGACCTGTTCATCGGCGCCACCCGCTGGTGCAAGGGCGCGGGCACCGGCGGCACCGACCGCATGGTCGTGTACGTCAACCACGAGCGCTTCCTCAAGGTGGAGGAGCTGGTGCCGCTCAGCCGCATCATGAGCGCGCCGAACGTCGCCAACGTCTGCTACGACACGGCCTACATGTCCAACATCTCCGAGGTGGAGATATTCTACCCGCAGACCATCACCTACTGGGACAACATCGGCGGTGATACCTGATGTTCGTATTCAGTAGCCGCAACGTGATACTACCCTCGCCGGACGGCTCACGGGCATTCCCCGTGAGCCGCGGCTTTGTGGGTGAGATACCCGACTGGGCCGCCGATACGGACTATTTCCGCGCGCTTGTGAAGGACGGGAAGATATCCTTGCCCGCGAGCCATAAGGACAGGGACGTGGAAGCGGCGCAGAAGAAGCGCCGCAAGGGGGACTGACGATGTACTACTGGGGGCATCCGCAATTCTTCGGCGTGCGCGCGGCGGCAGCCAACATCGGCGGCAGCCCCGGCGACTACACGGCGGAGCAGTTCCAGCAGGACTATCCGCAGTTTTTCAACGCCGAGGGTCAGCCGCTTGTACCGGCGGCAATGCTCAGCGAGCTCATCAACATGGCGAACAACGCCATACTGCCTGAGCGCTGGGGCGAGGCCTGGCGCTACGCCGTGGGGCTCTATGTGGCCCATTACGCCACGCTCTACCTGCGCACGTATGCCGAGAGCTCGGACAGCCCCCAGCAGGCCGCGGCCTCGGGCGCGCTTGTGGGCGTCGTGAAATCCGCCACGCTGGGCGACGCCTCCGTGACGTATGACACAGCCGCCATCACGCAGGGCACGGCGGACTGGGGCGACCTCAACGCCACATCTTATGGGCAGATGCTCGCCAACCGCGCCAAGCTCATTGGCATGGCGGGCTCATACGTAATCTGAGGAGGTGAGGGCATGAACTGGGCGGACTGGTACACCGACACGGTGGACATCTACCGCGTCACCACATACAAGCAGGGCAACCTCACCAGACGGGAACGGGGCGAGGCGCTGTACACCGGCGTACCATGCCGGGTGTATCAGAGCGACAGCAAGGCCATCAACATGACGCAGACGGCGGCGGACATCCGGCAGGATGACAAGCTCGCCTGCGACATATCGGTGGATATCCGGGCCGGGGACATGCTCATCATCCACCGCGGGGCGAGGCTGGGGCGGCCGGGGCCGGACATCCGGGCCTTCGCCGCCGACCCCAACCTCTACTATGAGCCGTTCGGGGCCGTGATACCCGGCCTCGCGCATCAGGAGATACGGCTGCTGCAGGAGGAGAGAGTATGAGCTTCACGGTCAATCTCCAGCAGCGTATACAGCAGCTCAAGAAGATAAAGGCCGACATCCCGAAAGTGCTCAGCGATGTGGCGGAGGGGGCGACGCTGCGGGCCATCGAAAAGGCACAGGACGCAACCCCGCCGAAAATGAACAGCCTGCGCGGCACAAACACACGCACGGGCGAGCTCAAGGCTCACTGGGCCACCGACAGCAAGACGAAACCGGTGATACGCGGAAATACCGTTGTGACCGAGCTGAACAACAACATGGAGTATGCCTCGTTCGTCAATGACGGCCACCGCATGGACAGGCATTTCGTGCCGGGGCTGTATGTGGACAACGGGATACTCAACTACGACCCCGCCGCCAAAGTGGGCCTCGTGGTGGGCACCAAGACCCGCTACGTCAAGGGCGAGTTCATGGTGGACAAGGCCAAAGCCGAGTTTGAGCGCGTCTCACTGGCGGAGCTGGACAAGGAGATAGCGAGGCTGATGAAATGAACTTCACGATAACGACGCTGGGCGAATCCCTGGCCGACTACCTCGCGCCCGTGCTCCCGGACGTACAGTACAACGAAGACCCGGCGCAGCAGGGCGTGGACTGCCCCTGTTTCTTCCTCCAGCAGCGCTACGCCTACACCGAACGCCGGCGCAGCACGCGGGACATGTTCCTGCAGCGCATCGGCCTCGACCTGACCTATCTGGAGGACTACAACCTGCCCGACCTGCACCAGCGCTACCTCGCCGCCGCGGGGGCGCTCGACACCGTGATGGAGACCATAGAGTACACCGACGGCGACGGCACTGCTCTGCTGCGTACGTATGAGCGCCAGTGGACGATAGACGAGGACGCGCTGCACTATAAATTCGAGCTGCAGGTGTGGGTATCCCTGCCGGAGACGGCGGTCAAAATGCAGACGATGGACTACGACGAGGAGGTCGTACTGCCGTGAAACAGAAGAAATACACGCGGGAGGCGCTGCTGAAAAGCAAGCGCTTCTCTTGTTATCAGCGGGACTTCCTCGGGGTGATCCTGAGTAAGCCCGAGTACACACTGGCCGAGGCCACGAAAGTGGTCAAGGCCTTTTATCATGGGCAGGTGACGAAGGAGTGAGCCGATGGGCTGATATACCCGGATGGGAAGGGCGGTATCAAGTATCTGATGACGGTCATGTCAGGAGCCTCGTGGGACGGCGCGGAGAGCCTGTGCTCCCTCACGAGCTCAAGCAGAGATTAGACTGCTACGGATATCCGGTGGTGTGGCTTCGTGAACGCTCGACGAAACGAAAGGAATACCCCACTGTGCATCGCCTCGTGGCGCTCGCGTTTGTAGCAAATCCTGAAGCCAAGCCGCAAGTCAATCACAAAAACGGCATTAAGACAGACAACCGTGTTGAAAACCTTGAGTGGAGCACGAGTTCAGAGAACATCCAGCACGCTTTTGACACAGGCCTCATTTCCAAAGAAGCAGTCAGTGCCGGGCAAAAACGAAGGTATGAGCGTGAAGAAGAACGCAAGGCATCGTCTGCCAGAATGAGAGCAAGATATGCGGATGCTGACTTCGCCGCAAAAATGAAAGAAAAACATAGAACTCCTGAGCATTGCGCACTTATGAGAGACCTGCGTAGCAAGCAAGAGCCGCCGACCAAAGGTCGCAAACGCATCAACAATGGCATCCAAGAAAAGGCCGTATTGGTTGCAGAACTTGACGATTACTTGCAAAGCGGCTGGGTGCTCGGGAGAATTTTTCATCAAAGGAGTGGTAAATAGTGGCAGGAGGTACCTGGAACGGGGTGCAGAATAAGGTCCGCCCGGGCGTATACATCCGATTCACGTCCAGCCGGGGGCTGGGCCTGGTCGTGGGCGAGCGCGGCATCGTCACGATACCGGAGGCCCTGAGCTGGGGCCCCGTGGGCGTCGTGCAGACCGTGGAGGCCGGCGACGACATGCGCCCCTACTGCGGCTACGACATCACCGCGCCGCAGGCGCGATTCCTCAACGAGATATTCAAGGGCACCAACCGCACGAGCGCGCCCTACCGCGTCTACCTCTACCGCCTGGCGGCGACCAGCAGCGCGGAGGCGGCCGCCACCAGCGGCGCGCTCACCGCGACGGCCAAATATCCCGGCGTGAGGGGCAACGACATCACCATCGTTATCACCGAGGATGTGGACAACGAGGGCTCTTTCACCGTCTCGACCGTGGTGGACAACCAGATAATGGACGAACAGACCGCCGAGACCGTCGCCGACCTTGTGGCCAACGACTGGGTGACGTGGAGCGGCACCGGCGCGCTGACCGCGACCGTGGGCGCACCCCTCACCGGCGGGGCCGACGGCACCGTGCAGAGCTCGGCCTATCCCGACTATCTGGAGGCCATCGAGCCCTATAAGTTCGATATCATGATCTACGACGGCACGGACACCACCGTGCAGGACGCCATGATAGCCTTCGTCAAGCGCATGTGCGACGACAACGGGCAGTATTGCCAGCTGGTGGCCGCGGGCCTCACCAACCCGGACAGCCGCTTCGTCATCAACGTGCAGAGCGGCGCGACGCTCAATGACGGCACCGTGCTCACTGCCGCGCAGACCTGCTGGTGGGCCGGCGGCGCGGAGGCCGGGGCCAAGTACAACGAGAGCCTCACTTACGCGCAGTACCCCGGCGCCATCGCCTGCAGCCCCGTGATGACCAACAGCCAATACATAGAGGCCCTGACGAGCGGCGAGCTGGTGCTCTACGCCGAGGACGGCAAGGTGCGCATCGAGCAGGACATCAACAGCCTGGTCACTCTGACGCAGGACATCACCAAACCCTACCAGAAGAACAGGGTCATCCGCCTGTGCAACACCATCGCCAACGACGTCTACCGGCAGTTCACGGACTCCTACATCGGCGTCGTCAACAACAACGACGAGGGCCGCATGATGTTCAAGAACGCCATCGTCGGCTACCTGCTCGACATCCAGGCCAACAACGGCATCCAGAACTTCGAGCCCGAGGACGTGGAAGTGCTGCCCGGCACCGACATAGACGCCATTGTCGTGAATATCGTGATTCAGGCCGTGGACAGTGTCGAAAAGATATATCTTACCATTGAAGTTAATTGACTTAATTTGCATGACCTGATATAATAACATTATCCTATTACATCAGGAAGTGTAAACTATGTCAGAACAATGGAAAGACATCAAGGGCTATGAAGGAATTTATCAGGTTAGTACACTCGGAAGAGTGAAACGTCTCGCTGGTGTGATTGAGACTGAGCGCGGGCCACGCAGACTACCAGAACGCTTTAGGAAAGCAGTAATGGTAGATGGATATTTGTACTATTCTCTTTATCTCAACGATATTGAGGAAAGATGCGCGGCCCATCGGCTTGTTGCGGCAGCGTTCATCCCAAACCCCGAGAACAAGCCGCATATTAACCATCTCAATGGAGACAAAGCTGACAATCGCGTGGAAAACCTTGAGTGGTGTACTCGCAGTGAAAACATGCGCCACGCACTTGCGATGGGGCTGTTGAAACAATATGACCGACATGGAGAAAAAAATCCCATGTACGGCAAACACCTCGGCCAGGAAGCGAAACAAAAAATAGCCGACGTACACCGAGGAACCCATCATTCAGAAGAGACGAAGAAGAAAATGAGCGAAACTCGGCACAACATGAAGCTTAGTGAAATTCACAAGCGGAGAATCGGAGAAAACGCTCGCAAGTCAAACACCGGCCGAAAATGGATTCATAAAGGGACTTCCCAAAAATTTGTTAAGGCCGACGAGCTTCAGCCGTTCATTGATGACGGATGGGAGCAAGGAAGAATTAAATAACCAAACTCAAGCCCGGTTGATCAACCGGGCTATTTTTATGCAAGGGAGTGACAATCCTATGCCTAACCAGTACCTGCTTGCGCGGGACACCATCAACGGTGCTGAGGGCAGCGTCGTGGTCACCCGCAACGGGCTCAACTACGTTGTGGCCGGGATGAAGAACATCACAGCCAACGGCGAGCTGCAGAGCGACGATATGCGCGTCATCGGCACGCGCATCATCCAGGACAAGAACAACGGCGTAAAGCTGACCGCCACCGGCAACATCTACTACGGCGATGACATCTTCCGCGAGATGCTCTACAACTACATCACCACCGGCGTGATGGAGGAGTTCGACATCCAGCTCACCAACAGCGACCCCACCGTGACCGTAGGCCGGCAGACCGTGGTGCTCTATGGCTGCCACCTGACCGGCACTATCCCGCTGGCCATCCTCAACGACGAAGAGGCCATGCTGAACTACGACTTCAACTTCGCGTACACCCGCGTGGCGTTCCTTGAGCGCTTCACCGCCCCGGCACAGCTCGGGAGCTGACAGGAGGTAATTCCATGAGTAAACTTTCCGCATTTCTCAACCCCGTCTCCGCTGAGCAGGAGCGGGAGGTGGTCATTTCCAACCGCTTTCAGGACGAGCAGGGCAATCCCGTGCCGTTCAGGATACGGGCCATCATGCAGGAAGAGAATGACAAAATCGTTAAATCCTGCACCCGCCGCATGAAGAACGGCGAGGAGACGGTGGACACCCGCCTCCTGAGCCGTAAGCTGGTCGTAGCCGCCACGGTGGAGCCGGATTTCAGGGCTAAAGAGATGTGCGACCGGTACGCCACGCTCGACCCGCTGGAGGTGCCGGGCAAGATGCTGCTTGTTGGAGAGTACAACAAGCTCGTACAGGCAATTATGGAGCTGTCCGGGCTGGACGACACCCCGGATGAAATCGAAGATGAAATAAAAAACTGATACGGGGGAATGACCCAGATACGATGGTTGCGTATTACTGCTTCATCAATCTGGGCTGGCCCCCGAGCAGGTATGTGGCGCTCCCATATCGGGAGCGCCGTCTTGTAGCAGAATTTGCCCTCCGTGAAATAAAAAGCCGGGATAAAAAGTGAGGTGAGCGCATGGCAACGATTCACGAAGATCTCGTCCTTGAGGATAAGTTTTCAGGCCCATTTACACGCTACATCCAGTTAGGCGAGCGAGCTGAAGCGTCAACCAAGCGCACTCAGGCGGCGCTCGGAGATATGGCAGCTGCGTCTTCGCGGGTGGCTGGGGGAATGGCCTCGGCGGCTAATGCCAGTGATAATCTTGGCAATGCCGCAGAGATAAGGAGCGTATCCGCCGCAACGCAGGAGCTTGTGAACAAACTGGCGTCTGCCGAGGCCGCTTTCAGAAATGCGTTCACGGATGCAGAGGCCGACCAGGCACTGAGAAAGCTGCAGAGTGAGATGAAGCGCACCGGGCTTGTGTGGACAAGCACAGCGGACCAAATGGAATCTGCGGACATGATAGCGCGCGTTGGACTGCAGCAGCTCGCCAATCAGGGCAGGCTGGCCGCAAGCTATTCAGCTGAAAAGGCTTTCACAGACAGACGGGCGGCGGCAGCGGCCCAGCAGGACCGAGCCCGCCCGCACCGCGTCCAGCCGGGCAAACGCACAGTGGAGCAGGGCGTACGACCCGGCGG
>JFBN01305172.1_pt1 | contig 16848 bp, 16 predicted proteins | sample 768741 | NCBI WGS metagenome assembly JFBN01 (sample SAMN01983846, study PRJNA193217) | chicken gut metagenome | biome: terrestrial biome; isolation source: ceca of Broiler chicken | host: Gallus gallus | place: United Kingdom: England | collected 2010-09-07
GTGATGAGCAGCTTCTGCCCCGGTCCTTTGGGGTTGTGCTCCAGCACGGTGACCGAAGCCCCCCGGGCACAGGCGGCCCCGGCGGCCATCAGTCCGGCCGCACCGCCGCCCACAATCAACAGATCAGGCATGGACATGGCCGGACCTCCTTTCGGTGAGAATTCCCATCACCGCATAGAGCAGCAGCAGCGGATGCACCGTGGCCAGATACATGGTGGATGTGCCGATGCCGAAGCTGGACACCTCCACAAAAGCGATCATGGCACAGCGCAGCGCCGCCATGCCCAGCAGCACCAGCAAGAGTGCCCAGGGCAGCAGCGTTTCCGCCTTCCGCGTCTTGAATACGGCGGGTATTTTTCTGATTTGCAAATACAATACGTACAGAAAGTTCAGGGGCAGCAATGCGGCATAGACATAGTGCACACCCTGCAGAAATCCAAAGACGATCTTCTGGTAAGGACTGTAATAGGGGGTGTCCTTGCCCGCCTCCGCCGCACCGTTGAAATTGCAGTGGAGATAAGCCGACCACTGGGCAAAGTCCTCCTCGGTGCCGATGGAGCGCAGCGCCTCATAGGGCTGGCAGTCCTGGAAGGTCAGTGCCCACAGGGCGCCCTTGGCGCTCTCGGCCAGCACCGGCAGCACATGCTCTGTGCGGATGGGCGGGGTGGTGCTGCTGCGCTTTCCCGTCCAGGAGGGCAGGGTGCCGTCGTCGCACAGGGCGTTGACGCGCGCCGCTACCGAGGCCCAATATTCCTCCGCCTCCTGGGCGGTGTCGTAGAGGCCCTCAAACTGGGCGGCGCGGCGGATGGCCCAGTAAAAGCTCCCCGCCCGGTAGTCGTCCAGCTCCGGGTCGCGGAAGTCGTTCTGCAGCTGGGGGTCCTCCTCCAGCCAGTATTCCAGTGGGGCCAGCTCGGGGACATTCTCATAGAGCAGTTCCCGGGTTCCCTTGGTGACCGCCACCAGCGGGGTGTAACCCTCGGGAGCCTCCACCCGGGCCATGGCGCCCATGGCGTCGGCAAAGCTGCCGGTGGAAAAGTCGGACAGGGCAAAAACGCCGTAATACTGCTGATTCAGTCCGCAGAAGGTGAGGATCCCCGCCCCCAGCAGGGCAAAGGGCAGCACCAGCGACGCCAGCCGCCGGGGATGGCGTTGCCGCACAGTCAGCCCGGCCAGCACCAGGGTAGCCAGAGCAGCAAAGGGCAAAAGGAACAGCCCTGCGTCCTCCCGGTCCAGGTAGCCGGTGACCAGCCCCGCCCCCGCCGCCAGCAGCCAGGGCCAGCGCCGGGACTCCGGGGTGAAGACCGCCCGCAGCAGCGCCCCGCAGAAGCCTGCGAAGCAGATCAGGCAGAGGGCCGGGAAGATGTTGTCCCGGTAGACCCGCAGGGTGTAGGCGGCAGTGGAGGCCGGGTTGAAGGCCAGCACGCCGAGCAGCACCAGCTCCGCCCAGCGGCCCCGCCCGGCATGGCGCAGCCAGGGCCGGAAGGCCAGGGCCGCCAGCAGCGACGCGCCGCACCAGAGCAGCTGCCCCGAGATCAGGTAGGGCAGATGGAGGGCATGGAGAAAGGCCAGCCACACCGCAAAGAACATGCTCTTGGAGAGGGTCAGGTAGTCGTAGGCTCCCAGCCACTCCCCATTGGAGATGGCGTTGGCGGCGCGGAACATGAGTTCGTCGTCAAGGGGTGCCCCTCCCACCCAGGTATATGCCATCTGGAAGGCGCAAAGCACACACTTGACGGCAACGATAGCCGCCGCGCAGAGCCAGAAGGCCCGGGCGGACAGTTCCGGCAGACGAGGGCAGTGCAGCTGTCCTTTGTTGGCTGTTTCCATGGGCGCAGTGCCCTCCTTTCCCGGCTTATTGTTCCGTGCCGTTATTTCTGGATCTTTTCCACACTCTCGATGAGGTATTTCTGCTTTTTGAAGATGAGGTCCACCAGCAGGGACAGATACTTGACGATGATGGCCAGCACCGCAAAGACGCCGGCAAAGCCCAGGGTCAGGACGAACATCATGGTGGTCCAGCCCTCCACCGGGTGGCCGGTGGCGAAGATGACCAGGGTATAGACCAGCTCAGCCAGGGCCAGCGCCATCATGATGAGGGTAATCCCCGCGCTGAACTTGAATCCCGCATCGGTGTAGAGGGTCAGGCTGTCGGCTGCCAGGCTGAAGCGGCCTGCCCCCTTGTCGAGGATGCGGCCCTCAAAGGTGAGGTCGGTCATTTTCAGGCCGGAGGCTGCGTAGGCTGCCTTGCGGTAGGGCAGGTGCTCGCTGGAGGCGTGCACCCGGTTGATGGCCCGGCGGGAAACCAGACGGAAGGCATCGGTGCGCAGCCGGTAGGGGGAGTGGGAGTTGGCATTGAACACCCCGTAGAACAGCCGGCTGCTGCCGTTGGTCCGGTTGGGGCATACCGAGACGATGTCGCTGCCGGTGAGGGCCGTCTGGTAGGCGGCAAAGATCATGTCCGCCGGGTAGGGCACGTCGGTGGTGTCGAACTCGTAGACATAGTCCCCGATGGCGGCGTCCAGCCCCGCGTTCATGCAGGGTTCCAGACGCTGGAACAGGCTCATGTGCAGGAAGGTCAGCGGCCTGGTCAGGTCCTTGGCCCAGTCCCGCAGCAGGGGGACGGTATCATCGGTGCAGGCGTCGTCCACGGCGATGAGCTCGTACTGCTCAAAATGGGCGTCCAGCTGCTCGGTCAGAAGCTTGAAGAACTTGACCGCCCGCACGCCGTCGTTGTGCAGGTAGACCACCGCCGAAATAAAGTTTTTTTCCTTGTTTGTCGTCATTGCGCCAGCACCTCATCCAAATCGTATACCGTGTTGATCTTGCCGGAAAGCACGCTGTAAAAGACCGGCGTGTCGGACATCCGGCGCACCACGGTGGGGCGGGAATCGTCGATCTCGCTGGCTTTCAGAATCGGCTTCATGCTGAACAGGCTTCCTTTGTAGGTGAATCCGTATTCCTCCCGCAGGTACTTGCGGGCCAGCTGTCCCATGTAGGGCCAGGCGCTCTGGGGCCTGGCAGGGCATTCGTTGCAGTTGTAGAGACTGCCCGGGCGGCAGCGGCCCTCGCTGCGGGCCTGACAGGGGAAGGTGGCCACCGTGTCATAGCTGGTCTCGTGGGGGGTGAAGGTCACGCTGGTCAGGCTGTGCAGCCCCGTCTGCCCGAAAGGCATCAGGCTGAAAAAGGGGCCGTCCATGACGGTGATGCCGGTGTTGTACAGCCGCTTGTCCACCTCACAGAGGATGATCTCGCACAGCTCATACTTGATCTTGAAGGGCTCAAACCCCGCCATGGCGTGGATGTCGTTGACCCCCGCATAAGTGGCGTTGAGGACAAAGGGGGCCTCCGCCGTCTCTCCCCCCGCCGTGATGCGCCAGGTGTCACTCCCCTTCTCGATGCGCTCCACCGGATGCTCGTAGCGGATCTCCACACCCGGGCACTGGCTCAGTTCCTTCAAGAACCAGTCCTTCAGCACCTGGGCGTCGTAGGTATATTCGGTGGTGAGGAAGGCGCCGTCGCACATGCCGGGATTGAAGTACTTTTCGGGATCGACGCCGTCACAGCGGATGCCCGCAGCGTTGCAGAAGCGGCGGAACTCGGCGGCGTTGGTCCAGGAAAAGTGGGCGCTGGTGGCGTAGATCTGGTCGAAATCGGTGCGCAGGCAGAAGCCGTAATCCTTGCAGAAGCGCTCAAAGTAATGGGCGCTCTTGATGGCGGTGGAGTAGCTGCGGGGATAGTGATACCCCATATGCACCCGCGCCTGGTTGATGTAGGTGGCGCGCATGAAAGGTGCGGCGTCCCGCTCAAAGACCAGCACCCGCTGGCCCCGGCGTCCGCACTGCAGGGCGGCATACAGGCCGTAGAGCCCTGCGCCCAGAATGATCTTGTCCACCGTCATGGCAAATGCTCCTTTGTGTTACGGATTGTACTTTCCCGCCAGCGTGGCGAACAGGATCTTGAGCAGGTCGCTGTTTCCCTTGAAGCCGCTGATCTTGGTGGGGGTGGCACCGGTGGCCGGGTAGGCCCGGGTCACGGGGACCTCGCAGGCCTTGAGCCCCAGCTGGGTGGCGCGCACGCTGAGATAGGCCAGCAGCTCATACCCGGCAAAGACATCCCGCAGAGGCTTGACCTCCGGGTGGGTCAGGTAGGCGCGGCTGTACGCCCGGTAGGCGTTGGTGGTGTCGGTGAACCACTGCCGGGCCGCCAGGCTGATGACGGGCGCATGGATGAGCCGCACCGCAAAATACCGGGATTTGGGGGTGTTGATCGCATGGCCGCCCTTGACAAAGCGGCTGCCCTGCACCAGATCGTAGCCCTCCTTCAGCTTGGCGATGAACTTGGGCACGTCCTCGATGGAATCCTTGTTGTTGCCGTCCACCGTCATGACGCCCTCGTACCCCCGCTTGAGGGCATAGTGGATGCCCATGCGCAGCTGGGCGCCCTGTTTGCCGGGGCCCGTCTTGGTGAGCAGCGTGTTGACGCCGTACAGGGCCAGGGTGTCGGGGTTCATGCTGCCGTCGGTGGAGCCGCCGTCGCAGAGGATGATGTCGCAGACCTTGTCCACCCCCGCCCGCTGGGCACGGCCCAGCTCGGTGAGGATGCGTGCACCCTCGTTGATGACGGGGATGAGCAGGCAGTAGGGTGTACGGCGGGGTGCGATCTCGCAGATTTCATAGTCCGGCACGCCGGAAACGTGCTTTACAGTGGCAGTATTCATGCAAACACCTCCGCAATTTCCTCAATGGCACGGCGCACATCGTCCAGGGGTGCCCGGCGCATTTCAATGGATACAAAGCCCCGGTAGCCCACAGCGTGGAGCATGGCGGCCAGCTCGGCGTGTTCGGGGCGGCGGCGGACCGGTTCCAGGCCCGGCTCACTGATATGCACATGGCTGACCCAGGCCAGGTCGGCCACAAAATCCCGCAGCCGCTCCCCGTTGGCCAGAATGGTGGACAGATCCAGGTTGACGGCCAGGCCGGGATTTCCCAGCCGCTTGACCAGGGCAAAGGCATCCGCCGTGCGGGTCAGGTAGTTGGTGTAGACGGGCGGGTTGGCCTCCACGGCCAGGCGCACCCCATAGCGGGCCGCCAGGGTGCCCGCCCGGTCAAAGAAAGCATCCCCCGCGGCAGGGTCGGTGCCCTCGGGGAGATTGCGGTTTTTGGGGCAGCCGAACACCAGGCTGGGACAGTTGAGCACATGGGCGAACTGATAGGCGCCCTCGGTGTATTCCAGCAGCTGGTCGGCCTGGGCGGCGTCAAAGATGCTGCCGGTCTGGCCGTACCAGATGCTCTGGATGCTGGGCACGCAGAAGCCCCAGCGGTTTTTCAGGTATCCGCCGAACAGCATGGCGGAAGTCAGCTGCTCATAAGGCTCCTCCGGAAAGATCCGGGTGGGGGCCAGTTCCAGGCCGGTGAAGCCGTGGGCCTTCATCTCGGTGTAGACCGCCTCATCGTCGGCCTTGTCCCAGGCAATGTTGCTGATACTCAGTTGGATGGGGTCCGCCATCGGTCAATGCCTCCATTCCTGCATGAAACGGCAGATGCCGTCCAGCTCCTCTTGTTTGGTGCAGAGATACCCTTCCGCCCCGCCGAACAGCGCCGCATGTTCGCTGCGCAGGTCATAGTCGAAGGGCGGGCGGGACAGTTCATTGGTCCAGCCGGTGCGGCCGGTGACCGCCGTGTAGACCTCTGCCGCCGAGACAGGCGGCGGGGTCAGGTTGAGCAGGGTCAGGTTGTTCGCCAGTGCTGTCCCCATGTCCGACCACAGCCGCCGCAGGTCGTAGAACTGGTAGCGGCTGCGGCTGTCGGTAAAGGCCAGGGCGTTGAAATCGTTGTGCTCAAAAAAGTCCCGCAATGCCGCGGCGTCGGCTGCCGGGTCCAGCTTGTAAAAGCCGTTGTCCGCAGGGCGGTAGCTCTGCCGGACCAGCTCGCTTCTGGCCGCCAGTTCCTCATATTTTTCGGTGCGGAGCATGGCGGGGGTGATGGTGTGCAGGTCAAAGAGGAAATTTTTCTTGAGCCCGATGCCGTACAAGGCGGGCAGCCGGATGATGAGGGCATCGGGGAAATCCTCCCGCACCCACAGTTCGAGCGTCCGGCGGTTGCGGCCGTAGGCGGGCAGGCCGCTGTCAAAAGGGTCGGGCAGGTCGGACTCGGTGCACTCCCGGCTGTCCGGGTAGACGGCGATGGAGGAGATCAGCACCAGCTGTTTGGGGTCGATGGCCCGCAGGTTTTCCCGGGCGTCCCGCATGACGTCCAGATCGGCCTCGGGGTCGGCGTTGGCCAGGAACATGGCCGCCGGCACCCCGGCGTAGACACAGAGGTCCGGCTTTGTGCCGTAGCTCTGCGCAATATCGGAGGAATGGCATGCCTGGGCAAACGTATGCTTTGCCGCCAGGTTGCCCCCCACAAAACCGGTGGAACCCACCAGGAGATCCTTTGCCATACTTGCAGCACTACCTTTCTGCATTCCGGGGCCGGCAAGCCCCGCTTCCGCCCTGCGGCGGACAAAATCCGGCGGCGGGCAATCCCGCCCGGCCGCTGGGAAATCTTTCTCAAAGGGTTGTCAAAAAAAATGGCATACCGAGTTTATTATACCGACTCGGGTCTGAAAAAGCAATGCAGTCCACTGAACAACTTTAGCCACAATGTTCAAACATTTTCATTTACCCCCTCGCCGGCCCCTAGGGGAAATCCTGCTGCTTGCACAACAAAAGGAACCGGTATCCCCCGCCTGACGGCAGCCGGGGATACCGGTTCCTGAAATGATTCCCAGATTCTGTTTTCCGGCATCAGTGCTGTTCGCACATCCGCAGATAGCCCTCGATGATGGACAGCCCCACCGGCCCCGACTTTTCGGGGTGGAACTGGGTGCCGTAGACGTTGCCGTGGGCTACCGCCGCACAGATGCGGCGTCCGCCGTAGACGGTATCGGCCAGACGGTCGTCGTCCGTGGCGGGCAGGGCCTCGTAGGAGTGGATGAAGTAGCACTCCTGGCCGGAGGTCACCTGTTCCAGCGGCGTGCCGTGGAAGTCCATCCGGCCGCCCGCCGGGTAGAGGGGCTCCCACCCGATGTGGGGCACCCGCTGGCGGCTGCCGTCCATGGCGGTGGAGGGGATGCGAACCACCCGGCCGTGGATGAGGCCCAGGCCCTGCCAGTAGCCGAACTCCTCCGACTCGTCAAAGAGCATCTGCATACCCAGGCAGATGCCCAGAAGGGGTGTACCCTGGGCGGTTTTCTCCCGCAGAGGGCCCACCAGGTCCAGCTTTTCCAGGCCATGCATGCCGTCCCGGAAAGCGCCCACACCGGGCAGGACCAGGGCGTCCGCCTTGAGGACAGCGGCGGGGTCTCCGGTCACCTCCACCTCGGCGCCGAAATGCTCGAAGGCATGGGTCACGCTGAGCAGGTTGGACAGGCCGTAATCAATGACGGTGATTTTCATGCGCGCACCTCCACACCGGCCTGACGCAGGCCTTCCTTGAGTTCCGGCACCGTTTCCTTCTCGTAATGGAGCACTGCCGCGCAGGCCACCGCGTCGGCCCCGGCATGCACCGCGTCCACAATGTCGTCGCAGCAGCCCACGCCGCCGCCGCAGATGACCGGCACGTCCACCGCGCTGGTCACTGCCTGGATGAGATCCAGGTCCATGCCCCGCTGCAGGCCCTCGCAGTCCACGCTGGTCAGCAGGATCTCCCCTGCTCCCAGCGCCACGCCGCGCTTGGCCCACTCCACCACGTCATAGCCGGAATGGGCCCGGCCGTTGTCGTAGTAGGCCTCCCAGCCCGACCAGCTGCGGCTGCGCTTGGCCTGGATGGACAGCACCATGCACTGGCTGCCGAAGGCCGCCGCCACCTCGGTGATGAGCTCCGGACGCTTGATGGCCGCCGTATTGATGGCCACCTTGTCGGCGCCCATGGACAGGATGGCCCGGACATCCTCCACGCTGCGCAGGCCGCCGCCCACACAGACGGGGATATAGACGTCGTCCACCGTGCGGCGGACAATGTCCGACAGGTTGTTGCGGTTGTACAGGCTGGCAACAATGTCGATATAGAGCAGCTCGTCGATGCCCTGCTCGTAGTATTTGCGGGCAAAGGCGTTGGGGTCGCCCAGCTTGCGCAGGCCTTCCAGCTGGATGCCCTTGACGAGGTTTTCGTCCTTGACGTCCAGCCGGGCGATCAGGCGGATCTTTTTGGACATACCACCGCCTCCTTACATTTCATGATGGGTGCCTTTCGGGTCGCCCCACAGCACCTCGCTGTCGCCCTCGTAGGGGGTGTGGCGCAGCTTCCAGATGCCGTCCTCGTACTTCCAGATATGGGGCGAACGGAACCGGTCGGCCAGATGCATGAAGTACTCCCGGTCCATCTTGGGCTGCTCAAACAGCTGGCTGGCCCAGGGGAAGTGCTGCTTGTCGATGGACAGGTACTGCATGATCTCCTTCTCAAAGCGGTCGGGGTACTCGCCGTCGAACTTCTTGCACAGCGCCTTGCCCTCGTCCAGAGTGATCTCGCCGTTGCGGATCTCCTGGGCGGCGTCGTAGGTGGTGCGGCCGATGCCGTACTTGATATAGGTGGTGTAGTAGAAGAAATCGTCGATCTTGTCGTCGATGGAGTTGTACTTGGAGTAGGTGCCCTGGGTGCGCTCGGGCGCCGGGCGGAAGCCGCCGTGCTCCACCGCGTAGTAGTAGGCTCCCTGGGGATGCCACTTCTCGTAGTAGCCCAGGTAGCGCACCTGGACATGGTTTTTCTCCAGGTTGGAAGTCTCGGAGGGCAGATAGATGGCCAGGTCGGCCTTGTCGATCTTGTAGTCCTCCTCCAGCTGGCGCAGGCTCACGCCGCCCAGGTAGATGTGGTCGTAGTCGTTGACGGCAAAGAAGTGCTCGTCCCGCAGGGCGGAGTTGTTGTCGGCGATGGGGTTGCCGAACTCGGCCTCATTCTCGCCGTAGAACACCAGAGGAATGCCGAACTTGGCGGCCATCTTGGGCGCCAGCTGCTTCTGGCCCAGGATGAAGGGCTGGAAAGGGTGGAACAGGTTTTCGGTCGCCAGACGGGTGAGCAGACGGTGGGTCATGCCGTTGGGGGTGCAGAGGTAGTTGTCAAAGCCCGCATGGATCCAGGCCTGCATGTTGTCCCAGCCCCAGGGGGTGTAGATATGGGGCGCCCAGGTGACCGTGAGGGGGTGCATGCCGTACTTGTACTTGAGCAGATGGGCGGCGTAGAAGCTGTCCTTGCCGCCGGAGCCGGGGACCAGACAGTCGTAGGAGCCGTCGTTTTTGCGGTACTGGTCGCACAGTTCCCGCAGTTCCTTTTCCCGCAGGGCCCAGTCGATCTCGCCGTTGGCCTTGTTGTGGCAGGCGTGGCAGGCATCGCAGACGCCGTCCTCCTGAATGACCATCGTCTTTTTGATGGAGTGGATGGTATGCTCAAACTCGTAACAGGAGTTGGGCTTCTGGTTGCTCATGACGCATTCCTTGCAGAACTGCACCTTCTGCGGCAGGCCGTAGTAGGTCTCCAGCTGATCCTCCGGAATGTCCGGCGCATATTTGGAATAATCAATGTCGACGTAACGCGGCAGTTTTTCCATGGTGGTTTCCTCCCGATCGGTGGCGTTTCTTTTCCTGTTTTCTTACTCGGCAGGGCAAAAACAAAACGCCGCCCGGAAGAGAGTACACTTCTCTTCCGGGCGGCGTCCTTGCCGTTTGGCGAATATTATAGCACAGCTTTCCCCAGGTTGCAAGCAGAGATTCCGCCGTGGCGCGAAGTTTTTTCCCTTACACCACAATGAACTCGTTTTCTTTTTCCAGATACCGGCAAAAGACAAAGAGTCCGCACAGGAAGGCCGCCGGCATGGAGCGCCAGGTCCAGACCTTTCATCCGCCCACCATGCCCCGGTGCATGATCTGCACGCAGGTGCGGCCCTGGGCGTCCGCCAGGCTGTAATTCTGCTCGTTGTCCATCCGCAGCTGATAGTCGGCACCGTCAAACTGCAGATCCGCATGGTCCACCCGGGGCATCCGGCAGACCGGCCAGCCCGTCTCGGCGGGGTCGTCCCCGTCGGCATACTGGGGCCGCGCCGCTGCATACCGGCTGCCGTCGGCGCTCAGCAGGACATACTCCTTGCTGCGCACATCCTCATTGTTCGGGTCGGTGTCGTCCAGACGGCGGATGCCTGCCGTCGCCAGCAGGGTATCGTCGGGGGCGCAGATCTTCCTCTCCTGCCCGTAAAGATTGGGCTTGATCCAGGCCAGTTTTCGCTGGTCCTCCGCCTTGTACAGAATTCCCGCTTTGATCTGATAATTCATCCATCAACACCTCTTTCTGCCTTTCAGCCGATGCTGTAAAGGACAACTCCGGCCAGGCCGCATCCGGCCATGACCCAGATGGGATCGCTTTTCCAGCGCCGCAAGATGAAGAACGCCGCCGCAAAGACCAGCACCGCACGCCAGTCGATGGCCGCCCAGTCCGCCGGGACGCCGCTGGTGCTGTAAAACGCCAGCAACAGCAGCGACACCCCCGACGAGGCGATCATGGCCACCACGGCGGGCCGCAGCCCCGACAGCACGCCCTGGACCATGGTCAGGCCCTTGTACCGGTAATAGACGTAGGCCAGGGTGGTGACGATGATGCAGGAGGGGATGACGCAGCCCAGGGTCGCCACCAGGGCGCCGGGGATGCCCGCCACCTGGATGCCCACGAAGGTGGCGGAGTTGAGGGCGATGGGGCCGGGGGTCATCTGGGAGATGGTTATGATGTCCGAGAACTGGGTCATGGTGAGCCAGCCGTGCAGGTCCACCACCTGATGCTGGATCAGCGGCATGGTGGCATAGCCGCCGCCGATGCTGAACAGGCCGATCTGGAAAAAGCTCCACAAAAGCTGCAGGTAGATCATGTCAGGCGCCCTCCTTCCGGCGTTCCCGCCGCTCCAGTCGGATGGTATCCAGGGCGCCGATGACGCCGCAGACCAGAATGATGACCACCACGTTCACCCCGAAGAAGCAGGTCGCCGCAAAGGCCCCCGCCATGACCAGGACCGGCAGCACCCGGCGCTGCCGCAGGACCCCGGCGCCCATGGTAAAGACGACGTCGCAGATCACCGCGGCCACACCGGCCGCCATGCCCGCCATGGCCATGCTGACGATCTGGTTGGCCCGGAACGCCGCATAGAAGAAGGAGATCACCGACAGGATGACCAGCGGAGGCAGCACCGTGCCCAGCACCGCGATGAGCGCCCCGGCGATGCCCGCCACGCGATAGCCCACCAGGATGGCCGCATTGACCGCGATGGCTCCCGGGGATGACTGGGCAATGGCGGTGTAGTCCATCATTTCCTGCTCGTCGATCCAGTGCAGCTTCTCCACAAACTTTTTGCGCATGAGGGGAATGATGACAAACCCGCCGCCAAACGTGAAGGTGCTCAGCTGCAAAGCCGACAAAAACAATGTCCGATATTTGTTCATTTTGTTATTCAAGCCGCTTACCTCCCTTGCACCCTCAGTATACGGCCTGATTTTCGATATTGAAAATAGTATTATTTTATTAGTTCAATATCGTTTTTGTTATAATCAGGAGAGAAACCATGACCATACGTCATATCCGGATCTTTCTGGCGGTGTGCAATAACGGCTGCAATACCACCCGCGCCGCCGAGCACCTGCACCTGGCACAGCCCGCAGTCAGCCTGGCCATCCGGGAGCTGGAGGAACACTACGGCGTGGTCCTGTTTGACCGCATCGGGCGGCGGCTGGTCCTGACTGAGACCGGCGCCCGCTTCCGGGAGTACGCCATGCACATCTCCGCCCTGTTTGAGGACATGGAGCGGGAGCTGCGCAACGGCGACAGGTTCGGTCTGCTGCGGGTGGGGGCCAGCATCACCATCGGGGCGCAGTTTTTGCCCTACTACGTCAAGACCTTCCGGGGGCTCCATCCCGGGGTGACGGTACAGGCGACCATCCAGCCCTCCCGGCTCCTGGAAGAAAAACTGCTGGAGAACCAGATCGACTTTGCCCTGATGGAGGGCCATCCCCGCAATGCGGCCATCCGGGCGGAGGAATACATGAGCGACGCCCTGGTGGTCATCTGTCCCAACGACGGCAGCTTCCGTCCCCACCAGGTCCTGACGCTCCGGGAATTTGCCGGGCAGAACTTTCTTTTGCGGGAGCGGGGCAGCGGCACCCGGGAGGAATTCGAGAACATCGTGGGGGCAGCCGGGCTGACCATCCATCCGGTGTGGGAGGCCATGAGCACCACGGCGCTGGTCAATGGGGTGATCTGCGGGCTGGGCATTGCGGTGCTGCCCTACCGCATGGTGCTGGGCCCGCTGGAGCGCGGCCTGGTGACCACGGTGCAGGTGGAGGGGCTGAACTTCCGGCGGCATTTCTGCATCGCCTGCCACAAGGACAAATACCTGACCCCTCTGATGCAGTCCTTCCTGACTCTGTGCAAGAACTATGAGATGGACTACCCCGCCCCGCAGTACAACGGCCTGTACTGAGGCAAAAAAAATCCCGCCCGGGACCTTCCTGTTCAGGGAAAGTCCCGGGCGGGTATTTTTGTGTAAAGTCGGTGAGGGGCAGGGCTTACTGCTGTCCCGCCACCTGCACGCCGTCGATGTAAACCGCCTTGACGTTGGTCATGACTTCAAAGGGGCAGCCGTCGGTGAGGACCAGGTCGGCATCCTTGCCCACTTCCAGCGATCCCACCCGGTCGGCCACGCCGATGTGCTCCGCCGGATGGATGGTCACCGCCTGCAGGGCTGCAAAGGGGTCCATGCCCGCCTTGATGGCCATGCCGGCGCACAGCGGCAGGTACTGCTGGGGGATGACCGAGTTGTCGGTGATGATGGACACGTGGCAGCCGGCCTTTGCCAGCACGCCGGGGGTGGTCCAGCTCTTGTTCTGCAGCTCGAACTTGCTGGCATGGGTCAGGGTGGGGCCCACCGCCATGGGGACGTCCTTCTCCTTGGCCAGCTCGTCGGCAATGAGGTGGCCCTCGGTCACATGCTCCAGGGTGATGCGCACGCCGAACTCATGGGCGATGCGCAGCGCCGTGAAGATGTCGTTGGCCTGATGGGCATGGGCTTTCAGGGGGATGGTACCGTCCAGCACCGGCAGCAGGGCTTCCAGCTTCTGGTTGTAGGCGGGCATCTTGGTGATGTCCCCGCCCGCCGCTTTCTTGCGGGCACCGTAATCCCGGGCCGCGGCCAGGGCGCCCCGCAAGAAGGCCGCCGTGGACATGCGGGTGGAATCGAACTTATCCTTGTAGACCCGCTTGGGGTTCTCGCCGAAAGCGCACTTCATGGCAACGGGGTCCTTGACCACCATGTTGTCCACCCGGTCGCCCACCGTCTTGAGGGCAATGAAGGTGCCGCCCAGCACGTTGGCGCTGCCCGGGCCGGTGCAGACGCAGGTGACGCCGGCGTTGCGGGCCGCCGCAAAGCTGGGGTCCCGGGGATTGATGCCGTCGATGGCCCGCAGATGGGGCGTCCAGATATCGTTCATCTCGTTGTAGTCCCGGCCCTCGTAGCCGATGCCGGAGCCGTCCAGGCCGATGTGGGTGTGGGCGTCCACAAAGCCGGGGAACACATCCAGCCCCGAGGCATCCACCACCTGGCAGCCCTCGGGGACGTCGAGGTCTGCACCCATGGCGTCGATTTTGCCGTCCTGGAGCAGAAGGTCGATGTTCTGGGGGTCGGGATGGACGGCGTCGTGAACGCGGCCGCCGCGGATGAGAACAGGTTTGGTTTGCATGATTTACATCCTTCTTTCCTGTCAAACATGAACCCGCCGCCGGCGTTGCAGACCGGCAGCGGGCGTTTGGTATCAGCGGGCTCAGCCCTGTTTCCAGATGGGGTCCTTCAGTTCCCACTCGCCGTACTCGTTCTTCTCGAACAGGTCGCGGTTGTAGAACTTGTCCATGATGGCCCAGAACTCGCTCTCGGTGTAGCCGCAGAACTCGCAGAAGTCGCGGACGCACAGGGGGTCCAGCTTGCCGTCCCGCGCCTTGATGATGGGGATAGCCTCCTCACGGGTCATCATGCCGTAGCGGATATAGCGGGCGGTGTAGTCGGTGGCCGCCGCATGGCCGAACTTGGGATACTTGAGCCAGGAATGCACCAGGTAGGCACGGGAATCGATCTGGTCGAAGTTCTCGGCGTGATGGGTGCGGTCCCACTCATGGGTCAGGTCATGGAAGCCGTGGGCCTTGGCCAGCTGGTAGTTCTTGTAGCTGTTCCAGGGCACAAAGTAGCTCATATAGAAGGGATCCAGCTTTTTCAGCTCCTCGGCATCGGGGGCCAGGGTCAGGCTCAGGTCCTTCTCGGTGACGCCGTCGCCGATGAGCTCCTCCATGGGGAAGCCGACGGCCACGCCGTTCTCGATCTGGTCCATGGCGGAGTAGGTCTCCTGGTCGGCATTGCCGCCGTACTCAAAGCTGACGTTCTCGCCGTAGCAGAGCATGGGGGTGTTGAACTTGGCCGCCATGTGCAGGGGGAAGGTGTAGATCAGGCGGTCCACGTACCAGGTGGGCTTGCCGTACTTTTCAAAGAATTTGCGCATGAGGATCTTCTGCACCTTGATGTTGGGCTTGCAGCTGATGATGGTGCAGCCGAACTCCTCGCTGAGGTTTTTCAGGTTATGGATGCCCGCCTGGGTCATGGGGAAGTTGTCCTCCACGCTGAAGAGGATGGGGTTCATATGCATGACTTCCTTGAGCATATACACCTGGAAGTGGCTGTCCTTGCCGCCGGAGACCGCCACCGCGCAGTCATAGCCGCCGGGGCCGTTGCAGCCGCGGTACTTGTCGCACAGGGCCTCGAACTCCTTGAAGCGGGCATCCCAGTCCACCTGCTTGCGGTGCTCGTAGTGGCGGCAGGCGCTGCAGACGCCCTCGGCGTCAAAGGTGATGCCGGGACGGGTGTCGGGCATGGTACATTTCTTGCAGTAACGCATGGGTTTTCTCCTTTTCTGTCAACGCCGCGGCGCGGCGGAAATTCCCTTCCAAAAAGGTATTACACCTGCGTTTATGATACCCCATTTGCCGCCGCTTGGCAAGTACGGCGGCAGACCCCGCCGCCTTGCGCCGGTGCCGGGGGCGCGGTATAATACAGATGATTCCCATCTGTTTTCCGGCGTCTGTCCCCTCCCTGCGGGCTTTCGCCGTGCAGCGCAATTTCCCGCGCCGTCACCCCGGCGCCGAAAGGATGTTCCCTGCCATGTCAAATACTTCCTCCCCCGCCGCCCTGGTGCGGCGCTGGCTACCCGACGTTCTGCTGGCTGTGGCTGCCGTGGCCTTTGTGGTGTTCGGGGCACAGTTCACCACCAACGGCAATTTCTGGCTGGACGAGTTTTTCTCCATCGAGATGGTGAAGATGGACTGGACTGCCATCCCCGCCGCCACCGCCGCCGATGTCCACCCGCCCCTCTACTACTTTATCCTGAAGCTGTTTGTGACGTTGTTCGGCAATGCCCACATCGTCTACCGCATCGCCTCCTTTGTTCCCTATGTTCTGACGGTAATCATGGCGCTGGTGCTGTTCCGCCCGGCTTTCGGCCGCTTTGCCGCCCTGGTGTTCCTCTGCCTTATGGCCCCCAACGTCTCCTCCCTGCGCTTTTTCACCGAGGCGCGGATGTACGGCTGGGCGCTCTTCTTCGTCACCCTGTGCGGGTTTGCCGCCTACAAGGTGGTAAACGCCCAAAAGCCCTGCCGGGGCTGGTGGATCACCCTCACCGTCGCCGGGCTGTGCTCCGCCTACCTCCACTACTTTGCCCTGCTGGCCGTCTGCTTTGTCTACCTGTGCCTGCTCCTCTACACCCTGCGCTTTGACCGCAGCCTCCTGCGGGGCTGGCTCATTGCCGCGGCGGTGTCGGTGGTCTGCTACCTGCCTTGGGTGTTCATGGCGGTAAGCAACATCCTTTATCAGGCCACCGGCGGCTTCTGGCTGCAGGAATACCCCGCCCTGTCCGAGACGCTGGAGCTCATTGTGGGCAGCCGCCTTTCCAGCTGGGCGGTGCTGGCCCTGCTCACCGCCGCCGTCGTGGTGTTCTGGTTCTGGCCCCGTGACAGCCGCAAAGGCGCCCGCTGGATGGCCGTCACCGGTCTGCTGGCTGCCGTGGGCGTGCCTGCCCTGGGATATCTGGCCAGCGTGACGCTGCAGCCCATGTACCTCTCCCGGTATTTCTTCCCCGTCTGCGGACTGCTGTGGCTGGCCATGGCGGTGGCTGCCGCCGGGCTGACCCGCCGCCTGCCGGTGGTGCGGGTGCTGCTGGTGGCGCTCATCCTCTACGCCATGTATGAGCCCGCCATGAATTACCGAAACGACATCCTGGAGGTCAACGACATCGTGGACCAGACCGTGAACTTTGTGGAGGACCGCGCCCAGCCCGGGGACCGGATCTACTCGGTGACCGAGCACGTGGATGACCGGGTGCTGGAATTTTTCTACCCCGACCGGGAGACCAAGGCGGGCGGCGACCCCACCGAGTTCCTGCCCGACGAGGGCGGCAGCCTCTTCCTCGTCTACCCGGAGGAGGACATCTCCCCCGAGCTGACCGCCCGGTTCGAGGCCGCGGGCCTGACCGCTGCCGAGTGGCAGGGAGCGCTGCTGGACAACCAGTGGTGCCGCATTTACTACCTGACGCCCCAGTAAGCCCGTCCCCCTTTCCGACCGTAAAACACAACAAGAAAATCCCCGCCGCGGGTTGTATCCGCAGCGGGGATCTTTTCTTGCCGTTTTTCTGTTACCGGGTCAACGTCCCGAAAGCTTTTCCTTGGGGAATTACTCCACGATGATGCTCTTGCCGGTCATCTCAGCGGGGACAGGCAGGCCCACGTAGGGCAGCATGGTGGGAGCGAT